>Ga0247844_1000100_pt1 | contig 170616 bp, 175 predicted proteins | sample LaCtaG_FD_192421 | JGI IMG/M metagenome (GOLD analysis project Ga0247844, IMG submission 192421) | Freshwater microbial communities from meromictic Lake La Cruz, Castile-La Mancha, Spain - LaCruzMarch201714.5m_1 | ecosystem: Environmental > Aquatic > Freshwater > Lake | place: Spain...
CTTTGAGTTCGTGAAAAAGTTCAGATCTTTGTTCTGGCGTAAGGAATCCTTGCATTCAACCAGTTTATGATTTTTTATACGGGCCGTGAAGGCCCTACCTGAAATTTAAATTGCGATGGGTATAGGTGCGCCGGTTAAAGCGCACCACGCTCTAATTAATCAATAGGGCCGCAAGGGCTCAGTCCAAAAGCTCTCGTTATTGATCTGGGCCACAATTTTAAATGCAAAAAATTTCAAACCGGTCAGGATTCTTAAGAATTTCTGACCGGCTTTTTGTTTAATTCATTATCTGAAAATAATCTAACTAAGCATAAGTTCATTTGATGAACTTATCTGTTGGTCATTAATGAAAAAATGTAAATTGATGATGGCCTTCTATTCGAAGGTGAAGATGGAGATATGGTAAACGAAGTGAAAACACTCCAAGAATTTGGGAAATTGTTCTGATGAGGGACATTCAGACACCTGCAAAGTTTATGAACTTTCCCCCATCTGTTTTTTAACTATATCAAGCCTGTTAAAAACTTCGAGTTAAATGATTAAAAAGAGTTAGATCAATTTTTTTAATTTAAGAAAAATATTTTTAAAAGAATGGCGCATACTTTGATGCATCTTAATTATTAATGAGTTAGTGTACTGAAAAGCCACAGTAAGCCAAATGACTATCAAATTGCGATTGATAAAGGTTTATTATCTACGTCATCCGCAAATTTCTTGGACTCATCCATTAACCCCTTAAAAAAGTTAGAGAAATCCTTATCCTCATGGAGTTTGATCTTTATAAAAGCCCGTAGCGTAATTTCCACATGAGGATCAATCTTCGCTTTTTTTTGCTCAGTATCTTCCCATTTATTTACGGCAGTGTGACTAACATTCAACTCCTCAGCAAACTTTCTCTTTGAGAGGTTGAAATATTCTCTGATAAATCTAATTTCGGCCCCAGTTAGGCCAGCAGGCTTAATAGGAAGGGCCTTAATCACTTCATCAGCAACTTTTTCAACGTCAACCTTTAAAAGCCATTCTCCACGAATCTTGCGAAACTCTGCTTCTCTTAAGAGGATAGGGAAACCAAGCCCATTATAAATGTAGTTTTTTTGTTTTTTAGAGTTACTCATCGTCTGCCTCGTCTAAGTTAATCACTGTTATAATTGGCATCCCATCTTTATCAAAAGAAAGTGCAATCCTTATTTGATCACCGTTACCGTTCTTTCCTCTGACATGGTAGTTCCAATCATCATTGCCTTTGTCGTACTTATCTTTAGTCGCTTCATGCCACTTATTATCGCCTTTTAAAATTTTGATGATCTCTAAGTCACCAACCTTTTTTCGGGATTTCGATCTTTTATCGCCATGATCAGTGAAATAATATTCATCCTTTATCATAGCGTCACTGATAGCCTTCATTAACTCCTCTGTGGTTTTCTTTATTGGCTTTTTTACCGCATTCTTTTTGGCCATTTTTCACCCTTTTCGACCGGAAACTGAGTTTCCATTATTAATATAATGCGGAAACTCAGTTTCCACAAGTTTAAATCAATTTAGATGTAAAATTAATAGCTTGCACATTACATCGACACAAAAAAAGGAGGGGCACGGTTTTCCGTACACCTAAATCTTAATGTGAGAATAAACTCATTACGTTTTCCATTACCGTCTCTGTCGGCAAAATCTCCAAGCACTCTGTTGCCCCATGCTCACTCACGCCAGTTAAACGAACATAAAACTTCATGATCTTTAGATTCTTCCAACCACAAATTTTCATAACCATTGCCGGTGCGATATTCTTGGCCAAAAACTGTGTCGCAAAACACGCCCTCAATGCATGAAACTTCACGGGTCGAATCCCGATGCCCTTCAAAAACTTTCTCAGCTCTTGCGCTTATAACCCTTGGTTCCAGCAACCCAACCGTGGAAGCACGTTTTGATTCTGGCCATAAGAAGCACATTGAGCATCTTTTGCAATTCGCTTAAAATCAAACTCACAACTGATTGGATGCTTAAATATTGGTTTAATTGAAAAATCATTATAAAAAAAATGACGGTGAATATCTCGATATGTCAGAAAAATCTATTTTAAGAAGTGAATATAAAACTTATTGAAAAGAAAGTGTCAGGCCATAGTGGGGAAAACATTTCAAAACAAAAATTTTCGACTACATAATCTTGATGGTGGTAAATATGAAAGTTGTTTCTGGAGAGGTCGTGTCTTTCGCCGGGCACATTTTTAACACCTCTCCAGTTTTTTAATCATATCAAGTACTGAGAAAAGATCAACAGTCTGTTTTAGTTCGAGTTTTTCAGTATGGGTTCTAATGTGTAAAACGAAAAATTAACATCTTGAGATGGTGATCTTCGAAAGATTCTGAAGTGATATAAGTTATGTTTTCCACATAATATTAGAGGCCGATTTTTGAAATACGGGCCTGTCATTTCACCACACATGAGCCGGGAGGCGCTATCTGATGCCGATCTGGATTTCATCGCCTGATTCAAGTCCCAGGTGGATTGCAGATTCATCCAAAGTTTAGGTGATGTTCCAAGGGTCTCAGACAAGTCTATGGCCGTGTCGGCAGTGATTCCCCGCTTACCCTTGATCAGTTCGTTTAGTTTAGCTTTTGTCCAGCCGAGTTCTTCGGCAAATGAAGATTGGGTTTTACCCATAGGTTCCAGAAACTCCTCTAAAAGGATTTCGCCAGGATGGAATGGATTCTTTGGCTGAGCATGTTTCATAATTCTCCTAGTGATAGTCCTCGACTGAAACGTCGTGGGCATTCCCATCTTTCCAACGGAAAACTAATCTCCATTGGTCATTGAGCCTTACCGAATGGAAACCGGCCCTCATCGGCTCCGCGAGGAGCGGGCACCAAAAAAAGCCTCAGAGAAATTTGGGGGGGTGGGGGACGCCAAGTAAACTTTGGGGCAATTAAGAGTATTCTCTGGCCATATACTTCTAAACAACTTAGTTAGCAAACATAGATAAGGAGAAAACGATGAAAGTGATTATTCTGTTATTGGCAATTATTTCAAATACTGCTTTTTCAAGCAGCACTACGCGGGTAAGACTCAGAACCTTCCATTATGACGGACAAATTTTGAGTGGGACATATGCCACAGGCGCAGACTGTAATGAACATACCCAAAAATTTCAAGTTTCATTTGATGAAAATAGAATGATGACGAAGGTTATTGTTTATGACTTTATTAAGAATTATAAAACATGCGAAAATGAAAGTGAGCAAGAAATATCTCATACTTTCAGGTTTAACTTGAGAGAATCTTTTATCAAAGCAGTTGAAGATAATGAGATTACATGGAGTGATCTAAATACATATTTTCTTGGTGTAGAATTAGATTAATCATTTTTCCTCTCGCAAAATGTGTGCGACCTTCCGTGTGTGGTGTCTAAAGATTGATCACGAACATGACACTATCGTCTAGAAACTATACATGAACTTGCCTTTTAGTAGCTAAGTACCAAATATGACTTGGCAAATAATGGCAGTCTGTTTGCTAGAGGTAAGGGAGATGATCTTCATTCTTAGAGAGAACAATATGACTAAGGCATTAGTATTGCTAACGACACTTCTTGTGAGTTTTGTCTCATGGGCCGATTGTTTTATGGCCCTGAAACTTAGGAGTGATGATAAAGTTCTTTATACAGAAGAGGGCAATGTTAAGATCTGTGTAAATGCTAAAAATGAACTAGATTATCTTTTAATTAATAAACCTGTTATGCAAAATAAACTTTCAGATCAGTTTGATGAAAGAAATCCTACATTGAAAATTACACTTAAAGAAGTGAATGAAACTGAAAGGGAAGTTATTATTTTAACTCCTAAACGAAGCGGGCTCACAGTTACGGCAGTTTCACTTCTACCTGTGGAAGAAGAGGTTGATAAGTCAAAAGGTGGCGAAATAACACTTAAGATTTTAAAAAACATCCTTGCTCCATGGGGGAAATATCATCAGCTTCGTCTTCAGCTTGTTAAAAGAAATGATATATGGGTGGTTAATCTTTTACCTAATAAAGGTGAAAAGTTTTATGCAAAAAAAATCCAAAGTCTATTCTTTTACAGTACAGACTTTGGAATCGGTTCTATTGATATCGAATAATTCTTATTGAGGATCAGTTGAAATACGAATGGATGATCTGCCAGCAAAAATCTTTTTAGAGTTTGTTATTTTAAGTGAATTGTTTTGAATTCTTCCCAGTATCCGAATTGGTTCATCGGCCAGGAACAGGGCCATTGGATTATTGCTTGCATTAAAAGAAGCACCAAAGGTTGAGCCTTGTTTCCAGGAAGTTAATACCGGAAGAAACTCCACTTCAGAATTAGCATTAACTGAAACGGATCCAACGGATGAATCAAATCCCATTTTTATAAAACTAGCATTATGATATTTCCCAAAACAAGAGAGGTTATACATCATTCTTAGTTTCCTTTTAACTTTAACCATTAAGGCCCTCTCTGAAGCCGTATTGGCCATTAAAAAGTTTTTTTCCATATCCGCAATTTTCCATCTTTTATCATCAAAAGAGAGCTGGGTCGTCGAACCGTGGAGGGAAAGGATCACATCGATGGCATGGATATCTGAACGTCCTGCTAGATTACGTATAAGGGACTTAAACTTAGGAAAAGTTGCATCGTTATTTAATAAAAGTTCGGTCTCTCCATAATTCATGCCTAAAATGGATTGTGCGGAGATGTGGGTGAGATACTCAATTGTGGTATAGATCTGTTTCATTTCAGGCGCGACAGTACTATCAAGCTCCGAGACAATAACAAGGGCCCTATTGTTAATTCCTACATAAGCATGAATGGGAAAAGAGAAGACTGAACTCAGATATAATAAACTAAAAAACATAAATCTTTTCATTTTGTTCTCCGGTTAAAAAGATAAATTATTTTTAGTACCAATGATGAAAAAGGTAAAACTTATTTTAACCAAATAAATTCTAAAGATTTTGTTTTTACTTATACAACAACCCAAAAATATATCCTCGTGCTTTGCGACGTATGTTCTCCATTTATCAGATTTGAAGAATCAGAGATTTTCGATATGGAATGAGTTTTAAGATCATTTGATTACAATAAATGAACATTGATCTGATATGCTCACCCTCTTAGTCAGCTCTATTTCAAGTGCCATTACCGTAAGGTAGGGTTTAGACGTATAGAAAAAAATGCCCCTATTCCTCGACAAGGCAAGTGGTCCTACACTCATCTCATAGACTCCATTTAAAGGATCTCAATGAGAATTATTTTCGCTTTTTTAGTTTTAAGTAGTTTTTCTCTTCACGCCCAAATCCAGCTTCCCAAAGCTGTTGTTTATGGGGGTATTGGTGCCTGTGAAGAGGATTGTGTGGCAGGAGCTGTGGAAGCCGCGAAGATCGCTGGACTCTCTCCTGTTGTTGTCTATCCTAATACATTTGATTCAAACGTCTTAAAGGATGCCGCCGTCTGGATTCAGCCAGGTGGAAAGTCCAAAGGTGCAGCAAACGCCATGGGGTCCAAAATGTTGGGACAAATCCGGGCCTTTATTAAAAATGGAGGAGGTTATGTTGGCTTTTGTGCTGGAGCATTTCTAGCGACCTCTAAAATTGGAACAAGTTGGTCTAATGGTTTAGGCATTGTTCCTGGACGCACGATTCTTTATAAAGCAAAAAACTATGTGACCATGGAAAAAATTAATTTTGTCACCTCTTCTGGAATCAAATCTAGACAAATTTATTGGGAAGGTGGGCCCTATTTTAGTTTACCAAAAAAATCTGGAGTAGAAGTGCGGGCCACATACGCAAAGACTGGACAAGTCTCAGCAATAAGAACGGCCTATGGAAAAGGTCGGGTGGCCGTGACAGGAGATCATCCAGAAGCTCCTCAATGGTGGAGAGATTCATCAAATCTTTTAGATCCTGATGGGACAGATTATGAAATCACTTCCGAGATGATCCAATGGGTGATCAGTAAAAAATAGAAAAAAATGTGGGCGGCTATGACTTTGCCCAGGCCTTAAGGGCGAGCTTACAGATAATAAATCCAATCTAAAATGATTTCCTTTCGATCTTTTGTACCTTCTTTTAAGGCCGAAAAATAGTTGAGTTCAACCTTTAGGCCTTGGTTTTGTTGCAAGTGAAGCGCAAATGACTGATGACTTCGAATTGAATCCATCATAATGTTTTCATCAAATCGATTCAAAAGACTTACCCCCAATTCAAAGCTCAGTGTTTTTGAACTAAGGTGATATAAAATTTCTGGGTGAAGGCCATAAGTCCAATCATCATTAAATGTATGACTAAATACTATCTGAGCGTTGGTAAAAAAACTTAAAATCTGATGATCTGATAGAGAGATTGTTTTTCCAATACCAGTCATTATGGTTGTTGTTTTACAGCTCTGACAAAAACTTTGATCAAAATAATTATATTCTATTTTTGAATGCCAGCTGATCTTAGGATCCCAAGATAGATGAGGGTTTAGGGTCATAATATCAATCAAAGTGAAACGATCAAAAAAGACTTGTTTGTTATTAAAAAAACGTAATGACCCTTGTGCCAGGTTTGCTTGGGAAAAGGGGAGATAACCAGCTTCTGGATCTAAGATACCATGTACCCCCGGCCTAAAAGAAAGACGAGAAAAATTTTGATCATTTAGAACTCCTCCGCCCACACTTAAAACTTTGGGGGCATGAGTCTCATGAGGGTATGAACGAGGTTTTATATCAATGGGCTGAGGAGTTTCTTTTATCGTGGCCCTTTTTTTAAGAAGAGAGAGGTATGTTTCATCTTCTTTTTTACTCCACTTTTTTCTGGCCTGTTTTTTAAACTTTTCAATTAATATGAGTGTGTCTAATTGATCAACTTCACTTCTCTTGTCATGTAACGAAAGTCTTTTGTTTATCTGAGTGTACAAAGAGGGACGATAATCAATTTTAGTGACGGCCTTGGCCTGGTATAATGCTTTTACTGTTTCGGCCGGAATAACATCTAAACTAAAAGATTTTGCGAGCTTAAAATCTGGCCTAGCAACATCAAGCAATCGAAGCATAAAATAAGAACAGTTATCATCTAAAAAATAATAATCAAAATGACCATTATTCTCTAACTCCCATAAATGTCTTAAGAGTGTATCAATTTCATCTTTATTTAAATTTAAATGGTATTCAAAAAGGTCTCGGCTCTCAGAATGGTTATACTCATTTACCTTAAGGAAGTAGGGAATAATACTGAATTGACCTTTGTAAAATCCAAGTAGCCCTTTAAGCCCAAAGATGAGCCCATTGGTTTCAGGGGTAATGGCAAGATAATTTATAGCATAATCGGAAATCTTATTTTCTTGATTGGTATTAATCTTAAGAAACGTATGACCAAAAATCGAAGCTGGATTGTTGGGATAATAACTCGCGAAAACCAGTGAAATAGTTTCTGGAGCAAGACCAGTCAACCAATTGTTTAGATCCGAACAGGGTTCACTTAATTTAAAGTCAAAATGTTTTTTTAAAAATTTGATTCGAGCAGGGTAAGCACATTCAAAAGGAAGGTTAAGCTTTCCGTATTTTTTGTTCGAACCGATGGCCTTTAGAGAAGATTTAAGTTCTTCTGAGGCATCTTGACTGCCACTAATAAAAAATTGAGGTGAATCTAAAACTGATTTTTGAGTATCAAGATGTAAGAGGGCGCGCCATTCGGCGGATTGCGAAGGATCTTTGGCCCAAGCTGAAAAGCATAAAAAAAGGGGAAGCCAAAGCCTCCCCCTTGGTAAAAATTTTTTTATAGAGAAGCGTAAGAACATTTTCCACTTAAGGTCGGTGTTTCTTTGATCATTTTTTTAACGTTCTCAAGCATTTCCTGAGCGCTTAGGTCTGATTTAGGAAAAATCGTTTCGTATTTATCTTTCGAGGATTGAACGAAATCAGACTTTAAGTTTGTAGGACAGCCTAGAGCATCAGAGAAAATAGAAACATATTCGCCCTCACCCTTGGCCATATCAACTTTTAATTCTTCCAGGTTTGCTTCGGCGTAATATATAGGAGCTTTTTCTCTCATCACAATACTATGTTGAGAACATCCAGACGTTCCAGATGTGATACCGAAAAGCTGTGAAGAAAAACTGTGGTTAGTAGTCATTCTGAAAAGGCCTGAGATGATAGAGTTTTCTCTCCAAATCATTGTTCCTAATCCACATCCTGCAGAATTATCTGCAGATGCTGAAAAGCTAAAAAGGCCAAGCAAAACTGCAAGCATCAATGTTTTCATTTATCCTCCATGAATATAAAAAAAGCTTTTAATAAGAGTAAGCTTAATTCTAGGAAATTTAAAACAAAAAAGTATTGTTCCCTTATTCGTCCTATCGTAGGCTGTTAATATTAGGAGAATTTATGGATATTGAGTTAATCGATTGGGCCTTTGTTGTGGCCTATATTGTTGTGGTATTTGCTTTGGCGATTTGGTCACGGGAAACCATGCATGAAGGTGAGCTAAAAACGGCAAATGAAATCGCTCAAGAAAAGTACATGGCCAATAAATCCCTGACTTTTGCTGAATCATTGTGTTCGATTATCGCAACAGAAGTATCGGCCCTAACTTTCATCGGCATTCCAGCTTTTGCTTTCAAAAATAATTTCTCTTTCATTCAAATTTACATGGGGGCAATAGCGGCTCGTTTTGTGATTGCAGTTGTTTTTCTTCCTAAAGTTTATGACAAAGGTTTAACGATTTATGAAGTGATGGCCAAGGAGACTGGTCTTCCTTCAGGTCAACGAACGGTGGCGATTTTTTATTCTTTAAGTAAAGTTGTCTCAGTAGGAGTGAGGCTTTTTTCTGGTTCCATAATGGTAGCAAGTTTTCTTGGAGTAAATATTTATTATGGCTTAGCAGGAGTTACATTTCTCACTCTTATTTACATTCAAATTGGTGGGCTTAAAGCCGTTGTAAGAACAGATATCCTTCAGATGTCTTTGTTTATCATTGGCGGTGTTATGGCCCATGTTCTTATACCAAAAACGGCTGGTTTGCAGTGGAGTGACATGATGGGACTTGCTCAATCGGCAGGGAAAACATCATTTGTTGATTTTACAAATCCATGGCCTTTTATTTTTGGAATTATGGGAGGATTTCTTTTTGATATGTCCACTCACGGAGTTGATCAAGATTTTGCACAAAGACTGACGGCCAATAAAAAATTAAAATATGGTCAATATGCTATTTTCTTTTCTTCGTTTATATCTATAGCGGTTGGCCTTCTTTTTTTAGGAGTAGGCGCATTGCTTTGGGTCTTCTACCAAAAGCACCCTATGCCTAGTTCTGTACCAAGTGCGGATTATTTGTTCCCGCACTTTATTGTGACTTACTTTCCTGTAGGTTTTAAAGGAGTGATGGTTGCAGGTGTGTTGGCAGCTACCATGAGTGTCTTGGATTCAACGATCAACGCGCTTTGTGCCACCGCTTATAATGATATTTTTCCTAACCGTGATAAGAGCAAGATGAAGTTTTATAGTTTCGTAGATTCAGTCGTTATTGGACTTTTAATTTTATTCATTGCGATTCTTGCCTCTGAATTTGATGGTCTTTTGCTCTTAGGTCTTAAAGCTCAATCTTGGACAGGTGGAACACTTCTTGCACTATTTACCACTAAAGTGATCTTTAAGAATTATTTTCGTTATAGGCTTTCTCCAGCAAGTGTTATTGGTGCTTATATTTGTGGCATGTCTGGAGTATGGATTAATAGCAAAGTATTAATGTGGGATTGGAATCTTAATGTATATTGGGGATTTATTTCCAGTATTCTTTTTCTTAAGATTTATTGTCACGTGAGACCTTATCGAACGTAATTTTTGTTCATATTGAGCATTGAGAGATTTTAGCTGAGAGGTCTAAAAAGTTTTCGTCAATCTTATGGCAAAATTCAGCATCAAAATTTCTGTTTGTTTGAGCTAGGGCCACTTTAATCATTTCAATGAAGGCTTGTTTAAGATAGTGACGTGGTTTTTCATTTTTTAAAGAAGAATGTATAAGCTTAAGTCTTCTTGCCCAATCGAGCATGATTTTAATCTTTTGTTTTTCATCAGCACCTAAATAACTAAGAATATCATGTGAGGTATACGCGAAAATAGCACCTGTGATATGAGGATCAAAATAATTAATATAAGTTAAAGGTGAATAATCTGCTTCCGTAAAACCATTAAAAAGAATTGATAACGATTTTTCTCCAAATATCTTTTTGTTATTGTTTGGAAAAAAACCTGAAGTGACCGTCCTGACTGATTCAAGGCATGTCACACCTTTAAACCCTCTCTCATTCTCAGGTAAGGCATAATGGGAGATGAAATCAGCAAACCCTTCGTTTAATGAATTGATAACAAAATTAACACTGGCCTCTGAAGCATTTTTTGATTCAGAAAACGTATCATCATAACAACCCTGATTATTGATTAGGAGGCCAGATTCTTTAAAAAGTGAATTAAAAACATGATGCCCATATTCGTGGGAGATCACTGAAGGTATTTCCCAGAGGTTTGTCGTAAAACAGCTTTTTTTTCCTTCTTCCCCATGTGGTACAAATGAAATTGTTTGTAAAAGAGGGTTGTAAAAAGCATTATTTATGTAAGTCATGACCACACGATCAATTTTGTTGCCGGTACGGGTTACCTCAGTGATTTCTTTAAGAGAGAGTGAAACACTGATCTTTAAAGGTTTGAGTGAAATGGATGGATCTATTTTTTTTATTTTCTGGTAAGTCTCGACGATATAGTGGTTAGCATTAAGGGCCACGCTCTCAATTGTATTTTTTCTAATCTCCTCGTCTTCAGGGCAAACATCAACGACCTTTCCCCCATTCTGAGAGAAAAAAGTTTGACCTGCTAGATTTCGATAATAGATATGTTCTTCACCGTAAACTGTTTCAGAGATAATTTGAAGAAGGGAGTTTTTTAGTAGAGTACGATTAAAACTTCCGTCAAAATTTTTCATAACATATTCATCACGACCTGAAAGGAAAAGATGTAGTTTGAAGTTTATGGATTCGGAATCAAAATCATATCGAGAGCAACTGGTATTTTGTTTTTCTAGAAAAATGGGATCACCGGTCCTAAGATCCTGAAAAATAAAGTTATCCGCCAACTTAGGCGTAGTCTCGGTTATTCTTTTGCCACAAGAGGCCAAAAAACCTAAAAAAGTGATTGCTAAAAAGAGATAGTGCATATGAACTGACTATAATCAAAAAACTCATCAATTTGGGGCAAGAAGGTATTTTCTACAGGATTAAGTCTTCGAAAACTCGAACTTTTGATTCAGGTTTAACAGAACTTTAACAAACAAAGTCTTTCTTTACGGTTACAACCACTGCACACAAGTGACAGGAGAATGTGATGAAGGTTTTGTTTGTATTTCTTATGCTCGCGACATCCCAAATCTGGGCCCAGGACCATAAGTCTCAGATCCAACAGATTGTTACTGATACCCTGGCCTCTAAGTGGTACGAAAAAATTCAACTTAAAGGTTATTCTCATTTCCGTTATAACCGCTTAGGTGAGACTAATAAAGACCTTAACTGCTTGGCCTGTGATAAATCTATTGGTGATAAGCAGGGCTTTTTCATGCGTCGTGCTCGATTGACTTTTTTTGGAGAAGTTTCAGACAAAGTTTACATCTATATACAGCCAGATTATTCAACCGATGCCCTTACTAACCAAAACTATTTCCAATTACGTGATGCCTATTTTGATTATGCCCTCTCAGATGATAAGGAATTTCGCGTACGTTTAGGGATTTCAAAAGTTCCATATGGATTTGATAACCTACAATCAAGTTCTAATCGTGCACCATTAGACCGTGATGATGCTTTTAATACGGGTGTGGCAAATGAACGAGATACCGGTGTTTTTTTAATGTATGCCCCAACAGAAATCCGTAAAAGGTTTAAAGAACTGACTTCAAATAATCTTAAAGGAACTGGAGATTATGGCATGGTTGCCATAGGTGCTTATAATGGTCAGACATTAAATAAAACTGAGAAAAATAATGATCTTCACCGTGTGGCCCGTTTCACTTATCCCTTTAAGCTAAAAAGTGGTCAGTTCATTGAAGCTTCAGTTCAGGCCTATGAAGGTAAGTTTAATGTCGCTCCATCTAATAAGGATTATTACGATCAACGCTCAGGTGCGACATTGATCGTTTATCCCCAGCCTATTGGTTTTCAGCTTGAGTACAATATTGGCCGTGGCCCGGAGTATGATGCTAAAACAAATGATGTCGACACCAAAAATCTTAAAGGTGGATATGCTCAGATTAATTATCAGACCTATTATAAAGAGCATCGCTTTTTTCCTTATGTACGTTTTCAAGAATTTGAAGGCGCGAGAAAACTTGATAATAATGCTACAGCGATTTCCACAACTGAATGGGAAATCGGTAGTGAGTGGCAGCCTAACCCCTCGCTAGAGTTAACGGCCGCATACGCGATGATGAACCGTGCTAGTCAATCTGGACGAAGCAATAAGTCACACGAAGATGGGAGTCTTATAAGACTGCAGGCCCAATTTAATTATTAATTAAATTTTTACGACATACCGATCTGTTAGAATGATTCTAATAAGAGAGGTTTGTCGTGAAAATTTGTCTTTTTGCTCTTCTTTTGATCTCTTCATCAGTGTGGTCCATTGATTTTCAGAAAACCACAGGAAGTTTTGAATCAGATCTTAATAACAAAAAAGTTTCTGACGTTCCATATGACACCACTTTAAATGGAACTTTTGAAAAATTTGATGAAAGTCGATTGCCTGCAAGTGTTGAGAAAAAAGAAGAAGGAACTCAAGTCACCGAGATTTCAGGTTCATTTAAATAACATATCAGTTTCTCTATGAGCACCATCACAACTTTTGACTTTGATGGCATCTTCTTGAATCACTGAGATGTAAGATGGAATTCTTTTAAAATCCGCTCTTATGATTTTTTTTTCTGAATTGTAGGGCGCAATCTCTAAATAATAATTTCCAATAAGTGAATTTCCTCCATTAAATGAACTTGCGCTCAACTCAACTTGTTGACTCTTTTCACCATAGGCCATGCTTTTGTTTGTAAAAATATCAAAAGTGCTATCACTACTTTCAATCTTCATCTTTTTTATTTTTTTATTATGGCCAAAGGCTGGGCAATTCATATTGCGGAATCTTTCGGATGCATAAGCAGCTGCATAATAAATTTTTAGTGTGGCACTAACTGGAGTAGAACCTCCTCCGGTTACTCTGCCTTTAATTTGACGTTTAAAAGGCACATAAAAAGAGCCAATATCTTGAGTCTGGTTTGGCCTTTCAGCGATTACGCGAATAATCCATGAATCAACATCCCTTTCTTTGTGAATGATATGTAAGTCTTCTTCCGTGACTTTGGGTAGATCTACGATAAAAGTGAGACTCTGAGAAATATGTTCATTTCTTTTCGCTCCGACCCACCATTCGATTTCATTTAGGTGAGAGATGTCCATTTTAACTTGTTCTAACCTCAGGCCTGCTGGATCTGATTTTAGAGGCGAGTAGTCAGTACAAGAATAGGATAGTAGTAAAGTCAGTATTAATGCTTTCATGGCCCAATCCTTTATATGTAGATATGATTATAAAACATAAATTCACAAAGGAGTCTAATGATGAGAAACTTAATTTTATTATTCATTGTAAGTGCTTGCTCTTCTACTGCACAGTTAAGTGATGATGCAAAAAACATTGAAGTCTTAGTTAATAAGCCCGGCCAAGGTTGTAATACTGTGGGAAAAGTCGTGGGTACAGATGATATGGGGAGTAAGGAATTAGCTTTAAATAAGGCCCTCAACCAAGCAGCAAAACTTAATGCTACAGCATTACATGTAAATCAAGAAGTTCCCAACGGAAAAAAGATGATGGTTTATGGAACAGCTTATAAATGTGATTAATATTTTTCTAAATAATAACTGAGAGACTCAAGAGTTGGAAAAAAAGGAATTTTCTTTTTTTCTAACTCTATTTTCGCGTAGTTCTTAAGGTTTCCACCAACCAAAATATCAACTTTCGGATTTAAATGCTGTTTGAGTTGTTGAAGATAATCATCGAGAGTTCTATTCTCATCAAGTTCATGCCCCTTACTTAAACCAAGAATAATACTTCTGGCATTTAAAGCATTACACATTTCAGAAAGTGAATTGGCAGGTAAACTTGGTCCCAAGAAGATAAAACGAATACCATAATGAACACACAGAAGAGAGGCCGCTAGAATGCCGATGGTATGGAATTCACCTTCAGGAGTTGTAATTAAGATCAAATCATCACGAGGGATATTTTTTTGGTAATGTTGTCCAATCATCTGGCCCGCATTAAATGAAGTAATCGCACTGATGGCATGTTCTTGAGCAATGGATATTTGCCCTTCGTATACTTTTTGGCCAATGGTTTTAAATAATGGAACAATGATATTTAGAGCAAAATCTTTAGGAGTTAAAGAGTTGCGTGCCTTCTCTAACTCATGTGAAATAATATCAAGTTTGTATGCAGAAAGAGCTAGATGAAGACTTGTAAGTATTTTTTCATAATCAACATTATTGTGATTGGTATTCATCACTTGTCTTTCATCATAAGGTCGATGAAGGAGAGTGGAGAAGATATTTTTTAATTCTTCAAGGTCGAAATGGGCAATTTTACCAATGCTTTGACCAAATTCTGTAAGTTTAAAAAGGATAGCAAGTTTTTCGATATCTTTTTCAGAGTAGAGGCGATGTTTATTTTCTGCACGTTCAGGTACGATTGCATTATATCTTTTCTCCCAGGCCCTAATCGTCGCTGAAGCAACACCTGAAATCTGCGAAGCGATTTGAATATTAAAATATTGCATGGGGAATAATTACCATACTACCATGATAAAGAGAATTCAAAAGGACTAAGGTATGACAATCATTCAAAGTTACCCTGTAAAAAAAAGCATTATGGCAACATCCTATTTAAAGGGCATGGATTCTTATAAAAGAATGTATGAAAGGTCCATATCTCATCCTGAAGACTTCTGGCTTGAGGCAGCAAAAAATTTAACATGGTTTCAGTTCCCGGAATCGGCCAATCAAGGCAATTTTCAACAGGTTAACCATTCTTGGTTTATGAATGGAAAACTGAATGCGTCATATAACTGCATTGACCGCCATTTAAAAACCAAAGCTCAAAAAGATGCTCTTATATGGGCAAAAGATGCACCAGGGGAGTACCAAAAAATTTCTTATCAAGAGTTGCATGATCATGTTTGTAAACTCACTAATCTTCTTGAGGCCCATGGAGTAAAAAAGGGGGATCGAGTTTGTATTTATCTTCCAATGATTCCAGAGCTTGTTTACTCTGTTTTGGCCTGTGCTCGTCTGGGCGCCACTCACTCAGTAGTGTTTGGAGGATTTAGTGCAGAATCGTTACGAGGCAGAATCTTAGATGCTGAATGTAAGATGGTGATAACGGCCAATGAAGGTTTAAGAGGTGGAAAAAAAATACCCCTTAAGGCCATAACGGATGTTGCTATTCAAGATTTGTCCTTGGTGGAACACGTCTTAGTTGTTCATCGAACAGATGTGAAAGTTCCCATGAAAGAGGGACGAGATATTGTTTATGAGGAAGAAATAAAAAAATATCGTCCAGTTGCTCCATGTGCATCTATGGACTCAGAAGATCCACTTTTTATTTTGTACACTTCGGGTTCAACAGGTAAACCTAAAGGAGTCATGCACACCACGGGTGGTTACATGACTTATGCGGCCTTCACTCATCAATATGTTTTTGATTATCATGATCAAGATATTTATTTTTGTACGGCCGATATTGGTTGGGTAACGGGACATTCTTATGTGGTCTATGGACCATTGGCCAATGGTGCGACAACTGTTTTATTTGAATCTGTTCCAGTTTATCCAGATGCTGGAAGATACTGGAAAATAGTTGAAGATTTAAAAGTTTCTATTTTTTATACGGCCCCAACAGCATTAAGAACGTTGGCCCAATCTGGGGATGGGCCAGTTTTAAAATACGACCGATCTTCACTTCGTTTATTGGGCACAGTAGGGGAACCCATTAATCCAGAAATTTGGAAATGGTACCATGATGTGGTTGGTGAGAAACGTTGCGATATTATCGATACTTGGTGGCAAACTGAAACTGGTGGCGTTCTTATTACCCCGATTCCAGGTGTCACTCCGACGAAACCTGGATCGGCCACTTTACCGTTTTTTGGAGTGTTACCGATTATCGTGAACCCAGAAACAGGGGAAGAACTAAAGGGTAATGGTGTTGAAGGAGCACTTTGTATAAAAGCCTCTTGGCCAGGGCAGGCCCGAACAATTTACAAAGATCACGATAGATTTAAGGATACTTATTTCACTCAGTACCCAGGTCTTTATTTTACCGGTGATGGCTGTCGTCGAGATGAAGACGGTTACTATTGGATCACAGGACGCATAGATGATGTATTAAATGTGTCTGGTCACCGTCTAGGCACGGCCGAAATTGAAAGTGCTCTGATGGAGCATCATGATGTGGCCGAAGCCGCTGTAGTAGGAATGCCCCATGATATAAAGGGTGTTGGGATTTATGCTTACGTCATTCTTTATGAGTCTAAAGAAGTTTCTATGGAACTTATCGAAAGCATTAAGGAAGTCGTACGAGAAAAAATTGGACGTTTTGCGGCCCCAGATAAGATTCATCTGACTCAAGGGCTGCCAAAAACAAGATCTGGCAAAGTTATGCGAAGGATTTTACGAAAAATTGCAGCCCAAGAATATGATGGGTTAGGCGACACTTCCACCTTGGCCGAACCTGCAGTCGTTGAGACCTTGGTTTCTGAGCATAAAGCATTGAAATAAATACAGGTCGACAGTTAACAAAGTGAAAGCGGTGATAAGCTCATTTTTCCTATGGGAAGGAGTTTATGAAACTACCAGTTCTCGCTTTTTTAATCTTCATGTGGGCCTCACAAGTTTTTTGTGCCGTTTTACAAAATGATTCAGAACTCATTGAACATGCTCGTATGGAGCGTTTCATTTCTTCTCAAACTCTTATTGTTAAAATTAAATCAGATTCAAATTTTTTAGAGCACTTAGGTGAATTTAAAACCTTCTTTTCAACTCGGAGTGGAGAGTGGGGATACTTAACTTTGAACATGATTCCTGATGGAGAAAATGCGGAAGCCATTTTAGGGGATCTCTCTAAAATGCCTGATATTATCCATGCTTATTTTGCTCCATTACCTAAGAATACGGATTTTTTAGCTGATCTAAAAAATCCATTTAATGAGGCGATATTGGTTCTTACCGAGGACAGTAAAAAAGAAACTCCTCCATTTGCATCGAAACAAACATACCTCCTAGATGCTCCCCGTGGAATTGGTGCCAAGTCAGCATGGAACATTCCTGGTGGATCTGGAAAAAATGTAAAAATCATTGATGTAGAAACTTGTTTTAACCAAAAGCATGAAAACTTTGATCAGGCATTTTATATTGGAGAAAATCCCATTTGCGAAAAGAGTAACCATGGCACGGCAGTTTGGGGGATTTTAGCTGCAAAAGATAATAATAAAGGTGTTGTGGGTATTGCACATGATGCTAGTTTTGGATTCCATGGTTTCATTGAAGGAACTTATGAGGAGAGCAGTGTGACCTACGAGCACGGTATTAACTATGCCATCCAAGGCGCCATTGAAAATCTACATGAAGGGGATATTCTTCTCATCGAACAGCAGATGGTGGGGCCAGATTACAAAAGGCTTACTGTCGTTGAATACTGGCCCCACATTTATGAACAATTAAAAGAGGCCACACAGCGAGGCATTCATTGCATTGAAGCTGCAGGTAATCACCGATCCAACCTAGATAGTACTAGTTATGACCGTGCTTTTGATGTGACTAAAAGAGATTCGGGTTGTGTGATTGTTGGAGCAGTTAAAAATGATGATAAAAGAGAAAAATGGCATTATTCAAATTTCGGATCACGAATCGATGCTGCCGGATATGGTGAGAATGTTGTGACCACAGGATATGGAGATCTTTTTGATGGGGGGGCCGATCGCAAGTACACAGCAGTATTCGCAGGAACTTCTAGCGCTGCTCCTATGGTTGCAGGTGCTATTGCCTTAGTGAGTTCGATTGCAAAAGAACAAGGAATTCTTCTTAGTCCTAAGGAAATGAGAAAAGCTCTACGTGAGACAGGTTCACCTCAAGGTCCACGTACGGCCATCGAGCGAGTAGGCAATCTTCCCGATGTCATTGCACTGGTCAAATGGTTTAAGCTTTTACAAAATGAATAGTATCTTTTAATTCAGATGGATTTGATTCGCTCACTTTCCCTTTAAATTCATTTAAGATTTTTTCTTCTAGGCTTTGGATACTATAGGTGAGACCTAAACCCATATTTCCTGTTTTAAAATGTTTCAGCATAAGTTCAACGAGTTCATCAAGTTTGGGCTGATCAATTTTTGTTTTGAGTGTTTCATCTATGAGGACCTGGATCTTGTGTTCAAGAATCGAAATCATAATCATTGCTGTGACTTTATGAGAGACTTTTGAAGTTCCTAGAGTGTGAAAATATTCTATCGCTTTCTCGGCACACTCTCGATTCACTTCCCAATCACTCAAGGCCATTTTTTTCGCCCACTTAAAATGTCCCACCCATACCATGAGAAGTGTGATGATGAGAAAGCTCACAGGCCATAAATAAGAATGATGAAACTCAAAATAGTAACTGAAGATGAAACTTAAAATAAAACCAGCTATTACCCCAAAACGCCATGAGGCAGCGGGATAAGGATCCGATGCATCTGTCACAACCATTAGGAGTTCACACCCCGTGGACATTTCAAAATGTTTGATTTTATCTTCTATGAGTTTAACATCGTCTTGTAATAATATTTCTTGCACTACCAACTCCCTGATGAACCGCCGCCACTAAAGCCACCGCCGCCGCCGCTCCAGCTTCCACCACCACTTCCTCCACCGCCTCGATAACCACTACTGCTGCCTTGAGCAAGAGCAAATAGGATATTGGAGATGCCTGTAACACCAAGCAGGAGTCCAACAAAAAAGAGAATTCCAACTAGACCTAAACCAATTCCTGGAAGCATAAAATAACTTAACCCTGCTATACCGGCCCCACTGAAGATACCGCGGGCCATGGGACGTTTCCTAAAAATGAGATGCACACCGACTAAAATCAAAACCAAAAAAGGTAAGGCAGAGTGAAGGAATCGATTTCTCACTTTTATCGGTGCACGTCTGACAACGGGAGTCCCGCCACCTTTAAGTTTTATATTAAATTTTTGGGCAATGTTTTCCAATACAGCTCGTAGACCTGCATGAAATTCACTGGCCCTAAAAGCAGGAGTAAGAATGTTACGAATGTATTGATTAGCAGTAAAATCGGTAATCTCGCCCTCAATGCCATCACCCACTTCAATTCTCATCTGGCGTTCAGCCTTGGCGATTGTGATCAGAAGTCCATTACCGTCTTTTTTTGTTCCTAGCTGCCATTTTTCTGCGACAGCTATCGAGAAATCTTCAATGGCATAACCTTGAAGATCCGGAGTGGTGAGAATCGTGATTTGTGGACCTTGATGGGTATGGATCTCGTAAATTAAGTCTGCTAAATCTTTTTGCTCAGCCTCCGACAAAAATCCGGCCTGATCCATGACTGGAGATGTAAGAGAAGGAAGCTGGAGTTCCGTACTCCAGACATTCATACAAGAAAAAAGTATAAGACTTAGAAAAAGAGGCATTAGAATTTCACTTCAGGTGTCTTCTGTTCTGCTTCAGAAACGGAGAATTGTGGTTTTTTCTCAAGTTTGTGAATAAATGAATTGGTTAAGCTTGTTGGGAATACTGTTACCAAGTCATTAAACTCTTTAACTGATTCGATATAACGTCTGCGAGCAATGGCAATTCTGTTTTCAGTTCCTTCTAGTTGGGCCTGAAGACCCTGGAAACTTTCGTTGGCCTTAAGATTTGGGTAGCGCTCTGAAACAACCATCAATTTACCCAAGGCCTGAGTGACCCCTGACTGAGCATCTTGAAACTTTTTAAGATTTTCAGGAGTCAGGTTTTTAGCATCGACTTGGATTGATGATGCTTTAGCGCGGGCCTCCATCACACCTTCGAGAGTTTCTTTCTCATGGGATGCATATCCTTTAACTGTGCTTACAAGATTGGGAATAAGATCAGTACGGCGTTTGTATTGGTTTAGAACTTCGGCCCATTCAGCTTCTACAGCGTTATTTGCCTTAGGTATTGACTGAATACCGCAAGATACAAGAAAAAATGAGAGGAAAAGAACGAGGAATGAAGATTTCATGGAGATCCTTGTTAATGAAAATAAAAAACCCAAAGTATTCTTCATACTTTGGGTTCAATTTTGTTTAAATCAAGGGCCTATGGCAAATTAATTATTTGCTGATCGTTGCAACAAGCTTAGTCATACGTGAAGTCTTACGAGCAGCAGTTTCTTTTTTCATTGCTGGTGACTTTGCAAGTTTTGCAAGTAATGACTGAACTTTAGTAAGAAGAGCCGAAGCTGTTTTCTTATCGCCTTTAGCTACAGCGTCACGAAGGGCCTTTACGGCCGTACGAGAAGCAGCAGTTTTTGTTTTATTCGTCATACGACGAACTTTTTCTTGTTTAGCTCTTTTAACTGATGATTTGTGATTCGCCACAGTAGTTCTCCTAATGAACATTTTTTTTCAAAAATATTGCGATGTTATAAACAAATTGAGCCTTAATGGCAAGTCGTTTCGATATTGACCTCTTCAATCTTTCGAGCTTATTGTTTAAGCTTATTTTTTTCTTCTCTAAAAACAAGGATTTTTTCTCATGAGGAATGTTCAAGTTATTGGAATCGTTGGTGCTGGTCAGATGGGGCGAGGAATCGCACAGGTTGCTGCCCAAACCGGTTTTGACGTTGTCCTTTTTGATGCTTTTAAAAATTCTCTCGATTTTGGTCACAACTTTATTAAGGCCCAGCTTGAAAAAGGGGTGGAGAAAGGAAAGTGGTCAGATGCTGATTTTAAAACGGCTTTTGCTCGGCTTAAATTTGTTTTAGATATGAGTGAGCTTAAGGCCTGTGATTTGGTCATTGAAGCCGCTTCGGAAAAAAAGGAACTCAAATTTGAAATCTTTAAAAAGCTTGATGAAGTCATAAATCCTGAAGCTATCCTTGCTTCAAACACCTCTTCTATATCTATTACTGAAATTGCGGCCGTTACAAAAAGGGCCAATAAAGTAGTCGGGATGCATTTTATGAATCCTGTTCCTGTCATGAAGCTCGTGGAGGGCATAAAGGGACTTGAAACTTCTGACGAAACTTTTAATACGGTAGCCGCGGTTTCTGAAAAGATGGGAAAAACATTTGTGCGAGCTCAGGATTATCCTGGATTTGCTGTGAATCGGATACTAATGCCTATGATTAATGAAGCTATCTACGCTCTTTATGAAGGTGTGGCCTCAATCAAAGATATCGATATCGCTATGAAGTTAGGAACCAATCAGCCTATGGGTCCACTAGAGCTTGCGGATTTTATTGGACTTGATACTTGTTTAGCGATCATGAATGTTCTTCATGATGGACTTGGTGACACAAAATATCGTGCTTGCCCACTTCTTAAGCAGTATGTGGCAGCAGGTAGATATGGACGTAAAAATGGTAAAGGATTTTATCTATATGATAAGTAAATTTGAAACACTCACTTTTGAGCAAAAAGGTGATGTCGGAATATTAAGTATTAACCGAGCTGCAAAACTGAATGCACTTAATATTCAGGTTTTGAGAGAGCTTAAGTTTTCTCTTGTTGAGTTACTGGGCCTGGGCCTTAAGGGGCTCATTATTACGGGAGATGGTGAAAAAGCTTTTATAGCAGGTGCGGATATCGCTGAAATGAAACCTATGGATGAAGGAGAGGCTTTAGCTTTTTCTGAATTAGGTCAACAAGTAAGTGTCGGTATTGAGAATCTTCCTTTTCCTGTTGTGGCCGCAGTGAATGGTTTTGCTCTAGGTGGAGGCTTTGAAGTGGCCCTGTCTTGTGATTTTATTTTTGCTTCAAAAAATGCTATTTTTGCATTGCCAGAGGTCAAACTTGGTCTTATCCCTGGTTTTGGTGGAACACAAAGGCTTACACGAGTCGTTGGTGAGAGAAGGGCAAAAGAAATCATATTTTCTGGTCGTAATGTAGACGCCACGGAAGCTAAAAACTTAGGCATCGTTTTGGAAGTCTATGAAACAAAAAATGAACTTTTACAGGGCATTGATAGATGGTTTGAACAAACTCTTAAAAATTCGTCTTATGCCATTTCAAAATCTAAGATGTCACTCATAAGAGGTGGCGAGTTAACGTTAGATGAAGGACTTAAAGGGGAGAGAATTGAATTCTCAAATATCTTTGGAAGCGAAGACATGAAAGAAGGAACAGCTGCTTTTTTAGAAAAACGTAAAGCAAATTTTAAAGGAAAATAATATGATGTTAGATGATAAGTATAAAGAAGTAAGAGACATGATGAAGAAATTTTCTGATTCAGAGGTTGGACCTTTGGCCATGAAAATTGATCACGAAGCACATATTCCCAAAGAACTTATCACTAAATTAGGTGAAAACGGATTTTTAGGTTCATATGTTCCCGAAGAATACGGTGGAGCAGGCATGGATTACATGTCTTATTCATTACTCGTGGAAGAAATTTCTCGTAATTGTGCCTCAACCGGTGTGCTTATTTCTGCTCATACCTCACTGGGGATTTGGCCTATTTTAAATTTTGGTACGGAAGCTCAAAAACAAAAATATCTTCCCAAAATGGCTTCAGGAGAATGGATTGGATGTTTTTGCTTATCTGAACCAAATGCTGGATCAGATGCGGGATCTCTTACAACTTTTGCAGAAGATAAAGGAGACCATTGGGAAATCAATGGTGTAAAAAATTGGATCACCAATGGGAAAGAAGCTGGAGTATGTATCGTTTTTGCTAAAACAAAAAAGACTTCTGATTATAAAGGTATTTCTGCATTTATCGTAGAAACAAGCACTCCTGGTTTTTCAATCATTAAGATTGAAGACAAGTTGGGGATCAAAGGTTCTTCAACTGCTCAGCTGGCCTTTGATAAAGTTAAAGTTCCTAAGGATGCTATTCTTTCTGAGCCTGAAAAAGGTTTCAGGGTGGCCATGGCCACTTTAGATGGTGGACGAATTGGAATTGCCTCTCAGGCCCTGGGGATTGCTCAAGGAGCTTTTGATTACGCTCTTCGTTATACAAAACAACGTATTCAATTTGGTAAACCACTGTCTGATCTTCAAGGTGTCCAGTTTATGCTGGCGGATATGAGTACTAAAATCGGTGCTTCTAGACTTTTGATTTATCATGCATCAGCACTTAAAGACGCGGGGCTCCCATATTCAAAAGAATCTGCTCAGGCAAAACTTTTTTCGTCAGAGTCAGCGATGTGGATTACCACAAAAGCTATTCAGCTTTGTGGTGGAAATGGTTATACAAAGGAATACCCAGTGGAGCGTTACTTTCGTGATGCAAAGATCACTGAAATTTACGAAGGAACTTCAGAGGTACAAAGAATGGTTATTGCAGCGAGTGAAATTAAGGCCGCTCATTAATTTAAATCTCGTCAATGGACACCTCTTTTGCTAGTGTGTCCATTAAATTTGTTTTATGTTCATAGAATTATAGTCAGTTAATTTGTTAGGAGAAAAGTATGGCGAACAAGAAGCCTGCTGCTAAGATAGCAACCAAGAAACCTGTAGCAAAATCAGCGAGCAAAAAGCCTGTTGTGAAAGCTGCTCCAAAAAAAGATATAAAAATGGCTAAAAAAGTTGCTCCTCCAGCGAAGAAGGTTTCTGCTCCAGCAAAAAAAATGGCCCCAAAAAAACCTGCTCCATCGGCCGCTAAGAAGCCAGCGCCTAAAGTGGTTGCAAAACCGGCCACAGCTTCAAAATCTTTAAAGGAACAAATGCTTAAAGCAGCTTCTAAGATTGTTAGTAAGGTTGCACCTAAGGCCCTTGCAAAAGATCAGCCGAAGGCTAAAGAAAAAGATCTAAAAGATAAAAAAGTTTTGATTTCAAAAGAAAAAGCTAAACCAGAAAATGATAAGAAGAAAGCTAAAGAATTAGAGAAAAAACACAAAGAAGAAGAAAAAGTTGCTGCCAAAAAAGCTAAGGAAGATGCAAAACTTTCTAAGAAAAAAAGCAAGAAGGGTGATGACGAAGAGGAAGAAGTCTTTGGTGAAGAACCTATGGAAGCAAGGAAGTCAGCTGAAGAAGATGATTTTGATGAATTCGAAGAGGATTATAAAAAATCAAAAGCTAGTAAAAAAGTTGGAAAAAAAGCTTACGAAGAAGAAGTTGATGTGGATGTTTTTGAAAAAAAAACCACAAAAAAATATAACAACGCCATTTTGGCCGATCTTGAATCTAAAATTGCCGGTGAGATTGCTGAACTTCGTGAGCATTTTAACTGGAAAGATATTACTGAAGCCATTGGTACAATGGACTTTTTTATTGATCCCAAAAATGATGAATGCATAGAAAAGGGTTGTGACAATATTCGCACAACTCAAAGTTATTGCCGCCTTCACTACCTTCGCAACTGGAAAACAGTTCAGAAAAAACGCGATATCTTAAAAGAAGGCAAACTTCAGGAGTATATTGAGGAGCTTATTTCTAAGTATCCAACAAAATACATTGAAGCTCTTCTTTCAGATCTATCTGATGATAAAGAGTTTTATGGTGTTCTTAACGAACTTAATATCACTTCAGAATTTGAGTTTGAAGAAGATGAATTTGAAAGTGCTGCAGATGATGATGATGGTGATGATGATATCGGAATTGAAACGATTTCAAGCTCACTTCGTTACGAAGATGAATAAAAAAAAGGCTCCCTTCTGGGAGCCTTTTTTTTTATTGAAATGTGTCTGAATCGTCGAGTTCAAAATCCTCGAAACCATCACCTAAAAGTTTATTAGCTTCCAGAGTAAGATTGATATTTTCGCGGGTAATCTTATAGAAATAAGTTTGTTGTTTGTGAGTGACATCTTGCCAGATAGGTTCAAATTCATGCCATTCTGAGTTAGAGAAAATCTCATCAAAAAGAAGGCTCACGACCTCAACATAACCTTTTTGTGTTTGTTTAACTTTTTCTTCAGAACTCATCTGATCAGTTTCACAGGATAAAAAACAAGTAATGGGAGTTTCTGCTTCTGCTTTTTCTGAAAGATAAGAAACAACCACCAGAAGCTCTTCTTGATATATCTGACCATAGACATCAAAATAACGTTCATTATTTTTACATTCAGTTTTATACGTCTCATTTAGAAGACGAGAAAGACTCTCGAGCCAATCTTGTGGGACACTTTTTCCATTCTTTGAAGTCTTTTTACGCGCGAGCATGACGACCTGCCTTAAAATGAAGAGATTTTTAGTGGTATTTTACCTACCCCTTCATTAAAATATTTGGAAAAGAAAGACAACGTTTCATTCGAAAAAGGATTCAGATATGACTGTTTATATTTTAGGTGGGGCCCGTACGGCAGTTGGGAGTTTCATGGGAGCTCTCTCACAAGTTTCTGCTCCCAAGTTAGGTGCAGTCGCCATTGAGGGCGCATTACTTAAATCCAATGTGGATAAGAGTAAGGTGGAAGAAGTTTTTATGGGAAATGTGATCACTGCTGGAGTAGGTCAAGCACCTGCTCGCCAGGCGAGTTTATTTGCGGGTCTTGGAGAAAATGTTCCGGCCACAACAATCGGTAAGGTTTGTGGTTCGGGACTTCAAGCAATCATTCTTGGGGCCCGTTCAATTATGACTGGAGACAATCAACTTGTGGTGGCCGGAGGAATGGAGAACATGTCCCTAGCTCCTCACTTACTTATGAATTCTCGGGTCGGTTATAAGTTTGGATCAAATGAAATTAAAGATTCTATGCAGTGGGATGGATTATGGGATGTTTACAGCAATCGTGCCATGGGGAATTGTGCTGAAGAGTGTGTGAAAAAATTCAAGATGACTCGTGAAGAACAAGATGCTTTTGCCATTGAATCTTTTAAACGTTCTCAGGCCTCTTCAAAAGAGGGGGCCTTTAAAAATGAGATTGTGGCCGTTAAAGTTCCTAACAAGGGTGGAATGCTCGATGTATTGGAAGATGAAGGTCCTTTTAAGGCAAACTTTGAAAAAATGCCGGGCCTAAAACCGGCCTTTGAAAAAGAAGGCACAATTACTGCGGCCAATGCTTCAACTATTAATGATGGAGCAGCGGCAGTGGTCTTAGGGGGAGATGCTTACGCTTCTCAGGCAGAATTTAAAATTTTGGCCTTTGCTTCACATGCTCAAAATCCAACTTGGTTTACTACTGCTCCTGTTGAGGCCATACAAAAGGCATTAACAAAAGCAAACCTTTCAGTTGAGCAAATTGATCTGTTTGAGATTAATGAAGCTTTTGCTGCAGTTACGATGGCGGCCATGAAGGAATGTAAAATTTCTCATGAGAAGGTAAACGTATTGGGAGGGGCAGTTTCTTTAGGGCACCCTATCGGCGCTTCTGGTGCTAGAATAATCGTAACGCTTATGAACGCTATGAGACGCAAAAAGGCTAGATATGGCTGTGCTGCTATCTGTATTGGCGGTGGTGAAGCGTTAAGTTTAATTGTGGAGAAGATTAAATAATGACAGCAGAAGCGATCGCTCCTAAATCAGGAATGAGAGTCCTCAAACCAGGGGAAGTTATCTTCAATGAGGGAGAGTTCGCTTTTTCACTTTATATTATTCAGAAAGGTCAGGTGAGACTTTATAAACCCAAAGGAAAAGGATTTATAGAGCTTGCCGTGTTAAGAACTGGTGAAGTGATAGGGGAGATGGCCTATTTTGATGAGGATGGTTCGGGACGTAAACGATCATGTTCTGCCGCGGCCATTACTCCGGTAGAAATTATTGAAATTTCTTTCTCGGCTTTTGGTAAAACCATGCAGTCGCTGAATCCATGGTTTAAAACAATTATCAACACTCTAGTCACGCGTTTACGTAAAACGAATACAAAAGTTAAAGAGCTTGAAGATAATCAAGCATCTGTGAGTTACAGCAATAAACATTCTACTTATGAATTCATGAAACCAATTGAGGTCATGAGGATCATGGGAACTTTATTTCTTATTTTTAAGGCCCACGGTGAAGTGAAGGGGTCAGGTCTTTTGGTTAATCGTAAAATGATGATGCTTTATACCTCTGACATGTACCAGATCATGGAAGTGAAGCTTGAAAGTGTTATTTCGATTTTAATTGAAATGGGATGGATGGAAGTTAAAGAAGATGATGAAAAGCTGCCAAATCTTCTTTTGATGAAAAACATTGAAATGCTTCGTCATATTTTTATCTTTTATAATTCGGAAAGACATTTAGACGAAGCAAAAAAAATGCGAATCAGTGATAAGGCCGAGCTACTGATTGCAAAGATGATTGAAAAAGTCATGGGTAATCCACTTGTCGATATTACAAATGTCAGAGTGGTAGATGATACACCTCCGAAATTTGTGAAGTATTATCTTCTTAATCCTGTTTTGGATGAATTTAAGTCAAAAAATATTTTAATAAGTGTGGATCATCTAGATGATGGAAGAAGTTTAGGTTTTTTTGGTGAGCTAATCGTTAAAGATGCATCTAATTTCGTAGAAATAGACTTTCCTAAAATGCAGAAGTTGTATCCCGTAATCCGTTTTATGAATGCAATTAAAAGATCAAATTTAGAGAAGGCACCTGCCGCGATTTAAATTCCGGCAGGAGTATAATCAAGGTGTACTTTATCTCCAGATTTATAAAAGTTATCAGCACCATTAAGTTTTAACATAAAACCTGACTGAATAACGGGTGGATTTTCACTGCTTGCAGCGTCGTTAGGATTCACCACTTTGATGTTTTGAGTGATAGGAGTTCCACCCATAAAAGTCCAACCATTGCTCGAACTTTGGGGAATAGAAACGTTATTGATCCGTAAAAGGATTGTTGATTCCACGGGTTTAGTAGCAAGAGTCACATACCCAAAATATTCTGTTTTAGAAGTTGATCTTATAATCACACATTCTGGAGATTTAACTTCTGAACCACTCTGGAATTGCACAAAGTGGACTCCACTATAAGGAATACCGACCGTCGGTAAAATTTGAAGATTCACTGGAGTTGAATTGGTGTTTTTGAAAAGACTCCATTGAGAATTAGGAACGGTTATTTTCGAACCGGTAATAGGGTTGTTTTTTATAACCTGAATGTTATCGAATGAAAGAATATTTTCATTTGCCGTTGCAAAAGTGATTGGCCAAAAGCGATAAGTTCTTTGTGTGATAGTAGGTGTAATTGATTGGTTAACACCGGCATAGACATTAGTAAAACCTCCACCAGATGGGCATAAATCATAACTGTCCATACTTGAAGGAGAGTCTGTGGCGCCAGATGCTAAATAAATATCATTGGACATTTTTTTATAAGATCTCAGCGATGAGTTCCATCCACTCACACAAGCGTGTGTATGGGCCGTGATGGAGAAAAATCTTAGTTGGGTGAGATTCATGGCATTTTTTAGGCTTAGAATATCTATCTTACGAGTATTGTAATTAGTGCTATTAAAAGTTGATTCACCATTTTGAAATCCAGCATCTGCTTCCACGTCGATATCTCTGCCATTTGATACCAGCACAATGATGAGATTGGCCTTATTTCTAAAAAGACCGTTTCTGTTGGCATAAACGAAATTATAAATCCGGCTTAAGCCTCGCTCACCATTACCATTAGTTTGATTTTGGAAAAAATCGAAAAAATTTGGTGAAGAGATACGTCTACCATCTATAGGTAGGCCAACAGAATCCTTTGTTGAATTTGTTAGAACCTGGTAATCATCGTTTGGATTAGAATCATTTGCATCTGGAATAAGATTGATTCCAACGACACGGTAATCAAAGTTTCCTGAAATGGAATTTACAGTACGTGAAATAGCATTTTTAATGTCGCTGGAAAGATATTGGATACCAGTACTGGTTGAGTTATCTACAGCATAAAGAATGTCTACGGCCGGATCATCTTGGATAGGATCAATACAATCGGAAGATTGGAATGATTGAAGACCACTCATCTCTTGAGTTGAACTTTGTGGGGTTGTTCCGAATTGCTCCTTACTGCATCCTGTGATGATAATTAAGATGAGTATGGGAAAAAAAGCTGAGCAATAAGTTTTCATAATATGACCCTTCAAGGTTTTTCTAGTCTATGGATCGGAGTTTTAGAGGGAAAACTTGAGAAGTTGATCATATCACCTTGTTTTATAAGGGGAAAAACTTGCCGTGGAGGGCCAGAATTTTCAAGGCTGGGTTATGATTATATTAATAATCATTTCAATGGGTTGAGGATTCTATGACCGACAACTGGTATTATGTTTTAAAAGGTAATCGTCACGGTCCGGTGGCCATCGAAGTTATTGAGTCGATGTTACAAAAGCAAGAACTCAAGCACGATGATCATGTTTGGAAAAAAGGTTTTGAAACGTGGAAAAAAATAAAAGAAGTTTCAGAACTTCAGAACCTGGCCGACATTGCATCACCACCATCATTAGATTTTCCCCTCGCAGCTTCGCCGAAAGTGGAACGAGAACCTACTCTTAAAGAAATTGGAAACGAGCGTTCGATTTATGTACGAATTGGATCTGATCGAGAAGGAATTTCTAATGATTATGGACCGTTTAATTTACAACAAATTAAGCAACTTTTTAAAGAGAACAGAATCAACGGTAAATCATTTATTTATTATAAAGGTCTAAAGAATTGGAAGATCCTGGCCGATTTTCCTGAATATCAGGAAATCTTTGCTGAGATGCCTCCGATCATTAAAGAAGTGGATAAAAGGGTAAATCAAAGAAAACCTTTTGTTGCGAGACTTTTTATTCAGAATAATAAAAAACTATTTGAAGGAATCTGCCGAGACATTTCTGTTGGCGGCATTCAAGTTCTTGTTGATGATTTTAAAGGTTTGGCCGGAGATAAGATTTCGATCAATGTGCATCCTGAAAATACAGATTATCATTTTACAGCTTCTGGCGTAGTGGTACGGTTACTTGAAGGAAATTCAGGTTTCTCTTTTCGTTTCCAGGGCCTGACAGATGAGGCGAAACGCTCCATCGAAAAATACTTACAAGAAAACTAAAGTGGCACGAGCGATTTCTGCTTATGAGACCGAAGAGTATTTTATTCCATCATCTGATGGAGAGTCATCTCTTTATGTAAGACACTTTTCAAGAGGGAAGCCTCGTCTTCATTTTTTAATCGTACATGGAGCAATGGAGCATTCTGGCCGTCACCAAGAGCTTGTGGATTTCTGGTTGAGAAGTTATAACGAAGTTGCCGTGACAGTATATGACCATGTTGGACATGGTAAGAGTGGTGGACCGAGACTTTTTGTTCCGAGTTTTAAAACTTATGTCGAAGATTTTTTGAAAGTGGGATCGTACATTCAAACAAAAAATAATGATGAAACAAAAACGTTCATCTGTGCACACAGTCTAGGCGGACTTATCACACTCACGTGTTTTTTGGATTCTTCTTATGGATGGCCTTATCCTATGCATGGGATGATGTTTTCTAGCCCTTGTATTCGTGCAAAGTTAGTATTGGGTCCGGCATCAGTGCCACTTTTAGAAAAACTGAATCTTTTTATTTCTAGAGTTCATTTGCCAATGATCTACGGCGGATCAGATCTTACCCGAGATCCTGCCCGGGCCAATGATTTTGATACCGATACACTTATTCCACGCTCAATATCAGTAAGAATGGCAAAAGAAGTCATTGATGGTTGTGACCGCATTCGTGGCCTCTCATACTACCTTAGAACACCGAGCTTGTTTTTGATCGCAGGTAAGGACAAAATCGTTGATCCTGAAAGCACAACTCTTTTTGCTCATGGGATTGATAAACGAATCACTGAGATCATACAATATCCAAACCACTATCATGAACTATGGAATGAAATAGATCGTCAGTCCATTTTTGAAACAATGAAAAAGTGGCTAGAAAAGCGACTCAAGGAGAATTCATGAAAACCATTCTTTTCCCCATCCTCCTTTTCGCTATTGGGTGTGCGAATACTCAAAGTTATAACCAAACCACTACGGGTAAGGTTCATATCCAGGGCGGAGTTTTTAAAAAAGAGAGTTGGAATGATACACTCACTTTTAAAAGAATGAGTTGGTATCACGGCATGACTCTCTATTTTGATACCCTTCTTTACAAAGCTGATCCTGATTCCCCTTTTTCAAAATGGTTCTCACCATCAGAAATGGAGTATTTCACAAAATGTGAATCCTTGCTCGTTTCAGTCAGTTATAGCTCGGATCCTTCTAAAATTTCCCACGTTAACTTTCGAGAACAAATGAAGCTCAATGGTTATGATGATGTTGTCTTAAATGGTTTTGGTTCCTATCTTAAAACCCATCCTTCGGCCGTTGATTGGCGTATCATGAATTACAAGATCTTAGGCTATTGTAAGCGTGCGCCTACTCGGATGGATACTCCGAAGCTTGGTATAAACTTTCCAAGTTTTGGATACTTGGAAGTCGATATTTAAAAGAGTTTTCGCTCAAGATAATTTCCCATGATCCGATATAGTCATGAGGCATTATGAGCGACAAAAAATTTCAAAGATTTGGTAAGTATTTGATTCTGGACCACCTCGTTGATGGGGGAATGGCCAAGATCTGTCGCGCCCGATATTTAGGTGAACAGGCCAATAAGGTCGTTGCTATTAAGATGGTTCAGCCTCAATTTTCAAATGATGAAGCCTTTGTTCGTATGTTCCAAGATGAGCTGAATATTACATTTGGAATGCTTCATCCAAATATTATGCAAGTATATGATTACGGGAAAACTAATAATCAACTTTATACAGCAATGGAGTACATCCATGGTGCTAACTTAAAACAATATCTTGATCGATTAAAAGAACGAAAGGTTGTTTTTCCAGTTGAGATCTCTTGTTACATCATCTCCCAGGTTTGTCTGGGCCTTCATTATGCTCATACTTTTACAGATAAATTAACAGGTAAGCCATACAACATTGTTCACCGAGATATTTCACCTCACAATATCATGTTAACTTATGATGGAGCTGTGAAGGTGATTGATTTTGGTATTGCTAAGGCCAACACCAATTCCGAATCTACTCAAGCGGGAACAATTAAGGGGAAACTCTCTTATCTTGCCCCTGAATATCTTGATGGACTGGAGTTAGATGCTCGTTATGATGAATTTGCAGTGGGTATTACATTGTGGGAACTTCTTTGTTCTCGTAAACTTTTTCAGGCAAACAATGATCTTGCTGTTCTAAAGCAGATTCAGGCCTGTAAAATTGTACCTCCCTCTCAGATAAATCCATCAGTACCAAAAGAGTTAGATGCGATTGTGATGAAGGCCCTCTCTAAAGATAGAGCTCACCGTTATGATAACCTCGATCAAATGAACCGTGCTTTGATTCGTTTTTTATATTCGACATACCCTGAATTTAACGCTTCAGACTTGCAAACTTTTTCTGATGAGCTCTTCAAAGTAGAGATTTCAAACGATAAAAATAAGTTTGTTGAATACGGGAAAATAGATGTTCAAGGTTATATCGAAGATCTTAAAAAAGAAGAAAGCCGTACAGGTAAAATAAGTAAAAAAGAAGCAGGAATTCAGAATAATGTTCCAGTTGAAGAAAGAATCAAGGTCCGTGAATTTGAAATGACTCTTGATGATAAGTCCTCTCAGCCGATTGAGATTGATACGAATCAGAAGGAAGCCACTGGGACGAGAAAATTTAATAGACAGGGTTCTCCTGCTGTTGCACAAAATACAAAAATTGGGATTAAAACTCAGAAACCTGGAAATTTGTCATCCTCCAAAAAAGGCGCAACGAATAGCCGATTTATTACTAAAAAAGAATTAGCTGAGAAAGAGGAATCTTCATCGTCAGGAAGTTTGCTGATGATTGTTCTCACTGCTTCTTTAGCTGGTGTGGCATATTTTCAATCAGATATGGTTGAAGAAATGACAGGCCTTAATTTAAAAAAAATCATTCATGGTGATAAAGCTGAGAGAGCGATCTCTTCAGTGGCAAAAGTTGGAAAAAGAGGTTCATCAGCAGCGCAGGTAGATGAGGCGACTCAGCACCAAGGTAAAGTTGTCCTGAGTGGTTATGATTACACGATGGAAGTTTATTTGAATGGTGAAAAGGTAGAGTACGTGGGGGCATTAAAAGTTCCTTTAGATCAGGAAGTAAATATTGCTATCAGAAAATCGGGTTACCTTAACTTTAATGCGAAGGTGGGACTTTCTAAAAATGACTCATCAAGAGTTGTAACGATTCCGGTGCTTCAAAAAGCTCGTGTCGGAGTAATGACAACCTCTCAAAACTATACTGCTGGGTCAAAACTTATTTATGAAGAGTCTGGTGAAATTATTGAGCGCACCTTACCTTTCAAAGACATCCAAATCCCTGAAGGAACTTATCAAGCAAAAGTTGTGAATCCAATTTTAGGGACCGAGAAAAAAGTAGAATTTATAATTGAAGAAAATAAAAAACATTTTTTAGAATAATCAGGATCCAATACTTATCTCACTCTTCTGCAAAACGTTTAGACTGTTTGAAACGATTAACTTTTCTCATATTGAGAAGTTTAATGATCTCAGCTGCTGTTTCTTCAAGAGCTTTGCCGGTTACGTTGAAAATAGGCCACCGCTTATTTTCAGAAAAAATGTTATTGGCCCATTCAATCTCTTCTGAAACTTTTGCGATATCAGCGTAATCACCCTCATCGTTTGTTAGCCCAAGACGAGAGAGGCGATTCTTTCTGATTTGAAAAAGTGCATCAGGATCAATGGTGAGGCCAAAAATCTTACGTTGATCGATTTGAAAAAGTTTTTCAGGTAAAGTGACACCCATCACGATCGGAACATTTACGACTTTAATACCTTCCAAGGATAGGTACATCGATAAGGGCGTTTTAGAAGTTCTGGAAATGCCGACAAGAACGACATCAGTCTCATCCAGTGAGCTGATATTTCGACCGTCATCATGATTGAGGGTAAACTCAATCGCTGCGACTCGTTTAAAATACTGATCATTCACTGCGTGAAGAAGACCAGGGCGATAGTTCGGTTCAGCTTCAAAAAAGTTTGAAAAAGTCGTTAAAAGTGGGCCCATGACATCTACTGATCGAACATGATCCCGTTTAGAAAGTTCTGCGATATAGGCCCGAAGTTCAACTGAAACAATGGTATAAACAACGATATCATGATGAATGGCAGCTTCTTGAAATATTGCATCAATTTGTTCGCGAGAACGGATATTCTTATAACGGGTGAAAAATATTTCTTTTTCTTGAAATTGAGTCATGGCCGCTCGAGTAATGGCCGAAGCCGTCTCTCCGGTACCATCCGAAATAACGATGACCTTAAGTTTATCGTGAGATTGCATCATAAATTGTCGATTGCGTGCTTGAAAATAGTCATTAAAATATAGTGAGTAGTTTAACTCAATAGGGAGTCCAAATGCACCTAAGAAAAATCTTATTTTCTGTCTTGACCCTGGTCACTTCTAACGCTTGGTCTTTTAAGCCATTGCCGACAAAAGTTCCAGAGCCCAAAGACAATCTCATGACTCCTGCCAAAATAGAGTTGGGCAAAATGCTCTTTTTTGATCCGCGTTTATCAATGGATGGGACAGTATCTTGTAATTCTTGTCACAACGTGATGTCTCACGGTGGAGACGGAAGACCTGTAGGGGTAGGAGTTCATGGTCAACGAGGTGGACGTGGATCACCAACAGTTTGGAACTCAGCTTTTCAAACCGTTCAGTTTTGGGATGGTCGCGCAGCTACTCTTGAGGATCAGGCAAAGGGTCCACTCATTAATGGTGTAGAGATGGGGATGACATCTCATGATTTTGTTGTGGGACGGTTGGAAAAAATTCCAGGTTATGTGGAAGCTTTTAAAAAAGTTTTCCCGAAGGATAAAAAGTCTATCAGTATTGATAATATTGCTAAGGCGATAGCGACATACGAGAGAACTCTCATCACGCCAAATTCTCCTTTTGATAAGTATATCAAAGGAAATAAAAAAGCGATGAGCATTCAGCAGATCCGTGGAATGAAACTGGTTAATGAGATTGGTTGCACTTCATGTCACACAGGAGACAATTTTAGTGGGGATGGATTTAAAATGGGAGAAGGCAACTATCAACCGTTTCCACAGATTCCTGGTTCGAAATTTGATAAGATGTATGACATTACATCAGATCTTGGCCGATACGAAGTAACTAAAAATGTTGAAGATAAAAATCTTTGGAGAGTTCCTACCTGGAGAAACATCGCTATCACCGCACCTTATTTCCATAATGGTAAAGTGAAAACGTTGCATGAAGCCGTGAGAGTTATGGCCAAAACTCAACTTGATATGGATCTTAACGAAACTCAAGTTGATGACATCGTTGCTTTCTTGAATGCTTTGACAGGAGAGTTCCCGAAACAAACGATGCCTCAGTTACCTCATACAATAAACAGTACATTGACTCCAGAACCTTAAAGAAGTCCTAAAAATCTACTTACTTCAGCAAATAGAAGTTCTTTTTGCTGGAGTGGGTGGAATTTTTTCTTTGATTGATCACGTTTGAACCATGTTTTTTGTGATTTTGCTAACTGACGGGTTGAGATGATGATTCTTTCTTTGCATTCATCGATGGTTTTATAAATCTTCTTATTATAATCTAACATTTCTTTATAACCAATGCTCTGTAAGGGCCTTTCTTCACCTGTAAAACCTAGTTTTAAAAGCCCTAAGACTTCTTCATAGAGCCCAGCTTCAAGCATCTTTTGGGTGCGTTCTGTGATAATGGAAAGATGCTCCTCTTTTGGTAGATCAAGATAAATGTGGCACAAGTCCCATCCATGAATATTGTTCTCTTCACTTTTGAGGTTAGACTGATCTTTTTCCTCTCTCACTAAGGATAAGGCAGTGGCATGACTCCAAAAATGTTCAACCGCCCGTCTTATCCGGTAATGATCATTTTCGTGGTACCTTTCAAAACTTTTTATATCATGAGTTTTTAAAAAATCCAGAAAGGGAGAGATACCTTGATTTTTATAAAGATCATCAGATTTTTTAGAGATCTCAGAAGGAGTTGTGGAAGAAACATACATGCCTTTAATCAAGGCCTGCAGATAAAAGCCACTTCCTCCCACCAGAATAACATTTTTTTTCTTCTGCAAAAGACTGTTGATGATGGGTAAAGCTTCTCGAGCGTAATCGGCCGCATTCATGGGGTCTGAGATACTTCTAACATTCAACATGTGATGAGGGATGTTTTGTTGTTCTAGCAGGGTAGGCTTGGCAGTACCAATTGTGATTTCTTTATACAGAAGAAGTGAATCAAAATTAACAATCTCGGCATTAAATTTTAGAGCTAGTTCAATACTTATATTTGTCTTACCAGAGGCGGTAGGTCCAGAAACTACAATCACTTTCATTTAAGTTTTTCCGCAAGAGTCTTTTTGATATCCACGACGATCTTCTTTTGTAATAAAATATTCAGGTCAAAAGAAGAAATCATGTCATCCCAGGTTGTTTCAGACCAGTCAAACGGATTGATCTGAATGTCACAAAAACTTTTTTCATGCAGAAGGCATTCCACCACATCCCTTAAAGGAAATCCGTTCATCCATTCCGGTATGGATCTTACAACAAGAGTTTCTGATCCAAGATATTCAATTTCCATTCCACTTTGAAAAAGTTTGTCTAAAGTCCCTTGAGCAACGCCTTTAGCGGCAAAAGGTTCACTGACCATCAAAGGAATTGTCGGTGAGGGATTCTCAAGTTTAATGAGTGTGTAGTGCTCAAGAAGCTTTAATGCTGAAACAGCGAGATCATTTTTGATAAAAAATGGTCCTATCCAGAAAAATCCCTCTTTTCTGTCAGGAAGATGATGAGGAGAAAAAAGACCTTCCATATTGTAAGCATGCCGCTCTTGTAGAAGTGTATTAGGTATCTGGGGTTCATGTTCTGATTCATGGATGGCAGGAGAGGAAGGCATTATTTTCGGTGCTTGCAGTTCTTTCACTGTCGATGTGAGAAGACTTAGAAGTTTTGAGGCTTCAAGAAATTTAATGATGGTTTTATTCGGATGAACATTCACATCAATGCTGTCAGGAGGCAAGTTGATAAAAGCAAGATAATGGTAATCGTCATTACCCAAATGAGAAAGTAGGGCGTTACTCAAAACCCGGTGAAGCTGTTTATCTAAGACGTATCGATTATTGATGAAGACGTTCTGCCATTTAACGGGAGTCTTAATTTGTCCTGGAATGAGATAGAGCTCTAATTCACAGTTTTCATAAAACCGTTCAGCATATAAAATGTGGCCCTTACATTTAGGCACAAGATTTTCAAGACGTTCTTTAAGAGTGGGAAACACTGGGAAAATATTTTTTTCATCATCTTCAAATTTAATATGAAATTCGATTTCTGGATGAGAAAGAATAAAAGCGAAAACAACACGTTTGATGAACTGTTTTTCGGACTGTTGAGACTGAATAAATTTAAGTCGTGCAGGTGTATTAAAAAAAAGGTCTTGAATTACAAGTTCTGTTCCATGTTCTGTTGAACTTTTTCTTTTTCCATGAAAAGTCGTGAGTCCACCTTCAATTCGGATCTCAGAACCTTCGCTGGTATCCTTGATAAAGGATTGGCACTGAATCTTAGCTATGGAAGCAATGGAGGCCAAGGCTTCTCCGCGAAAACCAAAAGAGCGTAGGCGATATAGGTCTTCAAATCGAGAAATTTTAGATGTGGCATGACGTGAGAATGCCAAAGGCAGATCATCAAATCTCATCCCATGTCCGTTGTCTTTAAGGCTTATGAGATCCAGGCCGTTATTTTTTAATGTAAGTTCAATCTTGGTGGAGCCAGCATCCACAGCATTTTCTAGAATCTCTTTAATTAAATTCCCTGGACGTTCAATGACCTCGCCGGCCTTTATCTGGTCAATCAAGTGTTCAGGAAGAATATCAATGCGCGGAGGAGCGGAGAGCATTTATGCCTTGTAAAAATTCACCTGATTACGACCACCCTCTTTTGACTTATAAACAGCGGAATCAGCACGTTTGAAAAGATCTGTGCCTGTATTCACGCCTTGACGGTAGTCGGCCACTCCAATGGAGGCGGCCACAGGGAGACGTTTACCATCGTAGAGGAATTCATGTTTTTCAACGAGTTTACGTAAACGTTCGGCGATTTCAAAACCTTGTTTAAGGTTTGTATTGGGAAGAAGGATGCAGAATTCTTCACCACCATAACGAGCAAAAGTATCACCTTGTCGGATACCGTTGTCGCGGATGAGACGTGCTTTTTCTTTTAATACGTAGTCACCAGCATCGTGTCCGAAATTATCGTTAAGCTTTTTAAAGTGATCAAGATCAAAGATAATAAGAGTTAGAGGTTTGCCTGTGACTTTGCTTTTTTTAACTTCCATTTCAAGTTGGTTGTTAAAGTACATCTTATTATAACATTTTGTCAGACCGTCAGTATTGGCCTCTTCGTGGAGTTTGTCGTAAGTGAGTCTTTCAGGATCTCCCTTAGGAAGATACTTCATCGCAATAGATCCGATCTTAAGTATATCTCCACGCTTAAGCAGGGTCGGTTTATCGAGTTTGAGATTATTTAAATAAGTTCCATTCGCTGACCCAGCATCTGTAACAGTTGCATCGGAATCATCAACAGTAATAGTGAAATGTTTACGAGAGACCCCATGAAAGTCTAAAGCGATGGTGCAATCAGGGTTTCGGCCTACAACAGTATCCCCAGATTCAAGATTGAAAATAGAACCATTGAGTTCACCGCCAACAACTAAAAGACAGGCAGGCTTTTGTTTTGCCTCATCTTCAGATGCAGCAAGGGCTTTTCTTATGTCTGTAATAACGACCGTGGCGTTGTTATCGTCGCTCATTTATTCTCCGAAAATAGATATGCAATCCATTCTAGGCCCAAGGGGCGTTTAGGGCAAGACGCGGATATTTGTTTATCGTCATTTACTCAGAGTTTTTAACCATGCATAAGCATATTTTTTTCCGGCCTCAACACCAGGCTGATTAAAAGGATCTACTTTAAGGAGGTTTCCAACTAGAACCGTCAAACATTCCGAGAATAGGATGAGTTGCCCGAGAGTTTTTTCTTGAAGAAAGGGGATTTTAAGATGAACAACATGCCTTTGATTTTCTTTTAAGGCCTGTAATGTTCCTTCAAATTCGGCCTTCATGAGCTGACTCAAAGTATGGACTGAAAGCATTTTAAAGCTACTACCATCGAGATTATTAGTTAGTGGGAAATCATGCTCAAATTGTTGCACTTCGATTAAAAAAAGGACCTTGTCCTTTGGACCCTCCATAAAAAGTTGCATCTGAGAATGTTGATCAGTTGCTCCATATGCAGGAACAGGGGTAAGACCTTTGCCGTCTTTGCCTAAACTTTCAGCCCACAGTTGCACAAACCAAGCTGAGAATTCTTTTAAAAGAGAGGAATATGGCATGATCACGGTCTGGTGGATACCTTGATCGTGAAGATCTTTAATGAAAAGACCCAGTTTAAAAAAATCTGCTCCTATTTTAGGATCGTGAAGATATTTTTGAATGTCAGCAGCTCCATCTAATAGTGAACCCACATCTATCCCTGCAAACATCGCAGGAAGAAAACCTACTGGAGTAAGAACGGAAAACCGGCCCCCAATATTTGAAGGAATGTTTAAGGTTTTAACTTTCCAGTCTTTGGCCAGAGATCTCAGATCTCCTTTTACTGGATCCGTGCAGAATACAAAATAATCTTTATATTGATCTTCTTTGATGCCGGCCTTTTTAAGCTCAGACATAAGAATACTCATGGCGGCAACTGTTTCTGCCGTAGTGCCAGATTTTGAAACAACGTAGATTAATGCTTCTTTGATATTGACCTTACGTAGCTGCCTATGAAGATCATCAGGATCAATATTGTTGAGGAAAATAAATTCGACACCACTTTTATTTCCAAGGGCCTTAAGAAGCATGTCTGGCCCTAAAGCCGATCCACCAATACCAATGTGAACAAAATATTTTTTATGTTTAAAGGCTTCATAAATTTGTTGCGTTTGTTCAAAGAGATCACGGTTTTGTGGTAGATGAAAAAAACCGATCTCAGCAGAGGCGAGAGTCTTTTGATAGATCTCAACAGCTTCATTGAAGTTTTTTTCATTATGTTCAAGTTTGTGCTCAGAGCGAATATTCCAATTAAGCATGATGTTCATTCTCTTTTTTAAGGTGGCGAGCGATCACCACTCGTTGAATTTGATTTGTACCTTCGACAATTTGAAGAACCTTAGCATCTCTCATAAAACGTTCAACAGGATATTCTGAAGTATAACCGACTCCACCTAAAACCTGGACGGCATCAGTGGTTACACTCATGGCCGTATCTGTGGCCTTAAGTTTTGCCATAGAACAAAGTTTAGAATTTGTATTTTTAGCATCTATGGATTTTGCGGCCGCATGAACAAGAAGGCGAGAAGCTTCCGTTTCTGTGGCCATATCAGAGAGCATAAACTGCAGACCTTGGAAATCAAAGATGCACTGTTTGAATTGCTGACGGGAAAGTGCATATTTAATGGATTCATCTAGGGCCCTTTGAGAACAACCGACTCCAATGGCCCCTATGGCAACTCGTCCGCGATCAAGTCCACCCATGGCAACGGTAAAACCTCTGCCTTCAGATAAAAGAAGATTGCCTTCCGGCACAAAACAGTTTTCAAAAATAAGTTCACGGGTTGGAGATGTTTTCCATCCCATTTTTTTCTCTTTTTTACCGTAAGTAAAACCGATATCCCCGTCTCTTAAGATAAAAGCGGAGACACCTTTTGCGCCTTCTCCGCCAGTTCTGGCCATTACGATATACGTTTTTGCAATTCCACCAGAAGTGATCCACATTTTACTTCCATTAAGTAGATATCCACCTTCGGTTTTTTTAGCAGTGGTTTTAAGTCCGGCCGCATCGGAACCAGCGTGAGATTCAGAGAGTGCAAAAGCTCCGATTTCTTCACCTGAAGTAAGAGCAGGAAGATATTTCTGTTTTTGCTCTTGAGTGCCGTACTCATTTAAGATGCTTTGAACCATACTAGAAACTGAAATTGTCACAGCGTAGGGAACAGATACTTTTGCAATTTCTTCTAAGACATAAACGTAGTCAATACAAGAAAGCCCCGCCCCACCAAATTCTTCGGGGAGAGTCACTCCGGTGACCCCATATTTACCTAAGCCTTGAAAAATATCCATTCGAAATTTACCATCATGATCATCTTCCTCCATGTGAGGTTCGATGGTGTCACGACAAAACTTTTTTAGACCCAAACATAATTCTTTTTGCAATTCATTCATGAATGTAAGGCCTCTTTAAGTAAGTTCTTAGCAATAATCAAGATCATCACTTCATTTGTTCCAGCACCAATTTCATTAAGTTTATTATCTCTCATCATGCGCTCCACAGGGAACTCTCGAGAATAACCGTATCCTCCATGAAGCTGGATGGCATCTAAGGCAATTTTTGTCGCCATCTTGGGAAGTTGAAGTTTAACCGATGAAGCTAGTAGATTCGATTTATTTCCATGATCGTACTCGTAACAAACAGTATAAAGCATACGTTTCATTGCTTCAGTTTCGGCATACATCTCGGCGATCATCTTTTGCATCATTTGATAATGAGCGAGAGTTTTGCCGAATTGTTTTCGTTCTCCTGAGTATTTAATACATTGGGCCACACATGCCTCGGCAATACCCAGAGAAATACCGGCAATTGTGATCCGTTCGATCTCAAGATTTTTCATCATATGATGAGCAGAATCACCTTCTTCGCCCACGCGGTTGCCGACAGGTACTCGGCATTTTTGAAATGAAAGTTCTCCCGTAGGTGATGATCTCATCCCCATCTTGTGAATTTCTTTTGAAACGGTGAAACCTGGTGTGCCTTTTTCAACAATAAAAGTAGTGAGGTCTTTTTTTCCTGGGCCAGTTCTTGTGTAGAGATAAACGACGTCAGCGTACTGAGCGTTTGTTATCCACATTTTGTTTCCTGTGATTGAATAAAAATCACCTTCACGTATGGCCTTCGTTTGCATGCCTACAGCATCAGAGCCAAACTCTGGTTCACTCATGCCCATGCAACCAACATGCTCACCGGAAATAAGTTTAGGAAGGTATTTTGATTTTTGTAAATCAGAGCCATTATTATTTAAGTTGTTCACACAAAGAATGGTATGAGCAAGATAAGAAAGAGTAGAGCCAGCGCAGGCCTTACCAAACTCTTCCATAACGATAGTGGCGGCGGTGGCCCCCATTCCTGATCCCCCGTAATCAGGATCAGCAGTTATACCTAATAGGCCCAAATCACCCATGTGTTTGAAAGCTTTTAAGTTGAAACTTTCTTCGTTGTCATGTTTTTCAGCAACAGGTGCCAACTCGTTTTGAGCAAAATCTCGACAAACTTTTTGAATTTCTTTTTCTTCTTGAGTGAAAAACCACATATTCTGAATCCTTTTAAAAGACATAAAAGTGTAGCGGAAAAATCAGTTTTAGGGAAAGGCTTCGTGTTCCATTATTTTTCCTACTCTTATAACGAAAATGTAAGCTAAAATAAACTGATATGAGTTACTTGGAAGATACTAGTCAAAAGCTGGATACTGTTCGTCCTGGCGAGCAGTGGTTTTTGTACTGGAAAACCTCTGCTTCCCTATGGGAGAGCAGAATCACGCAGTTTCCTGCCCATCAAATTATTTTTATACCAATCAATTGGGGCTTTCATGCTGAAATGGCCTCAACTTGGGATTTTGGTAAATATCATCCAGAAAAAGATCTTGGACGCTTAGCTCAGCTTTTGACGCATCATGGTCGAAAATTCTGCTGGATCTTACCGTTAACCCCTGCTCCATTTTTACCAAATGGGGGAGTTCCAGTTTCTGCAGCAAAAACATTAAGTATTTCCAGGGATGGTATCCATTTGGCCGCTCTGGATCATGAAAATAAACTTAATAAAATGTTTTCATATTTTGAGCCAAAAGTTTTTCAGACCTTTGTGCATTTTGCGACGGCCTTAAAGGACTTTTTTCAAGAAGTTAAAATCAAGGCCCCCATTTGGGGAGCTAATTTTTGTTACACTGAAGGTAAGGAAAGTATTTCTTATTTTGAAGATTATTCTTTTGCATTTGAGCAGGGATTCTCTCGATATTTAAAACAGAATTCTCCACAAGGTGTAGATTTGACTCAAACTTCTGAAGAAGAAAAATTAAAAGAGATCTTTTCAGAGTCAGGTTTTGAGCTTTTTAAATCTACTGCCGCTGAGACTTTTGCCTCTCAATGGATGGGAGTTCAAACCATTTCAGTTTTGGGTTCAAGTCCACGGGACACCATTGAGAGAGCACTGACTGGTGGTAAACCCCAGGCCAAGTTTTTTGAAGATCTTTTTCAGCTTTATGTCAATGAAAGATGGGTGAGCAGCTGTCTTCTTACGATGGATGAAAAAAAAGATTTATTACCTAAAGTACTGCAAGAACATTTTGGAAGTGAGGCCATTGCACATAGATATAAGTATCAAAGTTATGGGGGAGAGCTGGATGAAGCCTTTAGGCCATTTAGTCTTATGGACATCATTGATTCGGATAATAGCTATTTTACCCAAGTTGGACTTATACCCTATCTCGATAAGCACTATCGCTGGATGTATAACCTTCAGTGCAATATTGATTTTACCACTGAATGGATTGAGTCCCATCACCAACGAGTGAAGTTTTTTAGTGGGAAACATTTGGATCGAACTCGATTTGGGCAAATGCTTAAACTGTTTATGATGGGGCAAAAAGTCGTATTAGATAAAAATGGTCTTTCTGTAGAATTAGAAAGAAGACTACAAGTCTTTTTTCATGAAAATAATCTAAAACTTCAGACTATTAATTATGTATCGATGATTAATATCTGTGAGCTGGGAGAAGGACGCCTTGTCACTTACGAAGGAGATAAACTTCTTAACCATGAAAACACTTATAAATTTTGGAACCATCTATTTAAATATTTTAGTCTGAACCAGCCAGAACTTACGCTTGATCAAGATGTATTTATTTTATGGCGTATACGGGCCACTTCGCCATATGAGCTTAACTATTTGGATGTGAGAAGAATCAATCTTTATAATCCAACAAGCTACAAAAAAACGGTGACAATTAAAACGCAACAGCACTTTGCTTTCATGAAACTGATTGATCCAGAACATGCTCAGGCAAAATCAAATCCACACGGAGTGGACGTGGAGCTATTACCAAATGGTAAAATCGCTCTGGATTTTGGCCACTATGAGGAAACAAAATGAGCCTCTCATTAATTTATCATTTTCAATCTTCGCAAAATCAGGACGGAGTTTTTAGGCCTGCAAGTTACAAGGTTGTTTACTTCTTTTCTTCTGAGGGTTTTTTAGACCAGAACATGCTTCAAGAGCTTTCTAAATCCATTCCGGAAGCTGACCATAAAACTGTTTCTTTTCTTAATTTGGATGACCTAAAACATTTTGCTCTTCGTGTTTGCCAAGAGCTTGACCTCCCTGAGGTCAGGCTTATTTCCGTTCAGGATTATAATATTGGGATTGATGGGGCCAAGGATCTAGAAAGTTATCAGACCATTTTAACTAAATTCGGGGAGTTAGTCCTCAATGAGTCGGCCACAAAAAAACGGAACTTCTTTGGAAAGTTATTCACATAACCTTGCAAAATGACATAGCTTCAACTACTTATAAGTTCCATGAAACCTTCATTTTTTGATCTCACCTATGATGAACTCAAGTTGCTTCTCACTGAGAAGGGACTATCTCCGTTTGGGGCCACTCAGATGTTTGATTGGGTTTATAGGAAATGGGTACATAATCCTCAGGAGTGGTCCAACGTTTCAAAAGCCGCTCGTGAATTTTTCACCGAAAATTATGATTTCAGTTTATTAAAAGTTGTTTGGAATGGTCTCTCCAAAGACGGCACTCGAAAATTTTTAGTGAAGATGAATGATGGTCAGACCGTTGAAACGGTGGCCATCCCTGCACGTGAGAGACTCACTCTTTGTGTTTCTTCCCAAGTGGGTTGTGCTGTTGGATGTACATTCTGTCATACGGCCACTCAGGGTTTAAAAAGACATTTGAAGGCCAGTGAAGTCGTGGGTCAGTATTTAACAATACAAAAATGGCTACATGAAAATGTATCCATGGACGAAAAGCTCACCAATATTGTCTATATGGGCCAAGGGGAGCCTCTTCATAATTATGAAAATATGAAAAAGGCGACTTTGATTTTTATGGCAGAAAGAGGATTGGCGCTCGGTCAGAGACGCATTACTCTTTCCACTTCAGGGCTTGTTCCTGCCATTGAAAAACTGGCCATCGACTTTCCACCAGTGAATATTGCGCTTTCTCTGCATTCAGCTCGTAATGATGTTCGTACTGAACTTATGCCCATCAATAAAGTTTATGACCTTGAACGGTTATTTAATGCAATCAAAAAGATCCCCCTAAAGGCCCACAGAAGAATTACCTATGAGTATCTCTTAGCAGACGGGATCAACGACACTATGGAAGATGTGGTAGCACTTGAAAAGTTACTTAATCCGAAAGAATCAAAAATCAATCTGATACCTTTTAATGAATTTCCTGGATCAAAATACAAACGTCCTTCTGAAGAGAAGATCATGTGGTTTTTGGATCAGATGATCAAAAGAGGATTCACTTGTACTATTCGCACAACAAAAGGCAGCGACATTCTGGCCGCATGCGGACAACTCAAGAGTGAGTTCGAAAAATTAAATCTTTGGGATAAAGACAATAAACCTAAAGTTATTCCGAGTATTGCCAGTAGCGTACGTCAGAATCTGACTCCGTAGCATTTTCATTTTTATGAAATTCAACTTCTTTGCCTTTTTTCTTTTTAGCACCTGCCACAGATCTTTCTGGTTTCTGTTCTGAGACAGGTTCTTCAATCTTATAGCTTTCTGATTCGTTGAGATTCTCTTTGGCTATAGCTGGGCCTTTTGCCTCTGAAACACTAATCCAACTCAATAGACCTAGAAGCATTAAATTTTTGAACATACGGCCCTCCTGTGAGCACGTTAATTGGCCACTTATTCCTTGTCGGAAGGGATTATTAAAAATTAAATGAATGTTATTCCACTTATATTCTTTAGCGATTTTGTCTACTTTAGTAACTATCTTAAATGTTTGAAGGATTGAATTGATGGATAAGAAACTGAGAAAATGTACTTTAAAATGACAGATCTACTCCTGGCATTTTAAAGGAATTAACTCAAGAGCGATTAGCTTAAAAACAGGGTGATCATATTTACATTCACGATTGAACCTGAATGCATAGGAAGGTAAGTGCTTTATAAATAGAATCAACATAGGAGATTTTGTGACAAGAATAATGTTTTTAAGTGTGTTCGGAATTCTTCTCTCTTTTCACTCTTATGCTCAGAACTTCGAATCAAGCCTTGTAAGTATGAATAATGTGGGAACAGCGGCAAGACCAATCGCTCAAGCGATTATTAACGTTAGAGTGGTCTCTAAGGGAATACCACATGAATCTATAATTGATTCTACGATAGCTCTTGGATCGGATGGCCATATTGAGTCATTTGATGAATACACAAATCCTTCTGTTACAGTTCAGTTTCTTACGAAATTAAACTCAGGCACTAAGAATAATATTGTCTCAAGCAGTATTTTTAAGATTAAAATTATTTATCAATCAATGTTTAAAAAAATTGTAAAAGAGTCTATGGTCCATGTCTCTGAAAACGGCATCGTTAAATTCATCGATTAATCTAAAAGACGCTGTACGATTTGGTATTAATTATACCGTGAGTAAGGGTGTCGTAAAGGTGCTAGCTTTTTAATCTTGAGCTTTCAATTTAATCTTCCCTTCAGTAGGAAAGATTAAATTGAGGCCTCAAGAGCTAAATTATCAAATCATACTTCGAATCACCACGTCTAACGGGCTACGCAGCGAATCGAGCCGACGAAGGAGAAGCGGTAGTCGTAGCCTAAGTCGCCAAAGTTGCCGCTGAACAACCACGCTCTGCTTGTGTTGTCGTCATCTTCCGAAGAAGACCAGAACCAGTAAATCATATTCGGCAGAGCCGAACGAATACCATTTACATCAGCTTCTTTAAATTCTTCAATCGTAGGAAGTCTCCAAGACTTATTATCAATTTTTGGAAGTCCGGCACAAGCCGCTACTGCACTAGCATGATTCGTTCTTGAATGAATACGGTCACTCCAGATAAAACCTGACTTATTATCCTTATAAATTTCTTCGAAATGTTTTGATCTTGATATGAGTGTGAAATTGCCTCGACTAGAAGATTCTTGCTCAGAACATTCTTTAGTCGTTTCTTCAATAGTTCCACTTAAACCACAAGGATATTTCTCTTTTGGATCAAAGTTCTTAAGCACTGTGTACATAAATTGATTTTTAACTTTTTCGTCTTGATCGTCGCAGTCCAGAGAAGCAGAGTTCACAATTGTAAGCTTTCTATTACTAGTCATTCTTGCTAGTGTCTTCTCAATTTCGGCATCAATTTTTTTAATCGCTCGTGAACGAGTTTCATTGCTCTTTAACTCTTTTTTAAGTTCTTCCAGTCTGATCATGGGAGAATCCTTTTTACCATATTCAGTAATGAAGGCGTTAATCTTATTAATCTCAGCTTGCATCTTTTCCATGTCTTCAGCACTGAGTCCGCCTGCTTCCCTAAAGGCATTAAGTTCTTCGGCCGTGACTGGTTTTAGTTGATTGAGTCCTGAGGTTGAGACTAATTTTCTTATTTCTTGCTTAAAAGATTCAACAGGGACCTTATTCGTTTTGCCTTGGCATTTAGATCGTGCATCCGCAGGAGTTGCACCTAAGATCGTCAAAGGCTCGCAATTCTTAACAATGATACTGTTTCCTTCTCTGTAATAGAGAAGAACTTCACCTTTTGGGCCAACGACTCCGATATCGCTTGTGATAAGAGGCAACAGTGATAAGCCGGATAACGAAGAAGGATGACGTGAACCCTTATGGTTATGTGAGCATCCAGCGAATACTGTCAACGCAAGGACGGTGGCAAAAATTTTATATGTCATGAATTCTCCTTATGCCAAGAAAAGCATTTGAGTCTTTATCGGTACTTCCTAAAAATACTTGATGATATTGATGTTAAAAGCATAGGAGACGATATTTATCGGGTTGTTAAGTTGCCGCAATCTTATACCGATCATTTCTTGTATCTCATATAATAAAAATGAAGGTTTTGTGGGCCAACTATCAATTATAAAATTTTGTTTTGATAAGGAATGGATAAGACTTGATCAGGCCTTGGGTAGTAAACCGGCCTATCAATCACAAGCATTCTTGTCTGTGACTGATCTTGCCGATCACCTTGAAAAAGAAAGAAGCGCTTTAGTTATCTGTAGTTTGACGACAAAAAATGATCTGATACAGATAGCGTCTTTGATTAAATGGCATAAGAAGTTGTCGAATAATTTCGTATTAAAAATTGCAGTGATAAACTTTTCTCGAAATCGTGAATTTGATAAATCGATCGCGAAACTGGGCATCCTGGATATTATTGAAGTTAATACGAACGTAAGGGCACTAAGGTATAAGATTGAGTTTTTGATGAAATCCATCAATGCTCAGTTGAAAAAAATTGATGGTAAGGAAACAACGGATAAGTTAAGTAAAAATAAAGACGCAGCGGTCTTACAGAAAAAAAAGCTTGAAGACGGTTTAAAGGTTAACTGGACTGAGCCCCTCGATTCTCCAGAAGATATTTGGCTTATCACCCATGAAAATGATTGTAAAAAAATCCTGAATAAATGGATGATCAAACTTATGGGGCCAAGCCCATATGCCGCAACGTGGGTCGAACATGCAAATCTGCGAGGAGTCTGGAAATTTGAATTGAAGGCCGAAATAAAAAGCATGATTCTGGACGGGCCAGGTTTCTGGTATTTTAAGGGCGATCAAAAGCCGGAATTTGTTTGGAAAGAGAACCGGTGGTTAATATCTGGATGGGAGTTTGAGCTTTATTATGAAGATAAGCAGCAGCGAGTGAGCCGGCTGGATCTTAAAGCAAAGCTCCTTAATGTAGCAAAAAATTCGATGTATGCAGAAACGAAAGAAGATATCATCGTTAAGAGTTTTGACAAAGAAATGCTGTTTAAGAAGGATAAGGATGTTGTTGAAAAAAACACATTGGAAAAAGATGGGTTTAATGCAGATAGGCTTGAAGGGCATGGCAAGACTGAGAATATTGAAAATAAAGCTTTAAGTGGAGAAGGATCAAAGTCATCAATTGAGGATAAAAAATTATCTTTAGATCTGAAACCAGGGGATCAAAATATTTCTGATGGAAAACTCTCTCAGAAAGGGGAAGTTTCAAAAGATTCGAGTCCTTTGAAAGGTAAGGTAGGGGAATCTGAGAAGACATCAACGAATCAAGATGGTGTGGCCTCAGAAAAATTAAAGGATGCGGATTTACTTTCACAAGATGTGGGTAATCAGGAAGTAGAGGCATTTTATAAAGGCAAAAGCGAAAGTGAAGAGGCAAAAAAATCTGCAGAGAAAAAAAATAGTGAAAGTACAAAAAAATTAAATACTGATGAGCAAAACGATAAAAAAGCATTAACTGAAAATGTAAAAAAAGATGACCCTTTAGAGCAGAAAAAAAAGACAGAAAAAATTAATGGCCAGTATACAGGTGAAGCGAAAGAACAAAAAAATGATGACTCTCTTGATAAAAAATCTCGGCCTACAGACAAGCTGCACGAGGGAGATTTATTAGCTCAGGAAAAGCAGACAGAAAAATTAAAGTCCCATTATTCCGCGCATAATACGTATGATGAATCCGCACCACCTAAAGATAAGAAAAATGGAGAGAATTCGTCACAGAATAAAGAACAGAAAAATTTGTCTCATTCAACTTCTGATGTGAATGAAGGTAGTCAGTTAGATTTAGATAAAAAAACAGAAAAAATAAAAACTCATTACAATAGTCATAATCCTCAAGAGAATGCTAACGAGAAAGAGTCTAAGGATAAGGCGAATTTAAAAAAACAAAATGATGATAAAAAGAATCAAGACAAAGAAATAGATCCGTTGTCTTCTAAAGGACAGAAAAATCTACAAGGTGCCATTAAAGAAGAAAAAGTAGCATCAAATGAAAAACTAGATCTCAAACATAAGACAGAGAATATCTCAACACATTATAAATCGGGTGATAAAGCGGCCAATGCCGAGAATAAGAAGTCTGAAGCATCACCAAATGAAATAAAAAAAGACGATGTTTTGGCAAAGGCCAAAAACAATAAGAATATCATCGAGAGTGCTCTAGAAGAAAAGTCTTCCGAGACGACACGACCCAATCTAGAAAAAAAGAAAAAAAGTGCCCATGAAGAGCAAGATGATTTTGATAACATAAAAGAAACGACTACAACTTCAGAATCAAAAACAAAAAAAATTGAAGTTAATGATGAAGATTTTTTAGATGATCTCACAGGGTCTCAGTCTGGAAACGATGGGCACGATTACACAGGAAAAGAAAATAATTCCGGAAAAAATGAAAATTTGCAGAAGGGCAATTCGTTAGAGGGTAAGGACACAGAGGATCTGTTAGATGTAAGTCCTTCACGCGTAAAACAAGAACATGAGTCTAAAAAACTTAACGAGAAGAAAAAAGAAGTAACTGAAAATGACGTCGTTGATAATCTCAAGAAAACAGAACATAAAACGGAAAATGCTGACGTCATAGATCTTCTTCAAAAGAAAAAGAATAACGCTGAACGGCCTAAGGACAGTGCAGAGGAAGATCTTTATAAAAATGATAAAAAGAAAAATTTATCGCCATCAACGGAAAAACCTGAAGATGTAGGTTCAATTAAAAACAAGAATTCTCATGAAGGTATATTAGATAAAGACGATGTTGAGAAAAAAAAGAAAGCATTGCTCTCAGAAGAACTTCTTGCAAACGAGAAGAAAAAAGAAAAGGATATAAAAGGGCGACCTCAGGAACAAGAGACAACAAGGTCATCTTCAAAAATTAAAAATGAGGTTCCACCACCAGAGGGAAATTCATCATTGGAGAAAATGCCTTCTTCTGCACTGTCAGTTGATGAGAAAGTTCCTTCCTTACAAGCAAGGGATGCTAGTGGAAGTTCTGAAATTAATGGAATGCCCGAACTGAAGGCTTCAAAAGGGCCCGAAGCGGTCTCAAGGAACGAAGGTTCGGATTTAAAACAGAACGTTTTAAACGCAAAAGGTCAATCTGGTATTAGTCAACTTATCGATCAGCTTTATCAAAGAAAATCCCACTCAAAAGACAAGGCCAGTTAATAGAACTTAAAATATTAAGGCGTAAAATATTCCCTCGTGTATAATTTTTTATGACGAGGGGGTTTATTTGTTGCTTTTGACTACACCTGACTATTTGCCTCGGGTAGGGGGGTTAACAAGTCATACATTAAACGTGGAGAAGGTTCTTAAAGAGCTTGGAATTGAATACGAACTTTTTCATTGGAAAAGTTATAGGGAGATTCTTTCGTATCCTAAAAATAAACTTGCTGGTTTTGATTATATTTTAAATATTCATTCTGGTTTTCATATGTACATGCCCATCTCTCATCCCAAGGTCATCAATTTTGTTAATGGCGCTGAGATTCTTTTTTATTCACCAAATTTGCTCAAACGTATGTTTAAACAATTAACGAAGAAAAAAGCATTAAGAAGATTTGAAGAAGCTTTTTACAATATTTTTATTTCTGAATATACCTTCAATACATTGATTAAAAAAGGCCTAAAAGAAGACTTCTCACGAGATATCATTTTCCACATGGCCGTTGACACAAAAAATGAAAAATATTGCGAGAAAAAATGGAGTGATCTCACATTGAAATTCATTACGGTGGCCAGAGATGTTCCCCATAAAAATTTTAAAGGGGCGATAAGATTTTGTGAGAAAATCCAAGAACTCTCAGGTCGTCCCGTTGAATTTATTACTGTCACAGATAAAAAATTTACTTCTGATCATATTGATATTACTTCTCACCTGAATCCTGACAATAAAAAGAGGGATGAATTACTAGCAGAGGCACACTTCAATATCCTTTTTTCACTAGATCATTCACGTAAAGGATTTTTTGAGGGGTTTGGACAAATTGTACAAGAGGCAGGGTGTTTTGCTACTCCAAGTGTTGTTCTTGCTAGTGGTGGGCTTCCTGAATCTGTGCATGATGGTGAGACTGGATGGGTTTTAGCAGATCTTGAAGATAAACGTGTTAATGCTTGGTATGAACTCATGAATGAAGATCATTACCGTACAGTCTCCGATAAGTGCTACAGACACACACTGGATTCTCACGGGCTGGATAACTGGAGAAGATTATTTGAAAAATTGATTTTAAATGAGAAAAATACGAATGAGTAAGGTGGCAGTTCTTCTAAGCACAGGGCAGTTGGGTGGTGCAGAGAGAAGTCTTATTGAACAGCTTGCAACCTTAAATGATAAGTCTGAGATTCTTTTTTTTACTCCGACCCTGGATAGGTCAAAACATAATCTAGATGAAATGTTAAACAGAAAAGGTTTTTCTTCTTCCCAGGATGTGTTGTATCCGAAATTTATTTATGAAATTTCTAGAAAACAAGTGTTTTTAAATCTGATCTTTTTTATAAAGTTACCGTTACTGTTTTTTTATTCCATGTATTATTTTTTTAAATTTAAATCATTTACAATCGTTTACGTAAACGGCATCAAAGCTTCCGTCCCATTTTTTCTTATGGGTCCTTTGGTCCTGAGAAAGATACATGTCCTCTGGCATTTTAGGGATTATCCACATCCAGCAATGTTTAAATGCATGCCTTCCATTTTTAGTTTTTATTCAAAGTTTAAGACTAATGTAAAGTTCTCAATGATTGGCAATTCTGAATCCGTAACAAAAGAACTTAATAGTTTTTTAACAATAGATCGCGCAACAACTCTTTATAATCTTCCTGGAGATCTTCCAGAAAAGAAAACGATCGGAAAAATTAAGCACATTGGTATAGTTTCTATGTTGGCCCCATGGAAAGGATTACATTCAATGTTATTGAATGTTGCCCTTTATGAAAAAGAACTAAAGGATCTAGGAATAGAAAAGATAACGTTTTTTGGTGATGATATTTATATGACCGAGGGATCTCATTCACGTTATAAAAAAAATCTTCTTACCTTAAATTCAAAGTTAGGAATTGATTTCGTTTTCTGGGCCGGACATAAAGATCCTATTGATATCTATACAACAATAGATTTATTGATACATCCTTCATTAAAGGTCGAACCCTTTGGAAGGGTAATCATTGAGGCGCAAAAATCAGGTATTCCTGTCATCTCTACTGGTCTTGGTGGTGCCATGGAGCTGATCAGTGAAGGCAGAGGGGAGAAATTTTTTCCCTATGATTATTCTGGACTTTTTCAGGCCATAAAAAAAATCAGTTCTGAAGAGAACTATAAAAATCAAATGATTAAACGTTCCTCTTTAATGGTTCAAAAAATAGAAACAGAAATCACGGCAAAAATTTCCCATCTCATTGGGTAAAAGCGTAAATGTAAGGCCATTTTTACCATAGTATTTCTTTGCCTTCCTTATTGGTAATATGATTTTAATTAACCTTTCTTAAGGATCCCTTTGTGGCGGCCAAACAACTTATTAATTCTAAAACTAGTTTTTCAGTTTGGAAAAAAGAAGAGTTTTTAGGCGGACATCTAGAGTTTTTTACTTTTGATTTGGCACAAAACAGTATGATGAGCGTACAAAATGAGATCGAAGGCAATGTCGATGATATAAGCTCTAGTCAGATTGTATCTCATTCAAATAATTCTCCTCAAAGCTTAACTCTTAAAAATCTGAATCAACCAGACGAGGCGCAGGTTTATACTGTAAATCAGTCTATTCACGATAATAAAGAAGAACATCAATTTAAAGATGATGTACTTAGGTTAAACAAAAAAAAGAAGTCTCATGGTATAAAGTTAAAAAATGTGAATCTCCCCGTTGTTGACCTCGGGAAACAGATTCAGAAAGTCATTTCTTATGCTTCATTTAGAGGTATGGATTCTGAGAAGGCCATTATAGAGTATGCTGAAGTAGGAAAAAACTTTTTTTTCAGCGATGGGGATTCAAAAAAAATCTTTAATTTGGGACATCAGTTCTATAGAAGTTACAAAAAAGGGACGAGGCATTTTTCCTTCTCAAGTCCTCGAGAGTCTCTGGCCCAGCAAAAGTCTATACTAGGGATTGCTTCATTCATTTACTATTTTGAAAACTTAAAAATATTGATTATTACGCAAGAGATGGACAAATCATATTTTTCGAAGTTTAAGGCAAATGAATTGAACCAGAAAACCGTGATGGCAGAAGAAGGTACGACATATAAAATAAGTGAGCACCATGGATTATGTTTTTTAGAGGTGGAGGAGATTGAAAGAAAAGTGAAGGAGTTTGAAGGTCAACGGAAAGATGACTTTTTAAAAGTACTTTCCGGAGAATATGACATTATCTTCTATGATCTTCCAGATATTATTAAAAAACGATCCAAGTATGATGTTTATTTTCAGATTTTACAACTTGTTGAAAACGTCACCTTTTCTCTCAGTCTTAAAAATAATACATTCACAGAGATAGAGGATTTAAGAATTTATTTCAAAAACTTCAATATAAAATTTAATGGCTGTGTCATCGACGGTTATACATTTTCTAAAGGTAGTCTATGAATTCGATATTAAAAAATCAAGATCAGACCTTTGTTGGTGATACAAATAGCAAAAAAGAAAAACATCTCAAATTGATCGAAAATAAAAAAAATGGAGAATCATTCTTTTTTTATAAGGTGAATAACCCAGATCAGTTGGCCAAGATTGGCCGATCATATCTAGAAGACTATAAAAAAGGGATTAAATCCTTTGCATTTTCTTCGATGAGCTACAAAGCTGCTCAACAACGAACTGTATTAGGATTGGCCTCGTACTTTGATCATCTCTTTGATTTAAAGATACTCATTGTTTCTGATAGCCTTCAGAAGGGTATGTTTGAAGAACTGCTCATCTCAAGCAAAATGGAAAAAGACATTTTTCATCATGGAAAAAAGATGACCATTAAGAGTTTTCATCATCATTTTGATTTTCTCTGCTTTTCTAGTTTGCTTGATCTGAAAAAACAAACAATTGTTAATCATGGACATTTGGCAGTTATGAAGGCCCTGGTTGACAGTTATGATGTCATCCTTTGGGACACACCCATTATTGATTCAAGTAAAAGAACTGAAATCATTTATTCTCACATTATGGGTCATTTGGAATCTGTAACCTTGGTGGTGTCGCCTGTGATTACCAGTTCAACTGATATTAATGAAGTTCGAAAATATTTTTCCAGTTATGGCGTTGATGTTAAAGGAGTCATTTTTGATTCTACTCATAAAGAGTAATGTTTATAGATTAAACTTATGAAAAAGATTAGTTTGCTATTAGATGACGTAACAGTGATTAATTTTAGGTTGCTAGGATCATTGGTTTTACGTTATAAAAAAGTTAGTTTTCTTATCTGCCTTATGCTTCTAGGGTTTGTTACATATTTTTATCTTATTCAACCTGAAATTCATCAGAAAAAAAGTTTTTTTAAAGTTTTTCATCATGAAGTCGCTCAATCTGCAAATAATAAAAACTTTTTACAACAAATTACGGAAACTCGGGGAATGCAGCTTAAAGAAGAGGACGTCGAGGCCATCGTAACAAGTTATTCTTTCGTAAAAGATATGGTGAAGAGGCTAGTAGATTCTAAAAACATAAAAAAATTTAATTTTGAAAGTCCTGTTTCGCCAAATGTTCCATTTGAGAAAGAATATCAAAGGTGTAAGGATGAGGCATGCAGATCAAAGCTTCTTCCTCGTCTGTTGGCCCCGCTCTACTCTGTCAGTGTTGAGCCTGGTACTGGAAGAATGATACTGACGGTAATGACAAAAAATTCTCAGACGACTATTGAGATCATTGATAGCTTTCATAAAGTGTTGGAAGATACGCGAATGAAACATGCTACCGATGTTCTAGATAAGGAAATTACACAAGTTCAGAGTTTAGCGTCTAAAACTAGAAGTGAAATTGAATTGAAGGGTGGATTTGAGAGGATTGCAAAAAGTGAATTTCTTAATGCAACTATAGAACAAAGAAAGAACGAAGTTCAAAATTTGTTTTTAAGACTTAGTAAAGAATCGGAACTTTATAATTTTCAAAAGATTAGTCTTAAAGAAAGTAATAAGGCGGCCAATGCTGAAACGCAAAATTTGGAAATGTTGAGTTTTGAAAGTTATTCTAAGATTAATCAGAAAATTAATGAGCTTAGACAAAATATCGCATCCATAAAAACAATTCCGGATGTCATGAGGACTACAACGGATAATGAAATCTTAATTGAGCTTGCAGAAGAGTTAAAACTTAATGAGAAGGAACTTAAAAAGCTAGGAAACAATACAAAAATTATTGGAGCGCAAGGTACTTTTTTAAATAAACAAATTAATGGCCAGTCAAGCATTGCTTTCGATCATAAGGTATCCTCACAACAACTTAAAAAACTGCAATCGGATACTGATATTGCTAAAAAAGAATTAGACGGTCTTTATATTCAAAAAATGAAGCTTGAAAATGAATTTTTAGCACTTAAACCAGATATGGAATATTTAAAACTTATTGAAAGTCGTTTGGTCACAATGCGTTTAAAAAAGACGGCCATAAGTTCGGAAGTTAATTTTGAGCCCTATGATTTGGGTGTTCATATCTTCAAAGAAAATTCATTAATGCAGATTTTTGTCTTTTCGTTTGTTGGATTAGTTTTTTTACTTTTTTTGTCTTTGGTTTTTATATTTCTCTGTGATGATCGGATTTTTGATGTGAATGAAATAGAAAGATACTATAAAGATTTACATATCATTGGACATGCTCCTCGTTTTGATGCGGAATAGATTGTACGAAGTATTGTGAAGATGAGTTTTGAATTCCAATAGCAGACCATAACCAATAAAAAAATGATTCAGGATTAAAAGCTAAACCAACAGCACCCCAATTCCCAACAATGGTTATGACTTGTATAGATATAACGATAAGGATGAGACTTGATTGTGTAGGGTACTTTTGGCGGTCTAGTTTTAACCAACGTACTCCTAGTGTCAAAGGTATCGCTAAAAAAAGTAAAATATATAAGACAGCACCAAGGCCTAACTCAAGAAATGAAAATAAAAAAAAGTTGTCTCCACTCCAGAGATGATCAAGATTTACCCCAATCATCTCATTTCTTCTCGTGGTTATTCCAGGTAGGAAATTGGTTACCATACCGGGTCCATATCCAAATGGCCAATTGACTTGTGTTTTCATTCTCATTAAAACGATATCAGTAGAAGCTCGATTATGTTTAAAGTTTGGTTCAAATAAACTCATGTACCGAGTAAGTGCAAAATTCGTGTTTTCAGTGAACTTCTTAAAAACGGATTCTTTTTGAAAATAGACACCTGCGAATAAAAAGACGAGAGTTATGCTACTTGCAAGGAGTACCTTTTGTATTCTTTTTGATCCTCGAATGAAAAAGATTCCCATAATACTTAAGATAATCGCTGTATGTTTGATGGATGCAGATCTTACCTGACAAATAAAAAGAGTGTACCAACTCAATGTGATGACTAAAAGAAGAGAGACAATGTTCCATGTTTTTGTTTTTTTCCAGAAGAAAATAAATATGAAACCAACAGACAGATTAAGAAAAACTGCCATAGCTCCAGCATCATGCGAAGTTCCCCATGGTCTAAAGAAGTAACCCGTGAAGTTTTTGTGTTTATTAAATAGTGAGTAGTAATTTGCACTCATACCATAAATAGAATTTTCACCTTGCACCATTTGATAAATACAAAGAATACAGGTCAGGAATGTCATTATCACAACAAAAAAGCTCAATCTCTTTAAATATGAAATATCCTTAAGTTCATCGATTAAGCTCAAAGCAAAAAAAAGTAAAAAAGGAATAGTATAGTACTTGATTGCTGCAAATGAATAAATGGGTGCCGCACCCATCGGGTTAAAGATGGTAAGTCCTATCCAAAGTGTATGTAGAATAAAAAGCACAATAATTGGCATCGTGACGATTTTGGCACTCAAGGTTTTTTTCTTCGTTTTGAATATTCGAATGACTAAAATAAAGCAGTAGAGATCAAATGCGATTCGAAAAAAAGAATGATAGTTCCATAATATTCTACCTTGACCTTCAATGAAAATATAACAAATGAGAGCGATGACGACTTTAGATGGGGACATCAGAAGAACGTAGAAAAATGTTAATACGGTAATGGCCAATATTGAAAATGCGGCATACGGATGAGATAGAAAGTTTAACAAATAATGAAGAGCGTATGTAACAATAAGAATACTTTCAAAGTATATGTTAGATTTAGTCTGTACATTATTCATAAAGACTATCTTAACAAACCTCAAAGGATAGGTGTGAGAAAGATTGAGATTCCGATAGAAAAATCGACATATATTAAAGGGCTAGATGGCCTAAGGGCCCTGGCCATCATTTTTGTCGTCATCCATCATTCCCATTTTTTAACAGAAGCAGGCAGTCTTTATGATCTCTCTCAGTTTTTTAATAGTGGGGTCGATCTTTTTTTTATCATCTCAGGTTACCTGATAAATGAAGTGCTCTTAAGAATCAAAGGGCATCCTTCTTTTTTTAAGAAATTTTACCTTTCCCGTGCTCTTAGAATCATCCCTTTGTATTTTGTCGTTCTTTTTATTGCTTTTTTTATATTACCGAATTTAAATCATAGTTTATTATCAAAATTTCGTGACGTGCCGGCCTGGCCATATTGGACATTTCTTTCTAACTACTACATTGCTTGGAGGGGACACTTTCAGCATGGTTTGATTAACCTGAGTTGGTCTCTTAGTGTTGAAGAACAGTTTTATCTCTTTTGGTCATTATGTGTGTACTTTTTTGATGTTTTTAGGCTGAAAAGGGTGGCCTGGACCATTGTTTTAGTGTGTCCACTTCTCCGTATACTTCTTGCCTATTATGGAGTGAATTCCGTTGCAATTCATGTCATGAGTATTACAAGGTTCGATACGATTATGATGGGGGTCTTGTTATCTTTCTTATTTCGTGAACGAACAACTGGCCATTTGTTTTTTATGGTGACCTTTATACTTTCGATCATTTTTTATGCAGGATCAACAGTTCTTCCATTTTATCTCTGGGCAGGCATGGGCTATTCCAGTTTGTCCTTGTTTTATACAAGCCTCGTGGGATTTGTTCTTTGGTGGCATCATCATCCAGCAGAGAGTGGAGGGAAGAGTATCCTAGCTATATTAGAATTAAGAGGCTTTAGATCAATTGGTCTTTATAGTTATGGTATTTATCTCATTCATAATCCTTTGCAAAAGATTTTTCGGCCCTTCTTCTCAGATTTAGTTTTATCAGGATGGAATAAAGATATTGTACAAGTTGTTTTTTATTTATTCATCATACTTACTGCGGGATTTTTAGGAGGAATGAGTTATCACTTTTTTGAAAAAAGGTGGATAGATCTTAAACGTAAAATTAGTTGATCATTTTTTTTCTTTGAGCACTTTTTACCTTTATGGCAAGATGAAGTAAGAGTGGGTAACTAAAAGTTGCTATGGCATCTAAGATGTTCTCTTCTATTGTGTTGGTCATAATTCTAGAATCGATGGCCTCTTTTATTAATGCTACTACAGCGATAATTAAAAAGATCATGCGCATTCTAAATTTGAAAAGTCTCATAACGATAGTGATAAACATTCCTACTAAAAGATGCAGAACCTTATCTAATGGGAAAATGCCAAAAACCAAGTATGTTGACATGAAATATTGAATATGAGCAGGAAACATGGTGACTAGGCCTTAGAAAAAAATAGTCTTTAAAGTTTACCCTAGTTTTCTTAGAAGGAGATTAAATTAAGTTCAGAATTGTCTTGGGGGTATTGCTGACTCCCATACTCAGGAATCGAGAGGCCACTAGATTTCATTTGTTAAATATTTCTTATTCTCTTAAAATTTGTAAATGAATAATTACAAATGCATGAATTTCTTTTCTTTGATGGTGACTTTAGTTTTTATACTTCAATCTTGTTCAGCATTTGCTTCTCAAATAGAACTCAATGATCTCGCGTTTCCCACTGAACTTCAGGGAATCGGAAAATCTCCCGGAGCGATTTTTTATTCACCCTCTTCCAAAAATAAAACTTTGATGCCTGTTCATTTCTGGGGAGAGGTAGGAAGACCTGGGCTTCACTTTATCCCTGTGGATACGAGACTCATTAAAGGACTTTCCCTCGCCGGTGGTGGTAGTAGTACGGCCAAATTAGAGGAAGTTATCGTGAACAGACAGGTGGAAGGTAAGATTAAAAGGAAAGAGTTTAATTTGGGCGCTGGAGGTGACATTCAAGCTCATGAGTTTGCATTGCAGCCAGGCGACACTATTTTCATAAAAAAAGATCGATTTATAGAAAATAGAAATTTTTATATCGGATTGACATCAGTTGTTGTGACAATACTGACATCAGTTCTTCTTTATAAAAGAATCGAAGACTCAAAGTAAACGGGTGACAATTTGAAAATTCTTCAACTTTCAAAATATTATCCTTCGACTTATGGTGGAGTTGAGATCGTGGCCGAATTTTTTAGCCGTGCTTTCATAGAACAAGGGCATCAGGTAGAGGTCCTCACATTTGGAGCAAGCAATAAAAGATACAAAGGAACTTACGGAGAGGATGTCTATCAGGCAAAGGAAGATATTAAAATTGGTTCCGCTTCTTTTTCGGTGGAGTATTTTCTAAAACTTAGAAAATTAATTCGGGACACTCGTTATGATTTTGTTTTAGTGCATTTACCAAATCCTTTCTCTCACGAGGTTTTGAAATGGTTTTCGAAAGAATTAAATAATAATCAAACAAAGATTTTAGGTATTTATCACAGTGATATTATTAACCAGATTCATTTGAGAGATGCTTATAATCTATGGTTTTCAAGATCTCTCAGTATGTACGATAATTTTTTATGCTCGAGCGAAAATCTAAAACAATCATCGGCTATTTTATCAAAATTACCTAGTGGGAAAGTGAAAATTATTCCATTCTGTATTGATCATCATTTTGAAGGTAAGGTTAATTCTGGAGATAAAAAATATCGAGGTAAGTTCTTAGCAATCGGAAGGATGGTCCCATACAAGGGATTTGAGTTTTTAATTAATTGTTTTAAAGACATGCCTTATGAACTAACGATAGTGGGAAATGGACCCTTGAAAACTAAATTAGAAAACAAATCACCAAAAAATGTTTTTTTTGTTGGGGAAATAAATGAAGAAAAAAAGTTTAAACTCCTGACAAGCCATAGTGCCCTTATCGTTTCGTCTCTGAATCGTTCGGAAGCCTATGGAATGACCATTGTGGAGGCATTTTCAGTAGGGTTGCCTGTGATAGCGTCGGACATCGATACTGGAGTTTCTTTTTTAGTTCAAGATGGAAAAACAGGTTATAAGTTTTCCATAAAAGACGAGGTTTCTTTTCGAGAACGACTCCATCTTTTTGTTAACGATCCAGAAAAAAGTCAACAAATGTCTAAGGAATGTGTTGCTTTTTACGACTCGCACTTAACCTATGCCCATTTTAACAGTTCACTTAAAAAAATCATTAATGAGTTATGTTAATAAACCATAGAAATCATGGCCTCGATCTTTTACGAATGTTTGCAATTGTTTTCGTGATGCTATTACATTCTGTAGAAATCTTAGGTCATGAGGTTTTTTTTCTTCGTAACATCTTTGAATATGGCTGGATAGGTGTAGATCTTTTTTTTGTTCTCTCTGGTTTTTTAATCGCAGGACAGGTATTTAATACAGAACTGTCTTTAAGTGTATTCAAAAATTTAAAGATTTTTTGGATCAAAAGATGGTTACGAACTTTCCCTCTTTATTTTTTTGTTCTTTTTGTCTATTTATTTATTAAACCCTTTTTAGGATATCCCTTTATTGGTTGGAATTTTAGTTATCTTTTTTTTGCTCAGAATTATTTCGATTTGAAAGACTTTGTTCAATCTTGGTCACTTTGCATTGAAGAGCAGTTTTATTTATTTTTACCCATTCTCGTTTTTGTCTTAGGACTAGGAAAAAGAACATATGTTTGGCTTATTCCTATCGCTGTCAGTTTCATTTGCAGATATGTCGAATGGAGTTCGGGAAGTTTAAATTTTCTGAGTAGGGAGCAGGTTGCATATTTAATTGATTTTCCAACTCATACCCATCTTGATGGTCTTTCGCTCGGTGTTTTTCTGGCAAAGACACAATCTAGTTGGGGACAATGGAGCAAGAATCTAAAATTAGCTGTTGCAATATTTGGTCTATTCCTTTTAATGATAAACTTTTATTTTAATGGACCATATCTTTTAGGTGCCGCCACAGTATACAGTTTTAGTCTTATCGCTGTTGGGTTTAGTTGTCTTTTAATATATTTCGAGTCATTGAAAATACATGCATATTTATATTCACCGGCCTTCAGAATAGCTCAGTGGTCCTTTGGCATGTATCTTTGGAATAATCTTTTAATGCGAGTCTTGATTAAAGCAGAGCTGACAGGTCCTTGGATATTTAAAGTTTTTGTTTTTTTTGCACTGACTTGTATCCTTTCTTGGTTAAGTTATCGTGCTATTGAAAAACCATTTTTAAGTTTACGAAATAAAATATTGGCCAGATAAATTAAATGGTAAGGGACATATGTTGAAACAGATACATAGACAAAATCTTTTTTTTAAAACTAAAAGACTTGTTTGTAGAATTCGAGACCTTTGTTTTTCACCTCTATCCACAATGCAAAAAAAAAGATGCTCTTGGGGTATGACTATTATTGGTAACAAAAATCATAAAAAAAATGAGTTTAAAAAACTAAGTGAAGTTTTTGGAAGTATAGGATGAAGATCGCTCTATATGTTCATGATCTCAGGCTTGAGGTCGGTCACAGTAATTCTTTGATTGAATTAATACGAAATCTGCCTGAATCAAAAAAAAGAATGATTACTGATATTGAAGTGGTTAATTTTACGTGTATGACAACCGAAGAACTTTTTCCCGATCTAAACCTTAAAGTAAAAAGAATAAAAGTACCATTTGAAGGATTGAAACCATTCTTTCTAAAAGCCATTTTTTATCAAGTTTGGACTTTTATTTATAATAGGTTCTTTCAAGAGAAAGGGTTTTTCAAGATAGGCATAGGGATTTGCTGCCTAGATGTGGATGCAGTAAGTATTCAATTTATCCATAAGCAGTGGACTGAAAAAGGCCTTGAAATGGAAAAAGGTTTTTGGCTCAGGACTTTATATAAAAAAATGCTCTTTTTCTATTTTGAAACTTGTGAGAGCTATCTATTCTCTAAAAGAAATTTAAAGTTTTTTTCACCTGCGCAATTTCTTACAGATTATCTAAACAAAAACTTTAAAGGAATTCAGACTCGTACGATTTATTCTGGCATTAACCTTAATCGATTTGTTTTGAATTCAGACGAAAAAAGAAAAATTTTAGATAAGGTAACTATTGAATATCCGATTCTCTCCGGTTTAAATTTGCAAGAACCGATTTTTATTTTTGTTGGTGCGTATGAACGTAAAGGAATTGAAAAAGCCTTAGAGATAGTAAAAAAACGTGTTGGCGCACAATTTATCGTTGTCGGAAGTCCCTCAATGGGAAGAACGGTTGTATGGCCCAACACAATTAAGGTTTTTCCAATTCAATTTACTAAACGAATTCAAGACTTTTATTCTCTGTCAGATGTTTTTGTATTTCCTACGCTTTATGAACCATTCGGGCTGGTCTTATTCGAAGCAGTGGCCATGGGGCTCATGGTTATCACGAGACAAAATGAAGTTGGAGCTAGTGAATTGATAAGACACCTGCCTGAAGTGTATTTTATTGAAGAATCAGAAGTTGATTTAAATTCTGTAAAAGTTAAAAACTTTACTCATAAAAATGAATTAAGGAATAAAAGACTTGAACTTTTGGGTGATGTTTCTTGGTGCAAGGCCGGGCAAGAGCTTGATAAATTTCTATTCCAATCTTAATAGAAACTTTCAATACTTCGAGTCATTTCCGCCATAGAATGTTCTTTATGAATAAAAATTTGGCCATTTTTAGCAAGTACATTTAGAGTCTGTTTGTCTAAAGACTTTTTAGCTAGAAGTGGCAGGATAGCGTTTTTAATAACTGGAATATAATTTTCTTGAGAATAATGCAAAACAATTCCCGTTACCCCATCAATTAAAAAGTCTTTTGTACCTCCATTATTCGGTCCAATAACAAGACGGCCTGCTGACATGGCCTCGGCCATGACTAAACCAAATGGTTCAGGAGTAGGAGACGTATGGATAAAAACGTCAAGAGACTGATAAAAATGTTCCATTGATGGGGTGTGCCCCAAAAAATGAACATTCATGTTGAGTCCATACTGTAGAACTAGTTCTTTAAGAAATATAAAATATTTTTGATCATCTGCATTCTTTGCTGAACCAGCTATTGAAACGATGAAGGGTTTAAGTTCATGTTCTTTCTGAAGCTCAGCAAGAGATTGTATGAGGAGTTCATAACATTTTAAAGGTGCAATTCTTCCCGCCATTCCAAAATGTATTAAATTGTCATTTTCAAATATTTTTGTCGTATTTGTATAGGATTCAACGCCAAGCTTAATGATAGCATCTTTAACATATACTTTTACGCGCGGTAGTGTTTTGAAGTGTAACTTTTTTAGGTAGGAACTATTAAATAGAAGCACGTCAACACTGAATAAACTTGCGATCCTGTCCAACAGCATACCTACTGGCCCATGTTGAAACCATATTTTTTTTATTGTAATGCCGAAAGAAGCTAAAGAAATAACGATGTGTGAGTAGGCCATGGTTGAATGAATGACGTCTGGTTTGACTCTCTTAATGATCTGCCTCACTTCATAAATGGCCTTTAAAAATGTCAAAGGATTCCTCATTCGGAAACGCGTTTGAAGTATAAGGTGATCAACATTTTCTTTAGCACATGCTTCTGAGAATTCCCCTCTAGAAAAAAAAAGAATAGTCGGAATAAAATCTGTCTTATGATGATTTTTTACTAAGGAGAAAACAATTCTTTCTGCACCCCCAAGATATCCATTTGGTGAAATGTAGAGAATCTTTTTAGGTCGTTTATTTAGACCAGGTGATGATTCCATTTAAAAAACCTCTTATAGAGTAGTTTGAATCCTTAATGGCAGATAAATTCTTAGTTTTAAAAACTTCATGAGCAGTTTTTAAAACTCCTTTAATGTGGGAGTGGCCAATAAAAAGTGAATAAAATATAAAGACAATTATTCTTCTCCATTCAAAATGTTCAAAAAAGATGAGCGCTAAGTTATGAGATGTACTACTCGTAACTGATAAGGGAATAAAATGTTTATGGTCACTATCATGATGAATGGTTAGGCCGGGATCAAAATAAATATGGCCCATTTTCTTTTTAATTTTAAGACAGAGATCTAGTTCCCAGAACACACCATTTCCTTTGGCCGGGTCCACACCTTGTAAGCGCGAGTCTATTAATTCAAGAAAATCTTTCCGAATGGACATATTCACACCTTTTAGAGTGTCAACGATACGTATACCTTTTGAAGAATGATGATGGTTTCCTATCACCTTTCCAGCAAATGTTATGAGGCCAACCTTCTCAACATGCTTTTCATAGTAAGTCCATGATTCCGAGACAATAATATCTGGTCCGCCTAAGGCGGCGGCCTTTGAGTGGTGAGAAAAAAAATCTTTTATTTTTCTTATCCAATCTGGAAAAGCAATTGCGTCGTCATCCATAAAAGTGACAACTTCAACTTCGGGTAAGTTCTTGACGTAGGATATGGCAGTATTTTCAGCAAAAATAACTCCAGGTTGGTCTAAGAATATAATTTGAAGATTAAGATGAGTTTTAGCTTTTTTTTCTTTTAGGAACTGACATGTTTCTTCATCCTCATTCCTGACAGTGATAATGACAAGCTCAGGTGAAACTTCCTGTGTCTCCAAACTTTCGAGACATTTTTGTAGTTTTTTGACTCGTTTCCAAGTCGGGATTATGATGGCCAAGTACATATTAACTTCTGGTGAAATGTTTATTGTTATTTTACGCCGAAAGATCATTCCTTCATAAATGTTTTAAGTAAAACTAATTGATTAAGGTCCAAAAGGTCTTTTGTTTTTTCTCATAAACCACCACAGTCCTTTCAGAAATTCAGTAAAACGAATATTAATTTGAGAGTTTGAAATCAAAGGAATCACCTTCATTAAGGAATGTCCTGTAACGGGAGCTTGGTGGGCCACAGGCGAAGTTGCATGTTTTTCACCTGTGATGAACCTAAGATAGGGGTCTTTGACCAAATTTCTTATACGAATAAATTCTGGACTATGAATGTGTTCGTTTTGAAAATAATTATGTTGAATACTAAGTTTGAGCACACGACGACGTGTAGGAGAAGTATTAGGGGTCGCGCGATGTAAGAGGGCCCGGTTCCAAATAAAAGTCGTTCCAGCTTCTCCAATCACTTTAAGACTTTTTTCACCGTTAATGGCAGGACCTGTAAAACTTCTTTTGATGATTTCAAATTCTCCATCACCGGCGTTAACCTCTGAAAGATAAATGAAAAGGCTTATGAAGTTAGGAGCATTTACCTGAAGCCCAGGCAATTCTGCGATATCTCTATGCCAACCATCAAAGGCTTCGGAGAAGATATGATTTTTATCATTTTGTCCTTTGATTTCATAGGCGTGTAGGCAAAGAATAGTAGGGTCAGGCATAATTTCTCTTAGGATCATTCGCATTTCCTGGGAGAAAAAATCTTGAAAAATACCTAGGTCAAATAAGTTTTCGATAGTTGCATAAGATCGATCTTCAAAATCTATTTTTTTAAAATGGGGATCCAGTATCTGATTCCATTTTTTAATTGTTTCTAGAGAAAAGGGACATTCAATCTTTGTAATGCCTTCATCTTTTAAAACTTGTTGCCAAGTTGTATCCATAAAGCCCCTATTTTATCATTTTTCTTAAAGTATTCCAAAATTCTGTAAGTTCTATTTTCGATTTTTTTTGGTAGAGCGAGATTCTATGCTGAATATCATCATAGTTTTTCTCCATTTCTGTTACTTTGTTTTTGAGCTCCATAAATTCAACATTATGATCACCTTCTTTATGGTATCCATCAGGCAAACAGATAAGAAGTTCTTCCAGGTTCATTTCTTTTAACATACGTTCTGATTTAAACTGCTGATCAATACACACAGAAGGTTTTAAATGGGCCAAAGAAATTAAACCTGCATGAAACCTCATTGTGATAGACCATCTTGCCGAGGCAAGAACCTCAGCAATGTCTAAATAGTTTATTCCATTGTGTAGGGAGATTGAAGGAGCGAGTGATGGATTTCTTGTTACAATCTTAAGTAAAGTCTCTTGTGCAAAATCTTTATCGTTTGAAGAGCCAAAAGGTAAAATAATAACATTATACTTAAGCTCATTGATAATATGTTCAATGATTTTCTCCAGGGAGTTCATCAAAATATCTTTTCGAAAGGACATAGCTGGCCATAAAGTCGCATCGTCAAAGGTGCGATAAAAGTTTACAACCACTGTATTGGCACATGATTTGTTTTCTGATTTAAATAGAAAGGCAGGATCGGGCACGGTATAGATTTGTTTTGTAACACCTATTTGTTTTAAATTGTTTTGAGAGTATTCATCTCGGACTGAAATAAAAAAAGGAATTCTATTAATCACCTTTGATAATAAGTCCTTGCCTCGTATTGTTTTTAGTGGGCCTACTCCAACGGTTAATAGAACAACTTTACACCGGAAAAAATGCGCCAACACGATCTGGTGGCAATAGTACCTTAAAACTCTTGGTACCATTTCGGCCAGTAATCCTCCTCCCCCTAAAAAAAAGTAGTCTGCGCGAACTAGTTCTTTAAGAAAAAGAAAACGTCTTCTAAGCTGTTTAACGTTAAAAAACACGATATCTTTAATGATTCGTTTTATTTCCCAACTTGGTGTTTGAGCAACAACTCTAATTCCAGAAAAGTTTTTTTTGGTATATTCCGGACCTTGAGAAAGAACTGTTAGATTGAAATCTTTTAATTCATCTAATATGCAATGAAGAATGATCTCATCACCAACGTTACCTGTTCCATAGGAGCCACTTATAAGGATCTTTGCTTTATTTTTCATGGTGATAAAAAAGAATGCCTTCTTTCCAGAGTTGATAATAAACGAAAAGAAACGCGATTATTTTGCATAAAATGACCATAATGGCAGAAGCATAGGCACCATAGATAGGTATAAGTATCCAGTTTCCGATGATTGTTATGATAAGTTGGGCAACATTCATTAAAACAAAAATAGGTTCTTTATTTAACTTATACAACACAAGACTAAGTGGAGTAATCATAATACCAAGAAGGTTTGCAATCATTAGGAGATTAAACACGTCAATGGATGATGTATATTTTGATCCAAGAATAAAGGGTATGATCCATTTTGATAGAGGAAGAAAACATAAAAGAAATAAACAAAAGACAGTTGTGATAAGAAATGTTTTTCGGTAATAAAAATTAAGTTCGGCCTTTGAAACCATGCTTGAAACTTTCGGAAGAAGCACCGTTACAAGGCTCATCGAGAGTATGGGAAAAATTCCGGCCAACCTTTGCCCACCTAAAAGTCTTACAAGTTCTTCATTTCCCCCCATCGATGTCATCATAAGAATGTCCATCTGATTTAAGAAAGCATTGGCTATGGCGGATAATGCGATCCAGCGACTGACCTTAATGAGTTCATGAAAATCTTCTTTCTTAGCATCATGATTGAATATTTTTTTTAAGTCAGTGAAGGGGATTGAAATAAGAAATGACATAACAGGAACTATCAAAAACCCGATCAGAACATTTATAAGTGTTATATGTCCTAAAAAGATGATCAAGGCAAGAAACGTGAGTTTAAGAAGGTTGGGCAGAATTTTAACCCAAGAGAGAGTCTTAAAACGCCCTTCAATTTGTAAAGTGGATGTCGTGAAAGATGAAAGTATTTGTAGTGAAGTTACAAAGATGATGAGAGTGACAAGATCAGAATGTTTTGTATGTGCAAATGTCCAACGTGAGATCTGGGAAGAAAGTGGGACACAAATGAGTAAGACTGCTAAACAAAGATAAAGTTTGATTTTTAAGGCCGCATGAAAGAAGGACCAGGCCTTATCTCTATTTACTGAATAGTGGGTGCTGGCAAGTTTGATGAATGAGTTGGATGTTCCCCAATCTCCGAATTGGTTAATGATCATAGATATTGATATAAGGGGATAAATCACACCGAGGATATCCGGAGAGATATAACGTAGAGTCAGTACAGATAAAATAAGACCGATGCCTGCGTTGAAGATATTGGCGGACATGAGAAGACTAACCGAACGCATCGTTGTAGAAATTAAAATCGCAGAAATATGTGTATGGGCATGTTTTAACGTCACTTCAAAATTTCCTCATAGGCCGAAGTTAAGTTCTTAGCTATTTTATCCCATGTATAATTCTTAAGGACATGGTTTTTTAAATGGTCACTAGGTTTTGAGTTCCAATTCTTTTCGATGGCCTGTATCAAAGATGTTTCTTGTTGAGGATTTATGTATGTCACATAATCTTTGTAGATTTCTTTTGTCGCCCCTTCTTCTGTCATGATGACAGGTGTCCCTAAAGCTCCTGCTTCCATGCCGACTAAAGAACAAGTTTCAAAAAAACTCGCAACAATAAGGGCCTTGGCCCCTCGATATGCGTCTAAGAGCAGTTTTGAATTATGTGGCATGGAGGGAATGAAGTGAATGTGATGATTGGAGATAGTTTTTAACTTTGTAAGATAATCTTGTTCATCTTTATTTACATCGCCAATGATAAAAAGATCTTTGTTCGTTTTTTTTGCGGCCTCAATGATCAACTCAATGTTTTTTATCTTTGTGATTCTCCCTACATATAGAAGATAGTCATTTATTTTATGTGCCTCAACAAATGAGTTATGAGCATCATCATTTATGGGGGGGAGGGAAATTCCATTTGGGATGATTTTACATCTAGAGTTTTTCATGACCGCGTAACGATTCTTAAGACGTTGAGACTCTAATTCGGTAGTAGGTAAAAATATATCTGGCAATTTTAGCGCCTCACTTAAGCTTGATTCTGGATGGTCTCGTTTAAGTGTTTTTAGGAGAAAGTGTTTAATTTTTTCTTTTTGAGGATAAGGAAACTTTACATGAGGCCAGGCCACAGGTGTGACAGCTAGTTTGGGGCCATAGGCCTTAAAAGCACTCCACTGCCTCCAGCTATGTAAGGAAAAGTCATGTACGATATCGTAGTTCTTAATCTTAGAGTTCCACGGATCAAATAGGTCAACAGTTATTCCATTTTCCTGAAGGGCCTGACGAGTTTTTAATAAAACTATTTCCCCTCCTCCTGGATTTTGAAAAGCAGTTGAATATGTGGTGAAGAGAACTTTCAAGCTCATTGTCCCTGGTAAAATGAAAAGAATAACTAAGATTATTTTATAAGCTTTTTTATGAAACGCAATGATCGCTTTAAGGGAAACTCAGTCTATATCCTGTATTAAGATCATTTTAAATCAGAGTCATTAGCAGTACGGCCGGCTTAATGCCGAGGACGAAAATAGATCCTATTTTCGTCTTTTTTTGATCTCATTTAGGTTTTGGGGATTGTTTGAAGGATCTTTTCCACAGAGTTCAAATGGATGATTTCACCCATATTGAATTGAATGCCGAAAGCGGCCTCAATACTTGTGATGATTTCTAGGTGTCTCATGGAATCCCAGTCATTAAAGTTTTCAATACTGGTTTCAAGGGTGATATCTGATGGAGAAACACCAAATACTGTTGCAAAAGTGTCTTGAATAATCTTTAGATTTTTATCCATATGTATCCTTTAAAATTCATACTGAAAACCATGTTGATGATCTCCGACAAAAATCAGGATCATGATCATAATGAGTAATATTACAAATTTTATCATCTCTTGGTATTTAGTATTCATAATTTATTCCAGATAATAGAAAAAAGCTCCATCTTGTGGATGAAAAAAAACAAACTTAGGTAAAAGTAATGAAGCGTGAATAGTGTTGCCATAACTTTTATAAGAGAGCTATTTCGGTACCATTTTAAAAGACTAGGTGTGAGTTTTTTTTCTAATATTTTTTTATAGACAAGATAAACAGTCAGTCCCAATCCATGAGTAACTCCATATAAAAAATATTGTAGAGTTCCTCCATGCCATATTCCGGCAATGATAAAAACAGTAAAATAAGAAAAACAAGCAATGGCAACGAAGTTTTTAAAACCTTTCTGGATCATCTTTTTTTGTAGGGGGATATAGATATAGTCTCTTAACCAGTGAAGGAAACTGATGTGCCATGAATTCCAAAAGTTTTGCAAATTCCTTTGTAAGTAAGGTTTATTGAAATTCTCGGGAGTTTTTACCCCTAAAAGGTTACTGATACCAATGGCAATGTCGCTATAACCAGAGAAGTCAAAATAAAGGACAAAAACATAAACGTAATGAGATAGAAGAATTTTTGATACTGACATCGATTGCATGTCGATCAAACTCATGGAATCTGATGAGAAGTCATAGAGCATGTCAGCAAGTATTCCCTTTTTAAATGCACCCAAAACGATTCTGGATAATCCTTGATAAATTCTTTGAGAGTCTAGAGTGTCTGTATTCTCTAGATCACCTACAAAACGGTCATAACGATCCAAAGGGCCTGAAAGATAACAAGGAAAAAAAAGGAGAAAATTAGTGTAGTGAATAAAATTAAGAGGTTTTTTTCTAGACCCATAGAGAGTATCAAACATAACACTCAGAGACCTAAAACTGAGGAAAGATAATCCTGCAAAACCAATAACCCCTGTGAGATTCTGGAGATTTGGGAAAAGACTCAAAATTGGATCTCTCAGAATGTCATACTTATAAAAAGATAAAAAGATCAGGGAGAGTGTTATTTGAAAAAAAATGAAGACTTTTTTTGATGTGAGTTTGCTACTGAAAAAGATAGATAGGTAACTTAAACTTACGTAGGTTAAAAGAATGAGAAGATTTTTTTTGCTAAAATAAAAAAAAAGTCCAATAAAAAGAAGATTGATAAAAAACAAGAGTGTGCTTTTATCTTTTTTTCGAATGAGTTGAAAAAGACAAAAGGCAATGAGTGAAAATATGTAATAAGTATGGCTTTGGAAGGAGATCATGGCATGTTTCCTTCTAGGTCTTGAGACAGTTTGATAGCGAGCCGTTCATACCCTTTAGGTTTTAAATGGATGTAGTCAGAAAAAAGAGATTTTTCTTGGATGAGATTGGTATAATCAAATGACACGACTTGGTGCTGAGTTAAAATTTCTTTTAAGCGATCTTGATATTTCTTCAAATTCTGACCATAAACTTTTTCTGCACCAAACATTGGCTCAAAATAAATAAAAAAAGGAATCCCGTTTTTTTGACATTTTTTTGCTATTTGTAAAACTATTTTGATTTGTAAGTGGTTAGCATCAGGCATAGTCAATTTATGTTGTAGGGCCCCAGTAAAATTTTTGTTACTTAAAGGTCCATAAAGACTTTCGCGTAGTTCATAGAGGGCGCTCTTCAGCTTAATGAGTTGAAAAGGGGGAGGATAGTGGGGCCAGAATTTTTCTGTTAACTCGTTTAAGTAGAGTTTTTTTCGGGACTCCTCTTTGATGAAAGTTGTAAGTTCCGGGTCTAAGTCTTCTTGGATAAAAGATAAATTAATGGCCGAGACTGGAGAAACGGAAAATCTGGGAAGTGTGTCAGGTGACAAACCTAGGACGACAGCACTTGGTGAATATTTGAGAGATTGTTTAAAATAAACCAAAACCTCAGGCATTGTTCCCTGCAGAGTGGCAAGGTTATAAGACTCATATTTTTTCTGATGAATATTAAAAAAATCGGAGACAGTAGAAAACAAAGGAACATTACTCCCGGCAACTCCAGAGCTTCCTAGAAAAATAAGTTTATTTTGCTCATGACCACTTTGTGATAAGGCGTGGTGATCGAGATTTAATGAGTCCATGTAGAGATAGTTAGGAAACTGATTTTTAGACAGCATTCTTATGGCAAATGAAGTAAATCCCAAAACGATAAAGATAATGACAAGGAAGACTTTATACATGCTGATTGCTCTTTGAGAGATTCTTTTTAAAGGTTATAATTTATATAATAATTATAGTTGAAGATTGTGTTTTGCGGGAGTTAAACCATGTCTAATGAAAAAAAATATGAAGTGAATGTACCTTATAAAATTGAGCAACATTCTAAGGAAGCTTTGCAGAATAACCTTCCATTTCTGAGTGAGAAGATCAAGGCGTTTCACATAGATGAAGTTAAAGGCACCATCCAAATAACGTTAACTGAGACTGGAGAATTTTCTGATGTGAATCAAAAACTGGAAAAGCTCATTGATATGGCCAAACCCAGCAGAGATGGAGAAATGGTTCATACTCTTCTTGATAAATCGAATCGTACCTTCCCTAATAATGGGGACATTTACCCTGAATTATTAAAAAAGGGGGATCTTGTTGAGGTTTCTCCAGGACATTATGCACTTTCAGGTCAATTTCTAAAACTTTATAGAGTTTTAGATCAAAAGTTACTTGAGTTTTCAAAAGAGTTTGAGGCGCAAGAAGTTGTTCTTCCTATTGTGACAACGATTGAGACCCTTAAGAAAATTAATTTTTTTCAAAAAACGCCTCAATTTGCAAACTTCATTTCTCTTCTTAAAAGTGATCTCGACTCGATTTCTGAATTTTCCCATAAAATGAAAGATAAAAATATCGATTTTCAGGAACATCTTTGTTCACCAAAAGGGATGTGCCGCTCGGCAATTTGTCTTAATAGTTACCAGCTTTTCGAAAACAAAGTTTTAGCACCAGAAGACTTTAAGACATTGACTGTTTTTGGAAAAGCTTTTCGAAATGAAGAGAAAAATATTACGACTCTTGAACGATTACATGAATTTTCGATGAGGGAGTTTATTTTCTTTGGAGATAAACAGTATGTTACGGGCCGTCTAGAGAAATGCCAAAAATGGTTTGAAGATTACCTCGAACTCGCACAACTTAATTCTAAGATTATGACTGCGAGTGACCCATTTTTTGCTAATTCGATCAAATCACTTCAGTTTTTTCAGTTTGCAGAACAATCGAAAGTTGAAATAAAAATTTTAAATCCCATCAGTGGAAATTATGTGGCCGTTGGATCTTTAAATAATCATGGAAAACATTTTTCAGCACCTTTTAACATGAAATTATCAACACAGGTGCAGGCCACTACGGGATGTGTCGGCTTTGGGTACGAAAGAATTATCTTTACGACGATGTCTCAGTTTGGGATAAACCTAGAGAGATGGCCTGATGGTCTTAGGAAATTTTGGCAAATCAATTAACTAAAATGAATTATCTTTTTTTTGCTCATTTTTAACTACCTTATTAACTGTAATTTTAAAATCGGCAAGGCTGTCATACGAAATCATACGGATGTCTTTTTTAACGAGAAGACCATCCATAATATTGACCTGAATGTCGTTTTTAAACCACTCTCTCCAACCTAGGCCCAGTGACCAAATCAGAGAAAATCCAGTGAGTATGAAAAAAGAAAAAATAGAAGAGAAACGATCCATCAGATACAAGGCAGTGATGATAAAAATAAAATATGAGAAGGCCACGATAGAAGATGCGTTAGAAGCTGAAAAACGATAACTGTTGTTGAGAATGTGATGAATATGATTACGGTCACCCTTAAAAGGAGATTTTCCGTTTAATATTCTTCTGGAGAAACTAACAAAGATCTCAACATACAAAATCACACATGGCAACAAGGCCTTGGTTAGCGCTGAGAAGGGAGGATTTATCTTTCTATAATCCAAAAAAGTTAGCACGGCCAAAATAATGTATGAGAATCCCAAACAGCTTACTCCGACCTCTCCGAGATGAATCTTAGATGGTTCTTTATTAAAAAAGTAAAAACCACTCATGATCAGAAAACAGGCCAATGCTATGAAAAGTGTCGGAAGATTAACAACCGGAGCTGCGAGGATGATATAGGCCAAATAGATAACGGAGGAAACTTTATAAGAAAGTGTATCCAAACCATCAATGAGATTTGATCCATTTAGGATCGCCACGGAAAGAAATACTAAACCGACAAAAGCAAAGGCTGCCTGCTCTGGGTAGACTATCTGTGATGCAAAAACACTAAAAACAGAAATTAAAAAAATCTGAAAAGTTAGTTTTACGATGGGTCTTATTTCATACAAGTCATCTATATACCCGTACGCAAGGTTACCTATCCAGCTAAAGATGGAATAGAGCAAAATATCTTTTTGTTGTGGATTGATAAGATATGGAAACCAATAAAAAAGAAGTGCGATGGCCACCATAGAGATGATTGAGAAGGGTATTCCACCAATTTGTAAGGCATGAGTGTCAGATTTTTCAGCGTTTAGGAGAATGTATGGTCGCATAACCTTGGGAATTCGGTCATACCAGCTCGTTTTGAATAACATTAACAAATAATAAAACGTAAGTGAGCTTATAAAGATCAATAAACAATAAACAATAAACTTTGTCTGATTGAATTGAACAAAACAGTGATTAAAAAAAAGGATTAATCTATCTAAGACGGCCATAGATATCAGTTTAGGTGAATCAGGAAAAATAACAATCAAATTATTTTTTTATAACTAACTTATTATTGTATAATAAATTAAATAATAATTTCTTTAAGTTTCCTTAATTAATGATCAAAAAAAATGAAAAGAATTCTCATTATTAATATTGACCCCCCTCATCGAAGTGCCTATTCTGCGACCGTAGGGGCGTTACTTAAAAAAAAATACCCTTCTGCTCAAATATCAATCGTTGTCTCTGCCGCCAATGAACTTTTTCATACAGTAGAAGTTTTTGAAAAGGTACTTCTGTTAGATGTTGACGTATTTTTCTCAACTACAATAGGTCTAAGTAATGAGGAAATAGAAGAAAAGATGAGGAACTATTTAGGGCCCTTCATTGACGTAAAATGGGATTTAGTTGTGAACTTGTCCTCAAATCTCTTAGGCACAATCTATACATGCTTTTTAAACTATAAAACGATTTCAGGGCCATATTCTAAAGCTGATGATCCCACCATTGAGTATTCAAATCTTTCTTCTTTGTTACTCATGAATGTCCCTGATCAGCATGAAAATTATTTCCATTTTCTCTATTTATACAAAGATATCGCAGGTATTTATTATGAGCTTCCTGTTAAATCTCATTTTGAAGAAAAATTGGATCGTGAATTTAATTTAAAAATGGAAAGTCTTTTCAAAAAAAGCGGAAAAAGACAAATAGTACTTATTGATGCTGACATGAAAGAAAACGAAAATGTCACCGATTTTGGTTTTTTGGCCGAGCTGTATAAAAAATTTGATAATGATCCTCATCTCATGCCTCTTTTTTTTAGCATGGACCCTGAGGGTGAAAGCCAAATTTTAAGTTACTTCAAAGATTTAAATTCCGGAGAAGTTAATTTCGTTAAATGTCAAAATAAAGGCCAGCTTTATCTTATTGGCCATTGTGCCATTGTCGTGACAGATAATCTTTATTTGAAGGCCTTGGCCGATATTGCTTCAACCCCTAGTATCATCATTGGACGAGGTTCGGAACTTCCCTTAAGCGATTTTTCGGCGATCCATAAAAGTTGTCTCATCTTTTTTAAACAATCAGGCCAAGAACTTCCGGATGTTATTTTAAAGTTATCGATAAGAATTTTAAAAGGTGGAGAGTTAGGGCCAATGAACTCCGAAGAATTTGAAATTTATGAGACGGTTGTTTATGAAGCATTACCTGTCTTACAAATCTTAAAAGAGAATTCGAATATGTCTTCGACTTATAAAGAATATGTTAAATGGTGGTTGCATTTAAAGTTCATGGCAGAAAAAAAACAATTGATTATACCTAAGATTAAATTTGATTCTAAGCTGTATAAACACATAATAGGTTTGCAAAAACAGCACGTCCAGGATACATTACCCAAAGATGAAGCTTCTGCTACAAACGTTGATATACTTGATGGCTTTTGGCAAATTGAGGCTTCGGTGTTAAAATTTAATAGAGTGCTTAACGGTAATTCTCATAAAGATTTAAAACAGAATCTTTCCACAATGAAGGCAAAAATGCTTAATTTTTTGTCTGCTGAAGAGTCCTCTTCGACATAACTCCCTTCTCCCAATATTTAATGAGATCCGAGGCCACATGATGCCAAGTATATTTTTTCAAAATGAGATCTCTTCCTGCCATGGCCATTTTTTGTCGTTCTTGAGAATTAAGATTTAACCAATCTTTGAGAGCAGAAGTATATCCTTCAATTCCATCACCAACGATGATTCCTTGCCCAGCATTTATTTGCAAACCTTCTACTCCAAGACTCGTCGTTAGCACCGGTCTGGCATACATCAATGATTCAAGAATTTTTCCACGGGTTCCGGAACCATTAAGTAACGGCACTATAAGGAGGCCATTTTCCAGATAAACAGGGCCTAGTTCAAGAGGGGTATCGATCAATTCCACATCTTCTGTTTTAAGTCTTATTTTCACTTTTTCAGGAGGATTTGAACCCGCTACAGTGAGTTTGCAATTTTGTTTAACGTTGGGATAGATATGATCCAAAAACCAATAAAGACCTTCGATGTTCGGTAAATAGTTAAGAGAACCCAAAAATAGAATGTTATTTGTGCACAGAGTTTTTAAGTCGCTTTCATTTAAATTAATGAGAGGAACTCCATTGGATGAACTTACCCAGGTAAGTTTTGGATAAAGAGAAGCATAGATATTCTTATCGACCTCAGAGTAAGTAAGTCGTAGGTCGACATTATGAAAAACTTTTCGTTCGGCCCTTTTTAAAGTGATTTGGTAGATACGATTAAAAAACTTAATGGCATATGGAAAAGGGGCGGCCAAAGTCTTTTTAATGAGCTGACTTTCGACATTGTGTGCGCAAACTGAAGTTAAAGTTTGAGCTGAAAGTGTATTCTTACGAGGTATGTATTGGCCCATTCGAAATTCTTCAGCATGTATAATGTCAGGTTGCCATTCGGAAACAAGAGATTGAACTCTTCTTGTTAAATCATCTGATACCGGCCACTCGTGATAGGAGTGTAGCAGTCTCATATAAATTCTTTTAAAGATGTTCTTCCGTGTAAAAAGAAAAAATTCTTTGTCATCGGAGTGATGATTTAGGTCTTGAGGATTTTTCGTAAGACAAAGGAGTTTCACTTCATGCCCCTGAGCTTTAAGAATAGGCCAGAGATGAAAATTTCGTATTCTTGTTCCATTTATTGGTGGAGAGGGATTATCTGAAGCGAGAACTAGAATTTTCATGAGCCATGACCTACCTTGAGCTTCTTAACTATTTTTTAAGAAATCCTAAAAAAAATCGATCAGTTAACCTTTCAAATTATAATAAGGCAAAAGATGGTCGAAAAAACACTTTTGAGCATCATTTTAAGATATGAGTCTTAAAGCCATCGTAGTATCAACAACATAGCTTATTTTCTAGATAAAGATGTAAGAATTTGTTCAATGACAAGGTTGGAGTTATTAGTAATATTAAAGTCAGGTATTAGGTGATTTAATAAAGGCGCATAGAGATGGTTTTTACTCGAACCCTTGCTCTTGTTCTGGTCCTTGTTTCTGCCCCAAGTTTTGGGAATGTTACTTCCTATTTCAATCACAATCCTAATTCTTCATATACGGAACCTTATCGGAATATCACCCGATCTGGAGATAATCTGGAAGAAGTCATTGTTGAGAATATAAATGCGGCCAAAACGAGTGTGTTTGTTGCCGTGCAAGAGTTTCGTTTACCACAAATTGCCCAGGCACTGATCACAAAAAAAAGAGCAGGTTTAGATGTAAGGGTGGTGCTTGAGCACGATTATAATTTCAGCGTTACTGAGCAAGAAGACAAAAAAATTGATAATGAGTATGAAGCTTCAAAACTAAGCGAACTTATAGCTTTTGTTGATGTAAACCAAAATGGAACATTTGAAAAATCAGAACTTATGGGCCGTGATGCCATATATATGCTTCGTGATGCAGGTGTGCCCATCATAGATGATACCTATGATGATTCCCGTGGTTCGGGTCTTATGCATCATAAGTTTATGGTCATCGATGAAAAAGTGACTTTAGTAAGTAGTGCTAATTTCACAATGAGTTGTGTTCATGGAGATATGTTGGCCTCCTCTTCTCGTGGAAATCCCAATTCATTGATGGTGGTTAAATCAGCTGCGCTGGCCAAACATTTTAATGGAGAATTTCAACAACTCTGGGGCAATGGAAAGCGTGGAAATTTTGGGACAAATAAAACTTATCGAGGCCCCCAAACGATTAAAGTCGGCTCAACGACAATAACAGTTCAGTTCTCACCAACATCTGCCCGCTATAGTTGGGATCAAACAGTAAACGGACTCATTGCTCAGCATCTTCATCGGGCCGAAACTTCGGTTAAATCTGCCTTATTTGTTTATTCTGATCAAAAAATCGGTAATGAGCTTGAAAAAAAGAATGATGATGGTGTGGTCCTGGATTTTTTAGTTGAGGCAAAATTTGTTTATCGAAACTACTCCGAGATCTTAGATATGTTAGGTCTTGAAATGTTAAATTCAAAATGCACCCTGGAAGCTGATAATCGTGTGTGGAAGCATCCTGCAACTGAAGCTGGGATGCCATTTCTTCCGAAGGGTGATGTTCTTCATCATAAATTTGCTGTCATTGATAACAAAACAGTCATCATGGGATCTCAGAATTGGTCAGCAGCGGCCAATGACACCAATGACGAAACGCTCATCGTAATAGAGAACGATCCAGTTTCAAAAACCTATACAAAAGAATATGACCGACTTAAACGTAGTAGTTTGTTGGGTCCCAATAAACGAGTTTTGGGAGAAATCGGTCAAATGGAACAAGTTTGTAGAGGGATGAACCATTCATTTTAATTGAAGACTTAAACTTTCCTTTTTAATTCTTATATAGTTATACTTAAGGCTCTGGAATCTTATGGAAGGAGTCCTTGTGAGCCGTGAACGATCTAAAGGCATAGTCGGAATTTTTATTCTTGTGACTGTCCTGTTTTTTATTTTCATTATGTTTGCCTTTTATACTGTCTCCCAAATGAAACAAGCTACAAGTTTGGGCGGTGGGTTGTTAGATTCAAAAAATTCACCCATTGCTGTGATCCCTCTTGAAGGCGAGATCAAAGAATCTAAAAAAGTTGTGGAAATGCTTCTTGAAGCTGAAGAGGATAAGGATATCAAGGCCATCATTCTTCGTATTGATTCTCCGGGAGGTGCTGTGGCCCCCACTCAAGAGATTTATGAAGAGGTAAGACGAATCGACAAAAACAAACCAATTTATTCAAGTTTTGGTTCTGTGGCCGCCAGTGGTGGTTATTATATTGGTGCAGCAACTCGAAAAATTTATGCCAATGCTGGAACTCTAACTGGATCAATTGGCGTGATCATGCAGATGATGGATTTATCGGAACTTTTTAAATGGGGTAAGTTTAAACAAGAAACGATCAAGGCCGGACGTTACAAAGATATTGGAAATCCTGGTCGGGCCATGACTGATGAAGAAAGACAATTTCTAACAAGTCTTTTGGCAGGAACTCACAAACAGTTTATGGACGATATCATGGCCGTTCGAGGGAAGCGTCTTAAAAAAGACATTACTGAATTGGCCCAAGGGCAGATATTTCATGGTCTTGAGGCCAAAGAGTTGGGCCTTGTGGATGAGGTGGGAAGTTTATGGCAAGCGGGCCGTGCAATTCACAAAGAGCTTAAACTCAAGGGTAAGTTTTCTTTAAGATATATGAAGCCTGCCCGCAAGAAATTTTCTATCACTGATATTCTTCAAGAAACAGAAGACACATTGAGCTTCATTAAAGATAAGGTTTCCGCTAAAACGAGCCCTGCTTATCTTTATCGGCCCTAGGAAATAAATGGATTACGCTTTTCTTTTAGAGTGGGGGAAGAATCATGCTTTAACAGTTGTTGCGGTAGTGATTACTTTGATTCTGCTGTACCATTACGTCATTGAGCGTGACAAGGCCGTTAAACTTTCTAAAAAATATCGTAATTCTATTTTTGAGGCACAGTCTCGCATCTTTTTAAACGCTACTCAGTACCTTATTGAAGGTAATAAAGACTTAGCGATCAAAGAGTTTTTGAATGCGGTTGATCTTAATCGAGAAACGATTGAAACATATTTTGCTTTAGGCGGTCTTTTTCGCTCAAACGGAGAGATTGAAAAGGCCATCTCTATTCACCGTTCTCTTATTGCACGTGAGAATATCTCTGAATCAACCCGTCTTCAGGCCCTGAAAGAGCTGGCCTTAGATTTTGATAAAGGTGGTTTCATTGATAAGGCGATTGAAACCTATAAAGATGTTTTAAAGATTAATCGTGATCAGAAAGATGTAATTCATTCATTATGTCGAATCTATGAAGACATTGAAGATTGGGATCAGGCCTACAACTACCGCATCATGCTTTCTAAAGTTGGTCAGGAAAATCAATCTGAAACCATTTCTCACATTCTTGTTCAGAAGGCCAAGACACTTTTTGAACAAGGCCAGTTCAAGGCCTGTGCTGAAGAACTTGAGGATGCTTTTCGTTTTGCACCTTCTGTTTCGGCAAAAATCTTAAGGCTTCGTCTGTTTTTAGTTCAAGGCAATATGGAAGATGCCGACGGCGTGCTGTTAGAGCTTTTAAAAGAACATCCAATGTATGCCACGTTTATTTTTGTTTCTTTGGAAGTGTTTAATAATAAACTTCCGCAGAAAGATGAATATATGAGTCGGTTGCATCAGCTTAAAGATTATTTTTTAGCTCTCAATGATAACGATCTTATGAGTTCACCGTCAGTCGTTTTATCTAAGATCCGTTTATTAAAAGATCTTCATAAAACGGGTGATGCTTTTGATCTCCTAGATGGTTGGATGAAGACTCATGGCCAAAGTGACGTGCTGAAAGTGGAATACATTAAAATTCTTATTGAAGTAGGTAAGGTTGAGGAAGCACTGTTTCATACGAAGGGTCTTTTAGAAAATCTTCATAGTTCACTTACCAGACATTACTGCTCTCAGTGTGGATATAATTCAGATGAAATTTTTTGGCGTTGTCCACAATGCCATAATTGGGAAACCATCCAGTTCCGTTGGAAGGTGTAATATGTGGATTTATTTGTTAATCCTTTCTAGTTTATCTCTAGCCGCTACAAAATCGACAGATGAAAAGTTAGTGGGGGTTTTTTATTTTAATCCGATTTTTGGTCATGTTCATCAATCTTCATTAAAGACTTCACCCAGTCTCACGACCATTCAGTGTTCTTATCCTGTTAAAGTGATTGAGTCTTCAAAGGTTTCGGCCGGGCCTGAATGGGCCTACGTACAGGTGGCAGACTATAAAGGTTTTATTTTAAGACAATATCTTTCAGAAAAACGTCCTGATTGTTTTCAAGGTCGTTATCCAAAATTTTTTGATTCATTAAACTTAGATTTAGCAGAGCTTTATTACTGGGGACGTCTTTATGACCAATATACTCAAGGTGAAACTCGGGTTCGTTAGTTTCATGATCTTGATGGTAGCGAGTGCTTATAGTCAAAATCAAAAACTCCAGGAAGAAAAAGAACTGGAACTCGTTAATTTTAAGAACATCAAACAAGTCTTGCAAGAGGACGGTCTCTCTCAATCAGTCATCACTAAAAAGAAAAAAGTAAAGGCCATGAAAGTCTCTCAAGAAGGCCTGGACAAAAGTCGTTTCAAATATCCTGAAGAAAAAGAATTTTTAGGATTTATGACGGAATACTGGTTAGTTAAAAATGCACAGTTACTTGATTGGGACCATGAAAAACCTGAATACGGACTTGAAGCTTCATTCAAGGCAATGTTGGAAAAGTTTGGCTTTTATCACAAAAAATTTAAGATCATGCTCATTAATACTCCCAGCCTCGTGAGGGTTTCATTGCCCGGTAATGAACGTGAGGTCGTGTTAGTTCTTTCTGTTCCATTTATTCGTTCACTAGATTTAACCAAACTTGAAATATCACTTCTTCTTTTAGAAGATTTTTTTCGTTTTGAGTTAGGTTATTTTGAGAAGTCCGTGACTTCTGAGAAATTAAAAAAACTCGGCGGTACAAGTTTTTATGGAACTAAACCGGATTTAACACTCATTGAAGAGACAATGAAAAATTATAATAATCAAATTTATGAGAAGGGTTTCACTTTTCAACAGCAATTTGAAGTGACAAAAAAAATGGACTCTTATCTTAAGGCCAATCCAGAACTTTGGAACAGCTACTTTCGTTTATTAGGAAAAATAGAGCGATTTCTAAAAGTAAATTCTCAATACAAACAGTACATTAAATTATACCCATCGCCCGATTTGCAGCTTAAATGGTTAAGCCCTGAGGAAAAAATTCTGTAATGGTAAAACCAATTGACGGTCTTTTTTTACAAAATCTGCGTTACTACATCTCTTATCAGTTAATGTATGTAGTCATCAGTATTGTACTGAGTTCTATCGGTGCATTTTTTCATTTTTTATTAAATCATGAGATCAGTATTGTTGAGGCCTGGTTACACAATAACCATTGGGAAATCCTGATTATGGCCAAAGTGATTTCACTTTTCCTTTTAAATCGTTGGTTCTCAATTCGGCTTTACCAGTTAAAAACCATTCGACAGCTTTTTAAAGAGCTTGTTCATTGGCCAGAGCCCCGTGCAGTCGTGGTAGCAACCTTCATGGTGGCAAGTTATCTTGCTTTAGGTAAAGCTCAGTTTGTGGCGCAGAATTTAGGTTATTGGTATTTTCACCTGGCCTCGTTTATAAGTCTTTTTCTATATTTTGGCATTGAATTCGTAGTGATTGCTTATTTGGATGACGTTTTAAACCAGAAATCTCACCCAGCTCGATTGTGGTTGAGTCTGTCTTATACGGTTATTTTTGCAGTTTCTTATCGAATCAGTGTGCCAGATTATTACAATCTTCTTTCCTACGTCGTGCTCTGTTATCTCACTCTTGTTTATCTGAGTGGCAAAGCTTTTCGTGGATGGAGTAATGTGCTTTGTTTCCTGATCATTTTTGTCGCCCCGATGGGTTCTATATTTGGTCTGGATCCAGTGTGGGGAGATGATTTTTCTCCGTTTAGAATAGATAAGAAGCTTAACCTCGCTTTTCTAGCTGTAATTTGGGTGATATCTTTTTTGTACTATAAATACAGAGATCAGGTGATGAGTTCTGTTCGTAAACTTTTAAGATAAAGGAGTGGCCATGCATGGAAGTCTGAATATTTGGCAAATTCTTTGGGAATCAGGTGCCGTAGTAAAAATTGTTTTACTACTTCTGCTTGCTGCTTCGGTTCTTTCTTGGACGATCATTTTCCAAAAATATAAAGAATTAAAACTTATGAATGAGGCCAATGATAAGTTCAATCAATTTTTTAGAACGAGCAGTTCACTTTCTGAGATACACCGTGAAGCGGTTGAAAATCAGGATTCAACGATGAGTCTCATGTTCCGTAAAGGCTATGAGGAACTTAATCGAGTGGGAGAAAAACTTAACAACACCAAACAAGGTTCTATCACTCAACATTTTGCAGAACATGGTTTTCAGGCCCTGGAGCGTGCTCTTAAGACTGGATATAATACAGCAAATGAAAAAATGGATGTAAGAGTTTCGACACTTGCTTCGATCGGTTCCATCACACCATTTATTGGACTTTTTGGAACGGTTTGGGGAATCATCGATGCTTTTTCTGGTTTATCCTCAGGCGGAGGAAGTATTGAAGCAGTTGCTCCAGGTATCGCAGAGGCCCTGGTCGCTACGGCCATCGGTTTAGCAGCAGCTATTCCAGCAGTTTGGTTTTTTAATATCTTTAATAATCAGATTTCACGAATTAATTCACAGATGGAATCTTTTTCCCAAGATTTTTTAAATTTGATTGAGCGATCGATCCTCATTAAAAAGGACTAATATCATGGGAATGAACCTAGGTTCTGGTAAAAGAGGTCCTGTTTCAGATATCAACGTCACGCCTTTGGTGGATGTCATGTTGGTTCTTTTGGTTATCTTTATGGTGACCGCACCGATGATGTTTAGTGGGATTGATCTTAAATTACCTAAAACTAAAAAAGTTCATAATGTGAACCTGCGTCCAGAGCTTGTGATCTTATCTATCACAGAGAATGAAAAAGTGTACCTAGGGAAAAATCTCATCGATAACAAAGAACTCATTCCTACTATTTTAAAGCTATTTAAAACCAATAATACAGATGTCGTTTATCTTCGTGCTCATTACAGTCTTAAATATGAAAAAGTTGCCACGATGATCGCTAATCTTAAAAAAGCAGGCGTGAGTAATATCGCCCTCGTGACAGAAACCGAGAAATAAATGTTTTTTTTAAAAGAAGAGGATAATTTTAACAAAAATTTGCTGCTCTCTGCTGGAGTGCATGTCATCCTTTTTTTGTTTGCTTTTTTGTTTGGAAAAATTCTTCAGCATACTTTCAAAGGCTCAGATAACGTAGAAATCATCCGAGCTTCAGTACGAGTCGATGTGGTAGGCATGCCCAAGTTCACTATTAAGGAGTTACGGGAGTTAGAACGTAAACAAGATATGGCCACCCAACCTGAGGTTGTTCAGGGTGGTAAAATAGAAACTAAAAAAGAAGAAGCAGATGTTATTAATAAAAACGATCTGGTGATTGAAGAAAAGACAAAAGAGAAAAAGAAGAATTCTTTCATGAACATCATCAATGATTATTCATCAAAAAAGTTGGCCACAAAAGAACAAGTTAAGGGGGAGAGTACTGGTACCAATACGAGTCATCTTAGTTCTTTAATTATTGAAGGAAATCGTTTGAGTAAAGGCTCATCTTTAGTCGGTGATTATTCGGATGAGGCCAATAGTGAGTTTTCGGCTTATGTTCAAACACTTCCGGCCCTCGTTCGTCAATTTTGGAAGTTACCAAGTTATCTCAAGGACCAAGATCTTCGTTGTAAAATCCTTCTATTTCTTTCACCAAATGGACACGTTCTTAAAACTGAATTAACGGAGACTTCTGGCACAGCAGAATTTGATGCAAGGGCCGAGAAGGCCATCCGTGATGCTGCTCCATTCCCATCTCCGAATAGTGAAGTCGGTGCGCGTTTAGTTAATTCGGGAATCATTTTAAGATTTCCACTATAGAGGTCAGTATGAAGATATTATTTATCCTTTTAATTTTTATTCTACAGTTCCATGTTCACGCTCAAAATGTTGTGGCAGAGATAGCTGTAGGTCAAGCTGAGTTGGATAAGGATAAGTTTGTCTTAGATGACTTTGAAGCGAAAAATCTCTCGAGCACTCAAAAGATTATCGCGGCAGAACTCACTGACATTCTGAGAAATGATTTTATCTTTTATAAACATAAATTTAATTCAGTGGAATATTCTGATAAAGGGAAAGCAAGCTTTTCTAACCCTCAACTTGAAAAATGGGCAACAGAAGGTATTACGTATTTTATAACTTCAGAGATTTCTTCAGGAACAAGTGATGTGATTGAAGCAAAATATAAGGCCTGGAGTGTTCTTACTAAAAAAGAAATTCTCAATCAGACTTTCAAAGTGAAACATAGCTCTTTGCGCTCAAACGCTCACCAGATAGCAGATGCGATTTATCGCTCTATCACAGGAAAATCTTCCATCTTTAATTCAAAAATTGTTTTTCTCTCTGATAGGACGACTAAAGGAAGAAATATCGAGAAAGAACTCTATATTATGGACTTTGACGGGAGAAGAGTTGAAAAGCTCACAGATTTTAACTCCGTCATCCTTTCTCCCTCTGTTGCTCCGGATAATTCTCGTGTGATGTTCTCTCTGATTGCTGCTAAAAAACAAATGATCGGTGGTCGCTCCCACATGATTAAAAACATCGATTTGAAGTCACTAGATCTTAGGACCCGTAAAGTTACTTCGCTTTCAAGTAAACCTGGTATTAATTCAGGAGCGATATTCAGTGCTTCTGGAAATGAAATTTTTCTTACCCTATCATTTTCTGGAAACGCAGATATCTATGAAATGTCCCTAGCAAATGGAAAGATGAGAAAAGTAACTTCTCACTATTCTGATGATGTGGATCCCTCAGTGAGCGCAGATGGATCCATGATGACATTTTTATCGAGTAGGCCTGGGCGGGCCCATATCTATACGATGGATCCTTCAAGTGCAGAAAAAGATATTAAAAGAATTTCGTTTGTGGGTCAGTTTAATGCAACTCCACGATTTTCCCCAGATGGAAAAGAGATTGTTTTTACATCTTGGGTTGATCAAGGTTTTGATCTCTATCGTATTGATTCTGCTGGAAATAACCTTTCCCGTTTAACTAAGGACTTTGGCTCAAATGAGGAGCCTGCATTTTCGCCCGATGGTGAATTTATTGTTTTCACTTCAAAACGAGTCAATGGCGCTAGGGCCGTTCAAGATGTTCAGATTATGAGCAGGGAAGGAGAGATTTTAGGTCAATTAACTCAAGACTTTGGCCGCTGTTATTCTCCTCAATGGACTAACCTACCGAAATAACATGATATTTTGAAGATAAGTTAAACACCGCATTAAAATAGTCTTGTAAAAATTTCATTCAAATTGTAATATCTTCCATGTAACGCACTGTGTAACTACTAAACAACCAGTTTTATAAGTGTAAAGGGGATACCAATGAAAACAGCTCTAACGCAAAATGAAATCGCTACTCTTTCAACAGTTTTGCTTTCAAACCTTGATGAAGTGGTCTTTTTTTCAAAACTATCTGGTTTCATTCAAAACCTTACCAAAGAGCATAAGGTGATGTGTTTTGAGGCCCTTTCTGATGGCTCAACTCGTTTGATCGCCATAAATGGAGAGGCCCTTTCAACTGCTAAATTGCTTAATAAGGGTCAGGGTCTTTCTGGATATGTTACTCGCATGAAAAGAGCTTATTATTCAAACTCAGTAAAACGTGATCCGATTGCTTCAACAGGTATTCGTGAAGAAGAAATTGAAGCAGAACTTTGTTTACCTATTATCGTTGATGGGACAGTTATCGGAACGATCAATGTTCAGTCGCTTAAAAAAGACCGTCAGTTCGGTGAAGTTGATATGATTGCGATCAACGATGTCCTTAAGCAACTTCAAAACTCAATTCGAAATATGCATCTTTATTTAATGGCAAAAAATCTTAATCGTGAGCTTCAATCACGTATTGAGGCCAAAGAAAAAGAGCTTTCTCAAAGAGTTGGCATTCAGGTATCTCATCACTTCGAGGATCATTCACAAATGATCGGACTGTCTAAGAATTTTTTAGAAGTGGTTCATACAGGTAAAAAAATTGCTACGCAAGACTTCCCCATCCTTCTTGAAGGCTCCCATGGCGTTGGTAAAAAAATCCTCGCTAAGAAGATTCATGCATGGTCAGGTCGCAAGGGTGGCTGTGTTGTAGCAAGTTGTTCAGCTTTGAATGAAGTTCAACTTGACCGCGAAATCTTTGGCTCCAAAGGACTCTTAGTGCAGGCCAATGGTGGAACATTGATTGTCGATGACATTGGTTCAATGACTTCTAATATTCAAACAAAACTTCTTAGATCTCTTGTTTCAGGCGAAATGATAACTGTTGATACTGAACAAAAAATTTCTCTTAACGTAAGAATCATCGCAATTACCAAAGTACCTCTTCAAGGTTTAGTAGATGCAGGAACATTTAAAGAAGATCTTTTCTACCGTCTAAATACAATGGCACTTAAAGTTCCAGCTCTTAAAGAGCGCCAAGAAGATATTAAAGTTATGGCAGAGTACTTTCTTAATCACGATAAAAAAGAAGCAAAAGTTTTAACAAGTGGCGCGATTGAAAAACTCACTGGTTATTTCTGGCCAGGAAATGCTCATGAACTTAAAAATATCATGGAGCGCACCTATATCCTAACAGACGGTCAATACATCGAAGCTGCTCATCTTCCAGAGTTTGCTCAGGAAGTTAAAGTTGAAGTCGTACCTGCTCCAGTGAAGTATGTTGAGTTCACATTATTTGATCTTGAGAAAAAACACATCATTGACACACTAGGTTACTTGAGCGGGAATAAAACACGCGCTGCTAAAGCCCTTGGAATTACGGTGAAGACTCTTTATAACAAGCTTCATAGTTATGGTTTGATTGAGGCCAGAGAGCAGTAAGAGATTGAAGAGTTAGGGATAAAAAAGTAAAATACTATGACTAGGAGACCTTTATGTCGAAAACTGTAAATCTTGATGAAAAAGCCGGAGTTGCCCCAGAAGTCATGACGATAAAAAACTTCCGTACCAATGGTGATATTGAAAACTTCTATCGCTATATCCATGAAAATGGTCTTCGTCGTGAAGCTTTCATGTTGATGGAATATGCCATCAGTAAAGTGGTTAAAGCACGCAAAGGTAAAAGAAATAAGAATCTTCAGTAATATAATAATCATTACATAAAAGGGTCCAAGGTTTGGACCCTTTTTCTTTTTAAGAGTCACAACATGGACGTTCCTGTTAAAAGCAAAATCGTTTTTGATCCCCTTTACGGTTTCATCCACCTTACAAATTTAGAATGGGAAATCATCCATACTCCATTTTATCAAAGACTTCGTTGGATTAAGCAGCTTGGTTTTACCTTCTACACATTTCCAGGTGCGGAGCACTCTCGTTACGGCCACTCCATTGGAGTGATGTTCAACGCTCATAAAATCTTACAACGTTTGGGACGTGATGTTCCAGAGCCGGATCTTTTTGATGATAAGATTCAATCTCCAGAAAAAGTTTTTCATCAAAGTATTCGCCTTGCAGCCCTTTTGCATGATTTAGGAACCTTCATGTTCTCTCACACAACAGAGATGGCCTACATCCGTTATGGTGATACAACTAATGAAAAAAATGGTAAGGGCATTCCAGACGACCATGAACATCTCGGTTCATACATCATTAAAAATACCAATTATCCAGGCGGGATTACCTTTATTCTGAAACAGTATCATCTCGACCCCCAGAAGATATCAAATCTGGTAAAGGGAATTGATCCAAATATTTTGGCAAATCAGATTCTTCATTCTGAAATTGATTGTGATCGTATGGATTATCTTTTAAGGGATGCTCACTATTCTGGAATTAAGTACGGGACCTATGACAGAGATTATCTTCTTCACCATTTTAGGGTTGCAACAGTCAGTGGCCATGAAGTGGTGGCGATTAATCACAACGCTCTTCATGCGGTTGAAGATTTTTTAATGGCCCGTTTTGCGTGGTACTCTCAAGTTGTTCGTTCCGCTCGAGGGGCCCGTTTTGATGCCATCGCAGAAGAAATCTGTTTTTATATGTTGGAGAAAGGGAAGATTTATACTTATTCTCAACTCATGGATATGATCGAAAATAATCCAACAAAGTTTTATACTTTTAATGATCAGTATTTTATGCATCAGGTTCATACTTATTATTCAGATGGAACGTTTGATAAGAATCCTCGGATTAAGGACTTGGCCTTTTGTCTTCTTTTTGGACATGCTCCACGAACGATTAAGTGTGAGGAATTCAAACAGAGAATTCTTAATCAAGATGAAGATCATATCTATGAGAAAATCGTTAAGCGCGCTCAAGATAAAATTGAAGAGATTCGGGACATTCTCGCTAAGAAGGGAACCGAAAAAGATTGGATCGTGGAAGATCTGCCTAAAAAAAATATTATCTTTGTAAAATCAAAAAAGAAGCTCGTCAAAACAAAGACGAGTGAAAATCTTTTGTTAGAAAGAGATCCGGCCAAGATCCTCATGGATAACGGTGATGTTAAACTTTTGGGAGATGTAGAAAATTCCATTATCAGTGGTCTGCAGAATAAGTTTAACTTTGTGCCGAATGTTTATTGCTCAGACTCGGCCTATGAACTTTTGAAGCAAGAAGGTATAATTACGGGGTAATTATGTCGGTTATTTCTTTGATTCTCGACCTTTACATTTCTTCAGATTACTCGGTACAATGTTTGCATGACGTTAAGTTAAGTTCCATGAGGGAACTTGAAGAATAGGCGGTTTCACGGATGTTAACCGGACGAAGTATCCCAAGTCAGTTGGGATCAAATAATCAAAATTATTTATTTCACCTCGATAATCTATCCGTAGAGTATGGAGATCTTAAAGCGCTAAAGGCCGTGCAGCTTACGATCTATCCAGGAGAGATTCTTTTTGTCACTGGCCCCTCTGGTGCCGGAAAGACATCACTTTTAGGAGTATTGGGGGGTCATTTAGAACCTACCTCCGGGAGAGCAATTCTTCCTCATCAACGTTCAAGTAAACATTTTGTTTCCACTGTTTTTCAAGATCTGCGTCTTTTGCAGTCTAAAACTTGTGAAGAGAACATGTGGATGGCCTATGATGCTTCCATTTATAATTCGAAAAATGATTTTTACCGAGAGTTAGAAGACTTTTCACGTTTACTTCAGGTGCATGACTTTTTAGGCCGTAAGATTGAAGACTGTAACGGTGGACTTCGTCAGAAGGTTGCTATGATCCGTGCTCTTCTTTCTCGTCCTACCGCTCTCCTTGCTGATGAGCCCACAAGTTCATTGGATAAAGAAAATTCTTATCGTTTGTTTGAAGTCTTAAATCATCTCAATCATAAGAAGGGTCTCACAATTGTATGGGCGACTCATAATAAAGAACTTATTAAACAGTTTCCCGGTAAGATTGCTCACTTAGACAAGGGACGATTAGTTTATTCGGGGCATGCATGTTTTATCTAACTGAGTTTTTTAAATCACTAGGAGAGTCACTCATTCGTGGTTTCTTCTTTTTTCTTTTCACATGTCTCTTGGCATTTGGATTTACTCATAGGGCATGGATCACAGATACGTTATCGAAATTAACCCCCGATAAAATGGTGAATCCTTATTTCGTGGCCGTGGTGGATAGCTCGGTTACATCAACAAAAGTAAAGGCCATCGTGGCCAAACTTCCAGGTGTTTTATCTATCACTGAAGAGACGAAGAAAAATAAAAGTAAATTGAACGTTTTGCTTTCCCAGCTTGGTGAAGGGTACTCTATAGACTCTGAACTTTTAAATTTTAAATCTCTGAAAATAGTTTTGAAGCCAACTCTTTCACCGGAAAGTTTGCAGTTTGTTCGAGATCAAGTGGTAAAAATTGCAGGTCGTGAACAAATTACTGCAACCGATGTGAAATATCCGGAAGTGACTAATGTCATGAAGGCCCACCCTTTTTACGTTTTTATTGAGAAGGCCGGAGACTGGGGCGTTTTAGGAATACTCGCTCTTTGTTGGGTCATAAGTTTTTGGCTTTGTTACGATATTTTTCGCTCACGTGGTTATATCATTGAAAAGTTTCAACGCAGAAAACTAGTGGCCGCAAAAAGTTTGGCAACAGGCCTTGCTGGAGTCATAGGACTTTTTGTTGCCATGGGTATTTTGAATGGCACATTAAGAATCTTAGACCTTATGGCCCTGGTGATGATCGTTTCTGTTTTTTGGACCTTCTCCATGCAATTCTGGAAATGGAAGCCCACTATATGACAATGTTTTTACCTTTTTTTTTAATATCGTTTCTTTCGGTACAAGCTGCAGTAAAAAAAAATCCGAATGATGATCTCTCTCATTATCGCTCGGAAGTTGTGGAGTTGGGGGCGAGACTCACGACCTTAGAAAAAGAGATTGGCTCAAAAAATAATCTTTATCTTTCAAGCCTTGAGTTCATTAAACAGTTTGAAGTCGACGTTAAGCTCTATAGAGAGCGTTTAAAAGAAATACAATCTCATGTAAAAGAAGCTCAGCAAAATAATAAACGTATCATTCATAGTTATCTCACTGAAAGTGAGGATGAATCCACCGAGGCCTGGCAGAAAAAAATTCATTTAGAACTTTTAAAGCAGGGACACTTAAAACTTAAAACCAAAGAGCAGGAATTGGCCTCGTTTGAGGCCAAGGTTGTAGACTTTGATCAAAAACTTAAAGTACTCAAACAAAATGAAGAAGAGCTGGCGCAGGTTATTCAAGATCTGGAGAGCAGAAAAAAAATCGCCATGGAAAAATACATGGCCCGTGTCCAGGATAAGAAAAAAGTGGAGACAGTTGTTCAAAAAAAACAACTCAAGGCCAATCTTAAAAAAATTACCAAAGAATTTAGTCAATCTCCGATTATTGAAAATAAGCCAGACCGTTTTTTTTCAAACCCAGTTAGCGATTTCACCACTTATGTTTCAAGTGCCAAAGGTGTGACATTTAAATATCAATCAGTACAACCTGTACGCGCTGTGGCCGGTGGGAAAGTGGTTTTTGCCGGGGATCTATCAAATTATGGACAAGTGCTCTTGATAGACCACGGAGGAGACCTTAGAACTGTACTTCTTGGGAAAATGAATATCAAAGTTCGTAAGAATGACACTGTTCGCGATGGAGAAGTATTGGCCTACACACTTAATGACTCTGTCGATGCTCAAAATCTTTATTTTGAAGTTCGTAAGAAAAATACCGCTCAGAACACTATTTTGTGGTTAGACCTCAATGGAGTGAGTAAAATTTAAGACGAATTATCCATCTAGGAGTCCCTGATGAGAACTCGTTTTCTTTTATTGCTTTCACTTGTTGCTTTTATTTCCTCTACCCATGCGGCCGACAAAAAAGTTGTTCCTCCGAAGATAACGGAAAATAAGTCACGTTTTGAACAGTTGGAACTTTTTAATAAAGTCCTGCACCTTGTTGAGACTCAATACTATCGTGAAGTGAATACAGAAAAACTCATTGAGGGTGCTCTGAAGGGAATGATGGATACTCTTGATCCACATTCGACATTTTTAAACCGTGATTTTTTTGAAAAAATGCAAAACGATACTCAAGGGGAGTTTGGTGGGCTTGGCCTTGAAGTCACTCAAAAAGAAAATGTCATCTATATCGTGACTCCCATAGATGATACTCCTGCCTTTCGTGCAGGAATCAAACCCAAAGATAAGTTAGTTGAAATAAATCATGAAGCAATTGTTGGCATGACTCTTGAGCAGGCCATGGAAAAAATGCGTGGGAAAGTGGGAGAGAAGATCAATCTTGGTGTGATCAGAGAAGGTTTTGAAGGGGTGAAGCAATTCACCCTTACGCGTGAATTAATTAAAATTAAACCTGTTAAATCAGAACTTGTAATGGATCGTTTTGCTTATGTACGTTTGACTCAATTTCAAAAACGCTCAGCTGAATCTGTTGAATATGCTCTTAAGACACTAAAAGAAAAGGCCCAGAAGAAGGGTGGTCTTTTGGGCATCATTCTTGATTTAAGATCAAATCCCGGTGGTCTTCTAGATCAGGCCGTAGATGTTTCTTCAATCTTTCTTAAAGAAGGTCTTGTTGTTTCCACTGAATCTCGTGATCCTCATAATAAAGATATCCGATATGTGAAAAAATCTGGTTTTAAAGATCTTACAACTCCCATGGTTGTTTTGATCAATGGAGCTTCAGCTTCAGCTTCAGAGATAGTGGCCGGAGCTCTCCAAGATTACCAACGTGGAATAATTATGGGTTCAACTTCGTTTGGAAAAGGCTCCGTTCAAACTGTGGCCCAATTGGATAAATACACGGGAGTTAAGTTAACGATAGCTCAGTATATGACTCCTAAAAATAGAAAGATCCAGGCCATTGGTATTGAGCCAGACGTTCGAATTGAGGAAGTGGATCAAGAAGCATTTGAGAAAGACCTTAAGGAAGATCGCTATATCCGTGAAAAGGATCTTAAGAATCACCTTACTGCTACGATTGAAAGTCCGGAAGAAAAGCTTCTTCGAGAGACATCAGAAAAAGCAGACCGTCAAAGACGTGTGAGTGAACTAAAAGAGAAGAAAAATTCTAAAGAGAAAAAAGAGCAGGAAGATATTTTTAAAACTTACGTAGCTTCAGAAGATTATCAAGTCCTTCAAGCAGTAAGATATCTTCAAGGATTAAGTGTTTTTAAATCTGTTTTAAAGGCGAATTAAAAATGATGAACATTGAGACCGCTTCGGTCTCAGACCTTGTTGCGGCCATTAAAGAAACCTTAGAAAATCAATTTCATGAGGTGATGGTCCAGGGGGAAGTGACAAACCTTTCTCCTTCATCGGCCGGTCACTGGTATTTTAATCTCTCAGATGAAAATGCCAGTATTTCCTGTGCTCTTTTTAAAATGGATGCTCTTAGAAATCCTTTAATTAGAACTCTTAAAGATGGGGATAAGATCATTATAGCAGGCCCCATTAGTGTGTATCAAAAACGTGGATCCTTTCAAATTTTGGCAAAAAGAATTTTGCCATCAGGTGCCGGTCAATTAAAAATTCAGTACGAACGTCTTAAGGCCAAGCTTTCGCAGGAGGGAATTTTTGATATTGAAAGAAAAAAAACGTTACCACTTTTGCCAAAAAGAATTGCCGTCATTACGGCCCAGCATGGAGCGGCCCTTCAAGATTTTTTAAATGTATTTAAAAGAAGATCGATTTGGTTGGATATACTTATTATCCCGGCAGTTGTGCAAGGAGATGGGGCCGCACCTTCTCTATTAGCTGCTCTTTTAAAGGCCCAATCAATTGGGAACATTGATGTGATTGTGCTGACAAGAGGAGGGGGAAGTTTAGAGGATTTGTGGGCCTTTAATGATGAGAGACTTGTACGTGCCATTGATCTATGTAGTATTCCAGTCATCAGTGCAGTGGGACACCAAGTAGATTTTACTTTATGTGATTATGTGGCCGATCATCGTTCAGAAACACCGACTGCGGCAGCAGAAATTCTATCCCAACCCCAAACTGAACTAAAGTCACGAATGGTTTATTGCCAATCTCATCTTAAGGCCAACCTGTTCAGGCTTGAGCAGAGAATCGAGATAATGAACCAGAAGTTTCACCCTAGGGAGCTTATGTCCCTCATGTGGCAGAAGATTCAAACTGCATCAAACAAGCTTTCTCAAATCCGTTTACGTGATAGGGCCTCTGAATTATTAGGTCATAGAGAGGCTTCCCAGAAATTAGATGAATACCTGATACGACTGATTCATCGTACTGAGACAAAGTCTCGATTCTATCAAGAGAAGTTAACAAGGCTTGAGCAGGTTTTGAATGCCTTGGGCCCTAAACAAGTACTTGAGCGTGGTTATTCCTATACACAAATTGTCAGTGGAGAAATTGTCACTTCTTTGCAACAATATAATGGCCAGCGACCAGGAACGAAGCTTGAAATCCACTTCCATGACGGAAAAGGATCTGCGCAAAAGGTTTAAATGATGAAACATCATCTTATAACATTTATTTTTTTAACCACGGTTGCCTGTGCGCAAACTTTAGATGTTAAAAAAGAAGTTTTTGTCCCTATCAGTCCAGGTGAAATACGTTTTTTTGAATTTCCCACGCCAAAAAATAATGCCAAATTGACCTGCAAAGGTCAGGAAATTAAGTATCATGTGCATGGAGAGAATGCTTTGGCGATCGTGGCAGCAAGTTATTTCTCACTCATAAAAAACTTTGGTTGTCAGGTTCAGCAGGATGATCACAATTCTTATAAAATAACTTTTGTGGTTAAGAAGCGTAAATATAAATTAGAGAAATTTTTTGTCGATCCAAAAAAAATCAAACCAACTTCTGAGGAAGAAAAAAAACGGGCCAGTGATGAACAAGAAATTTTGGATAAGATTTATTCTAATTCTGTACAAGAGTTTTTATTCCAAAAGCCCTTTATTAAACCGATGAATTCCAAAGTTACCAGTTACTACGGCGTGAGAAGAATTTATAATCCTGGTACTAAAGATGAAAAAAATGGTCAGCACTTAGGCACCGATTTTCGTGCGGCAATTGGAGAAAATGTTCCGGCCGCCAACCGCGGGAAGGTGGTTTTTGCAGGGGATCTTTTTTATACTGGATGGACAGTGATTATAGATCACGGATTAGAAGTCTTTTCAGTTTATGGACATCTTTCAAAAACCTTGGTCAATGCCGGTGATATTGTGGACAGAGGACAGATGATTGCCCATTCTGGAAATACTGGTCGATCATCTGCTCCCCATTTGCACTGGGGTGTTAAAGTTCAAGGCCAATATATTGATGGTTTTGGCTTGATAGAGGAGAGTAAAAAGTATTATCGTGAGTAATGCTTGAGTATTCTGGATATTTACATTTTCGAATTGATTCTCACCTGCCCAGTGATCTACGTAAACGTCTAGACACTTTTTTAGTTGAATTTAAAGATTCTCTCATTACTGAACTTAAAGAATTTGATATCCTTAATCCTCAGAAACTCACTGTTGATTTTGTTTCTGAAAGCATTGTTCATTTTAGCAAACAACCATCCCAATTAAAAATCTGTTTAAAAGAACGTAATCAAGGCCTATTCAGTTTTTCTCAGGATCTTGATCAGTCTGATGTTGATGGTATCTTAGACGATAATATGACTTTTTCTCAGATAGAGCATTTTATCCTTCCATCTCTTAAAAATATTCTTAAAGATAAAAAGAAACAAGTTTTAGAATTAGGCCTTAAAAATCTCAGGAAGTTTGAAAGTCGTGCCCGTTCTTACACTCAGAAGATGTTTGAAAGTGAGTCAGCTCCCACGTCATCTTCACTTCTAGAGGATACTCAGTATTTAGTGGGCCTAGAAAAAGAACTTATTCATTCGGATGACCTAAGCAAAGTGGAGAAAGTTCTTAAACAATTCGTAAAAGCGCATATTGAACGCCATAAATTTCAATTTTTTTCAAGTGCCAATCTCTGGAAAATAGTTCCCTCAAAACATCTTTTAGTTCTTCCTAAATATAAGGGCGAATTTGTGGCCATAGAGCTTAATCTTGATGAAGATGATTATTTTACATTTTTAAGGAAATTCTTTTTTGTCCACACAGTGGTGGGATTCTTTTCTTCTCAACAAGAAATCCAGGATCCATTTTTTGACGAAGAGCTTTGGGAAGGAGCTTTAGATGCCATCCCTTTTCCTGTTGCTCTACTTTCTGAAAAAGCAGAGATCTATCAGCATAATAGTTTATTTCCTAAACTTAGTTTCTCACCTGAGGATTGTTTAAAACTTAACCTTAAAGACAAAGTCACTGTTGGAAACATTCCTTATAATATTTTTCGAAAAGAGTTTTATCACTTGGATGAAAAAAAGATTCTATATGTCTTTTTTACGGAAAGTTTTTTTGTTAAAGGTGATGGAAATATAACGCCTTCAGGTCAGGAATTAGGCATTATTAGCTCGAGTATCGCTCATGAGTTAAATAATCCCGTGGCAGGAATTCATGCAGCATTGACTCTTCTTCTACTAGATGAAAATGAAGAAGAGCCTAGGCAAACATTAAATGAAATGAAAAATGGGGCCACTCGTTGCAAACAACTTATTGAAACATTTTTAGGATTTTCCCGGGTTAATCCACGAAGTAGCCTTCCTTTTGAATCAAAAATGAGTTTGATTGAAGTCTGTTACCAACAGGCCCAGAATTTATTACGATTCCGGACTGTGGAGAGTGGCATTCGTTTTTCTTTTAATTATTCAAAACACACGGATTTTAGATCAAATGTTAACCCAAGTCTTTTGACAATGACATTTTATCTCATCTTAGGTGAGCTCATGACCCTGTATTCGCACCAGCTCCTAGTGGCAAATAAAAATCAAATTGAAAAAGTGATCCGTGGGGAAATTATTGAATCTTCACAAGAAATACAAATTCAATTAACTGAACTTAATGTTTCAAACTTGAGTCTCTCAAAACTGATACAAAATCTTATTACGATTGAGAACTTTGTTCTTCAGGTTTCAGATTACTCTTTACGTTTTATTTCAAATCCAATTAGAGATGCTTAGCGGGGAATTGATAACGATCTGATTCTTCATCTGCCAATAATTCAATCTTGTCTAAATAAGCTTTTCTTTCATCTCTGATGTCGCTGATTTTAAGCGTTAGATAAACTTTCGGCTCTTGAATCAAAGCATCGTTAAAAAGACCTAAGAAAATATCCTTAATGTCGTTTTGAATAATGACTTTTTTCCGACCTTTTTGTTGAGTTTCAAATCGGCTTATTTGTCCTAGTAAAAACTGATGCAGTTTTTTCTTATGTGAAGGAAACTTAAAAATAAGTTGAGAGTAGGGAGAAAAGTTTAAAAATGAATAAACTATGAATTGCCCATTAATTAGATGGGGAGTGATGATAAAGTCATTTTCATCAATAAATTTGGGAGATGCTGAAGTTTGATGATGAGATTTAAGGTATTCTACTGTCTTGCTTCTGTAACTCTCTGGGATTTTAATATAATTTGCATTTAAGAAAAAGAGTCCTTCTATAAACGGACCACAGAGTCTGATATGTATTTGACTCCATCGGAATTCTTGAAAATAAGTCTTGAGCCCTTCCGCTTCTTTTTTTGGGTTTTTAAGTGGCAGGATGGTGAGTACCACTCCGTTGTCCCCTTTAACAGAAACGACACAAGGATTTTCAATTTCATTTAAGGAATTAAAAACTTTTTCAAGCCCCTCACTGTGTTCAATGATTGCACGATCTAGCTCGAACTTATTTCGGGGGTAATAGAGCTGATTTATCTTACGAATATTTTTACTTTCAAAAATATCAAGATACTTTAGTAAAAGATTTCCTGTCGCTCGAGCGTCTTCAATGGCCCGATGTGCCTGAGAGTGGGGGATATTAAAAATTTGAGACATATAGTTAAGGTTTGAACTCATAATGTCTGGGATCATATATTTAGTCATGATGTTGGTACAAATAACTTTATTGTCCAGGATGGGACGTTGAAGTTTTTTTAAAACACCATTTAAGAAAGGAATATCAAAAGAAGTATTATGTGCCACAAGAATAGAGTCTCCGATAAACTCTATGATTTCATCAATAACTTCTTCAATCTTTGGAGAATGCTCGACATCGATTTTACGAATTCCGGTTAGCTTTTGAACGAAGTCAGGAATATCTTTTTCCGGATTAACAAGAAAACTTCTTTCTTCTGAAATTTTGCGATTATCAATTTTGACCATTCCGATTTCGATAATTTTTTCTGTTTCAGCATTCCCTCCAGTTGTCTCAAGATCGATCACACAAAATCTGAGGGAACTTAAGAGTTCATGAGAGCTATTATAAATGGTGTCTTGCATATGTTTAAAAGGAACATTCGCTCCCTTCCTTTTGATAGTTATATTATTTCATGTGAGCTGGAGTAAAGGCTTCGGGCAAAAACTCTTTTAAGGTTTTTGTCATTTCTTTTCCGGACTTATCTCCTAAAGTGATCTCAAGATCTGGGGTCGCAAACTCTGTCATAACCTGAAGACACATTCCACAAGGAGGCCATCCGGCATGAGTATAAACATAAATTTTTTTAATTTTTTTGTGTCCTTCGGAAACGGCTTTCCAGATCGCGACTCTCTCAGCACAGACCGTTCCACCAAAACTTGAGTTCTCAATGTTGCATCCATAATAAATGGTTCCATCTTCAGTTTGAAGTGCCGAGCCAACATTAACCTTAGAGTAGGGTGAGTGGGCATTTTTAGAAGCATTAAGGGCGAGGTCTCTCAAGTTTTTACTCATTACACTTTTCCCATCTTCTTAAGTTCTCCAATAGTTTCAGTTAAAACTGTGGCAAAACCAACCATGGCCTTTTCTGCCACCTTCTTAACATCAGCATGGCTGAGTTTTTCGGCCTTAATTCCGGCAGCATAATTGGTAATGCAAGAAACGCCGGCCACTCTTAAACCGAGGTGATTGGCGGCAATGACCTCGGGAACAGTACTCATGCCCACCATGTCAGCACCCAGGACACGAAGCATTCTAATCTCTGCAGGTGTTTCATAAGTTGGTCCTAAAACTGAACAATAAACTCCAGATTTAATATCAACATGATGATTTTTAGCAATAGTTCTCACGATGTCTCTTAATTCTTTATCATAAGCATTTCCCATATCTGGAAAACGAGGACCTAGTTCGGCCATGTTAGGTCCAACCAGTGGATTTCTTCCACTTAAATTAATATGATCCTCAATCGCAACAAGATTTCCTGGATGATAATCAAGATTCACACCTCCGGCAGCATTCGTAAGAAATAAAATTTCGATCCCTAAAGCCGCCATGGCCCGTACTGGTAAAACAATCTCATCCATGGGGTGACCTTCGTAAGCGTGAAGGCGACCCTGGAGTGCAACTACTGTCACACCATGAACTTCTCCCACGATGAGGCAGCCAGAGTGACCTTCAACAGAAGTGCGTTTAAAGTGAGGAATATCTTGATAAGGAATGACTATTTTATTTTGGATCTGGTCAACGTAAATCCCAAGACCTGAGCCCAGCACTATGCCGATTTTAGGTTTTGATGTTATTTTAGAGAGGATGTACTGAGAAGCCTCAAAAATTTTAGTCATAGTCATACAAGCTTTCCTTATTTGATTGTCTCAATGATGAGTTTTGATGGACGAACTTTTTGTGATGTCATTGTAAGTCCCTCTTTCAAAAATTTAGTTTTAATTCTGGTAACTGCTTCTTGTTGGTGAGAGTGGTGATAAATGGTAAAAATGGGCTCGTCTTTTTTGATCGTATCTCCAATCTTCTTATGAAAAATAAAACCAACGGCATGGTCAATTTGATCAGTCTTGGATTTACGTCCTCCGCCTAGATCAATAAGGAGTAGACCAATGAGACGGTTATCAAACATTTTGATAGAGCCCCTACGAGGAGCAAGGACTTGAGTTGCGACTTTAGCCTGAGGCATAAGAGTGTAATCATCAATCACACGTTCATCTCCGCCTTGAGAGCGAATAAGACGTCTGAATTCCTCAAGGGCCTTACCTGAACTTAACATGAGGTTTGCTTTGGTGAGTGCCTTCGCAAACGTTTTTTCAACTCCCCCGATATGGATCATATGAGCAGCAAGAGTTAGAGAAAGATCGGTTAGATCTTTTGGCCCATTCCCCTTGAGAGTTTCGATGGACTCAATAATTTCGTGAGTGTGTCCTACAGCATTTCCGAGTGGTTGATTCATGTCCGTAATGAGAGCGATAGATTTTTTCTTAAAACGTTTTGCTGTTTGAATAAGACTTTTTGCTAAAGCACGAGCGTCTTTCGTTTTTGTCATGAAAGCACCTGTGCCGGTTTTAATATCGAAAACCATTGCATTAGCACCTTCGGCCAACTTTTTACTCATAATCGATGCTGTGATCAGAGGAATGTTGTCAATTGTGGCCGTCACATCACGAAGAGCATAGATCAAACGATCAGCGGGAGCGATCTCTGGAGTTTGTCCGATGAGAACAAGTCCTTCTGTTTTTAGTTTTTCTTCAAAAACTTTAAGATCTAAATTAATATTAAAACCTTTAATGGCCTCAATCTTATCGACTGTGCCACCAGTATGGCCTAAACCTCTACCGGCGATCATGGGAACCTTTACTCCTGCCGCGCTTGCAATTGGTGCTAAAATAAAAGATGCCTTATCACCAACACCGCCAGTGGAATGTTTATCCACTACATTTTTTCCAGGGAAACTTAGCTGTTCACCTGATTCAAGCATGGCATCAGTTAGAGAAGCGGTTTCCTTGCCATCCATACCTTTAAGAAACATGGCCATTAACATGGCAGACATTTGATAATCGGCAATATGATTATCTGTGTAGTTTTGGATAAACCATTTTATTTCGGGATCACTGAGTTTAAGGCCCTTTTTCTTTTTATCGATGAGGGAATAAACGTCAAAATTTTGGGAACTCATTTTTGTACTCACAATGCAACAACCAGTTTGCCATCTTCAAGAGAGGAACTTATCATAGTCATAGGTATTCCCCTTGGCAAACGTTGGTCGAAGGATTGAGATGAAAAAGCTATTAAGTTTTCTCGTTATTTTTCAAATAGCACTTATGAACCCTGTTTGGGCCCAAAACGAAGATGCTGAAGGTGCAGATGGGGGTGACGATGTTTTAAAAAATACACAAAATGACGTGATCCTTGTGGTGGGTGCTGGTGTGGCGGGTGCGATTCTTGGATTATCAACACTTTCTTTCGTAGAAAAGCCTGCTAAACATCTTTCTAACATTTGGACAGGCGGGGCCCTAGGGGTTATTGCTGGGGTCGTTTTTGTAGCTTATAACAGTGCACAAAGAGGACAAGAATCCATTGAAGAAGAGGATGCGGCCAATGAAGAGGCCAGTGTTTATTTCAAAACTTCTGAAAGATTGGCGTGGCACCTTGAAAACAGTCAAGATCTTGCATTTCCTGAGGTGCAATTTGGCACTCGGGTATGGCAAATGAATTTCTAAACTTCTTGCCATCTATATGATTCTTTAGATATAACCCCGCGAGTTATTCTTAACCTTTGTATTAGCACGACTAATGTCTAGGAGTCTTATGAACTTAGAGTCTTTCCTGCGTGGTGTCCTTGGGATTTTTGTTCTTGGAGTTATTCTCTACCTCTTTAGCTCTAAGAAAAAAGATATTCCGTGGAGGCTCGTTGGTTTAGGATTTCTACTTCAAGTGGTTTTTGCCGTTGGTATTCTTCACGTTCCTTTTATTGCCGCCATTTTTGATAAAGTGAGTAGCTTTTTTGTTGTTGTTTTAGATTTTACTCGTCAGGGTTCAAGTTTTGTTTTTGGAAACTTACTTGATGTGAAATCAGTCGGTTTCATTTTTGCTTTCCAGATTCTTCCTACGATTATTTTTTTCTCGGCCTTAACCAGTCTTCTCTTTTACCTTGGTATTCTTCAAAAAATTGTTTATGGACTTTCTTGGATAATGGGAAAGTTTTTGAAAATCTCTGGTGCGGAAAATTTATCAACAACCGCTAATATTTTTTTAGGTCAAACAGAAGCCCCGCTTCTCATTAAACCTTATCTTCCAAAGATGACTCGTTCAGAAATTCTTTGTGTTATGGTAGGTGGTATGGCCAATACTGCTGGGGGTGTGCTTGCGGCTTATGTTGGTTTTTTAGGTGGTGGTGATCCAGTTCAGCAGCTTTTCTTTGCTAAGCACTTACTTGCAGCATCTGTGATGTCTGCTCCAGCAACCATTGTTGTTTCTAAAATGCTACTTCCGCAAACTGAAGAAATTGATGAGCGATTAGAAATTTCTGAAGAAAAAATTGGTACAAATATGATTGAGGCCATCGCTGTGGGCACAGAAGATGGATTAAAGCTTGCTTTCAACGTTGGTGCTATGTTGATTGTTTTTATCGCAATGATTGCGATGGTAAATTACCTACTTAATGATGTTGTTGGCTATTACAGTGGTCTCAATACGCTTATTCAGTCCACAACAGATGGTCAATATACAGGGCTCACTCTGCAATTTGTTTTAGGTTATATCTGTGCACCATTTGTTTGGTTACTAGGGATTGCAAAGTCAGATATGGTTTATATTGGTCAGCTTCTTGGTGAAAAGACGATTTTAAATGAATTTGTTGCCTATACAACACTTGGCAAAATGAAAGATAGTGGGGTGCTCAAGGACCCTAAATCGATCATTATGGCGACTTATATACTTAGTGGATTTGCAAATTTTTCATCTATAGGTATTCAAGTTGGAGGAATTGGCGCACTTGCACCATCCAAACGCAGCATGCTTTCTGAATTAGGAATCAAGGCCTTAATAGGCGGAACCATTGCATCATTGCTAACGGCCACTATCGTAGGAATGCTTACCTAAGCGCAGCATATATTTGCCGGCTTTTTATTTGGAATAAATACCTGTATCCTGAAGTTAATTTATTTTAAGTTTTTAGATTAGGACATTTATTCATGGCAAAAGAACTTGTGGTCAACCAGACTCACAATGAATCGCGTATTGCGCTCATTGAAAATGGTGAGATCCTGGATTTTCTTATTGAGCGACACTCCCACAAAAATGAATCAGCACCGATTGTTGGAAACATTTACCTAGGTAAAGTCTTAAGGGTACTTCCTGGTATGCAATCGGCGTTTGTAGACATTGGACAGGAGCGGGCCGCTTTTCTTTATGTGGATGACGCTTACATTCCAACTTTGAATGAGCAAAGAGAAATGCAGCAAAGAGTGGAAGCGACTGAAGCAAATTCTAAACGTCTAGGAGAAGTGATCCCTGATGAATTCTCCACTCTGACAGAAACTGTTGATATGAAGTTTCGTCCGGATGTGAAGATTCAAGATTTTTTAAAAGAGGGTGACGAGATCGTGGTGCAAATTGCGAAGGAACCTATTTCGACTAAAGGTCCAAGGGTAACTAGACACATCACTTTGGCCGGAAGACATATTGTATACATGCCTTTCATCGAGCACACAGGTGTTTCTCGCCGAATTGAATCAGAAGAAGAAAGAAAAAGATTAAAAGATATTCTGGATTCGATTAAGCCAGAAGGTGTGGGTATCATCGCTCGAACAGTGGCCGAAGGTCAGAGTTATAAAGTGCTTAAAAGTGATTACAATAATCTCGTGAAGATCTGGAAAGATGTTCAAAAGAAATTGGAAAAATCAAAAGCGCCTGTTGAACTTCATCAAGATCTTTCTTTCATCCAACGTGCTCTTCGTGACATCATGGATGAAGATGTGGATGTTCTTGTTGCTGACAGTAAGTCTTCAGTAAAACAGATTGAAAAGTTTATCCAGCGTTTTATTCCTCATCATAAAGCTAAAATTAAGTACTATGACGGAGAATCTCCGATTTTTGAACATTATGGTATTGATATTGAGATCGAAAGAGCTCTCTCAAATCAAGTGTTTTTAAAATCTGGTGGATCTATCAATATCGATCAAACCGAAGCTTTGGTTTCAATTGATGTGAATACTGGTAAGTTTGTTGGTAAAAAGACTCTTGAAGACACCATCCTTAAAACGAATCTTGAAGCGGTTAAAGAAATTGTATATCAACTTCGTTTAAGAAACTGTGGTGGGATTATCATTATCGATTTCATCGATATGGAAAAAGAAGAACATAGGGTTCAAGTTTATTCGGCCCTCCTTGAAGCACTTAAAAAAGATCGTTCTAAAACCAATGTTCTTCCAATCTCAGGTTTAGGCCTGGTCGAGATGACACGAAAACGTACTCGGGACACTTTGGTTCGTGTGATGTGCACAGCATGTCCATACTGCGAAGGTGTGGGACGTGTGAAGTCTGTTGAAACAGTAAGTTTTGAAATTATCCGCGAAATTCAGAAAGTGATGAAACGAACGTCGGCCACAAAAATCACGATTTTTGCTCACCCCGAAGTTTCAGCAAAACTTTCTTCGGAAGAGTTTGGAATTATCGAGGCGTTGGAAGAGCTTCACAATAAGACTCTTCTTGTGAGAGCAGACAATAATTATCATGCTGAACAATACGAAATTTATGCACCTGATGCTTAAGAAACAAGGGGCCTTTTTTAGTCCCCTTGTTATTAAATTGTAACATCAAAAATAAGATTTTTCATCTTTCCGTTCTGCTGGAGACCCTGGGTCTAATTTCATTTTCGATATTAAGTAAAAGATGATCTTACAAAACACCATCTAGATAGTTTTAAATCTGAACCACGGTCATTGCCATAGTTAAGTCCATGGACTCTAAATATGTGGGGGAATGGCCAGAAGATGGGAGTTTTTATTGTTTGACTAGTAGACAGTTTTGAAGCGATTGAGGTCTATAATCTTGTGTTTCGGTTTGATGCTGAGACCTTTCCGAAAAGGCCGTCATGTGAACTTGCATGGTTTTTGATTTAACCTCAAATCGAGAATGAACCAATGTCTGTCCATTTTTTAAAAGGCCAAACATGACATTTTCCTGAATCATCTCTTCAAAAAGTATCTGATTTCCTTCATCTAAAATGACTTGTGATCGGTTTTGGTCTTGAAAGGTCAGGGAGTATTTTCTTTTGATGATGTTTCCCGAAGGAGGCAAATAGGTGATGACGTATTCCAAGCGGTTTTTTTCAAGGGAATTTTGGATGAGTAAATCCATTTTCACTAATGGCTTCCCATTCTCAGTACAAGGGCCTAACCAATGACCTTTAAATTGGTCAATGGGATGGGCAGCTACGACCTGGAGGCCCAGAAAAAATAGAGATGATAGGAACATAATCATGAAGGCGATTTATCCAATAAATGTTATGTATGCAAGGTTTTGCCAATGATGGTGATGTAATGCAGAGCTTCGCCAGTGATGGTGGTGTAACTGCCTGTATTCTTGGCCTTACAGGTTGTATCTAAGAAAACAACTATACGATAGGTAACGGACTGTGCTAGTTTCCTTCGACATTCATTACCTATTTCTAACTCGCTCATGGCATTTGAGACCATGGGCTTAATTATAATCCAGGAGGAAATATGATCTACGAAACGGCATTTGTCGTTCGCCCGGACGCAACCGAAGAAGCTGTCGCTTCTGTTAAAAACACCCTCGCAGAAGCTTTCAAAGAGTACGGCGCTGAGGTTCTAGTTACTGATTCATGGGGTGTAAAAACTTTTGCACAACCTGCTGAGTCTGGTCTTAAAAAAGGCGCCTACCATTATTTCATGTACAAAGGTGCTGGTAACCTTAACGCAGAAATTGAGCGTCGTTTTCGTATCAATGAAAATTTAGTTCGTTTTCTTATTGTTAAACTTGGCGAAGATAAGCACCAAGCTGACATTGTTAAGGAATACAAGAACCCTAATCATTCTCAAGTGACTGGTGATCTTGATGATGAAGGTGGATTTGGTGGCGAAGATAAAGACAAAAAAATGCATTCTAAGCGTAAGTCTTGTTGGTTTTCAGCTAAGAAAACTTCTCCAGACTGGAAAGACCCTAAGTCTTATTCATGGTTAGTAAACGAATTCGGTAAGATTTCTCCTGCTCGTATCACTGGATTAACTCCAACTTTTCAGAGACGTGCTAACGAGTCAATCAAACGCGGTCGTAACATGCTTCTTATCAGTTACCAGTCTAATGAGACTGCAAGATAAGAGAAGGTAAACTCCGCATGAATTCGACTGTGATTCAACCACCACAATTATCTAACGGCAGGCTGCTCCTTTTGGGTGTATCTTCTGTGATTTTGTGCATGAGCTTTATCATGTCGTTATTTGCGCCATTTCCTCTTGCTCTTGCGATCATTCTTTATGGTCGTACGAAAGGTTTTCTCACGGGCCTAGCTGGACTGATATTAAGTTTCGCTTTTGCGATACTTGTTTATAAAAGTTCTACTTTGTTCTGGTTCTATGTCGCTATTTTTGTTTTTGGTTTAGGCATTGGAGAAAGTATCTTACGAGGCTTTTCTCCGATTAAAAGCATGTTGGGGTTGGGACTTGGCTTTATGCTAGTTGTGGCCGTTGCAGCTGGAGCTTGGATTAAATCTCAGAACATGGGTGTTGAACAGTTCATGATTCATGAAATTGAGAAGAATGCAGATAAAATAAACGAACAGAAAAAAATGATTGAACAAAGTCAGGATCAGAACGCCATTGAAGTTCTTAACCTCTTGAACAATCCTAAACTTATGGTGAAAAACTTTCTGGAAAACCTTCCGGTTTATTTTTTCATAGGTGTCTTTTTGATGCTCTGGTTTAACATGTTCCTTGCCTTGAAGAGCCGCAGGCTTCTCTTGTCTGGTAATGATTATCCGTATTCAGAAAAAAATCTTTTGCATTTTAAAGTCCCTTTTGGGTTCGTGTTTGTCCTCATTGCAGGACTCTCATTGGCCCTGGCTGGTGACCATTTTGGAGTGAGTTCCTATGAAATTTGGGGTTATAACCTCATCAAGTGTCTTGGATTATTTTATTTTTTTCAAGGTTTTGGTGTCTTAAGTGACCTTTTAAGTTTTATTGGAGTGGTAGGATTTTTTCGCACGCTGATCGTTACGGTTGTGATTTTCATGGCCAGCTATTTGATTGCGGCTGTGGGTTTATTTGATAACTGGTTTGATTTTAGAAAGTATTTTATTAAACGAAAAACTGAAGAATAATTTTTAGGAGAATAATATGAAAGTCATCCTTACTGAAAAGGTGAAGTCATTAGGAACAATCGGAGAGATCGTAAACGTATCTGCCGGATTTGCTCGTAATTTTCTTTTCCCGAAGAAGTTCGCAATTCTTGCGGACGATAAGAACTCAAACGTTCTTAAAGATAAACAAAAAGCATTAGCTAAAAAAGTTGCTGTTGAAAAAGATGCAGCACTTGCTCTTAAGAAAAAACTTGAAGGCATCACAGTTGAGCTTATCAAGAAAGTTGGAACAAATGGTCGTCTATTTGGGGCCGTTACTTCTCAAGACATCGTTAAAGAACTTGAAAAACAAGGTGTAATTCTTGAGCGTCGTCTTGTTCAAGTTGAAGGCTCAGTTAAGTCACTTGGGACATACGATGTAAAAGCGAAACTTTTCTCGGATGTTACTGCAACTTTCAAACTAAAAGTTGCTATCGATGCTGCTATGGCCGAAGAACTCAAAAAACAACAAGCTGAAGCTCAACGTCGTAATGCTGACAAAAAAGCTAAAGCTGAAGCTCTTAAAGCTGAAGCTGCAAAAGCTGCTGAAGAAGCTGCTAACGCTGAATAAGATTCTTTAAAATTGGAACCCAAGGGTAAAATCTTGGGTTCTTTTTTCCCAAGGAATGGAAAATGGCCTCTGGTCAAAGTAATGAACTTCCTCATGACATGGGTGCAGAGAAAGCTCTTCTCGGTTGCCTTCTCATCGATAACACAAGCTTCGATGAAATCTCTGATATAAATCTTGCGCCTGATGATTTTTATCATCCTCAATACGGTACGATCTTTGCTGCGATTAAAGAGTTGCACATTGATTCTTTGCCTTTTGATATCGTTACGGTGTCTTCACGCCTCAATGATTTAGGTAGACTCGAAAAAATTGGCGGACAGTCAGGACTCATCACTATTTGTGAAGAGATTGGATCATCTGCCAACGTCGAACACTATGCTCGTCTTATCAAACAGAAAGCTGTGCTTCGTGATGTCGTAAGAACCGCCACAAGGATCATGCAGACAGGGACAAACTTCTCTGGAGACATTGAGGCTTTTCTTCAAGATGTAGAAGCGAGTTTTTTTAAACTCACCGCTCAGACTAAAAATAATAAAATGATGACTTTGAAGGAAGCTCTTTACGAGAACCTCAAAGAACTAGAACAACCGGCCCGCGCTAAAGGTGAAATCACCGGCGTTTCCACTGGTTTTCGTTCTATGGACAACAAACTTCTTGGCCTGCAACCAGGCCAGCTTGTGATCATTGCTGCTCGTCCAGGTATGGGGAAGACGGCCCTTGCTCTGAATTGGGCCGTTGCTGCTGCTAAACAGACGACGTTGCCTGTGGCGGTGTTTTCTTACGAGATGATGTATGCTGAGTTGTCCATGCGACTTTTGGCCTCAGAGGCCTGTATAGACGGTCGTAAGCTTAAAACTAAAGACTTTAATGAAATGGATCTACGTGCCATTTCGGGAGCTATCCAAAAGCTCTCAAATCTTCCGATTTATATCAATGATACCGGTTCAACCAATTTGATCGACATCCGTTCTTATTGCCGAAAGATTAAGGCCGAAAGAGGACTAGCAATGGTTGTGATTGATTATCTACAGCTTATGCCACCTCATGTTCAGAAACAGTCTCGTGAGCAGGAGATTGCTGAAATTTCCCGTGGTATTAAGATGCTTGCCAACGAACTTGAAATTCCCATCGTGGCCCTCTCGCAGCTTAATCGTGCTGCGGCTTCACGAACTGATCGTCGTCCTCAACTTCAAGATTTACGAGAGTCCGGATCTCTTGAGCAAGATGCCAACATTGTGTGTTTGATTCATCGTGAAGATTATTACGATGCGAATACGCCAAAAAAAGGCATTGCTGAAATTATTATCGCCAAAAACCGTAACGGTGAGCCTGGGACGGTTGAACTTTCGTGGATTGGATCTCAAACTAAATTTGCTGAATTGGAAATTCCAACCCCCCATGGACAAAAATCATGATCTTCTCCCGTTTTAAGTGGAGTGAGGATAAGATTTTAGAATTAGATCGGCCTATACGGGCATATTTATACTGTCGCCACCTTCGTTATAATCTCTTAACCGGATATCCAGAAACTTATTCCATCGAAGCCTTTCAGAAAAGTTTAGAAGAATTGTATCTTCATAATACGGTCAAAGAGACCCGTGTTTATCATTTTTATTATGAGTGGGGACTTCTAAGGCAAGGCCTGGGACATAATATTGGTCCAGATACTCCTTTAGTGTTGGAAATATTTTATGCACGTTCACGAAAGGTGAGTGCACGTCAAACAAAACTTAATAGGTTGCCTCTGCGCACTCTTGAGCGCCCCACTTGGACTGAATATAAAACTGCCTTCGCTCAGATCCAAGAGCATCTTTTGCAGGGAAACTGTTATCAGGTTAACCTAACTTTTCCTTTTGATTTTCAAACAGAAGAAGTTCTTAATCCTCAAGAAATTTCAGATTTTTTCTTTTCACGAAAAGGTCTAGGTGCATTTGCTCATGCGACTTATTTTGGTGAATATATGTTTTTAAGTAATTCGCCAGAATGTCTCTTTCAGTATCGAGACAATGAAGTTTTCACGATGCCCATTAAGGGTACAAAAAAACTCTCAAATGATTGGAAAAAAGACTGGAAGGCCTTGCTCGCTGATCCCAAGGAAGAAGGTGAGCTGATCATGATTGCAGATCTTCTAAAAAATGATCTCAATCGTTTGGATCAACCTAAAACACGAGTTATTAAACGTCGGGCGCCACTCATCGTGCCAGGTCTTCTTCATCAATATTCATTATTGTCAGTTCGCCTTAATAATCCGGTCACAATGCAGAAGACTCTGGACTCCTTGTTTCCGGGAGGAAGTATTACCGGTGCACCGAAAAAAAGAGTGATGGAGATCATTCAAGAAACTGAACACTCTCCTCGAGGCATTTATTGTGGGTCTACCCTTCTTTGTTATGGCGATAAAAAAATGGCATCCATCAATATTCGTACGGCATCCATCAATATCGGCGAGCGCATCTGGCGATATGGGGCCGGGGGAGCCATTACTTTAATGTCGCGTCCAGTCGAAGAGTTTCAAGAAATGGAATCTAAGGTAGAAAGTTTTCTAACATTTGTTGGTGCTCCCGGATATTAGTCAAAAAGATACATAATTCTAGGCAGTTAAATTGATTTCCTCAGGCTTTCCCTAACATTTTCTTACATTTGTGCGAACATCGGTTGACTTTCATTTTCGCAGATCGATATGATTTTCGCACATTGCTATTCAAGGATCGAGTAGCGGCATATTCAAGGAGTTTAGAATGAGCAGCATGACGGGAAACGATAGTGGAAAAATAAGTCTAGAGGTTCTCGCTAAGATGACAGGTTTCCCTATTGAGGTGATTAAAGAAGAAATTTTTAAGGGCCAGGATGGTTCAGAAGTTTCCTTAGAAGAGCTACGTAGTGCAATGCTTTCGTACATTGATTCTGCAATGTTGATTGAAGATCAAAAATAATTAAAAGGCCCAGATCAATCTCTGGGCCTTTTAATTTCCGACTAAAAAGCTATTTTGACTTTTCTTGTCTCTAAAAACACATTTTTTAAAGTTCATTTCTGAAATTCCGATACTTTGTCCATACAGATCTTTTTTAAAGGTGTTCTCATGGACATATCAACCGTGGCCGGATTAGTACTCGCAACGATTTCGATTCTTGGATCGATTCTTTATGGATCACCCTTAACTATCTTTATCGATCCACCTTCCATTTTTGTGGTAGGAGGGGGAGTTATTGCGACGACCTTGATCAAGTGGCCAATGGAAGTTGTAAAAAATCTTGTTTCGATTTTCATGAAGTCAATTTTTTCAACTGTTCCAGATCCAAAAGCAACAATTGAAGAAATTCAAAAGTTGGCCGAGACAGCACGGCGTGAGTCCGTTTTTGCTTTGGAAAAAGTTCCTGTTGAGGATAAGTTTTTAAAAAAGGCCGTAACTCTTGCGGCCGATAACCGTCCGCCTGAAGTGATTACGAGTATTTTAAGTTTGGAAATTGCTGCTATGGAAGATCGACATTCAAAAGGCGTGGACATCTTGGAAGGAATGGGGGCGGATGGTCCGGCCTTCGGGATGATCGGAACTCTTATTGGCCTGGTTCAAATGTTACAGAATATGTCGGATCCCTCATCAATTGGTCCAGCTATGGCGGTTGCTCTCTTGACCACGTTTTATGGTTCAGTGATTGCAAACGTTTTCACAATTCCGGTCGCGGCAAAATTAAAACAACGTTCTAAACAAGAGGCCACTAAAATGAACATCATCGTGGCCGGAGTTCTAGGAATCGTCGCGGGGGAAAACCCACGTGTGATTCGAGAGAAGCTTGATTCATTTTTGCCACCTAAAGACCGTCTTGTTGAAGAGAAAAAGGAGTAGGTCATGGCCGACGCTCCAAAATGTCCTCCCTGTAAACCCGGTGCTCCTGGTTGGTTGGCGACATTCTCAGATCTATGTACCCTTCTTTTGACATTTTTTATTCTTTTGCTTTCATTTGCAAAAACAGAAACTGCAAAATATGAGGCGGCCATAGGATCTTTAAGAAATGCCTTTGGTGGTAACGTACTTAAAGCAGGTGAGGTCATGCGAGCTGGTAAATCACCCAGTGATGCTCCTACGATGCTTGATTCAGATATGCCGGCAAAACCTTTTCCAATAGAATTTTTAACGGCCGAAGGGCTTTTGGATAAACATGAAATTAATCGAGATTCGGATACTCAATTAAACCAACTTAAAAAAATGCTTAACGACAACGAACTCTCAGAAGCAGTAAATGTTTATGAGATGCCCGAGTCAATTTTAGTACGTATGAAAGATAAGATTCATTTTGCACCAGGGTCAATTCAAATCGATGATATCAATATCGAAGTGTTTGATAAATTAGTAAAAATGATGAGAGAAAATAACTGGAACATCATGATAGAAGGTCACGCTGAGAAGGGTGAAGTTTCGAATAAAGATAGTAGTATTGACGCTTACATAATTTCTTCTCAACGTGCTATGGCGGTCTCTAAGGCCTTTATCCAACGTGGTATCTCTCAAAATAAAATTACGACAATCTTTTATGGAGATTCACGTCCTCAAGCAAAAACTGTAGCTAAATCTTCTGACCGACGTGTAGAGTTTGTGTTAAGAAAAGCTGATCTAAGAATAGAAGGGCGAAAGGTCGAGGCCCAGTAAGAGGAATGCATCGTGGATAAGATTGAGTTTCAGTGGCTTCTCGGAGACAAGAGCCAGAAGGATGCCTTAAAAGAGCTCTTGGGTTGTTCTGGTCAACTTCTCAAAAAATATTTTTCCAATAGAGAGCTCGAGCGACATATTCATCTCCAGGATCTTTCTCGTCTGCCGATTGATTTTATGAATCACATGCAGATTAATCCTCGTTATGTGGGGGCGCCAACAGTCATTATCAAAGAAACAAAAGATCTCTTGGCCATCCATAAGCCTCCGGGAATTCATTGCCATCCACATTGTTATTCGGATCAAGATACTGTTCTAAACAGTTTAGTTGAGATGAAAAAATGGGAGGCCCTCCTTGTGAATACTTCACATTATGATAGGGGACTTCTTTATCGTTTAGACCAAGAGACCTCTGGAGTTGTGTTACTTGCTAAAAATGAAAAAACATTTTTGAAAATTCGTCAGGAATTTCAGACGGAAATGAAAGGTAAGTATTATTGGGCCATTGTTGATAATGGTTTTAATTCTCCAGGAACGCATACCCATTACTTACGTGCCTCAGGTGTTAAAGGATGCAAACAGAAAATTGCTGATAGTTTTGATGAGCATGCAACTCCTGGAACTTTAAGTGTGATGAAAGTTATGGAATCTGAAACCCAAAGTTTACTTCTCATAAAACTTAACACGGGACTTCGTCATCAGATAAGAACACAGCTTGCGGCCCTGGGGTTTCCCATCTTAGGTGATGAGCTTTATGGTGGGCGAGCTGACAAAAGACTTTTTCTTCACGCTCTCAGATACGAGTGGGGAGATGAAGTTATTGAGGATGTTCAAGCTGAGTTATTTGATAGTTTCTTTGACCTGGACCGTGCTTTTCAGATGGGACATGACATGTTCAGGATTATCAAGAGTCGCTAGTTTAACTATGTATTGCCCTTCTGTTACAGCATTGATCTCTAACTTTGCGTGGGAGAGTCTAAAGCGAACAAACATTACTTTTTCTAAAATATCTACAGTAGATGTTCGAGCAACAAAACTCATATGATTGGCCAGTTGACGATACATAAGAAGTTGAAGGTTAGAGGCTTCAGGAGGAATGGCCACTTCCTTAATTTCCACCGCAAGGTTATTGCCTTCACAAAAAACCTTCCAATTTTTAGGAACTTTCTTTTTAATACGTACGAGCACCCCACCGCAAGAAGTAGAGGTAAGCTTCTCGTTATAGAAAATGCCCCATTTTTTGTCCCGGGCCACTTGATTGATAAATAGTCCAAAAAGGACTATCCCAACTATTAACACCGGGTTTTTCATCATAAAATTCCAGACCATGGCCTATTATCTCCCAATTCGATATTTTTGCACTAAAGACTTAAGCGCAAATGCCCGACAAGAAGAGTCAAGAAGGGGTTCTATGAAAGGACGACGTCCTGGCCAACATTCTAAGACTTGGAAAAAGCTCATGCTTCTATGCCAAAAACAGGGACCAATAGGTCTTAAAGTTCTGGCCAAGGAATTATGCCTAACGGAAAAAGAGACTATGGATATGATCCAAAAAGTCTTTCCTCAGGGCGTGGGTGTAAAAATCTATTACGAAGGAAGCGAAGGATGGGTAGATATTGATACTAAGGCCCTGCAATATGTTCTTCCATTAAATCCGGCCGAATGGATGCAGCTTCAACAGTTGTTATTTACGGCCAATAATAAAATGAAATCTTCGAAGATCTTCAGCTCCCTTAAAAAGAAAGTAAGTGAGATTAGTCCCGTAAAAGTGATGCGGGAACTATTAGGGCAGCTCGAAGTTTGGGATCAACAAATGAGTGAGTCGCAGCAAAAGACAATAGACCTTTTAGATGAGGCCATCCAAGAATCAAAAGTGGTTCAGATGACCAATGAAAATGGTAAAGTTCAATCAGTTTATCCATGCAAAGTCCTTCATCTTGAAGGGCAACTTTCTTTGATCGCAGAAGATACTCAAGATCATTGTTTAGCTGTGATCATGCTGAAAGAAGTTTCAGAGATTGAAACAATAAAAACTGATGGGCAACCCTCGATGACCGTTTTTGAAGTAGAAGAATTTATTGGGGCCATAAGATCCATGAATGAAAAAGAAACCCGTCTCATTTTAAAAATCCATAATCCTGAATCGGTGAATCTTTTTCCAGACCACCATTTTTTAGGTAAACCCTGTATGATTACAAATTCTAATGGGGATCTTATCTGGGCCGCTTATGTAGAGCCATGCGAAGATTTGTTTGAATGGCTTGCAGCTTTGGGCAAAAACGTTGAAATTCTTGATCCAATGAAATTTAAGCAAGAATTTCTCTCTTATTGTGAAGAAAAAATAAGAAAAATCGCCTAGAATCGGGACATGAAAAACCAGTTATTCCTTCTGTCTTTTATCCCTGCAGTTGCCTATTGGTATTTGGAAACTCATTACACCCTGGAAGTCGCCCTCATAGGCGGGATTATTCTGGGTCTACTCGAAATGTTCTTAGAAAAAAAACTGACTGGGCATGTTCATACATTATCCAAACTCAACATCTCACTGATCGTGGTTCTGGGTCTAATCTCATTATTTGCAAAAGAGGGGATTTGGTTTAAGCTTCAACCCACGTTAACAGGAATCAGTGTCGCGAGTTTTTTTCTTTATAAAAAAGTCCGTGGTCATTCTCTGATGATGGAGATGATGACAGACATGAAACAAATGTCGCCATTGCCTATTGAAGTTTATAAAATCATGGAATGGCACATCTGTTTTTTTTTGATTGGATTTGCCGCCTTCATGGGAAAAGTGGCCCTAACCGAAACCACTGCTAACTGGCTTTTTTGGAAGACAGGCGGATTTTATATCGTCTTTGGTTGTTTTATGGTTTTTGAGATAATTTTTCTGCAATGGTATTTGAGGAGAAAACGTTAATGAAAGTTTGTATCTTTTGTGGATCGGCAATGAGCCTTGATCCCGCTGTTAATATCGAAGTAACAAAAGTCATGGAGGTCTTTCATCATACAGGAACAGAGCTTGTATATGGAGGCGCTGCTATTGGAGTCATGGGTGCCTTGGCCAACGAACTTTTAAATAAAGGCGGAAAAGTTACAGGAGTTATCCCAAGACGTTTAATGCTCAAGGAAGTTGCTCACGCTGGACTCACTGATCTTCATGTTGTGGCCGACATGCATGAAAGAAAAAAAATGATGTATGATCTCTCTGATGCTTTTCTTGTTTTTCCGGGAGGCATGGGAACTTTGGATGAGATGTTTGAGATTCTTACTTGGCGTCAGCTTGGCATGCATGGAAAACCCATCGCCATTTTAAACATCAACGGATATTACGATCCCATTTTAAATTTTCTAGATAATGCAGTTAAGCAGGGGCTCCTTAAACCTCATGACAGAAAAATTCTTTTTGCATCCTCTCGTTTTGAAGATATCTGGGAGCACTTTCAAAAAACTTGGGAAAAATGAGTATTTGGCGTCATTTTTTTGGGCAAGATCCGAAACAGCTATTTTTAGACTTTAATCCTAAGGATTCCAAATGGTCTGTAGTGACTTGGAATTTTGACTTAAAAAATCCAAAAGAGCGGCAGTGGATCATTGAAACAGTGGGACCAGTACATAAAGTCATTCAGTGGTCAAAAAATTCAAAAGAGGACGTTAAATTTTTTATAAACCACCATTTAGTCAGACAAAGACGAATCTCCGAGCATCATAAAGAATTAAAAGACCTGATGACATTGTCAGTTCATTCCACCATTAAAAGCGGACTTGAGGCCAATCATGATTTTATGGTGACTCCAGTGAGCGGAGCGACGGCCTTAGATATTCAAAATGAAACTCGTGCCTTACAATGGATACAGACGACTTTCATGATGCTCACGAAGGCCTTGGATGGCCTGGCACTTGATAGCAGACTTATTCTTACGAGTGCATTCTTTTCTGGCATTGAACCTTCTACGGGTGAGCGTGTTTTAAGAGTCATCACATTTAACTTAGATATTTTTTATTACCTAAAATCTGATTTTTCTCTTCATATTGCGGTCTTTGATGATAAAAATTTAGGGCACGGAGAGTCTAAGGCTCCTACCTTTCAACAAATAATCAAAGTTACAAAACCGCAATTCTATGATGAAATAACTAAATTGGTGCATCGTATGGCAAATGTTGGGGAGATTCATTGATTGGTTTTTTTGTTTTGGTCATTCTGTATTTTGGATTTTCATGGGGGTTGCCATGGCACAAAATTCCGTCCGCTATTTCGTTTTCTTACGTTTTTGACTTCATTTTTGCATTAAGTGTATCTTTCTTTTTTCGTTTACCATGGAAATTTAAGTGGTTGCTTACCAGACAAAGCATGAAGGCCATCTTTGAAGTATTGGCATTGGCCATCGGCTCAATTGCCTGTATTTGGTATATGGATATCGAAATTCCTTTCCGTTTGGTTAATAACTTAGAGTGGCACCTTTTATTATTTGCTCCAGTTCTTGAAGAGTTGGTTTTTCGACAAACTTTTCAACGTATGTTGGTTTCAAGCGTAGGTGGGAAAAACGTTACATCAATGCTCGTGGCCGCTATTTTTGCTTTTTCTCATTTAGTGGGATTAAGTGTTTTACCAGTAGAGTATGTTCCTTTTATTGGTTTTCAAATTTTCTACACTTTCGTTTTAGGCGTTGTTTGCGGACACGCACTTTTAAAATTCCATTCAGTTTTGGCCCCGATGTTTCTGCACTTTTTATTTAATCTTACCTTTTATGCTGCTTTGCATTTCGAGATCATCTAGGCATTTACTTTCATAAGCAGTATTGCTATATTGCGCCATAAATTTTGGGTGAGTTTAGTATGGACATGGAATTAAAAAAAGTCGGTGATCTTGAGTTTCCTCCACGTAAAGTTTGGATGAAAACATATGGCTGCCAGATGAACTACCATGACAGCGAAAGAATTCTCTCTCATTTATCGAATTTGAATTTCACGGCCACTGCGGAACAATCCGAAGCGGATCTGGTGATCTTTAATACATGTGCTGTTCGAGATCTCGCCAATCAAAAATTTTATTCTCACTTAGGTGAAACAAAAAAACTAAAAACACACCCTGACATTAATCCTGAAACTGGCATGAAAAAAGACGTAATTGTGGCGGCCGGTGGATGTATTGCTCAAACAGAGGGCAAAGACCTCATAACAAAATACAAACAGCTTGATTTTGCCTTTGGTACAGACGTCATTGATAACATTGGTGAGATGGTCTACCGCGCTTATGCAGGAGAAAAAAAGTTTTCTGTGACTTCATGGGATCGTTCTGAAAACTATTCTATTGAAACAAAAATCACGCAAGGCTCTCCTCAGGCCTATGTCAATATCATCAAAGGCTGTGATAAATTTTGTTCATATTGTATAGTACCCTTCACCCGTGGAAGGGAGAAGTCTCGTCGCTTAACGGAAATTGTGACGGATGTGAAACGTTTGGTAGAATACTCAGGTGTTCAAGAGATCATGCTTCTAGGTCAAAATGTCAACTCATTCGGCAAAGATAATAACGAATCACTGGCCCAATTGATTTTGGAGTTAGACCAGATAAATGGTCTTGAACGACTCCGTTACACAACGTCTCATCCTTATGATGTGACGGATGAATTGATTGCAGCTCACGCACAGGCCAAAAAACTTGTGAATCACTTACATCTTCCGGTTCAATCAGGATCAAACACTGTGCTTCAGAGAATGCTTCGTGAATACACGGTTGAACATTATCTCACTTTGCTTGAGAAAATGCGTAAGGCCAATCCTGAAATGATTATCACTACAGATATAATTGCAGGTTTTCCAAATGAGACTGAAGAAGAGCATTTAGAGACGATGAAACTTCTAGATCTTGCTCAATATGATTTTATCTATGGTTATACTTTTTCTCAGCGTAAGGGCACAAAGGCCGCTCGCATGAGTGATGTCCTAACTGATGACATACGCCTACGACGTTTACGAGAGATTCAAGATAAACAACTTTTCATTCAAGGTAAAATCCGTCAGGAGATGATTGGAAAAAATTATCGCATATTAGTAGAGGATAAAGGTATCAATAAAGGAATTACGAAATGGACGGGACGCACGTCTTGCAACCGTATCGTTCACTTTGAACCCCTCACTTTGGAACAAGATTATAAATGGCATTGGGTGGATGTTGAGATTACTTCGGCCACGGCCTTATCTACACAGGGTAGGTTTGTTAGGGATCATGGAAAACGCCCTCTGTGATGAAATGGTCTTTTTTTATCATCGCTTGGATAAGTTTTATCCTGGGATTTATCGGAATCTTTTTACCTATTCTTCCCACCACACCTTTTTTTATTTTGTCGGCCTATCTTTTTTCTAAATCATCTCCACGATTTCATAAGTGGGTTTTAACTCTTCCTGTGGCAGGGCCAGGTATTGAGGATTGGGAGAAACACCGGGTGATCAAGACAAGTGCAAAAATTCTGTGTACAGCGATGATCTTTTTGTCATTAGGAATAATCTGGGGAATTGGCGAGATCATTGTTCCGATCAAGATTTTTGTCTCATTGTTGATTGTTTCAGTGAATGTTTTTGTAGTGACAAGGAAAAGTAAGTAGACACCCCGCTTCTTCTTGAACAAGAATTTCCCGAGTTTTAAGATCGGGCGTTTTATCCTCATCAAAACCTAAATCTTAGTTATAGAATAGGTGCATGATTATTAAGCTCGCATTGTTATTTCTGGCCCTCTCAAGTTGTGCCAAGTTGGGGTATCTTACTGAGCAAGGGATTCAGCAGGCCAAGATTCAATGGAGGGGAAAATCTAACGAAGAGATTCTCAAAGATCCGAAAGTTTCGGAAGAATACAAAAGAAAAATTCAGTTAGTGGGTGAGTATAAGAAGTTTTTCTACGAATACTTCGGTGAAAAAAAAACGGGCATTTATTCCAAGACCTCCATGCTTGAGAATAAGGCCGTTACCTATCTTGTTGTTGCAAGTGCGCATACAAAAATTGAGGCCCATGAATTTGAATTTCCCTTCATGGGAAGTTTTCCTTATATCGGGTTTTTTAAACTGGATTCGGCAAAACAATTCGCCAAAGATTTGGAAAAAGATGACAAGCTTGTGACCTGGATTAGGCCAGTTTACGCTTACTCAACCCTTGGTTATTTAGAGGACAGAATTCTTTCTTCATTTTTTGAATACGATGATGTGGAGCTAGCAGAACTGATTTTTCATGAACTTTTTCATACTGTTTTTTTTGTTAAAGATGAAGTGGATCTAAACGAGAATCTTGCCATCCTTTATGGAAAAGAGATGCTTCAAGTGTATTTCAAGGATCACCCCGAACTCAAAAAGTACTTGTCCAATGAAGAGAAAAAAACGCTCTTAAGTAAACGAGTGGTGGAGCTTATTGGCATTCTTCAAACAGAATTTGAAAAACTCGGAGGATTTCTCACTCATTCCAAAGCCGACCAGATGACGGCCAGTTTTGTGGAAGAAGTTTTTAAACCTGATATGAGGGCCTTGTGTGCAAAACTCATCCTCCCAGAAGATGATTGTGAACTTAAAGAAAACTGGAACCAGGCGAGTTTTGCGGCCTTCTTAACTTATGAAGAGAATCAAGATTTCTTGGAAAAACTTAAAAAACAAGAAAATTTAGATTTAAAACAGTATTTAAGCTGGATTCGAATAGAGTATAAAAAATACGAAAAGCAAAACAAGGTGGACAGTTTCACTGATTATTTAAAAAGTAAGGTTCCTGATGCGACAGCTTCTTCTCATTGATTCTCTTGAAAAGTTAAACGTTAAAAAAGATTCTTCTATGATGTTAGGTCTTGCGATGCAAAGGCGTGGGATCGAATGTTATGTATTTTTTGAATCAGATTTTGCAATTACCAATCAAGGTCCTCCTAAATTGACCGTTCATTCTTTTAAAGGTTCTTTAAAAGAAGATCAGATTTATCTTGAGAGTTTTGAGACTACCGCACAGAAAGTCATTGAGCTTAATCAAGATGATGTGATTCATATGCGTCTTGATCCACCATTTGATAGTCATTACCTTCGCGTGTTGTGGATGCTTGATCATCTTTGTTCTCAAGGCATCAAAGTGATGAATCATCCTCGTGGGATCATGTTCTTTAACGAAAAACTTTATGCTTATAGAAAAGAAGGATCTTTTCCTAGTTATGTGGGAGAAAACTTAAAACTTGCTCAGCAGTTTGTGCAGTCCCTTGATCCTTGTCCGGATGCACTTATTATTAAGCCGATGGATCTCTATAGTGGCTTAGGGGTAGAAAAACTTTCTGTTTCAAACTGGGAAAAACGTTTTGAAGAAAAAGTAGTGGAGCTTGGAGGTCCGGTGATTGTGCAGCCCTTTATCGGCGCCGTGACTAAGGGTGAGGTGAGAAGTCTTTATTTTAAACAAAAAGAAATCGGTACTATTTTAAAGACACCTAAGGATGGCGAGTTTCTCTCTAATATTGCCCAAGGTGCGACTTTCGGTACTCATGAGCTCTCTGATCTGGCCCGGGCCCGATGTGAGGCCATTGTGAGGGAATTGGCCAGTTTTGAAGTAGACTGGGTTGCCTTTGATATATTGGCAGATTCGGTCACTGAAGTGAATATAACTTGCCCAGGACTTCTTGTGGAAGTGAGTTATGCGCTTAACAAAAATCTCGCTGATACCATTATCGATATGATGTTATAGGAATTATTTTTTTTTATTAGATGTTTTTGTTGTTGAAGCATCACCGTCTTGGTCTGAGTATTCGATCTCATCAATGTCTTGTACCACTGAAGTGTAGGCCTCTACATCCATCTGCCAACAAGTATTACTTGGAAGCGGCTCAAAACCCTTACAGCGATTAGTTTTAGAGTACCAACAAGCACGATCACTTTTAACGTCATGAATCGCTAAAACAAAACCGTATTTATACTTTTCTTTGTATTCAGAAAAACTTAAAAGTTTTGAGCAGGTATAAGTGTTTGTTTCATAGGTCTGAGTATGTTCATACTTTGGGGCCTTTTTATCTATCTGTAAGATCCCTTTTTCATCTAAAGGAATAAGACTCACACTGTACTGAAGAACAGTGTAACCCCAGTCCATCTCAGTATTTTTAACCTTTTTTTGTTTTAAACAAAACGGTTCATTTTTTTTTGTCACAGGTTGTGGTCGAATTTTAAAACGAACTTGTAAATCATCACCTTCATAAAATTGTTTGGCCTTTGAAACAAGCATCAGATGGGGACTTGTATTGTTTTCAAATTTTATGATTTGTCTTTTTAGAGTGGCGGTAAGAGGTCTAGGGAAATAGTGAATATTTTTTCCACCTGCAAGAGTGATAGTGCCTTTTTTAACAGACGTGCTTTGAGGCCCTTCACAGTCAATTTCTTTAGGTTTTGTCAAAGAAGCTTCATACATCACTTCCCAATAGGCCTTGATGGACTGATAAGGAGAAACGGTTGAAATAGGATTAACCGAATCACCGTCAGGAGTGTCTTCAGCGGCAATTACACTTGTTGTCGTGATTGGTGGAGTCACCTGTGTATTGTTTCCTGATTCTTTGAGGATAACATCTTCTTCATTACAAGCAGGATCATTTGATTCTTCCGCGCACAATGAAAACACGTTGGTTGATGCCCCACTCACTTTTTTATTCGACGAAGGATTACAAGCTTGAATAATCAGTAATAAAGATAGGAGTAGGATCTTTTTCAACATTAACTCCTTGAACATAAAAATTAAATGTCTTTAGTGGTATCTACGGATGCTTCGACATCCATTTGCCAACATGAAGCGCGCCGAAGAGTTTTATAACCTGTGCAACCACTACTGTACCAGCAGGCCTGATCAGTTTGAACATCGTGAATTGCAAGTACTAGACCATAAGGATGTTTTTGGTTTAAACCAGAAAAATCCATCGTGTTAGAACAAGTATAAACGTTGGTGTTAACCGTTTTTGTATTCTCAAAGATGGGGTAACCATTCTGGGTTTTAAGGGTGCCGTTCTTGTTAAGTCCTACAACACTCACGCTATATCGAAGAAGAGTATAACCCCAGTTATCTTGAGTTTGTCCTGTTTGTCTGTTGTAACACCAAGTTTGGCCAACGGGAGGAACTGGCTGGGGACGAACTTTAAAACGCACTCGTAACTTAGAGTCAGTGGCATAGAAGTTTTTTGCTTCATCAATAGTTGCAAGGAAATAACTCATGTTGCTTGAGTATGCGCTCATTGAAGTGGGAGAGGAGATGATGTTGTTTGGAGAAGCAAAACGTTTTGAAAACGTAACGTCCCCACCTGGAATATAATAGGTATTTCCGCCACCCAATGTGATCGTTCCTTTACGAAGATCAAATCCGGAACCAGTGGGTGCTGCACATTCAGTTTCTTGGGGAGCGCTTGTCTGGTTACCATAAAGGGCCATCCAGTTATTATCTGCAGGAATATAAGTTGACTGGGGACCACTGGTTGCTCCACCTGTTGATCCTCCAATGTTTCCTGTCGTTGATCCGGAGCATTCTGTTGCATAGGGATAAACTGTACAATCAACTAAAGGATTGCTTGTTGTCTCTGTGGTAGAGGAGGAGCTACTCTTTTTAGATTCAGAGCAGCCGGTCAAAATCAGACCGGAAATCGTCAATGCAGATAATAGTAATAAGTTTTTCATCGTCGTCTCCTGTAACCTATTCGGGAGTTTGCTAAGAAAACTTGATAAGGAAGTCTTGTTTAAGGTCTAACGTTTTGAAATAACGAGGAATTACCTGACAGCTTTTAATAGATTTCGCCACTTGAAGAAGTCTATGGCGTGACTACAATTATCTTTATGAAAAGAAAGGAATTTTATCTCATTATCGAACCTCTAACCGAAAGACTCTATCGTTTTGCTTATTCTTTAATTCCGGAAGATCTTCAGGCCGAACAATTGATCATTGATGGATTTAATGCTTTTCTTATCAAACAGAAAAAAAACCTTCTAAGAAGGGAAGTGGATTTTAAGGAAAAAAGAGATTTACAGGTGTTACGAAAAATTTATTTTAAGGCCATCCTTCGTCATATTTCTGAGATTGGTCTTCGTCGTTCATCTCAGCTTCAGGATCACACCCGTTTGAATAAACCTTCTGAATTTAAAGCTTTTTATAACTTAGAGCCAAAGTTACGAATGATCTTGAGCCTTCGATTTGATGCTCAGTTAACAGTTGAAGAGATTGAAGAGATTTCTCAAATGGCAAAATATGAAGTCATAGAAAAACTTCACAACGGAAGATTTCTTCTTATGAACGAACTCAATAAAGGGGTTATCGCTCATGGATAACTTTTATACTAAAAAGATCACACCTTATTTAGATGGCTCATTATCCTCTGAAGAACAAAATGAATTTGAAGCTTTTGTGCGGACGCATCCAGAGGTTGAAATTGAGATCAAAAAGAAACAAGAAGAAATGTCTCTATTAAAAGACCTTATGCCAGCACCTCAATTAACTTCTCAGTCTCTAGAGTCATTAAATAATGAGTTACGTGTCTCGATCTTTAATTTACTGAAGCCTGAGCCAAAAAATGCTCTGGATAGAATTAAGCATGGACTTGAAGATTGGTTTAGCCGTTAAGAACGAGACTGAAAAAAATTGAAAATTCGCCATCTCTTTTCCATAATGCCTGTGGAGGATTGTGAAGAGTATCCATCTCCTTGAGAACTTCTTCAAAAAAACCTTGAGTTTTAGCATCATTTGACCAACGAATCATCTTGATCTGTTTTACATTGCCTTTATCATCAAAAGTCATTCGACCAGTCATGACATGTTTATTGTCACCAGATGGGAAATGGAGATGTGGGTTTTCGCGTTGAAATTTATCTAAATGTTTATAAAAAGAATTGATGTAGTTGATGGCCGTTCTTCTTTGGAATCCATAAAACATCATTTCGTATTTATTTAACTCATCAGGATCTACACCTTCAGGAACTTCTAGATTCACTAAGATGTCGCTATTATCTAAACTCTTACTACGCGGATCGCCACTTAAAGTTTTAGCACTCGCACCACTTGTGAATTCCTGAATCTGGCTTCCTCTTAAACTGATGGCATTAAGAGATTTAGTTTTTAGGGGAAGAACTTCGGGTCTTGTACCCGCACGTTGAACCTTTTGGGGAGGCCGAACTTTTGTTTGAGCAAGATCGCCCAAGCTAAGTGGCTTTTTTCTTGTTTGATCTTTTGTCAAAGGAGTGATTTCACCTTTTCTTGCTTTTTCGATAGGGGCGAAACTATTTTTTTTGCCATCTTTAACTCCGGCCGTTCGGATTTTTTGCATCGGTGTCTGATTAAATTTAATATTTCGTATGGTGATTTTTTCTTTTTGCTGACCTCGGCGACCGGCCTGTCCGATCGTATTTTCTACCTCGCCTCTAAAAGAAATCATCATGAGGGCGTGTATAATTAAAACGAAAATAAGTATCGTTGGATAATTAAGAGGAATTTTTAGCGTAATGGACCGATCTGACATGGGCCAGACTCCTTTGGTCTAATATTAGTCCCTGGCCTAAAAAGATGCAATAAGGAGCTTCAAGTCATTTTAACGGGTGGCAATAGTTTAGTCGGTTATATTTTCCCAACTTGACTCGTAGTGCCCCTAACGGAGACAATACCAGAGAAATAAAGGGCTTATTAAGCTTTTTGAAACAACAAGGACGTTGCTTTTCATGAAAAAATTACTCGGTCTTTCTCCGTCAAAAATATTTATTTTTTGTGGTCTAGGTCTCTTACTTACTTTGGGCTCATTTTGGCATTATCAGGCCAATCAATTCCAACTAGATCGTATGAATGTTTTAAATCAGGCCACCAATACTTGTTTTAATCGCATCTCTCAAACTTTTACAGCTCTTATGATCAAGGACATTAAATCTCCTTATCTTCATCGCGGTTTTATGGGTCTCTCAGATGAGTGCTTAGATGAATCGATCAAAGAGATCAATCCCTTCAGACAAGCAGTAGGTAAGGGACATGAAATTTTGAGCATGCTAACATCTGAGGTTCACTGGTTTCATGAAAAGGTTCTCAAAATTCATGGACCTATGTTGGCCGGACAGAATCTTAATCCATCCATGAGTAGTCTTTCCGCAAAATATGGAAAACTTGAAAATCTTAAACTTAACCTGGCCGATGAGATTGATGTTCAGATGACGGGTATCAAAAAAATTCAGGCCAATGATGAAATTCTTATGGGTTCAGGTCTTCTGATTTTTGTACTGGCCCTTGGGTTATTATCACTTAAGGAATTTAACCATATCCAAATTAAAAAAGAGATCGAAAGAGAGGCCCTCAATTTTTTAAGGGCAGGACAAAATAATGTGGGCGCAATCGTAGATCAGTTAGTTGATCGTGCTTTATCAAGTCAAGGTATGCCTGTTACTGCCCAAATGTTTCGTGATTATCATGAGGAGATCTTGGAACGCGTGGCACTTAGAACTGGACCAAAAACTAAAAAAGAAGAAAAAGTCATTGAAGTTCCTAAGCATATAATGGCCAATGCTTCCTTGGAAGAATTGTCATCTGAAAAAACACCAGCAGCGGATATTCCTAGTACTTCGTTTAAAGAAGTTTTGGTTTCATTACAAAATATCCATTCAAAAGATTTAATCCAAGCGACAGATGTTCGTGATGTTCAGTTGGCGGTGGAAACTGAAATTTTTGAGCAGGTCATGAATGCTGCTATTAATAAATTATCTGAGAAAAGAGTCGATCAGAAAAAGATTCTAATCGCAAATCAGATTCACACAGACCGTGCGATCGTGACTCTTTTTCTTGCAGGAAATACTTTTACTGCTTCTGAACTTGAATATATGTCCAACGTTCATGCTGTTTCAGATTCAGTGGATATGAATCTTGTTATCTTGAAAGAAATGATTGTTGAGGCCGGAATACAGGGGAATCTAGAAAATAAATTAGACCGAAATAACAAAATCAGTGGTTTGACTATTCGTTTTATTATCACTCGTGCTTCTAGAGATAAGTCTAAACTGATCTCTGTATTTAAAGGCAAAAAGAAAGACCTTGCTAGAGAGCTTGTTAATTAGAATTGAAGAAAGAATGTAACAGGTCCGTCATTTACTAATGTTACTTTCATAAAGGCACCAAACAGACCTTCCTTAACTTTCATACCACGAGATTTGAGTTCGCGATTAAAGATAGCATATTTTAGTCGTGCCTCCTGGGGAGACATGGATTTTTCAAAACTAGGCCTGTGCCCACCGGTTCCATCCCAGCTTAAGGTGAATTGACTCACTGACAGGATTTCTCCCTGGATTGCTTGGATATCAAGATTCATTTTGCCATCAACATCATCAAAAACTCTGAGTTTACAGATTTTCTCAATTGATTTATGGATAGTCGATTCATCGTCACCTTGCTCAAAACAAATAAATAAAAGTAGTCCCTGCCCAATCGCTCCAACAAGTTCTCCTTCAACCTTTACTTCAGCTTCTTGAACTCGCTGAACCACTAATTTCATTGAATTCTCTTAGGAGATACATGGAGCCTGAAAGCATCCATGATAGAGTTCTGAACATTTTGAAGTAACTCTTCATAAGTTACACGGAAACTTTGACTGGTTTCGATGATCGTCTTAAGGTCAATTAAACTTGGAATGTGGACTGCTCTCAAAAGCTTAGAAATAGGTACGTTTACGGCGTGAGAAAGAATAAAATGAATGAATAAAATCATGGGTTCTTCAGCATGAAGGCGAACAATGATTTTATCATCCGAGATGAGTTCTAAGGAATAAAGTTTTAGCTCACCTTCATGAGTCATACGGATATGTGTCTGAGTGAGATTTAGATGAATATTACCCTGATTTTCGCTGGCCACTAACTCTAAGAAGATATCATCATTTTGTGGGAACAAAGGTTTTGTTGGTTTTTGAATCAACTGACCTTGAATAACGGGATTATTAAAACTGATTTTGTGTCCGAAACGGGCATCTTCCATTTTCCAAATAAGCGATTGAATGGTGCGCTCAAAGTTTGAAAAACGAGACAGGATCTCACAGGCATGACGTGGGAAAAGTGCTTTAGTGATCTGATCAATATGCGTGAATGATTTAAGAATCGCCGCAGGGCTTAACTCTAGAAGTTCATCTTCACTCATTTCAAGAACTCTAAAACCTGATCGTAAATGATCCGGAAGATTTTCAGTTTCAGTTAAAAACTTAGGGACTAAAAATTTACTGAGGCTTCCTTTTACAAGGTTTAATCCACCGGTAAAAGTAAGGTTGGCCACTTGTTTACCAATAGGAGTCAAAAAGTAGTTTCGAAGGATATTTGGATTTAATCCCGCGATCTTTGGTTGCAACTGGAAATATGAACATTGAGTCTCACCATATTCAGAATGAATAGAGCGAAAGGTATCCATAGGATGAAGTTCCAGTCCTACATCAGGACCTTTAAAGTTCACCACCAAGAAATATGAAATATCTCTTTTAAGTCCTAAGTTAAGTCCATTTTCTCTTTGCATGGATTTGTCTTGAATCGAAAGAGACTTCATCTCAAATAAGGTATCAAATGGAACACAGTTGGCAAGGAGCCCCTTAAAAAAAGCAGGATGGGTGATGCGACTGGAGTCTTCATTCGTTGAATGAATCAGCATGCCGTTAACGACGGCTTCTTGATAAAATTCCACCCGGAAAGAATCTGGAAAGTCTAAGTGGGCCATGGCCGGCACTTCGTTTAAGTGAGAAAGATAAAAAGAACGTAGGTGTTCAGTGACTGAAGAGAACTGTTGAAAATTTTCCAGGTCAGCAGAAACTCTGAAGTAAGAACAAAGTTGTTTATCGTCGTGGCGCTGTTTTTTTCTGAAAATATAGATGTATGATCCTAATTCTCCCTTCCCCTTGACGTTTTCAAAATCAAATATAGCTTCAGTTTTAAGTTCCCGTAAAACAGGCTCAAGCCTTTCACGTAATGAAGGAACAAAAAGCTTTTTCGAAGAAAGAACAAACAAATAGCCGTTTGGTTTTAAATACTTCACCTGATCCATAATCTGAGTCATGAGATAGTGCTGAGGATTGTTTTTCGGGAAGTGACATAAATTCAGGATGACTCGATCATAGGTCGATGTATAAAAAGGATTATCTTCTAAAAGAAGTCCCTGTTTATGTTGAGTGTTTTTTCGATTTCTAAAATGCCCGCCAATAATGCGACAGATATAATCAATGGGTTTTTCCCCTTGATTTTCTGATTTCATCGCAAGGAAAGTGAGGAATTGAAGTTCATTACAAATTTTTGTGAAGTTACCTGAAATGAACTCTAAACCCTTAAAGTCTGGGCAAAGCATTTCATACCAACGGAAATCCCGATTATTCTCTTGCGCTAACCAATGAGAAAGTGAAAGTGATTCAAGATAATCCCCAAAGTATTTCACACTGACTATTTGTTCTTGCTCAAGACTACCCGCTGGGATGGATTTATTTTCAATGGTTTCAAGCCACATAGGATAATTAATCTGAAGAGAATTTAAAAATAATCCAAAACTCAAATGGGATAAAGCGTGTGAATAAACTTTCTGCTGATCCTGGGCCACTTGAGTGCGGGTAGAAACAGCTTTATTAATTTCCGTAATTGAAAGATCCCGTGAAAGAATCAAAAGTTCTTTCATCGTTTCTTTCATGCCTTCATGTGGTCGATACCAGCTGTAAAGGTTACTTTCGAGAGCTCTTGAATTAAGTTCTGTGTGAGAGCCTTTTTTGAAAAGCTGAGAAAGAAATGATGTCGGATACAGCAGTGCCTTATCTGTAAGTTCTAGTCCACAACGCTCAATGAGAGCAGAGATAAAACGCAGTTTGTAAAACATGATTGTGGCGACACGATTGGCGTAGAGATTGATGAACTGATCAAGATTTTCATCTTGTTCAAGTTTTTCTGGATCAATGAAATGCCAGAATTTTCCAAGGTCATCAAGACCTTCAAAATGCAGGCCTAAGCTTTCAGCATAAGAAAGAAACTCATTGTACAAACCGATTTTAATGGTTCGCGGAAAATCTTTTGTTTTAAATAATTCGTTTTTAATATCTTGTTGAATTGTATTGAGGAGCAACTCAAATTTAAGAACAGATCTTGACTGAAGTGAGTCACCCTTCCAGCCCGGAACAAAACAATGAAGTGGAGAAAATTTTCCATTTTCTAAAGCTCGTTTAATAACAGGACGAGGCCGGTGAACAAACGTAGGGAAGCGGCTTCTCAAGGGGGAAGAAGGAGAAGGCATGCTAAGCTTAGCCTTAGAATCAGGTAATGATTCCATGTCTTTTTGCAGCCATTGTTGGGCAAAAAAAGTTTTTTTGGTCAAAGCTTCTGGTCCTCTCTCCAAGCGTAAGCAAAGTTATTGAAATAATTATTAAAAACGAGAAAACATTGTTCCTTATTCATGGGTTATTTGTCATGGAAAAAAGTGATGGAAACGACATTTTCTAAAGCTTTAGGGCCTATGTGTCGATAGGTCGATAAGCTTTATTTTATTGCACAGAGATTAAATAAATTAACTTTGCTAGGGGAACTTGTATGGACGAGAAAGGCTTTAACGAAGAAGAACTTTCAGACATTATGAAAGAAATTGAAGCTTTGGAAGATGACTTCAAGGAAGCAGGTACAAAGACTGCGATGACGTCTCCCGTCGTAAGCGAGTTGGCCCAACTTGAAACAGAAGCTGCATTGCCATCAAAAGCTGCTGAGAAAATGCCAGAACACTCTGATGTTATTGAATTCGAAAAACCTATAACGAAAGTGTTAAAGACTCCGCCAACGACTATGACGTTTAAAGTTCAAGGTGACCTTACAATGGATTTGCAATTTGACGTGGCAGGTAAAGTAGTACGATTGGAAGTCAATGAGACCGGACTCAATGTTTGTATGGACGGAGGAGTAACATTCTCTGTACCATTCGAAAAATCACACAAAAAAACGGCTTAAGAAACAATAATCATGTCTATAAAAATCCTTGGTGGAGCGGCCCGCGGTTATCCATTGGCCATTCCTCGTACTAATTCTAGACCCACGGCTGTTATGATCAAACGTAAACTATTTGATTGGCGCCAACGAATGGATGGACATGTTTTTATTGATCTTTGTGCTGGTTCTGGTGGGATGGGATTTGAAGCACTCTCTCGTGGAGCGGACAAGGTCTTTTTAAATGATTCTATGAGAGGGGCCTTCCTTACTTTAAAAGAAAATAAAGAAGGACTTGTTGAGGCCTTCGATTTTGATCCAGAAAGTATTGTGCTTCATAGTATGGACGCAAAAAACTGGGTGGACCGAGAATTAAAATTTCAGCTCGATGATTCAGAAAATGCCATTCTCTATCTTGATCCTCCTTTTGAGGATCATGCTCTTTACCGTGAGATTCTAACTAAACTCAAAACGTTAGGATTTAAAGGAGAGTTATGGGTCGAGTCTGATCGTCTCAAGGGAATGAAGGTGGCAGAAGTTAGTGGATTTTTTTGCTCAATTATTAAAACCATTGAACAGGGTGATCTCTTTGTCGTCGTTGGTAAATTAGTATAAGATTTAAGCATGGAAAAAAAACGTGCTCTCTACGCCGGTACATTCGATCCTTTTACTAATGGTCATCTCGACATTGTTCAACGTGCCATCAAGATCTTTGAGGAAGTCATTGTTCTTGTTGCGGTTTCTCCTCATAAAAAGCCATTTATGTCCACAGAACGAAGAGTCAGTGTGCTTAAAAAACTTTTTGCTCATGAGCCAAGAGTGAAAGTCGATAGTTGGACTGGTTTAGTGGTCGAGTATGCTCGTCAAAATAAAATTAATTCCATTGTGAGAGGTCTTCGACCTACAGGGGATTTTGAAATTGAATTTCAAATGGCATCGATGAATCGTAAAATTAATCCCGATTGTGACACTGTCTTTCTTATGACGAGTGAAAAGTTATATTATATTTCGAGTTCCTTGGTGAAAGAAGTTTATGAGCATAATGGAGATATCACATCTTTTATTCCTCCATTGGTTCATGAAGAAATGAAAAAAATAAAAGAATAAAAAAATATAAAAATAAAAGAGAATCTATGTTGTTAAGTTCGCGAGTGAAAGGCATCTCAGATAGTATTACGATGAAACTCAACGAAAAGGCCATTGGCCTGACCGAAGAGGGGAAAGTTATCTATAACCTTTCTGGAGGGCAGCTTCCCATAAAACCCTTGCAGGAATTCATTGAAAAAATTCATCATCAACTGAACTTTCTTAAAAGTTATCAATACTCTCCAGTCACGGGCTTTCCTGGGCTAAGAAAAAAACTACTTAAACATTTTTCTGAATCTCGCGATATTTCTCATGAGCATCTTGAGACAGACTGGGATGTTATTTTAAGTAATGGGTCGAAACACTCTTTATATAACGCGATCGGTGCAGTTGTTGATCCTGGTGAAGAAGTTGTTTTACTGGCCCCTTATTGGGTTTCGTATCCTGAAATGATTAAGTTTTGGGGGGGGATTCCTACGGTTGTGAAATCAAATGTGTTTGATTCATTTGTTCCGGCAATAGAAGATTTACGTCGAGCAATGTCATCAAAAACGAAAATGATTATTGTGAATAGTCCTAACAATCCAGCGGGTATTCATTATTCTGATTCGTGGATGAGGGAGTTTGCTCTTTTTCTTAAAGATTATCCCGAAGTTGTGGTCATTAGTGATGAAGTGTATTCAGACATCATCTACTTTGATCCCAAACCGACATATTTTTACCAGCATGATAAAACTCTTCTTGAGCGAACAATTATTGTTCATGCGATTTCTAAGTCCTTAGCATCAACAGGTTTACGTTTAGGTTATGCCATTGCTCCAACTTCAATTATAAATGCAATGGACCGCATTCAAGGCCAGACGACCTCTGGTCCCAATAGTCTCATTCAGCGGGCCCTTATGGACTTTGATTTAAAATATATTGATTCTTTTTTGGCCCCAGTACGTATTCATATCAGGCAAAATGCTGCCACATTGAGAGAAAAGTTTCGTGAAGGGAACTTAAGTCACTGTTGGTACCAGTCTACTTCTGCCTTTTATTTCATGATAGATTTTTCACGAACGCCCATGTTTAAACGTTTTGAAGAAGACAAGGATCACTCCTTTGCTATTGCTGACGAACTTCTTCTTTTAGAAGGCATTACCGTTGTTCCTGGATCGGATTTTGGACTTCCTAATTCCGCACGGATAGCACTAGTGATTGAAGAAGTCCCTTTTCAGGAAGCTTTAACTAAAATAGTCAGATACCTGAATCACGTCTAATTTCTTGAGGCACATTTGACCCACCTAAGGTCTTTTTCTCTCTAGGTTTATAATACTTAGAGAGGAGAAGAGAATGAAAATTCGTTCATTTATCATCATTTCTTTGCTCTTATTTTTAAGTAGCTGTGGAAAAAAACCTGAAGAGGAAACTCTTGAGGCGATTGATCTTGCTCAGACGTATCTTTCAGAAGATGAATGTCAAAAAGCGATTGATATTTTAGAAGATGTTGGTCGTGATCAAGATAATGCAGTTTATCTACAAACTCTTGCCTCAGGGTATGCATGCCGTGCTGGCTTTTCAGAAGTTACTTTTTTTTCAATAGACATTCCCAAGCTCAATACTACTCTTACAGGCTTTTTAGATTCGCTTGCAACTTTTTCAACTTCTCCACAGACAGTTGCTGACTCTGACTCATACACAGATTTAAAAACGGCCATTAACCTCGTTTTGGAAATTGAAACAGGTGTTGCGCCTTCTCAGGTTGCTCGTAATACAAAGTTTGGAGCAAGAAGAGCGGGGGATCTTGGCACTCAATATATTTATATGGGACTTGCACAGCTTGGAAAATTTGTGAATTTTTACGGTAATGTAAATTCTGCTGGAGCTAAAGGTTTAGGAGCAGCGAATGTTGATGAACAGGGATCGACTGCTTCTACGTGTTTTGTTGATTATGAATCAGGGTCTAGTGCGGCAACTTATATCGATACGGTAGCAAACCCTGGTGGTCTTTGTAGTGATACGACAATTGACATTGGTCACCCCGATTTATCTCTTGTTCCAGCATCACTGACGGTCACACAACGCCGTATGTGTGAAGGTCTGATACTTTTCACAAATCTGATTGATACGATTAATAATGTTGAACTTTCCAGTAATACTTCTTTAGGAAATATTTCTGCAGTAAAGGCATTAACTGCGAATTTTGAATCAGCCATTTTGGCAGCGGATCCGACCCTCTCAACTCTTCTCTCGATGACATCACAATCGGAGTGCGAAACCAATGTCTCGACTGCTTCAAACTTTTTAAAGTTGCAATATATCTATGCTCTTCTTTTTGAGACAGGACTATAAATGAGATGGTGGATTTTCATTTATTTTATTCTCTATCTGCCCAGATCTTTTGCTTTTGAGTATCCCTATATCGCTCGTTCGGCCCGTGGTTTGCTCATGGGGGACGCTTTTACTGCCGTTAATGATGACTCATTCACTCTTTTTTATAACCCAGCATCTTTGGCCAGACACAATAGTGATCTCACTCTTTATCCATTTAATCCCGGTGTCAGCGTTACAAATATTTTAGGGGATATGGATAAAATGCAGGACATGCCTGAAGATCCAGTAGGTGTGGCAGATGTTCTCATGGATTATCCCATTCATGCTGGTTATGGTGTCGCTCCAGGTTTTAAAATGTTTAATTTTGGAGTGAACTTCATTGCCAATGAAAGTGTTGATCTCCTTTTAAGAAATAATACTCATCCCACATTAGATATGGATATAAGATCAGATCGTGGAGTTATTTTTGGCCTGGGTCTGCCTTTAGGTTCCAGTCGCATCACTGGAAAAACTAAAAGTGGCATGCAGACCTCACTAGGTTTAGGTGTGAAATATCTAGAACGAACAGGTGTTAAAGATTCAATTGCACTTACTGGTACAACGGCTCTTGACACGCTCAGTAAAAAAGATCTAGCAGGAATTCGTGAGTCCTTAGGTGAAGTCAGAGGGATTGGCTGGGGATTTGATGCAGGCCTAGAGCATGTGATGAAAGCTGGCCCCTCACAACTTGTTCTAGGCCTTGCCGCACTAGATATTACTGGAACTGAATTTAAAGTAGAATCTAATCCTAAAAAGCTTTCAGTTGCCGACATTCGTGACCAAGTAAATCTGGGTATGGCCTTTATGCATGACCTAAAACTTTTTAATTTTAATCTTTCGGCCGATTTTAGGGCCCTAAATCAAGAAATGGATTTTGGAAAGAGATTACGTTTAGGTGCAGAAGCGGGTATTCCAGGTCTGGCCGTCATGGTGGGAATGAACAGCGGTTATTATAGCTATGGTGCAACACTGGATCTCTTTTTCATGAAACTAACAGCAGGATTTTATGATATTGAGTTAGGTTCTAAGTACCAACAAGTGAAAAGTAAGCGCATCATTATTTACCTGAGTTTATTTGACTTTTCATTCGATGCTTAATTCTTTAGACTAATTTCACGCACATTCCCCATGGATAGGAGGAGTTTTTTGAAGAAAACTTTCATACTCGACACTAACGTCCTGTTACTAGATCCCCTGGCCATTAATAAGTTCGGGGCCGACAACAAAGTCTTTATTCCCCTTACTGTTATTGAAGAGCTCGATCGTTTTAAGAAAGATCAAAACGAAAATGGACGGAATGCCCGTTATTTCTCTCGTTTGATAGACGGCTTTCGTGGCAAAGGCTCATTGTTCAAGGGTATTACTCTTGATAATGGTGGTGTCCTTCAAGTCAGTATTACCAAAGAATATACTGGTCCATCAGTTGCCGGACTTAAGCTTGATCTTAACGACAATCTTATTCTTGCTTCAGCTCTTCAGCTAAAAGAGGCTGGCGAGCAAGTCATACTGATTACCAAGGATATTAACCTTCGACTTAAGTCAGATGCTGTTAATCTTCATGCAGAAGATTACGAAACAACTGATGTTACAGTTGATGAGCTTTATTCTGGTCAAAGGAATGTTCCTTTTGATTTAGAAAAGATTGAAGAATTTGAGAAAGAACGATTTTTAAAAATTGAACCAGGTGACATAAATAATATTTATCCAAATGAATATTTAGTGCTTGTGGATAAAAATAATCCTTTCAAAAAAGCTCTCGGCCGCTTTCACGCTAAAAAAGGAGGAATAGTTCCTCTCATTAAGCCAAAAGAAGGCGTGTGGGGTATTCATCCAAAAAATATCGAGCAACAATTTGCTTTAGATGCCCTTTTAAATAATGAAATTAATTTAGTTTCATTAGTCGGAAAAGCGGGAACAGGGAAAACTCTTCTTGCTATCGCTGCAGGACTTGAGTGTGCCATCACCAAACAAAACTACTCACGAGTTCTTGTTTCTCGTCCGATTGTTCCCATGGGAAGAGACCTAGGTTTTTTACCAGGAGATATTAGTGAAAAACTTGGTCCTTGGATGCAACCAATCTTTGATAACATTGATTTCCTCTTTGGAAATCAGCGTGCTCGTAACGAGATGACAACCTGGGATGAGCTCATCAATCAAGGTCTTCTTCACGTTGAGCCATTGACTTACATTAGAGGTCGTTCTCTTCCTCAACAATTCATGATCGTTGATGAGTCTCAAAACTTAACTCCTCATGAAATTAAAACAATCATCACTCGAGCAGGTGAAGGCACAAAGATCGTATTAACGGGAGATTCTGAGCAGATTGATAATCCATACCTTGATTCGCTAAATAACGGTCTTGTGTATACGATTGATAAACTCAAGGGCGAAGAAATCGTTGCTCACGTGAAACTTCAAGTCGGTGAACGTTCTCCACTTTCAGAGATTGCTAGTAAACTATTATGATGAATAAGGCCTATCAGCGTAAATATCTTCGTGCCCCTTTTAAGGAGACGATTCTTTACGCTGACGGGCCTTATGTTTTAAAAGGCTCCACCATCAATATCTCTGAAGGTGGAATTCTTTTGGATCAGTTGCCAAGTTTTCCAGAAAAAGATGAAGTTGATCTTCTGATCTCTTTACCTCAATTGCCATTTTTAAAAAATTTCACCATCCTGAAAATGCAGACTTTTACAAAAGAGCTTTTTCCTCGTCAGGTTATTCGTGCTCGAGCGCAGTTAGTTCGTCGAGAGGAGTTGTCTCAGGATTTAGACAATATTTTTCGTTCTCGTTTTGGGCTAGAATTTGTTCAGCTTGAAGCAAAAAATCAAAAACGTATCGATGATTATGTGACAACTTTTGCATCTAATTTAATTTATCTTCAGACCCTAATTGATTCGTTTAATACTGATGATGAAACAAAAGTAAGAACAAGAGAATTAGCGGCCATTTTGGGTTATAGAGATATTGAAAAAATAGCCTCCTTGAGGTCCCAAGTAGGACACGACTATAGAAGCCTTCAGTGGTTATAAAATATGGTCACTGAATAGAAAGGCGAATCCATGTAGTTCTTTTTGACAAGAGATGACTTCTTCTGCGGCCTTTTTGATGTTGTCGTTGCTGCGCACGACCGTGCCTTGGAGATCAAGTTCAAGAAAGAGATAAGCTCCCAAAATGAATTTATAACAGTAAAAATTAAGGATACACTTAGTTGGCAACATTTAAATCCTGCGGATATGATGCTCCACATGCAGGTACCAACCGAGTTAAAAAAAAGATATCTCGTCAGAAGAATTCAAGAAATAAAGAATTTAAAAGATGCATTGTACGTCGGAGATTATTCACATGCTCTTAAACTTGGTCATCAAGTAAAAGGCAACGCTGCGACTTTTGATTTTCATGAAATGGGTCCAATAGGAAAAGAAATGGAGCTAGCGGCTTCTGAAAAAAATAAAGAAAGGGTTGAGTATTTGGCCCTTGAAATGGAAAGTATTCTTTATCGAGCAGGAATGAAACTTATATGTATGTAAGTTAACCAGAAATCATCAGTTTTTTTCAAGGGAGGAGAAAAAATGGCGAAAAAAAATAAAATGATTAAGGTTCATAAAAAACCGCGTATTTTAAAACAAACCTTAAGAAAATATCTCGGAACCACTCTTGCTTCTGGCATAAACGAATGCACTCATGCATTTCTTCGTCGTCATTTTTTCACTTCTAAATTTTTCAAATAATTTTTTTGGTTTACGTGCGTAAAAATTAAGAATTCTTACAAAGACTAAGTATTTCACAATAGTTATCTTCGTTTTAAGGGAAATAACGATATATGGCACAGCTGGAAAAATGTCTTAAGGTCATTAATATTGAGCAATCAGTATCAGATAGCCAACAAATTCTTGAACAAATGTATTGCCTTGATTACGAAATTGAATTCGTTCGTATTTCTACTCAACAAGAATTAGAAAGATGTCTTGCTGAAAAAAAATGGAATCTCGTTATTACTGATTATTGTAATCCTGAGTTCAGCTCCTTTGAGGCGTTGAAGATTGTTAAAGAGAGTGATCCTGAAATCGCTTTTATTTTTGTTTCAGGCCATATCGGAGAAGAGTCAGTTGTTGAACTCATGAAGGCGGGGGCCGAAGATGTCGTTCTCAAAAATCGTTTAGGACGTATCCCTCATGTGATTAGACGTCTATTACGAGAACACACGATCAAAGATAAAGAGGCAATTTCAAGAAGGATTGCCAATGAAGCTTTTGCTGCCAAAGAGCAGATGCTTGCCATCGTATCTCACGATATTAAAATTCCTCTGAGTGCCATTAAACTTGATGCTCAGATGTTATTACGTCTGGCCAATAAACAAGATGATTCGCCCTTTGTTAATGACGTAAAAAATCAGATCAATCGACTCATTAAAACCACCGATCGTTTAAAAAGTCTTATTTGTGATCTTCTAGATAAAAATAAGATGGAGGCCAATCTTTCGGATCTTATTAAAACGGAGGAAGATCCCATTGTTCTCATGCAAGATGTTCTTGATGGGTGTAAACCTCTTATTAGGCAAAAACAAATCCAGATAAGAACTCATTATCCTGATCAAAGTTTTTATTTGTTATTTGATAAAAATAAATTATTTCAAGTTATTTCAAATCTATTAGGTAATGCTATCAAGTTTACCCAAGAAAATGGCATCATTGATCTCATGATTCAAGACCTGCTTTTTGAGGTACGTTTTATTGTTCAGGATTCTGGTAGTGGCCTTGTAAATCAAGACTTAGATCGAGTATTTGATAAATACTGGACAGGTGATGCTTCAGGAACAGGATTAGGTCTATACATCTGTAAGACGATTGTAGATGCACATGGTGGGTTTATTAAGGGTGAAAATCACGAGAATGGGGGAGCGAAGTTTTGGTTTTCAATACCAAAACTTCATCTAGAAGTTCCTGAAAATGATAAAATTGGTGATCACAGAAAACGTATCATGGTTTTAGATGATGATGAAGATTTACGAGAAGTTATTTCATGGGCCTTGAGTAGGGAAGGTTACGCAGTCCGGACTTATCGGAATCCAGATGATGCTCTTTTGGGACTTCAAATCCAGGGCACATTCCCTCATCTTATTCTTGCTGACTACCATGTTAATGGGATGAAAGAATCAGCATTTTTGAAATTTAAACGAGATTTTATTCAGACGAATGGTCAAAAATGTCCAGTTGTGATTATTTCCGCTTCACCAGAAGAGGTGCAGAAAGAAATTTCGACAGAATTTTACGAAGGGATCATCACAAAACCCCTGGATTTGGAAGGCATGATTTTACAAGTGAGAAAGTATCTGGCCTAAAATTTTTTGGCTAGTGATTTGCTCTGGCCGTCATACTTCGAAGCATCCACGCATTTTTCTCATGAACCTGCATTCTTTCTACTAATAAATCTGCTGTTACGTCGTCTTCACACTCATCAGTAATGGAAATAAGTTCTCTTGCCGTGGCCACCACTGCTTCATTGCCATGAATGAGATTAGTGAGCATCTCTTCTGCGGTTGGAAAGCTAGTTTCTTCTTTTATGGAAGTCAGGCGTAAAAAATTTGAAAATGATCCGGGAGCAAATTCTCCTAAAATCCTAATTCTTTCAGCAATGATATCGATGGCCCGTGCCTGTTCTAGATATTGTTTTTCAAATAAAATATGAAGTGGGCCAAACATAGGGCCCGTCACGTTCCAATGATAGTTCTGAGTTTTTAGATGAAGAAGATAAGAGTCTGCTAAAAGTTTTGACAGACCCTTACAGACACTTTTGCGGTCTTTTTCGCTAATGCCAATATTTATTTCTGAATATGCTTTTTCAACTTCTATTTTGTTCGGCATAAGTCCTCCTTGGTAGATACCTTAGGTTTATTATTTATAATCAATGATGACGATGGCCTTAGAAGCTTTGGTATACGAAAGAGAGCCATTATTTAAACGAGTACTCGTAGTGCCACTTACTTCAAAAGTTTTTTTTAAATCGTAGTCGTCATCTTGAACTATTTTGCTCCAAGTATCTGGACGTTTTGCCATGTTGTAAGTGACCACATCAGCATCAATGGACTTTATTCCTTGTTCCACCACTTTTTGAATTTTTTTGGATCTATCATTGGCCAGCATCACATCTAAAACAGAAACCCGTTCTATTTTGTTAGGGTACTCTTTATCTGCCCATGATAAAATTTTTATGGCCCTAATGGACTTTCTTTCTTGTTTAAGTTTTTTTGTCAGCATAAGTAAATCGTTTTTACTTGTGTCAGACAGAATTGAGGATCCAGGTTCAAAGATGATTGTCGTAAATTGTTTACCTTGAATAGGTTTAATATCTTTATTCTCAGGTGTTGTCGTTGATGAAACAACTGGACGATAAGTTTTTTTCTTAGTGGTCACAGACTTTGTGGAACAGGCCGAAATGAGTATAAAACACAGTATACAAATTTTTTTCATAAATTCTCCGCAGTACAGATGGAGCAACTTTGATGCCAGTGCATTTTAATCAAATTTCAAATAGTTCTTTCGGTTGTGTGGGGACATTTACCCCATGTCATTTAAATTCTGAACGTGATTTTGGTTATGTGGAGTTGGCATCAATGCTGCTTCTATATTTTGCAACAGAGAGGTAGTTAACCTTTTTTAATGGAATAAAACCGGAGGTCTCTTATGGGTACTCAAAACCCGAACACTGACAAAAATCAAAACCCATCTCGTCAAATGCCCAATCGCGAAGAGCAGCAAGGTGGACAGAAAAAATTTGGTACTAGAAAGGATCCAGAAATTAATCCTTCTCGAGTAGGTAACAAAGATGAAGTTAGTTTAGACAAAAACAAAACTAATAAAAAGGCCCATCCGAAGCAGTAAAATTAAAAGAAGAGGGTGAGGACAGTTTTTCATCCTCACCCTCTTTTTTTAAATCTGAATACGAGAAGTGATTTCTTTTAAAATCAATTTACCTTTAGAATGAAAATCATGATCATAATGATCTCCAGAAAATTCACCTAAAAGATGGCCGATCTCGGTCTCCAGTTGTGAATCCGCTAAAGTTTTCAAATAATGACCGTAATACTCTTCAGTACGTTTTACTTTCAAAAAACTTTTAAATTCCTGCATGTCGATCACGTTAGCTAATCTCATTATTCCCCTCATTTTTCTTAATCAAGCTCTTCATGAACATGATCACACCCCTTTGAATCGCAAACTTGAGGCCAAATTCTTAGTCACAATAATTTTTGATTTCAATAAAGCGTTTATAGGGATGGAAAGTGAAGTCGACAACACTAACTCAGTGATAATGCCTTGCCGTTGTAAAGTTTACTGCTGTTGAAGGCCCGAAAGTTGAATAAAATGCAACTCTTACATGATCTATCATTAGTGACAATTTGCGTCTAAACGAAAAGGGGGAGCTAAAAAGCTCCCCCTTAAAGTCACCGAACATTATACTCGGGTACTAGTTGTGTTTTTTAAACCAAGTTTTTGAACCAGCAGTGTCTGGTTTCATTGAATCAGAACCCTTTTTCCAGTTTGCTGGGCATACTTCACCAGACTTCGCTGTGAATTGGTAAGCTTCAAGCAAACGAAGAGTTTCATCTACGCTACGACCTACTGAAAGGTTGTTGATTGTAGAGTGTTGAACGACGTTTTGGTCATCAATGATGAAAAGGCCACGAAGGGCCACTTGATCATTGACAAGAACTTCATAGTCACGAGCAATTTTTTTATCAAGATCAGCAATGATTGGGAATTTTACTTCTCCAAGACCACCATCGTTACGAGGCTGCTTTGTCCAAGCAAGATGAGAGTGGAATGAATCCACTGAACAAGCGATAAGTTCGCAGTTCATGCCTTTAAATTTTTCGGCCGCTTCTGAATAAGCGATGATTTCAGTTGGGCATACAAAAGTGAAGTCTAAAGGGTAGAAAAAAAGAACTTTCCATTTTCCTTTATAATCATCAAGAGAGATTGTTTTACTTTGACCATTAACAAGAGCTTCAGCTTTAAAATAAGGGGCAGGATTGCCAACTAAACGTGCCATAAATGACTCCTTTGGGTGATTAAACCATTTTTGTAACTAAAATATAGTGGGGGAGATATTTCAAGACAAGGTGTTTCTTCCCTTGCTTTCTGGCCTTCCGTGCCTATCTTCTTATTAGAATACCTTCAGCTAGAATTTAGGCTTAAGAAATATTACAATTTTTCGATAAGCTTAATAAAGAAATCAACCATTTGGTCAAAGGAAATGTATGACTGACTCACCTAGGGGATATATCCCAAATCCAATTGTCATTGAGCAAACTGCACGCGGTGAGCGCTCATATGATATTTATTCACGTCTACTTTTAGACAGAATTATTTTTCTTGGAACGGAAGTGAATGATGTGGTGGCCAACTTGTTGGTTGCTCAGATGCTTTTTTTAGAGCAGTCAGACCCTGAAGCTCCGATTCACTTTTACATCAATTCTCCTGGTGGATCCGTTTATGCGGGTCTTGGAATTTATGATCTTATGCAGCACGTTAGCTGTCCTGTTTATACGTACTGCGTAGGTATGGCGGCCTCTATGGGCTCACTGCTTCTTCAGGCCGGCGCACCAGGTCACCGCTATTCAATGCCTCACTCCCGCATCATGATTCACCAACCATTGGGCGGTGCTCGTGGGCAAGCAACAGATATTGAGATTCAAGCACGAGAAATCCTGGACCTTAAGAAACAATTGAACAATATTTACGTTAAGCACACGGGAAAAACGTACGATGAGGTTGAAAAGGCCTGTGACAGAGATAACTACTTAGACCCTGTCCGCGCTAAAGAATTTGGTTTAATCGACAATATCATCATCCCTAAGGGTAAAACGCTTATTAAGAAGTAAAAGGCGAATATGAGCAAAGATAAAGCATCAGGATCATACGGTAGTTTAAATTGTAATTTTTGTGGCAAATCACAGAAGGAAGTTAAAAAGCTCATAGCTGGTCCAGGCGTATACATTTGTGATGAATGTATTGAGCTTTGTAACGATATCATTTTTGAAGATTCAGTTAAAACTGTGACAAAGACGGCCACTGATAACGTGCCTAAACCCCACGAAATTAAGGCCCACTTGGATCAGTATGTAATTGGACAGGATCGAGCGAAAAAGATCATTTCTGTGGCGGTTCATAACCATTACAAACGTATTTCGTACAAGGCCATTAGCCGTGAAGATGATATTGAGCTTACAAAATCAAATATTCTTTTAGCTGGACCTACTGGCTCTGGTAAAACGTTGATCGCACAATCACTTGCAAAATACTTAAACGTACCTTTTGCAATTGCAGATGCTACGACTTTAACAGAAGCTGGTTACGTAGGTGAGGATGTGGAAAATGTGATCCTTTCACTTCTTCAGAACTGTGACTTTGATGTTGAGCGTGCTCAACGTGGTATCATTTATGTGGATGAGATTGATAAAATCGCACGTAAGTCTGAGAACCCATCAATCACACGTGACGTATCAGGTGAGGGTGTTCAACAAGCACTTCTAAAACTAGTTGAAGGGTCTGTTGCGAATGTTCCACCGAAAGGCGGACGTAAACATCCACAACAAGAATATATTCAAGTTGATACAAGAAACATACTTTTCATCTGTGCAGGGGCATTCGTTGGTCTTGAAAAGATTATCGAAAAAAGGATGACCAAGTCCAAGTCTGTTGGACTAACTTCAAACAACACTAATGAGAAAAAAGAAAAATCACACTTAGAAAACCTTGGTGCTATTGAACCTGAGGATTTAGTAAGATTTGGTCTGATTCCAGAGTTCATCGGGCGTCTTCCTGTGACTGCTATGCTCGAAGAGTTGGATGAAGCGGCGCTAGTGTCGATTCTTACTGAACCAAAAAACGCGGTCATTAAACAATACCAAAAGCTTTTTAACTTTGATGGCATCGAATTAGAATTTACTGAAGATGCAATTAAGGAAGTGGCAAAAACTGCCCTTAATAGAAAAACTGGTGCTCGTGGACTACGCGCAATTCTTGAGCAAGTCATGTTGGATGTGATGTATGATCTGCCAGGTAATGAAAAAATTGCGAAGTGTATCATCACTAAGGAAGCGATAACAGGTCAAGGCAAACCAATTTTAGAAGAGGGAGACCGCAAAAAAAAGGTTGAGACTAAAACCAGTGCCAAGTCTCCCAAAAAAATTGAAAATGCTTCTTAAAAACAGAGAAATTCTTACATTCTAAATAACAATTAACTAAAGATAATTGTTTAAAAAAGTCGGGCTGGGGAAAAAAATCCCCAGCCTTTTTTTTTGTATTCTTAAAGTGAAAAATCATGGGATACTTATTTCAAGGCCCTTCAAGCATGAAAGAGGGTCAGTGAGTCTGATGAGCGCAGGAGGTGCTATGTCTGATAAGAAGTTCGATACTAATAATAACTTCCCACTACTACCATTAAGGGATGTGATTATATTCCCTCATATGGTTGTACCTTTATTCGTAGGAAGGGAAAAATCAATCTCTGCACTCGAGAAGGCCGCAAAAAACGGTAATGAACTTTTTTTGGTAACACAGAAAGATGCTTCGGTGCTGAACCCTGAAAGAGAAGACGTTTATGATATCGGTACAGTTGTAAGTATCATTCAGATGCTCCGGCTTCCTGATAACACAGTCAAAGTTCTCATCGAAGGTAAATATCGCGCAAAGATTAAAAGTTTCCGTTGTGAGACAGATGGTTACTACTCTGAGGTAGAGAAGACTGCAGATGTGATCGAGAGTGATGTGGAAGTTGAAGCCTCCATGCGCTCAGTGAAAAGTATCTTCGAACAGTATGTGAAACTCAATAAGAGAATCCCTCCTGAACTTCTTATGAGTATTTCATCAATCACTGATCCTTCTCGCTTAGCAGATATCATCGTGGCACACCTTACGATGAAGATTCCTGAAAAACAAGAAATCCTAAATGCCGTTAATGTAGATACTCGTCTCCAACTTCTTCTTGAGAAGATGCAAGGTGAGATCGAAATCATTAACGTTGAAAAACGCATCCGTTCCCGTGTGAAGACACAGATGGAAAAATCGCAGAAGGAATACTATTTGAATGAGCAAATGAATGCCATTCAAAAAGAGCTTGGCAACAAAGATGAAAAATCTGACGTTGCTGAGATGGAAGATAAACTTCGTGCGAAAAAAATGCCAGACGATGCACGTGAAAAGGCCAACAAAGAACTTCGTAAACTTAAATCGATGTCGCCGATGTCTGCTGAAGCTGCAGTTGTTCGAAACTATCTTGACTGGATGATCTCACTACCTTGGGAAGAGTACACAGCTGATGATAATTCTGTGGCGAAGGCCCGAGAGATCTTAGATAATGATCATTACGGTTTAAATGATGTGAAAGAGCGCATTATTGAGTATCTTGCTGTCCGTTCACTTGTTAAAGACGATACTCGTGGCACACTTCTTTGCCTTGCAGGTCCACCGGGAGTTGGTAAGACATCAATTGCTAAGTCTTTGGCCGAATCACTTGGAAGAAAGTTTGTTCGTATTTCTTTAGGTGGAGTACGTGATGAAGCTGAGATTCGCGGTCACCGTCGTACTTATGTAGGAGCGATGCCTGGTAAGATCATTCATGCACTTAAAAAAGCAGGGACTTCAAATCCAGTGATCCTTTTGGATGAGATCGATAAGATGAGTTCTGACTTTAGAGGAGATCCAGGTGCAGCGATGCTAGAGGTTCTTGATCCTGGTCAAAATAAAACATTTGGTGATCACTATATCGAATGTGAGTACGATCTTTCAAAAGTGATGTTCATCATGACGGCCAATGATCTGGGTGCTATTCCTGGTCCACTTCGTGACCGTATGGAAATCATCCACATTGCTGGTTATACACCTGATGAAAAAATGCAAATCGCAAAAAGATATCTTCTTCCAAAATCTACTGAATCTCATGGTCTTAAAAACTACTCAGTTACGGTGGCCGATAAAATTTTATCAACAATCGTTCGTGGATATACAAGAGAAGCTGGGGTGCGTGAGCTTGAACGCTTAATGAACACTATTTCCCGAAAGATTGCGACTGAAATTGTCACTGAAGACATCAAAGAGGGTCGTAAGTTTAAAGTTGATGAGAAAAACATTGAAAAATACTTAGGACCTATTAAGTATGATCGTTCAGCAATTGAGACTCAACCTCAAATTGGTCTTGTGAATGGTCTTGCTTGGACATCTGTTGGTGGTGAGTTACTTCATATTGAAGTTGTGACTGTTCCTGGTAACGGAAAGATTCAGGTCACAGGTAAGCTTGGAGAGGTTATGCAAGAATCTGCGAAGGCAGCTCTTTCATATGTTCGATCAATCTCCAATCGCCTTGGTGTTGACCATGAATGGTATTCAAAAAACGACATCCATATTCACGTTCCAGATGGTGCCACTCCAAAAGATGGTCCTTCTGCTGGTGTGACCATGGCGACAGCTCTGACTTCGGCCATCGCTAACATTCCTGTTCGACAGGACGTGGCCATGACTGGAGAGATCTCTCTACGTGGACGAGTTTTACCAATAGGTGGTCTAAAAGAAAAAATCCTTGCGGCCAAACAGGCCGGGATCACGACTGTGATCATCCCTGAGAAGAACCGTAAAGACTTACTTAAGATTCCTGATGAGATCAAGGAAGGCATTGATGTTCGTCCAGTATCTGAAGCAGAAGAGGTTCTTCGTTATGCACTGAATTTAACTAAGCCGGAAGAGTTCATGAAGGCGAGGGCCCTCAAAGTTTTGGACGGTGAGGCGGGATTGGAAGTTGCCAACTAGCATTTATTTAGCAATATAAAAAAGCCCGGCCTAAAAGCTGGGCTTTTTTTTTCTCAATTTTAAATTGACAAGAATCATCGATCTCCATAATATGACAGCTCCAAAAAGGACATATGGGCGTTTAGCTCAGCTGGGAGAGCGCTACCCTTACAAGGTAGATGTCGGGGGTTCGATCCCCTCAACGCCCACCATATTTCCCTTCATGCGAACGCAGTTCGTAACACGCACGAATCAATAGAATGTAGATTTATGTTTTTTGTATCAAGAGCTTTTATTTAAAAGAGACTTGGATCTCTATACCAAAATTTTTTCCCTCATCCTGCAGCAATTTTTGAACCTCACCAGTTGTGAAAATGATGCCAACCACACTGACCTTGGTATTTATCACATCAATTTTACAACCTGAAGTGCACAAAAAATCTGAAGAATAGGCCTCAAAAGTTTTGAGTGGGTCTTTATTCTTAAATTCTGAATAAAAACTAAAAAAATCGATTATTTTCTCGCGGAGCTTGGCGATCTGTTGCTCTTGAGTTTCTTTTTGGAGATTATAGGTGAAAAGGGAATTGTTTCGAGACTTACCATTAAAGGCGAGCTTGATCACCCCGTTAGAGCGAACTTTTAGCGTGCTTTGATAACAAACTGGGCAATACATACTTTCAGTATACCGAAAGCTCAAAGTAAAAGGAAATTTTAATGAATAACGAATACCGAGACATTATTTCTTTTGATGGCACTCTTCTTAAATGCCTAGTGCGTGAAACTGGAAGCAATAAATGGTTGATCGTTACTCACGGGCTTGGTGAACATCTTGGACGTCATGAATTTCTTTTAAAGTTATTTTCACAAAATTTCAATATTGCCATCTATGATCTTCGAGGTCATGGCAGAAGTGGTGGAAAAAGAGCGTGGGTTGAGAATTTTCAAGATTTTTCCAAAGATCTACAAGCAGTGATGGATTATTTGAAAAAAGAATTTTCCATGAAGTCTTTTTCTTTGTTTTCTCATTCTATGGGAGCACTTATCACGGCCGATTACATGCAAAATATGGCAAAAAAAGAAATGTATCCGGAAAAAGTATTTTTAAGTTCTCCACCAGTGGCAGGTCCAGGACTTATGGGAGTGTGTTTTGCAAATTCTCCCGAATTTCTTTTAGGTAACCTCGCTAAACTTCCTTCAGTTCCTTTGGCCGGCATGCTTAATTTAAGACGTCTTTCGCACGACTCGCGAGTTTATGAAAGTTACATAAAGGATGAGTACAACCAGCTTAAAGTTCACAGCAAGCTCTTTTTTGAGCTTCTAAGAACGGCAAGAGAAGTATTTTCACGCCCACTTCGAGTCGAATGCCCACTTTATGTCTCTATTGGATCTGAGGATGCTCTTGTTCATCCAAAACTTCTGATAAAGTATTTTTCTGAAGTCGAAAAAAACACCCAGCTCAAAGTTTTTGAGGGTGGATACCATGAACTTCATAACGAAATTGAAAAATACCGTAAGCCATATTTTGATTACCTAAGACAGGCCTTGACCGGTCTTGCCTTTGAATGATTTAAGTTTTTTAATCCGTTCAAAGGCCGGTGGGTGGGAGTGATAAAAAGTGGAATACACTTTATCTACCACCACTGGATTGGCGTTTTGTTGATAAAGCTTAATTAAACCACTAATAAGATCTTCGGGCCCTGTTTCTTGGGCCGCATAAGCATCTGCTTCAAATTCTCTTTTACGAGATATCCAAGAACTTACTGGTGTGAACCAGAAGGAATAAAGTGGAATGGCCTGAGCGAAAAGTAAAATTAGCACTCCTGGGGAAATGATCCTTATAAAATGACCCGTATAAAACCAATTTTCATTAGCAAGTTTTCCCATTAACCAAAAGGCAAAAAATGAAATAATGAGAGATGTGACTAAAGATTTCGGAATATGTTTAAGTTTTAAATGCCCAAGTTCATGCGCAAGAATTGCAAGAACCTCGTTTTTAGCGAGATCCTTAAGTAGAGTATCAAAAAATACAATTCGTTTGTTCTGACCAAAACCTGTAAAATAAGCGTTACCATGTGAAGTTCTACGGGACGCATCCATGATGAATACCCCGTTAGCTTTAAAACCAGCGTGTCCCACTAGTTTTTCAATTTCAGATTTAAGGGCCTCCTGTTTTAGTGGATGAAATTTATTAAAAAGGGGAGCGATGATGGTGGGGTAGATCCAAACCAAAAGAAACTGAAATAAAGTAAGCCCAATAAAACTGAGAAGCCACCACATTTTAACATTTTGAAAAAGGTAAATGATTCCATAAAGAAGGGGCACAGCAATGAGTCCACCAAGTACTAAACCTTTCAGTCGGTCGAAGATGAACAGTTTAGGAGTGGTTCGATTAAAGCCAAAACGTTGTTCTAAGACAAAGGTAGAATACACGGACCAAGGAATGGCCAGAACTGCCTGTATGGCACTAAAAGCAACAAGGAAAAGTACTTCACGATGAATACCCCACTCAGGAATAAGAAGTATAAGTTTTTCGGCACCGCGAAGAGGAAACCAATAAAGCAGAAGAATGGCCTCCCAAACTAAATGAATCTGTGTCAGTTTTAATTTGGCAGTCGCGTATTGAATGGCCTTATGATGATCCGGCAAACTAAGAGAACTCTTAAATGCGTCAGGCACTTCTCCTTGATGTATTTGGAGAGTTCGAAGTTGCCTGCGATTGAGATAAATTTCAATCACATGATTTGTGATGATGATGGCAATGAAGAGGACTTGAAAATAATAACTATAAAGGTTTGTCATATATGGTCCAAGTTAAAACGTTTTATGCTTTTAATGATCTAAGAAACTTTAGTTATCTCATCTTTGATGATCAAAGTGGTGAGTCATGGGTCATAGATCCATATGAAGCTGATCCTATCATCGATTATATAAAAAAAAACGCTCTAAACTTATTAGGCATTCTAAACACTCATCAACACCATGACCATATTCGGGGTAATGCCCCACTCATTAAGGCCTTCAATGCCCAGGCCCACAAACTTCATGGTAAAGAAGTGATTAATCTTAATGAGACTACACAGATTGATCCATTGGATACACCAGGTCATACGACAGATCATAAGGCCTTCTTACTAAAGACGGGAACAGGCCCCTGGAGTCTATTTTCTGGGGATACGCTGTTTAATTCAGGGGTGGGTAACTGTAAAAATGGAGGTGATCTTGGCATGTTATATAAAACGACGCTAAATCTCTCTAAACTCCCTAGGGATACAACATTATATCCAGGCCATGATTACTTAAAAAGAAACCTGGAATTTGCACTTAGTGTTGAGCCAGATAATAAGTCTGTGAGAGAAGCTCTGAAGTTGATTCCTGAAGTTTCACCGGAGTTAAGGGTGGCCTTGACTTTAGGTCATGAACAGGAAGTAAATCCTTTCTTTCGTCTTTTTTCTGAACAACTAAGAAAACAGCTTTCCTTTAGCGAAAAATCTTTAGATGATGAGGCAATATTTTTTAAACTTCGAACTTTAAGAGATCACTGGTAATCAACAAAGGATGAGAGAATGGCTAAGAAATCAACAAAAAAAGTGGCAAAAAAAGCTCCGAAAAAAGCTGTTAAAAGGGCTACTAAAAAAGCTACAAAAAAAGCTGTCGTAAAAAAAGCGACGAGTAAAAAAACTGCGACCAAAAAAGTTGCTACAAAAAAAGTCGCTACAAAAAAAGGTGCAACTAAAAAAAGAACAACAAAAAAAATAGTTGTTCCTAAAAAAGCGACAAAAAAAATAGCAGTCAAGACAACTGTTAAAAAAGTACCCTCAAAAGCTACAACAAAAAAAGCTTCCGCTCCGAAAAAACAATCAGCGGCCGTTATTCCCTCAGTTTCTCTTCGTATCGGAGATGTTGCTCCAGATTTCACACTTCATGATCAGAATGGTGCTCTTGTTACTTTGAGTGATTTTCGTGGTCAAAATGTCGTTGTTTATTTTTACCCAAAAGCGATGACTCCAGGATGTACTGTTCAGGCCTGTAGTCTTCGTGATTCTCAATCAACACTTAAAGAAAATAATATCGTTGTTGTTGGTATCAGTGCAGATCCAGTTAACAAACTTAAACAATTTGAAGAAAAAGATCATTTGAATTTTCCACTTCTTTCTGATGAAGGTCACCGCGTGGCCGATGCCTACGGAAGTTGGGGAGTTAAAAAATTCATGGGTAAAGAATTTGAAGGTGTTCTAAGACAGAGTTTTCTTATTGATAAAGAGGGCAAGATTGTCCATGTAATGCATAAAGTAGATACAGCAACCCATCACGATGATGTCGTTAATTTCTTTAAGAATCGCGGATAATTTGTTCTTCCAAGACATCCAGGCGGATCTCCGTCTGGAGTCTTTTTATCAGATTTTTAAGATCCGATTCGCTTTCAATTGAGCATTTCACGTCAATATCTCTAAACTGTCCCTTTAGGGAATCATCAAAAGTTGAATAAAAACATAGGCCATCATTGGATTCAAATGTAAAATACACGAAATACGCTTCATCTTTCGGAACACGTAGGCGGCAGTAATAGAGTTCTTTACTCGTTTTATAGGTATGCAAGATTTAGTTTCCTTGACTAAGATTCAATAGGACTTAAAATAAATGATAGGGAAAGTCAAAAAATTTAAGAAGTTATGCCATGGAGGGCGCCTTTGAGACCTATTATTATTCCCGCACTTGCGTCATTGTTACTTTTTTCCTCTTCATGTTCTTGGTACCGTGACGTCCAACGCTCCTTGGTTGAAGATGATACTGGAAAAACAGAACGTAAAAAGCGACCAGTTACTCGCGACCAATATGATCAACTCTTAGTGAAGTATGAAGAACTCACAAAAAAATACGAAGCTTTGAAAGAAAATCCCAATGGGGGACAGCCCTCACTTGTAGATGATCTTCAAAACTCTCAGGCCCAAAATTTTTCCAATACGGCCAATGGTCTGGATACAGAAACAGTTGATTTGTTTCAAACTCCTGCAGTCACAGCTGGTAAAAATTCAATGGCCCCAACAGATTTAGGTTCGCAGCTAAACCTTTTCAGAAAAGGCTTAACAACTAAAAGTAATAATCCGAGCGAGGCCATTAAAATCTTCCAACAATTAGAAACAGGTACTGAACCCGCTGTGGCCGCAAGAGCAAAATTTCAAGTAGGCGAGCTCATGTTTAGTAAACAACAATACGATGTGGCCTTGCAGGTATTTGAAGACATCATCGCCACTCACGCCCATTCAGGAGCTGTTTTAGACGCCTTGAAATTTGCTGTCGTATGTAGTGAAAAATTGGGATTAAAAGCTAAAAAAGATCAGTATTCATCGATGTTAAATGACGTCTTTGAATCAAACTAATAGGTGAACGTGAGACTAGAGACTAGGATTTTAATTCTTTTTGCTCTAATAGCTACTCCGGTCCTTCTAAAGGCCCAGGATACAGCAACGGATGCTGAATTAAATGCATTATTAGGTACTGCGCCAGCGGCTCCCCAAGAAGTGCCTGAAACACCTTCGATCAATACAGCTCCTGGAATCACTCCGGCCAATAATAATGTCTCGTCTGAGACAGTGGATGTCTTCCCTAGCGAAGAAGATAATTCCATTAAGCCACTGACTAATCCGACTTTGCCTGATTCAAATGACCAAGAAAATAATGCAGTTGTGGAATCAGATGAAAAATCTGATAAAACTGCGACAAGTAGTGATAAAAAAAACAATGTGAGTCCCCAGGACATAACTGTTCCTGAAACATCAAAAGACCAACCAGCAGATAACACTGGTAAAAATGACCCTAAAAAAACCTTCTGGCCTGCCCAGTCAGATGCCCAGAAGTCCGGAACAACAGGTGATGATTTAGACACTTTATCTGAAGATCTTAGTGACGATGATTTCACCCCTGCAGATCAAGTCTCTGAAAAAATTAAAAAAGACGATATAAAAAAAGACGATGTCGTTTTAGATGTGCCAAAAGAACCTGCCATCTTTGATGTCGGCAGAGAAGAGAGAGATCTTTTAGGTCTAGCTCAAAACATACAGGGTCAGATATCTAACTCCGAATGGAATGAGGTGGCCACAGCTTCAAAAAATGATTCTTATACTGTTGTAAGAGACGATTGGTTATTTAAAATTTCAAAACGTATTTTTGGCTCAGGTTTTTATTATCCAAAGATCTGGTCATTAAATTCATATATTACCAATCCACATTTTATTGAGCCAGGAATGGTATTAACTTTCAGTACCGGAAGTTCTACCACTGCTCCTGAAGTAAAATTAGGCTCTTTTTCAACTGATGAACGTAATTCTGCTCCAGGATCCATTGGTAATACCAATGGAAATGATCTCTCAAACTTCGGAGATGAAGTTAAGCCTAAGTGGATCGATGAAAAGGCTGAACTTGAAAATCAAGGAATCTACTTTCAATATGCTTCAGAAGAAACTGTAGATGATTTAACTCAGATGGGAGCAGAAGCTCTTAACCGTGAGTATGAGAACTATGAGCCACCTCGTAGTGAATTAGATACGGCCATTCCTTTAAACTACGATAAAAATGGATTTGATAAAACTTCAAAAATTCATTATTCATTTAGAGAAGGTTTTTATTTAAGCACTTTTATTTCAACAAATATCGTTCAGGATTTTGGTTCCATCGTAAATGGGCCAGATGAAAATATCTATTTTACAAAACTTGATCATGCTTATGTAAAGTTTGATGAGTCGATCAATGCCCTTGCCGGAGATAAGTTTTCTGTTTATTCCTCTGGTGGAAAAGTAAAACACAAAAACTCGGATCGTGAAGGTTATAAGTATACTATCGTTGCTCAGATTAAGCTTTTACGTAAGAACCGGGACAAGTGGGAAATAGAGTTTATTGAAGTTTCAGGTACTCCTCAACGTGGAGATAGAATAACGGCCTACACGCCAAAGATAGAACGAATTACAAAAACTTATAATCCACGTCTGATTGAAGCCGCCATCCTTGGCACTTTTGAAGATACCCAAACACTTTTAGGTTTTGGTAACGTGATCTATCTTGATCGCGGTCGCGCAGACGGCGTGGAAATGGGTAATGTTTTTGAAGTTTACGGTTTTAAAGATCGTTTAACTCAAAAAAATATAAGTGATCAGCCAACTTATAAAATGGGTGATGTGACTGTTATTACTTTGACCGATAACTTTGCCACGGCCCTTGTGACAAACTCTCGTCGTGATTTTTACGCTGGCGACATTGTGATTTCTAAAACCAAAGAGGCCCACCTGCGTGAACTAAATGCAGGTAAAACTAAATCATCCAACGAAAAAGCGATGATGGGTGGAAAATCTCTTGAAGAGCTAGATGTTGAGCTTAATCTTGAGAACCTAAACGATGATCTTCTTAAAGAAGCCGATAAAATTCAGCTTACTGAAGATGAGTTAGCTGAGCTTGAGCGTCAAGAGCGTGAGAAGTCAGTGATCAAAGACTCAGAACGTGACCTCAAGGCCCTAGAACGCTTGGAAAACGAAATTGAGCAGGCCGAAACGATCCTTAATGATGCTAAGCTTGACGAAGATAAACTTCTTGAGAATGAGAACTTAAATGATCTTGAGAAGAAACGTGGAAGTGTGGATCAAGACTCAGTTGAAGAGATCGAAGAAAACCTTGGTAAACGATTTGTGGATGAAGATTTAAATTCTAAGGACAATCCGTTTGGCCTTACAGAGTTTGATGTGGAAGAGATTGATGAACTTCTCAATGTTGAGAAAAGTACCGAAAAGAAATAGTCATTTTATAGGCCCCAGAAACGGGGCCTATTTTTTTCCTACTAAGAAACAGCGCTTCATTATGGTTTTTAAGATTGTAGAACATGCTTGTGCTGGCCAATGGGATTAGGCGTGGGGTAAAGTGGAATCCCATATGCGCATCCTTAGATTTAACCGATGATGTGCTCTTTTACATTGATTTAAAACTTATTGCTGGATAGATTCTATCCAGAGTGTTTGCCGGGCCTTAGCTCAGCTGGATAGAGTGGAACGCTTCGAACGTTTAGGTCGGGGGTTCGAATCCCTCAGGCCCGGCCACTCACAACTTACTGATATTACTATAAAAAATAATCGAACCCCCACTCACACTTATCAAGTTTACATCAACTGTCTTTCTATACCATTATGTGGTATAGTGGAACAATGATAGTTAACTTCGGAAATAAATTAGCAAAAGAAATTTGGGAAAAGAATACGGCAAAAGCAGTTCCGAAAGAGTTGTGGATTAGATCTAAAGCACTTTTAACGATCATGCATAACACGAGTACGATCGACGATTTGAAGATTAAGGGCCAGCCTCCAAATATTCGCCTTCATAAATTGAAGGGTGATCGAAAAGAAGAGTGGAGTGTGACGATTCAGCTACCGTGGGCCATAACTTTTAAATTTAAAAATGGTGAGTTTTCAGAAGTTAAGATTGAAAATTACCACAAAGGATAATGATATGATTAAAAATACAAATCCTCTTCACCCTGGTGAAGTGTTGAATGAAGTTTATATGAAAGAGATGAGTCTTAATCAGTCTCAGTTGGCCGAGTTGTGTAAATGTACACCAAGAAAGATTAATGAGATTGTTAATGGCAAGCGTGGGATATCGCCACAGTTTGCTATTGAGCTAGAAGAGGCGATTGGAACAAGCGCTGAGATGTGGGTCAAGATGCAAGCGGAGTATGATCTTTGGGTTGCAAGACAAAGTGTGGCTTAAAGGAAGAAATGATGAAATTAGATTTTAAATTGGTTGAAGCCGCGAAAGATTTTATTCGAGAAAGATTTCCAAGTGACGGATGGGCCGGAGCTGCAGCAATGTATACTGAAGACAGTCAGATATTAATATCTACCTCTCCTGAAGTTGTAAATGCGTCAGTAGAACTTTGCCATGAGGTCGGAGCAATTTGCGAGGCATATAAATTATCTAAAAAAATAACGGCAACAGTATGTGTTTCTAGAGATGATAAGGGATTGTTTCAGATTCTGACACCATGTGGAGTTTGTCAGGAACGTTTGATGGTCTACGGGGATGAAGTTGAAGTTGCGGTGCCTAAGGATAATGATTCTACAGATTGGCAGATGAAGAAGCTGAAAGAGGTTCAACCTTATTATTGGCGTAAACCATTTATTGTCTGATCTAAATACACTTTGGCTTAGTTTGGCTTTTATGTGCGTAAGACTTTGAAATTGATCATTATTCACCGAGTGCGCCACTTTTTTAAAAATATTTTTTTCAAATCAAAATTTCAAGCTAACTATTTTTAGTCATTTTATTCCAGGTTTGACCCAAATAGGCACATAATCAGGTCAACCAAAGACCCGATTAAAAATCGTCATAGGGTCAGGGAGAACTAATGAAATATGTGTGGCAGTATTCTGGATGGCCCAAACTAAGTTGGGACGATTCAACCTTAATTAAGCCCTTAGCTCAAGCTCGAAAGGCCCAAGGTCATATACTTGGACAGGCCAAATATTTACAACTCAAAGAACACAAGCTGAAATTTTAGTCGAAGAAACATTAGCGACTTCAGCTATCGAGGGAGAAAAACTTGATCGAGAGGGTGTCAGGTCTTCAGTGGCAAAAAGATTAGGTTTACCTACCACGACAACGAAAAGTGATCAAAAAGATGTTAGAAAGCTTCCCAGAGGAATTTATCGGGGGACTGACTAATCAAAAATATGTAGTGATGACTAAAATCAGCTCAGAAACAGCCAAAAGAGATATTAAAGATTTGGTTCTAAAAAAAGTGCTTTTACAAAATGAAGGTGGTGGGCGATCTACTCGTTATCAGCTGAATAAGGAAATTAAATAATTTTTGCTTAAGGGATTCCAGGGTATTTTTCAGAGCAGGCCGAGAACATATTGTTACTAGTAATGTTAGAAATATTTTTTCCAGCGAGTTTAAATTTTATCGCTTCTTGCATCCCTGTAAGAATCGCTTCTCTTCTTTCGGTGTAAGTTCCATGATCACCAATAGCATGGTGATCTGCTAAAAATCGCATGATCTCATCCGATTCAACAATCACTTTACCTTTAGGGTAATGAAAAGTCAGAAGAATACCGGCGACACAATCGGCCTGAAGTTCTTTGCGTTTTTGAGCGACTAATTTTATCGGAAAATTAAAAGGAATATTTTTTCTCTCCTGCATAACGTGAGCATATTCATGAGAAAGAATAATTTTGATACCAGTTTCCCCATCTATGTTCCATTTGTCCTGAAGATCATGAAGAAGATTAAAACCAAAGAGTACTGCTAGGTCAGATATAGCACTGGCATTAGGTCCTTTCTCATCAGCATACATCGCCACACATAGTGGAGCGGTGTGGAACTTAAATAACAAATCATCCATCGCAATCAGCGGGGCCTCAACTTGATTTAAGTAATCTTTCATCATGTTCACCATACCGGTGATATCAAATTCAACCATGCTGCCAGTTTCAGTCTCTGGGATTTTGATATTTCCATTAACAAACAATTTCCACTTCGCTGCAATCTGAGGAACACATTCAGTCGTGTTATACGGAATTACCGAGGCAAAAGTAGAGGAAGCAAACATGAGGAGTGCTATTAAAGTTTTCATACGGAAATAGTAAGGGGAAAAGGGGAGTGGGTGGGGAGAGTTTGTAAAAAAAACTAGGCGCTTACTTGCTTCATAGGACTGAGTAATATTTCAATAAGCATTTTTGGCTTTTTTTGGCTTCTTGAATATATAAAGTACTGAATTTAAAGACATCTACTGGTCTGCGTTATTTTTAAAAAAATAACGAGTACAGATAGTTTGCAAAAAAAACTGCCTTTATTGTTCAGAACTTAGACAGAGGCCGGAAATTTCTTCTTATTTAGTCTTATATACAACTCTTCACCCTATAATGGGTCCATGAACATCTTATGCCTTATTTCACTTCTAACTTTTAGTCTGCCGTGTTTAGCTCAGACGCTTTTTACCGTAAGAAAGAACTTTTCCCCTGAGAACGTTTTTGTTTATAGGGCCCATGTAAAAGACTGTCGGTTTGTTAAACCTTATGTCAGTGGTTATTGGTTTAATACCGTTACAAAAAAAATTGAGGAGGCCGGGTTTCTAGAAGGTCATCTGATCAATCCCGTAATCCGAAGACAGTCTGCAGAAAAAATTGAATTTAGTAATCACGGAGCTGACCTTGTAAAACTTAGACCCGATGAAAAAATCATGATCGCAAAGTTTGATGCCAACTGTACTCCAAAAACGTTTAATGTTTTAGATGGTGTTGAGTATCAGCTGGTAGAAGCTTTTTTAGATGTCACCCTTCCTACGACTCTAAATTCGATGAAAGTGAATGGGTACTTATTTGATGGAAAACCATATCAGATGAAAATTAACTTTTAAAAATATTTCAGCTTTATCGATTATTTAACAGTTAAAACTCGTTTTTATTTTTTTTCTGATTTTCTTTAAGATGGTCATTTAGTTTTTTAAGATTTTTTTCCCAAGCAGGTCCGGTATCATCTTTTAAATTTTTGGTCTCTTCTGAGGGGGAAGATGAAGAAGTAGAACCAGTGGTTTCAGTTATGTTGTTGACCAGTTTATAAAGCTTTGAGCTTATATCGAGGTTTTTAATATTAAGATACGGGAGAAGCGAATCTTCAATATTTAATTGTTCAATCATATTTTCAGAAAGTTTAATTTTTTCATAAGCGCTTGCTCCCTTAGAATCTCTGACCAGAATTAAGTGATCTTCTTTTGAAAGGTGAAACTCTTCTTTTTTATCGGTGGTAATATTAACTTCACCATTTAATAAAGCAAACTCGATGATCTCCATATCTTTTAGTTTTTGAAGGTTAATTAAAAATTCTGTTCCTCGTACACCCAAAGAAGTGAAAGTCGTTTTGAATTGAATATCTCCTTCTTTAGCTTTGTTTTTGATATGGGCCCGGGTTTGGCCTTTTATAAGTTCATAGATAGAATTTCGATTTTCTTTATCCTTGAACTCAAATTGTGAAAAATGAAATTCACTATTAGCTCCGATGGTTAAAATACTTTCATCAATCATCAGAATACGGGCCAATGACGAGTTCTCCGTAATAAGAGTGTCTGTTTTATAAAATTTTGTTCCCTTCGTGACTGCTAAATTGCTATTGGCCACTTTCTTTTTTAATAGGCCTTTAGATAGTTTTAATTCTCCGATAAAGCTCGGAACGGCCTTTCCTGAATTTTTGTCGAATTCAAAATCTTGCGCCATTAGAGAAAATGAGAGGAAGATGAAGCTGATAAGTATTTTCATATAATAAGGGTAATATAATCTGACTTTCTAATCCAGACGAATAAGAAGTGTCGATTGAATTAGATTCTTAAGGTCAGGTCTTTAATTAATTATAACAGTGGATTCTTTGGCGCGACGCGCCGCAACTCTCTCTGAAGACCATTTTAAAGAATTTGTGTAGAGTGATTTATGAAAAAAATTTATATTCTGAAAACGGAAGCTGAAATTGAACGAGCATTTCCAGTCATGAAGGAACTCCGACCTCATCTTAGTTTCAACGGATACTTAGAAATCTATAAAGCTGCTCATGAGTGTGACGACTATCAAATTGCCGTTTTGGAGCTGGATGGACATATCGTCGCGCTGATGGGATTTCGTTTTTTATCTGACTTTATCCGAGGCAGACATTTATATATTGATGATCTTGTTTCTTCCGAAAACATGAGATCTATGGGATTTGGAAAAGAACTTTTAAAATTCGCTGAAAAAATGGCGGACCAATCTAACTGTAATGTTTTAAGGTTATGTACTGGTATAGATAATAATCGTGGAATCAAATTCTATGAAGATAATGATTGGACAAAAAAAGCTTTTGCATTCACCAAAAAAATGAGCACACTTTGATTCCTAATAAAAATCATATTCTGTAGTGGGCACATCCGGATAGACGTTTTGAAATGGCCTATGATAAAATCGTTAGAAGAATTTAAATTTTAAAGGATTTTTATGAAACGATTGTTCGTGACTTTTATGCTTTTAGTTAGTTTTTCAACAGTTATAATGGCCAATGTTGAGACGAAAGAATTACTTTATTGGTGTAACCCGGAAGTTCGCCTTAAAGGACTAGAAGCAGTTTTGATTAAAGAAGTAAAAGGCGAAACGATTCTCGCTGTTTATACCGAATCAAGAAAATGGGGAGCTGTCGATGAACATTTGAGTTCAGTTGATTTCTCCATCAACCAGAATTCTCAACTCTACACATCAAATAATCATGGTGTTTCCCTTCGAATCAATACAGAAGGAATGACTCCACACTTACCTGAATCTGTTTATCCGGCCCATTTTACAGATCAACGTTTTGGATTTGATATGGATATGGAATGTGAGTTTAGCCGCTAGTTTCTCTTTTTTTTAATGGCCTAGTAATAGGCCATTTTTTTTCTAGATCCCCTCTGCTTTTTTGAAAGTTTATCACTAGATTTTAAAAGTATTAATCAAAACGATTTTAAAAAGTGAGAGTCTGCCGCTAGTCACTGCAAAAAAGCGATCAGAATTTCCTGGGGTTTCTATATCTTCTCAATCTTTTGAACACGCATTACCTGACTTTTGTTTAAAAATAACTTGGCGTTTTTTAACTTTTTTTAACTGTGAAAGTCGTGAAGTTAAATACCTAAAGATCCAGAACCTAAAGTATTGACACTAAAGCTGACCGATATCAGGTTTTTCCCGTCTCTATTTGGATAGATTCAGGGAATTCTCAATGGAGTCATTTATGATTTTGGATTTTCGTGAATTGGAAAAGGCGCATACTTTTGTGGGATCTAAGGCATATGTCTTGGCGATGATGGCGCAAAGTAATATGCCTGTACCTGCCGGAATGATCCTGTCACATCTGCCTGATAGTGATCAGGATTGGAATCGCATTGAGGCGTGGTGGGTTGAGCAGGTTTCTTCTCCACTTGCCGTTCGTTCTTCAGCTTTTGGTGAAGATTCAGAAGAGATGAGTTTTGCAGGACAAAATCAGACCTTCTTGAATGTTAAAACTATTGAAGAATTAAAAAATGCCATTAAGGCCTGTTTTAAATCAATCGATCGTGAGGCCTCTCAAAGTTACCGACAGTTTTTTATGGGTGAAAAAAAAGATGTTCCGATGAACGTGGTTTTGCAGGTCATGGTCAATGCCAAGTATGCCGGAGTTTATTTTTCTGTGAACCCGACGCATGTCGAAGATGGTGCTGTTTTAGAATATATTGAAGGTCTTGGAGAATCTCTGGTCTCGGGCCAGGTGAATCCATTCCGCATTTTTAAAAATTCAGATCAAATAGAAGGGCCACTTGCCAGAGAGGTTCTGGATAAAGTGTATGAACTAGGTTCAAAAGTTGAAGAAAAACTTTCTCAGAAAATTGACATGGAATGGGCCATTGATGATCAGTTGAATGTTTATCTCTTGCAGGCAAGACCTATTACTTCTGCTCGATCTGAAACAAAACAGAATACGTATATACAAGCAGAACTTGATAGAATTAAAAAAACTTATCCTGAAAAGACTTGGTGGGATGGGCAGACTTTTGCAGAATGGACTGGTCGGCCTAGTCGATTAACTTTTGAAGTATGGAAGCGTGCCTTTGCTCCTGGAGGGGCCTTTGATGATTCACTTCATGAGTTAGGTTATCTCGGATTTACGGATAAGTCTTATTCTCCACATGAGTCTATTATGGATCGGTTGTTTGGGCGTGCCTTTATCAACATGTCTAAAATGGTTCCCTTATATTTTGGGCCTATCCCATATCGTATTGAACCTTCTCCACGGCCCCATCTGAAATTCGAATGGTATAGAGTCAGTGCTAGCGGTATTTTGAATACGCCTAAGAGTCTGTGGCGCATGGTGAGTGTAGGTTGGAACATGTCCACGAATCGCCGTAACTGGATTGAAAAATCTCGGAAAGAATTAGTTGAATTTAAACATAAAATGCAGCGTCCTCAGAACGGTTCATTTTATGTTTCTTGGAAAGAAGAGGATCTTTTAAATATTTGGCAAAAAGAAGTCGCTAACTTCTCGCGAGTTAGTTTGAAATGGCCTCTAAACTTAGTGGTTTTAATTGAAGCGACTCATCAAAGTCTACGTGCTGTTTTATCAAGTGTTGTTGGTAAAGATAAGGTAGAGGAATACTTACAGCGCTGGATGGGTGCTGGCCTAAAGACTGCAACTTTTGAAATGAATCGTTACTTTTCACGCGCTATGGAAGAGCCCCTTAAACGAGAGTTTTTTTTCTCACGATTCGGGCATCGTGGTCCAGGAGAATTGGATTTATCTCATCCGCGGTGGGAAGAATTAGGGGATTCGGCCTTTGGTTATGGCAAATCTAAAGAAGCCGTCGTTCATTCCGATTTGGATGTTGAGGCAGAAATTCATGCACTTAAAACTTTTAAAGATTCTGTCTTAGTTGAAGAATGGCGTTTTTTAAAAGAATTATTAGAACTGCGCGAGCAGTGGAAAATGGAAATCTTGCGTCCCTATGCTCATATTCGTTACATTAGCCTTGAGCTTGGCAGACGATTGGGCCTAGGCCAGGACATCTTTCATTTAACAATAGAAGAAGTAGAAGAACTTGCAAGTGGCAAAGGTGTTCTTGAATCGATTAAGAAAAAAATCTCAAGACGGAAAGAAGAGTTAGATGCATACAAAGGAATTTATCTTCCAGATGTACTTAAAAAACAAGAAGTCGCTCTCTGCCTTAATAAGATCGATATAAGTAGTAGCTCACTTCGGGGAATTTCTTTAAGTCATGGGGTTGTTAAGGGAACCGTTCGTGTAGTCAATGATCCATCAGAAGTGGATTTTTCTGACTGGCCTCTTGATGCAATCTTAGTGGCCCCCGCAACTGATCCTGGTTGGACAGCTCTCTTTACACGTTCACGTGGAGTCATTGTTGAAAGAGGAGGAGTGTTGAGTCATTGTGCTATTTTAGCAAGAGAATTGGGACTGCCAAGTATCAATCTCCCTCGAGCGACACAGATTTTAAAAACCGGAGACCGAATTTGGCTTGATGGCCACAACGGAGGTGTGAAAAATGACAACAACTAATGAATTGGTCCCAATGATTTTACCAACGGTAATGATCCCACTCACTTTGGTGAGTGTTGGGTTTTCAGTTGTTGCCACTTTTATTGCCGGCCTATTTGGTATTCAACTTAAGTTAGAAGGGCCTAAGAAATTATTAGAAGTTTTATTAAAACCAAAAGTTCTTGCTAGTGCTTTTGTACTCAATGCTCTTATTTTTGGAGGGATGTATTGTTGGAAGTGGTGGGCCAATTATCCTAGGCTGATAAGTACCATTGAAGGTGAAAGTAAAGAGCGTGCCAGAAAATCGGATATTCTTTATGACGATGTTCCCACCGTTGGAGTCCTATTCACATCCAATAAGGTCCAAGCCGATATTCCTGAAGGATTGGAACAAGTTTGGCGTGTTCATACAGGAAAAGGCTCTTTTCGTGCTGCTGTTGTGACTAATGGACGGGTATTTTCTGGAAACGATTTTGGTATTGTTAGAGAACTTGAACTAACCACCGGTAATGAAATCCGGTCATTTTATATTGGTACTCCCGCATCTTCTGAACTTACACTTTGGAATAATTCAATTTATATAGGAGAAGGGCTTCATGACACTCATCACGCCCGCATCTATCGTTTTGATTTAGCTTCTGGCGATTTTCAGGGAAGCTATCAAACATTGGGCCATACAGAGGCCCAGGCGGTCATGGGTAGTTTTGAAGGTGAGAGCACATTGTTTGCGGTAGGGGGAGAAGATGGACTCCACGCTATTGATCCCGAGAGCATGAAAGGAAAGTGGAAGGTTAACCTTGGCCATATGGATGCCGGCATTTTAGTTGATCAGGGAACAGTTTTTATTGGCACAGGTCGGGAAAAAAATGACGACAAAAAAAATAAATGTTTTGCTGCTGCTCTTGATTTTAAAACCGGAAAAATTTTATGGCAACGTGAGCTAGCAGCTTCAAGCTGGATGCGTCCTGTGGCCATTGGTGAAAATGTTTGTTATATCGCCGGCGAAATTTATTTCCCAACTGAGCGTGGGCATATTTCTTGTTTTGATCGAAAATCAGGTGCTCACACCATAGCGATGAATACAACAGATCCACTGGCATCAACTCCAAAAGTTCTCGATAATTCCATCCTGTATACTTCTATTCACGGTTTGGTGTGTCGCTTTGATTTGCAATCAAAAACAAATCTGTGGTGCTTTGATGCGAAGTTAAAAGACACAACCTCTTTGGCAGGAGCTAGTTATGATCCCAGGGGGAATGTGGTGATCTATCCATCCATGACCAATGGTCTTTATGTGCTGGATCCCAATGATGGTAAGGTGTTGATGCATTGGAGGCCTACTAAAGAGCAAGGGGAATGGAAAAAGACATACGCAGACGTAACGGTGGCCGGTGACTACTGGATTGTTTCGGATGATGATGGTTCAGTTCGAGCGCTTAGGGCAAAATTTGTTACAAAGACGGCCGATAAGTAAGTGTTCTACTCCGACGATAAAACCAAGAACGTGAGCGAGTAGAGAAAGAGAGTGGCCATCCCAGAGCCCTATCGCAATAACTAATAGTGGCCAGAAAAGCATGCTATATTTTTTATTGCTCAGGGACCAGAAAGTATATAGGCCGATAATCACGTGGCTACTTCCCAGAAATGTTTTGTTACCCATAGGAGAGAGAACATTTATTAAAACCAAAAGTAATAGGACATGGAAGTGTATTGAAAAAAATGTAAGTATGAGAAAAAAACCTGATTTTTTTCGTTCTATTATCATTGCTATGGGCGTGAACATAACCATGTTGTTAATAAAGTGCAGAAAGTTGATGTGAAGAAAGGGTGAAAAAAACAGACTCAACTGTTTGTGACGCCAGGGCGTACTTGGCAAAAAACTCAGCCATTCGGTTGGGTGTCCATTTATTCCATAGACTGAAGTGTCAAATACCGGGGCCATAAATGTCACGGCAAATGAGATCAGAATAATAATAATGGTTGCGACCGGGCGATAACTCATTAAAATATATTCCCATGGAAAGTTGAGTGTGTGGAGTTCTTTAGACTCAGATTCCTCTGATTTTTTTAAAAAAACTAATCTAGATCATGTTTTGGTCATTAGTCCTATGAGAAAGTCGTAGGATACAAACTGGAGGATTCACTATGTCTCACTATGCTATATGGCTCGATCACAAACAAGCTTATATCTATAAATTCACTGAAAAAGGAATTGAAGAAGCAAGCTACAAAGCCGAATCAAAACATCCAATGACTGATACTGATCATCAGAAATTTTACCATTCCCTTACATCGAACTTAAATGATGCAAAAGAACTTATGATTATGGGTCCAGGAGTGGCCAAAGATGAGTTTAAGCATCACTGTGAAAAACATCATCATGCAAATCTCGCTAAAAATATTGTTGGTGTGAAAACAATGGAATCTCATCCTACCAAGGCAAAAATATTAGAAGAGGCCAATAGCTTTTTTAAACACCTTCATATGTGGACTAAAAACTATTAGAAATATTCAGTGTAGTAGGAATTGGCCAATCTCAAAGATTGTCAGTTTCTACTATACGGTCAGCCATTTAAAATCTGATATTATTTAGTAAACTTCTGATGTTTCAGCAACCAACGAATAAGATCCCTATGAGTGATGATACCTGTCACAAAAAAATCATCATCAACAATTGGCAGTGAATTTATATTTTCATTTAGAAAAACTTCCGCCACATGCCTAAGAGGAGTGCTCTCACTGGCCGCAAGAACCATTTTCGACATGACTTTATCCAGCCTGATTTCTTTTTCAAAATCAATCATGTTTTCGGGGATATCTCGGTTAGAAATAAGGCCTGTGAGTTTGTTATCAATAATGAGGGGAATATGATGAATTTTATGTTCATTCATTAAGGCCTGAGCATCTTTAATTTTGGCGGCAGGACTTAAAGTAAGCAGTTTGTTAGTCATGGCATCGATAGCAAAAACGTCATTGGACATTGCCGTATTTCCCTTAGGGACTATCTGGCCATGTGCGAGTGTCTTCTCAAGTCGAATTGGAACTTTATTGTCTAGATATTGAAACTGGAAGGGGGTTAATTTACCCTTCACCACGATGTAAAATGACATACTTTATTTTAGAGACAAAACGTTTTTAAATCTATGATTATTGTCATGTTTTGTCAGAGGGAAAAATATCGAATAGTTATGGATTTGTGGCCGGAGTTGCTATGCCATCCCAAATTCTGGCCCTTGTTAATAAACAACCAGCGGCACTATAGCCGATACCTTCACCTAGGTATATCTTAGCACTCGAAGCGGAAGGCATGTTGGCGCTCGTATCAGTATTGGAGAGGACTCCATTAAAATAGCCATTTATATCATTGAGCTTTGCCGACTGACGTAAAACTTGAAGGGTATTGTTTGTTACGTCTGAGGCAGCGGCCGTCATCAACCATTGAGTGCCTGAGATAACACCAACAAAATTTGCAAGATCACTTGAATCTGATGATAAGGCAAATGCATCATTGGTAACATTGGGGCCTATCGTGAGAAAAGCCAGATCATTAGAATCGTGATCTGGACATACGATTTTGGCCTCCATCGTTGATGAGTCAGCGTAATAAACAGAAGAAGCATTATAGATTGCTTTGTCTGTGGTCCTTGTAGCGGCAGCTGTAGTCGTAACAATGTATGACGTTGCAACAGGCTGGGCCTCTAATTGGCCACCCCAGCACTGGATGCCACTTGTCGTGTTTCCTGTGTATGACCAGGCCCCAGCAGAGGTACCCACATAAATTCTGAACTGTGCAGATGTTCCAGTTGTAGTGGTTGTTGCTGAGATTCGACACCAGCCATTGGCCATAGGTTCAAATGATACTTTCGAGAAGTCTGGAGCTGCCCAAGGGTTCGTTGCTGCTTCTGTGCAAGTTGAAAGGTCGGCCGAAGCGGCCTGTCCTGGCAGATTGCTTGTTCCAAAGAGTGATGCAAATCCATAACCATCAGACTTGCAATATATGGAGGCCGTATATTTTGTTGCATCAGTGACTGTTGCAAAGGGCGAAGCAAGAAAGTGATAACCAGCGGTGCCATCGGGAGTAATCTTTTCGGCCGTTGTCGTTCCATCAGGTGCGGCCCCTACATCTGAAGTTAAAGTTGCTGCGCCTCCGGCAAGTATCCAAGACGCTGCAAATGTTTGGGATTGAGTGATGGTGTTAGTGCTTGCAGGTTCCATGAGATAACCACAATGTTGCGTGGCCGAAATCGTTCGACACTCAATCCTCTCAAAACCAGCAGGCACGCTGTAGAGAATTCCTGAAGCGTTTAGGAATGCAGTTGAGGTTCGGCCAGGGTCTTGGAATGGGGCATCCGTAAGAGTTGACGTCGCCATACCTAGCGCAATAGGTTCATGTTTTTGAGACAGGGCCTCAGCTCCAGCATCATCGACACAAGATGTACATTTCCAGAGGCGAAATGAACTAAGGCTAAAAGATTCAGTGCCAGAGGCGCCATATCCCACCCTTAATTTTTGTGTGGTCGTAAGGGATCCTGTTACTGCGGCCAGTGAAGAAGAAGAATCCGCAACACCGTTTCTAAATTTTTTTATGGCCGTTCCATAATTAAGATACCAAAGGGTAAAGAATGGTGTTTGTCTATAAAGGGTAGTGTTTCCAATCATTGACGAGGTGTTTGTTCCGTCAGAAGCATAAGCATAATTACGACCATTGGTATTGAGTACACTGAACATCCAACCGGGTGAGGCAACCCCATAATCTATTTTTTTTCCAACGATAAAAGTTTGCCCTGCTCCTGAAACCAATGCATTTGTGGTGACTGTTTCAAAAACGAGATCTTCCATTGTAATGTCGCCTAAAGTAGAATCAGGTGCTTCAAAGTATTTATTTCCTGATGAGAAATTTACGATTCTTTCATTTGTATCAAATCGTGATAGCAAGGGGTGAGTTGTGACTGTAGGGTTTGCACCACCACCGGCCAGAGTCAGTGTAATGGTTCCACTCTCTGTGCGACAAGGCCAAGTTTCGGTACCAAGATTAATGTCCTCGGGATCACAGGCCAGAATGAGTGTCATTTGAGTTCCGTTAACTACAGCTTCATCTGGTAGGTCATTAGGACTAGTTGCTCCGGGAACAAGATCAAATTTTAATCCAAAGAGAGATTCGATAGTGATACTTCTGGTGGTTGTGCCGGCCGTGTTTGTTGCGGTGATTGTGTAAGAGGCATCAGCACTTAAAACAGTCGCTGTGCCCGAGATTTCGCCCGTGGCCGCACTGATTGTAAGACCTGTTGGAAGAGCAGGGGAGATGGAGTATGTTCCAATGTCTCCGCGCCAATTGATAGCACTCACAGTATTCGCAGTGATTGCTACTCCTCGTGAATAAGTATTGTCTTCGTTAGTGTAAGTGAGTGCCGTAGGAGCTCCAGCGAGTATTTCAATTGTTAGATCAACAGTTGTTGATCCAACGGAATTTGTCGCACTTACTGTATAGGCCGCAGAAGAAGTCACTGTTGTTGGGGTACCTGTAATGTCACCACTGGTGATATCAAGTGAGAGCCCTGCAGGTAGCGCGGGTGTGATCGAAAAAGTTCCAGTACCGCCAGACCAAGTGATGGCCGAAACGGAGTTTGCAGTAATAGTGGTTCCTACAGAATATGAATTAATGGAGCTGGTGTATGTAAGTCCTGAGGGAATATTGACCGTATCACTAGTATCTCCAACGTTGATAATTTGGGATACGGGCAGTGGCGACAAAACAGCAGAAGCAAGGGATCTCCTACCTTCTAATTTTGAATTTAAAAAACCTGATGCCCTCGGAGATAATGCTTCTATACCCATCACTCTTGAGTTTTCAGGTTCCCAGCACTTCAAAATTATCGGTTAAGAGCGTGGCAAGTTCAGTACGATACTTTCGAATATAACGAAAAAAGTTAGTACAGGCATTTTCAAAATCGG
>Ga0247844_1000101_pt1 | contig 168478 bp, 201 predicted proteins | sample LaCtaG_FD_192421 | JGI IMG/M metagenome (GOLD analysis project Ga0247844, IMG submission 192421) | Freshwater microbial communities from meromictic Lake La Cruz, Castile-La Mancha, Spain - LaCruzMarch201714.5m_1 | ecosystem: Environmental > Aquatic > Freshwater > Lake | place: Spain...
ATCCAATAGGATATTGGGGAGACAAAAGTGGAAATGGCAACAATGTAATTCAATCTGATGTTTCATTAAAACCATCTTTGAAATTGACAATACAGAATAATAAAAACACACTTCGATTTGACGGAACAAATGATAAATTAACTGGAAATTTATCTCCACAGTCAAGTGATCGCACAATGTTCATTGTTGCTAAAAGAACTAGCACTACATCTGCATGGCGTGGAGCGATTTTACTTAATGCCAATGACATAAATGATCAAACGGGAACAACTAAATACATAATACAACAAGCTGGAAATGGAACAAACAGTCTTGGTGGCGGTCGCCCAACTCCTGGATTAGAATATACATATACTGGAAATGGTACTAATTATTTTATAATTAGTCAGACAAATACGCTTACTGGATCGGCGGCTAAAATGAACGGTGCATCTGCTGGAAGTGTATCTCATGCATCGACTTCTATTGGGACAGGAGTTCAAGTGCGAATAGGTTCTGGCAGACTTTCCAACACTGAAACGTGGTACGGTGATATTGCAGAAGTTATTGTTTATAATTCAGTATTATCAGCATATAATATAGTATTTTTAGAATCCTACCTCAATACGAAGTGGGGTGTTTACTAATGAGTGTCATTTCTGGTCCAAATATTGTCATAGATGGATTGATTTTCCATGCAGATGCTGGAAACACAAAAAGTTATTCTGGTTCAGGAACAACTTGGACTGATTTAAGCGGTAATAGCAGGCACATAACACTTATCAATAGCCCTACATTTAATTCTGATAGTATTTTATTTAATGGAAGCAACCATTATAGTGAAAGTGTTATATTCACTCCAAATATTACATCAAAAACAACAATGGCATGGTGCAAATTAACTTCAATATCACAAACTGCTGGTGGTTTAATTGGAATTATGGGAAGCGGAGGAGAACCTTTTGACTCTATAGTTTATAACGAAACCAGTAACGGATGGGGTTTTGGTTCAACCGGATTCCAGAGAACAGCATGGTCTGGTGTAAAAGAAACATCGACATCAGCTTGGGTTCATTTAGCAGCAACATATTCAAATCTAAATTACAATCTATACAGAAACGGTGTCAACATACTTACAACAACACTTTATAATGCTCTAAATTACAACTTTGCTTCTAAAATAATAATGGGGAAGAGACATGGATCACTTATAGGACCATTAGGCGCATATATTTCTCAAGGAATGGTTTACAGTCGTGCTTTGTCATCAGCAGAAGTTTTGCAGAATTATAATTCATTAAAAAGTAGATACAACCTATAAAGGAGAATTTATGAATATTGAGCCAATTATTTCGACGAATCCAGTTACAACAGTTCCAGTTCCAGAAAAGGTTTATGACACATGGTTTCTATCAGATTTTCGTCTAAGCGCAACAGGTGATCGTAAATTTGTTGCAGAAATATTCTGGACATTAGGAAAAATTAATGCAGATGGAACATCAGAACTAAGCGAAAAAAGAACAAATCACTTTATTCCAGATCTTTTAAGTGAAGAAAGTTTACTCGCAAACCCAGAAATTGCAACTTTAGTTCCAGATTTCTTGTCTACTCTGGCAGCAGTTAGCAAAAGAGCTAATGTTATTTAATGATAACAGACTAAATACAATAAATAAGTTTTCTTTTTGGAAAGTGAAGAAAAGGAAATAAAATGTCTAATGAATTTGTAGTTAAAAAAGGCTTGATTCTAAATAATCAAGCCCCAGTTAAGTTTACAGATGCGTCTGGAACAATCTATGTTGCTGTTCAAGCTCCAAGTGCTGTTAGTTCAGGCAATGTAAATATAACTCTACCCGGATCTTATGGTACAAGTGGTCAAATACTAGCAACCAATTCATCTGGAACACTTTCTTGGGTCACACCAGCATCAATAACTTCTGGTTCTGTCACTTCTGGATTTATTGGTGACGCTGCTGTAGTTAGTGGATCTGTTGGAAGTGGTCAAATAGGAGCAGTTCACTTAGCGTCTGGTACTATCCCTTCTGGTTTTGCTTTATCTTCTGGATCTGTCATCTCTGGCTATATTGGTGATGCTGCTGTAGTTAGTGGAAGCATTGCTTCTGGACAAATTGGTGCTAACCACATTGCTTCTGGTGTAATTCCGACAAGTTTCAGCTTAACTTCAGGAATTGTTCAGAGTGGGAACATTGGTAACAATGCAGTAAACAGTGGAAATGTCAGTAGTGGAAGCATTGGTTTAGTTCATCTTGCAAGTGGAACTGTATTCTCTGGAACATTTGTTGCATCTGGAACAGTACAAAGTGGATCATTAGGTAATGCTTCTGTAGTTTCTGGTAGTATCGCTAGTGGAAGCATTGGAAGTATTCATTTGGCTTCTGGAGTTTTAGTTCCGACTTATATTTCTGGAACAGCAAATCAAATTCTTGGAATCAATGCTGGAGCAACAGCAAATGAATACAAAACACTTGCTGCTGCTGGAAATATATCAATTACAAATAATCCAAATCTGGTTACAATTGGAACAACAGGTGAAGTTCCTCTTGGATATTACATTTCAGCATATTCAGATGTGACACAAACTAATACAGGATTAGCTTCTGGCAATTTAATGACATATAATAATGTTGCCGAAGCAAATGGAATTTCAGTTAGATCTGGATCAAATGTCGTATTTGGATACCCCGGAACTTATAATATTCAGTTTTCAGCACAACTTGATAAAACAGATTCTGGATTAGATCAAATTGATATTTGGTTAAAATTAAATGGATCAAATGTTGATAACAGTAGCACAAGACTTGATTTGACTGGTAATGATGCTAAAGTAGTAGCAGCATGGAACTGGGTTTTATCTGTTTCTTCAGGCGATTATACAGAAATTGCTTGGTATTCAGCAGATGCAGATTTAAGGTTGTATGCCGAAGCATTAATTAGCGGTCGTATTCACCCAGCCATCCCATCTGTTATCATGACAGCTGTTCAGGTCATGAACACAAGTGCTTATGGAACAGTGACTAATGTTGATTTAAGTTTACCTAATCAATTTGTTGTAAGTGGTAATCCAGTAGTTTCTTCTGGAACATTAAGTGCTGCATGGGCATATCAACCACAAAATACATTCCTAGCTGCTCCTGCAAATACTAGTGGAACTCCAAGTTTCAGAGTTATTTCTTCTGGTGATCTTATTTCTGGACAAGTAATGTCTGGAAGCATTAGTAGCGGACAAATTGGAAGTATTCATTTAGCTTCTGGAGTTGTTGTTGGCTTTTTGACTTCTGGAATTATAACTTCTGGAATGATTGGCTCAGGGGTAGTTTTCAACAATAATATTGCATCTGGTGGAGTTGTTAGTGGAAAACTTGCTGACGGTTCTGTTGTTTCTGGAAGCATAGCTTCTGGTCAAATTGGTGTTAGTCATTTAATTTCTGGATTAATTACAACATTAACATTAGGAAGTGGTCAGGTAACTAGTGGAAACATTGCTAGTGGAGTTGCATTTAGATTACTTTCTGGAAGTATTACTTCTGGATTTATTGGTGATAATGCTGTTGTTTCTGGAAGCATAGCATCTGGACAGATTGGACAATTCCATCATGCTTCTGGATCGGTAACAAGTGGAAGCATTGGTAATGCTGCTGTAGTAAGCGGAAGTATAGCATCTGGGCAAATTGGTGTTAATCACTTAATTTCTGGATTAATCACAACATTGTCCCTTGGTTCTGGTCAGGTAACCAGCGGAAATATTGCTAGTGGAGTTGTGTTTAGATTGCTTTCTGGAAGTATTACTTCTGGATTTGTTGGTGATAATGCTGTAAACAGTGGAAATATTAGTTCTGGACAGATATTTACATTACATATTGCTTCAGGTGGATTACTTTCGGGAGCAATTGGTAGTGGTCAAATTGGTTCTTTTCATTTAGCTTCTGGTGCAGTCACTTCTGGAGACATAGGTAACGCTGCTGTAGTTAGTGGAAGTATCGGATCTGGTCAGATTGGACAATTTCACTTAGCTTCTGGTGTAGGTGGTGGTGGAGCTAGTCTTACTTCAGGTTCTGTTACATCTGGATATATTGGAAATGCTGCTGTAGTAAGTGGAAGTATTGGTAGTGGACAAATTTCTTATCCGCATATAGCAGTTGCATCTGGATTTATAGCTGGTCAAATGTTGGCTATAAGTTATTCTGGAACTCTATATTTTAGTAATATAGATGGAGGGACTTTCTAATGAGAAAAATTGGAGTCTTAATTTTAGGAACATATAGATCAGGCACCAGTGTTACTGCTGGTGTAATGCATCATTTAGGATTTGACACAAATTCAAAGACGGCAGAAGAAGAAAATTCAAAATTTAATCCAACCGGATCTTTTTCAGACAAACATTTCCACATACCAGTAAAAATTGACTTTCAAGAATATTTTTTAATCAAAAATAAATTTGATTTGTGGGCATGTAAAAGTCATTTGTTTTTTCAAAACAATTTAATTGAAGATTATAAGAAAAATTTTCCAGAAGATAGAGAATCTTGGTTGATAGTAACCGACAGACAAACTCAAAATTCAATTGATTCGTTCACATCAGTTAGCGGTGGTCGTGATTTATCATCTGAAATAAACAAACAAAAGAAAATTTGCCAAGAAACATATGATTCATGGGATAGCGACAAAAAAATAATTGTAAATTTTAATGAACTTAAAAATAATACTTTTGAAACTATAAAAAACATTTGCTCTAAATTAAATGTAAATTTTGTAGAAGAATCACAAAATCATGTTCAAGCTAATTTAAGCAAGTTTGGGGAATAAAAATGGCACAAACACATCATTACCTATTTGATACGGCTACTGGGTTTAATGACAGTACTGGAAGCGACAATTTCGTAAACACAACGGGGACTATTGACGCTTCTGGCAAAATTAATCAAGGTTTTCGTTTTGAATACTTGGGTATGATACCAACAAGCACAGCAAATAACTTGTTGCCAACATCTGGCGCATTTACAATAGCTTTTTGGATGAACGAAAACTTTGGTGGTGCTGGTCTTCTTTTGTTCACTGTCGGAGACATGAGTGTTGCAGTTTACGGAAAAAGTAGTGAAATAGGAGTTTATCAGACTGGATCTGGTACTTTTTATTTCCCCAGAACTAGCGGCTCTTATACTCATTACATCATAAGTACAAATGGATCTGGAACTTGGACAGTTTATAAAAATAATGTCTCACAAACATTAACAGGTGCTTCAAGTTGGACACCAAACGCCACAACATATAACTCTACTAGTGATTTTAGTTTTAATGGTGGATCAAATGGCGATCCAGTATTCATAGACGATCTTAGAATTTATAACGAAGTCATAGATGCCACAGAACGAGCATTCATCTATAATTCTGGCACAGGTACACAATCTGATAGTGGTGGTGGCGGTGGAGGATCAGCAACACAACTTAGCGTTACGACACAACCAACAAGATCTTATTCAACAAGAAACATTCCAACTCAACCAGTTATAAATCTTCTCACAAGTGGTGGGACAGTTGATGGTGCAGCTACAAATACAGTTTTTGCAAATGTTGTTTCTGGTGCTGGTACTATCGGTGGTAGTACAAGTGTATCTGCAACTAGTGGTGTTGCTACATTTTCTGGATTAAGCGTTACTGGATTTGGTCCTATTGGACTAGGTTTTACCGCATCTGGATTAACAGCAGCTTATGCTACCAGTTTCTTAGTAGACATACCTGTTCCCATTAGACCAATAAGGTCTGAAACTTCTGGATTAGTTCCAACTTCTGGTCAACTTCAAATTGGTGAATTAGCAATAAACATAGTTGATCAAAAAGGTTATGTTAAAAAAACAGATGGAACAATTGCCACAGTTTGGCAACCATCAACTCTTACTTCTGGTTCTGTCACTTCTGGATTCATAGGTAACGCTGCTGTAGTCAGCGGAAGTGTCGGCTCTGGACAAATTGGACAATTTCATCTTGCTAGCGGAGTTGGAGGCAGTTCTAGCCTTACTTCAGGACAAGTAGTTAGTGGAAATATTGGAAATAATTCAGTTAACTCTGGAAATATCAGTTCAGGACAGATTGGAACATTTCATCTGGCATCTGGCACATTTTCTTCAGGTCAATTCTTTGTTTCAGGAGCAGTTACATCTGGCGATGTAACTATAAACGGCATTTCAATTGGTAGAGGTCTAAGTAACGAGGAAACAAATACAGTTATTGGAAACACTGATGTTTATCCTGCATCTGGAGGTCAAAATGTTTATATTGGCTATGAAGTTGGAAATTACACTTCTGGACTAGGCGCAAATGTCGTCATTGGCGGATTGGCTGCTCGATATCAAAGAGAGTTGAATCAATCAGTTATTATTGGTAGCTTAGTTGCGATTTCGTCTGGAACATTAAACAATGCGACAATTATTGGTGCCAGTGCTGCAATTAATGTTCAATCTGGTATAAATACAACAATTTTGGGAACATCGGCAGGATCAGATACGTTTCTGAGTGGCAAGGTTACCTCATTATCAAACTGTCTTTTACTTGGCGCATTTGCATCACCTAAATTTCCGTCAGAAAGCGATTCCATAGCTATTGGTCAAGCTGCAACAACAGAAGGCTCTCAAACCCTAGTAATTGGAACTTCTGTAATTATTTCAGGTACAATTCACGGTAATATAAATTTCCCCAAAGGCATAAGAATTGGCGGAACAACAGCAAGCATTACATCCGGTGGTTTGCTTACTGCAACACTAGCCTCTGGCATTGTCACTTCTGGATCAATTGGCAACGGAAGTGTATTTTCCGGGTCGATTGCAAGCGGACAAATAGGCAAATACAGTTTAACAAGTGGTCTTGTCCCATCTTTTACAATTAGCGCATCTACTCCATCTAGCCCACTTTATGGTGATAGGTGGTTCGATACAAATACAGGAACATTACTAACTTATATTTATGATGGTGCTACAGCACAATGGGTCCAGTAAAAATTTAGGATAAAAAATGCCAATTAGTTTTCCATCATCACCAACTTCAGGACAAAGATATGAATTCAGCTTCAATGCTTGGATTTATAATGGTACATTTTGGCGTTCAACTAACGCCTCTGGAAGCATTACAAGCGGTCAGTTGGGCGACAATGTTATATTCAGCGGTAATATCGCCTCTGGGCAGGTAGGACAGTACCATCTTGCTAGTGGAGTAGGTGGTGGAGGCGGAGGTAGCCTTACCTCTGGACAAGTCCAGTCGGGGAATATAGGTAACAATTCCGTCACAAGCGGCAACATCGCTTCTGGTCAGGTGGGACAGTACCACATTGCCAGCGGAGCAATTGTTCTTTCTTCTGGTCAAGTCCAGTCGGGGAATATTGGCGACAATGCAATATTTAGCGGTAATATTGCAATTGGACAAATTGGTTTTTTCCATTTAGCGAGTGGAACACTTGAATTGAGTTCTGGGCAGGTCACAAGTGGCGAAATTGGCAATAATGCAGTCTTGAGTGGCAACATCGCTTCGGGTCAGGTGGGACAATTTCACATTGCAAGTGGAGCAATTGTTTTATATTCTGGACAAATTCAGTCTGGAAATGTGGGCGATAATGCTATATTAAGCGGAAATATTGCATCAGGACAGGTAGGACAATTTCATGTATCAAGTGGAGCCATTACTGTTTCCTCTGGTCAAGTTCAAAGTGGAAATATTGGCAACAATGCGGTCCTGAGTGGTTCAATTTCTTCGGGTCAGATAGGTCAGTTTCATCTTTCAAGTGGTTCTGTGACGAGTGGAGCCATAGCCTCTGGTCAAATATTCTCGTTTCACATTGGAAGTGGCGCTGTTCAAAGTGGACAATTAGGTAGCGGACAAGTAGGTTATCCTCACATTGCCTCAGGAGCAATCACATCAGGCAAGCTGGCGGCAGGCGCTGTGCTAAGTGGAAACTTGGCTTCAGGTCAATTCGGCGGTTTGCATCTGGTTTCAGGTGCTGTTCAGAATTTTCACATACAGTCGGGTCAAATTTTTGATTATCATATTTTGTCTGGTGCTGTCATAAGTGGAAAATTATCACTAAACGCAGTTTTAAGTGGAAACATTGCTTCGGGAAATATCGACTGGATTCATATTGCCAACGCTGGTGTGAGAAGCGGAAACATAGCCAGTGGTCAAATCGGCGCTCCTCACTTGGCAAGCGGTGCAGTCAGAAGCGGAGCCATAGCATCAGGTCAAATCGGACAATTTCACATTTCGTCGGGAGCAATATCAAGTGGTAAAATAAGTTCAGGATCTATTCTTAGTGGAAATATAGCAAGTGGTCAAATCGGTAGCGGTCACCTAGCGGCAGGTGTCGTCCTTGGGGCTAATATAAAATCAGGCGATATTAAGTCAGGCATGGTTGGAGACGGCGCTGTATTTAATTTTAACATTGCCTCAGGTCAAATATTCAATAACAACATAGCATCAGGCGTTATCTTCAACACAAATTTGGGATCAGGTTCTGTAACAAGTGGTGCCATAGCTTCAGGTCAAATTGGACAATTTCATCTTGCCAACAACTCTGTAAGAAGTGGAAATATTGCCAGCGGTCAGGTCGGTGGTTTTCATATTTCAAGTGGAACTTTTATAAGTGGAGTAATCGCAAGTGGAATTATAGGTTCGGTTCACCTGAGTTCAGGAGCCTTGTCAAGTGGTCAAATCGGCAGTGGTCAGATAGGCACATTCCATCTTGCGAGTTCATCTATTATTGGAGCCAATATTGGTTCAGGTCAAATTGACACTGTTCATATTTCTCCTACTGCTGTTGCTTTGCAGGCTTACAGATTGATGACAACAACTTTTAATGCTGGCGAGCTTATTTCTGGAATAAAATCTGTTTGTATCGGTTCTGGTGGTGTGATTTTATTAGCTCAATGTGGTAGTGGATTGAGATTACCAGCAATAGGTGTCACTATGAGTGGAGCTTTAAGTGGAACTGCGTGTTCTGTTGTTTCTTACGGAAGAATATTTAGTGCTGCTTCTGGGATGATTGCAAGTGGATTTGAAGGTAACTTACTTTATGTTGGTTCTGGCGGAATTGTTGTGAACAGAAGTGGCTTTACTATTGGTGGTGTTTTGTCAGCACCGGGACTTTCTGGTGATATGCAGCAGTCAATCGGCGTGTATGTTAGTGGCGGAATGTTTGTTATGCCAAGCTTGTGCGTCCACAGAAGTGGATTTGCAAACAACTTACCTTATGATGTTTAAGAGAATATAAAAAATGCCAATCAGCTTTCCATCTTCGCCTTCATCTGGACAAAGATATGAGTTCAGCTTCAACGCTTGGACTTATAATGGTACATTTTGGCAATCGACGGGATCTTCTGGCCAAATTACCAGTGGTGCAATAGGCGACAATGTAATTTTTAGTGGCAATATTGCCAGTGGAAGTATTAGTGCTTTTAATTTAGCTAGTGGAGTAGGTGGTTCCAGTCTTGTTCTGACAAGTGGTTCAATTACATCTGGTTTTATTGGAAATGATGCAGTAACAAGCGGAAACATCGCATCAGGTCAGGTGGGTCGAGTCCAAATAAATGATTATAATGTGGGAACTAATCTCTCCAAAATAAGAGATGGAATAAAAGGATATTTTGCTGGTGGAAGTACTGGAGATTATGTTGCAACAGCAGACAAATTAACATATTCGACTGACACGACTGCTGCACAAACCACTGCGAATATAAGTCAAGCAAGAGAGCAATTAGCAGGAATTTCAGAAGGATCAACAAAAGGTTATTTTGCTGGTGGAATTAATGCAGGAGGTTTTATTGCAACAGCAGATAAAATAACATATTCAAATGATACGACTATAGCACAAACCACTGCAAATTTAAGTAAAGAAAGACAAGGATTGGCTGGTTGTTCTGGACAAGGAACAAAAGGTTATTTTGCTGGTGGATCTAGTGGTGCACTTGTTGCAACAGCAGACAAATTAACATATTCGACTGACACGACTGCTGCACAAACCACTGCGAATATAAGTCAAGCAAGAGAGCAATTAGCAGGAATTTCAGAAGGATCAACAAAAGGTTATTTTGCTGGTGGTCGTAGTAGTTTAACCCAGTACAGCACAACGGATAAGATATTATATTCCACAGATACAACTGCTGCACAAACAACAGCCAATCTAAGTCAAGCAAGACGACAATTGGCTGGATGCGATGGAGAAGGAAAAAAAGGCTATTTTGCTGGTGGGAATGGTCCTGTGGCAACAGCAGACAAATTAACATATTCCACAGACATAACTGTCGCCCAAACAACAGCAAATTTAAGTCAAGCAAAAAATAGTTTAGCAGGTTGTTCTGGAGAAGGAACAAAAGGATTCTTTGCTGGTGGGACTACTGGTGCCACGCCTATCGCAACAGCAGATAAAATAACATATTCAACTGATACAACTATAGCACAAACAAGTGCTAATTTAAGTCAAGCAAGATTTAACTTGGCAGGTGTTGGAAATAATTATTCAACAGTATTTGGAGATAATTGCGTTTTTTCTGGCAATATTTCTTCAAGCGAAATTGGATCAATTCATTTTGGATTCTCGTATCCAACTAGCGGTTCAATTAAATCAGGCAATATCGGCGACAATTCTGTAAATTCTGGAAATATTGGTAGTGGACAAGTTGGAAGATTTCATATAAGTTATTTTAATCCGGGTAATAATTTAGCTTTAGTTAGAGGTGGAATAAAAGGTTATTTTGCTGGTGGATATATTGCTGGTGGTGTTGCAACAGCAAATAAATTAACATATTCAACAGACACAACTACAGTTCAAGCAACAGCAAATTTAAGTCAGTCAAGAGGTTTTTTGGCAGGTTGTTCTGGAGAAGGATCAAAAGGTTATTTTGCTGGTGGATCTAATGACGCATCTACAGCATTAGCAACGGCAGATATAGTATCATATTTAACAGATACAACTGCTGCTCAAACAAGTGCAAATCTAAGTCAAGCAAGATATATATTAGCTGGTTGTTCTGGAGAAAAAACAAAAGGTTATTTTGCTGGTGGAAACACAGGTGCTGCTGTTGCAACAGCAGACAAATTAACATATTCAACTGACACAACTGCCGCTCAAGCAAGTGCAAATCTAAGTCAAGCGAGAGGATACTTAGCAGGAGTTTCTGAAGGATCAACAAAAGGTTATTTTGCTGGTGGATCTACATCTGATGAATCTGGTGTAGCATTATTAACAGCAGATAAATTAACATATTCAACAGACACAACCGCTGCCCAAACATCAGCTAATCTAAGTCAAGCAAGATCAGGATTAGCAGGTTGTGACGGAGATGGAATAAAAGGTTATTTTGCTGGTGGATATACTAGCAACTATGTTGCAACATCAGATAAATTAACATATTCAACAGACACAACCGCTGCCCAAACATCAGCTAATCTAAGTCAAGCAAGATTATCTTTGGCTGGAATTTCAGAAGGATTAACAAAAGGTTATTTTGCTGGTGGAAACATAGGTTCAAGTGTTGCAACAGCAGACAAATTAACATATTCAACTGACACAACTATTGCCCAAACAACTGCAAATCTAAGTCAAGCAAGAGCACAATTGGCTGGAGCAAGTCAAGAATTCACTAGTGTATTTGGCAACAATTCAATAACTTCTGGCAACATATCATCTGGTCAAATTGGACAATTTCATTTTTTATCTGGAGTTATACGAACTGCAACGAATATCGTAAACAGTGGAAATTTTGGTGATTCTTCCGTTAATTCAGGAAACATTGCATCAGGAGTTGTATCCCAATTTAATTTTTCTGATTCTTCTATTTACTCTGATTCAGTAAGAAGCGGAAACGTATCAACATTTAAGTTCGCCAATAATGCCGTTTTCAGCGGAAATATAAGTAGTAGCAATACAATAACAACTGTAAACTTAGCTTCAGGAGGCGTGCGGAGTGGTGCATTTGGTGACAATGCAATAAGTAGTGGAGATATTCTCAGCGGTAGAATCACCAGAGATAACATCAGTAGCGGAGCATTCCAATCATTTAATATTGCGAGCGGATCAATAAGCACTGTGAAACTGGCAAGCGGAGCAGCAGTAGGCGCATTCAACCTTGCAAGCGGAATTGTCGTGAGCGGAAACATTGCTTCTGGCTCTATATTTTTTACCCCATTTATTGATGGAGCTATTGAAAGCGGTAACATTGCAAGCGGCGCAATTGGAAATACACATTTGGGGGCTGCGTCCGTAACAAGTGGTGCAGTTCCTAGTGGAACAGTTATTTTCAATATGGTTGGTGCGAATGCAACAGTTGCTTATAACTTTGCAGATGTCGCATTAGCTTCAGGAAACTTTGCACTCCAGTCTGTAACTGGTGAAAATCTTGCAGATGGACTTTGGCCAATTCCTACTGCATTTTATGTGTCTGGCGGTATTACCGCTTTCATGTTCAATAACAACTCAATTGTTAGTGGATCAATATCAACAACAACCACTTTAATTAGTCAAGGTTATTTTGCAGGTGGATCTACAGGAGCAAATGTTTCAACAACAGACAAAATATTATATTCAACAGACACAACTGCCGCTCAAACATCTGCCAATCTAAGTCAATCAAGAAATGAATTGGCGGGAATTTCTGATTATACAACTAATGGTTATTTTGCTGGTGGAGCAACATCTTCGTTTTCTGGACATGTTGCAACAACAGATAAAATTGTATATTCAACAGACACAACTGCCGCTCAAACATCTGCAAATTTAAGTCAAGCAAGACAAGGATTGGCTGGATGTTCAGGAGAAAGAACAAAAGGATATTTTGCTGGTGGAACTACTGATCAAGTAAACAGCTTAAACACAGCAGACAAGCTAACATATTCAACAGGCACAACTACCGCACAATCAAGTGCAAACTTAAGTCAAGCAAGATATTACCTTACTGGAATTTCAGAAGGAACAACTAAAGGTTATTTTGCTGGTGGGCAGAGTAGCACCGTTTTAGTAACGGCAGACAAATTAACATTTTCAAATGATACAACTGCTGCTCAAACAACAGCGGATCTTAGCACGGCAACAGCCTATATTTCTGGATGTTCTGGCGAAGGAACTAAAGGTTATTTTGCTGGTGGTGGTACATTTGCCATAACAATTAATGCATATAAATTAACATACACAACAGATACAACTACCGCTCAAACTACTGCAAATTTAAGTCAAGCAAGAAGAGAATTAGCAGGAATTTCAGAAGGATCAACTGAAGGTTATTTTGCTGGCGGTAACGGTCCTGTGACAACAACGGATAAGCTATTATTTTCTACTGATACAACTGCTGCACAAACAACCGCTAATTTGAGTCAAGCAAGAAATAGTTTAGCAGGAATTGATGGCGCACAAAATTATTTAATCATACCTTACCTAGTCACTTCTGGAAAACTAACAACAACAGAAGCCAACGAAATTCGTTTTACAAACTTGGCATCTGGTTCAGTATTAAGCGGAAATATAGTTTCTGGTGTTGTATTCAGCGATGCAACCACAAATAACTTCTCAAACGCAGGAGTAAGAAGCGGAAATATTGCCTCTGGACAAGTTGGTAGAGTTCATTTTGCCAATGAAACAATACTTTCAGGAAATATAGGAAGCGGTGTAATAAGATTCCCAGAATTCTTCGGCGATACTACAACATACACAAATATTGCCAGCGGACAAATTGGGAATGTACATCTTGAATCAATCGATGTTTCACTTCAAACAAAAATGGGATATTTTGCTCCTGTTACATTTTTTGGTATAACAGGAAATAAATTAAATTATTCCACAGATACAACTTCTTCAATTATAATTTTGAACCAAGCAAGAGTTGCTTTAACTGGAATATCAGAAGGATTAACAAAAGGATATTTTGCAGGAGGATATAGTACAGGCGGGACAATTGTTGCAATAACAGAAAAATTCTCATATTCAACAGAAACAACTATTACTCAAGCAACAGCAAATCTAAGCCAAGCAAGATATCGTTTGGCGGGATGCTCTGGAGAAAGAACAAAAGGTTATTTTGCCGGTGGAACTACTGGAGGATCAGATATTGCAACAGCAGACAAATTAACATATTCAACAGACACAACTGTCGCACAAGCAAGCGCAAACTTAAGTCAAGGAAGATTTTACCTTGCTGGAATTTCAGAAGGATTAACAAAAGGTTATTTTGCTGGTGGAGTATCAATAGCAATCGTTGCAACAGCAGAAAAATTAACATATTCAACAGACACCACAACGGCACAAACAACTGCAAATTTAAGCCAAGCAAGATCAGGGGTGGTTGGATGCTCAGGTGAAGGAACAAAAGGTTATTTTGCTGGCGGAGATACAGATTCAGTAGTCACAACAGCAGATAAAATAACATATTCAACTGATACGACTGTTGCTCAAACAAGTGCTAATTTAAGTCAAGCAAGATTTTCATTATCAAGTGTATCCCAAGGATCTACAAAAGGTTATTTTACAGGAGGAACACTCGATTTTAGTATTATTTATAAAACAGCAGATAAATTAACATATTCAACAGAAACAACTGCTGCTCAAACAACAGCAGATTTAAGTGGAGCAAATTATGATTTTGCTGGAATTGATGGTGGCGTGTCTTATTCTCAATTGATTGCAAGCAGCAAGCTTTCATCTGGAACAATTGGTCTTACAACAGCAAGTGGACAGAATGCAGCATTCCCATACAATCTCTCAGAAACAGCAGAAATAAATACAAACAGACCAATGTTTGATTATTTCGTTTTCCAAGAACAGTGTTCAGGCATCAAAGCAGTTTGCATTGCATCTGGAAGCAGAGTTGTAAGGGCACAAAGAGCAAGTGGAATGAGACTTCCAGCAATTGGCGTTACAAGCGGAACTGTCAACAGCGGAACAATTGGAGCAGTTTACTATTACGGATATGTTGGAAGAACTGGAACATTCGCTCAAAACTCTGGTCTAAATAATGGAATTTCTGGATTCCAAGGAAGACCTCTTTATGTCGGATCGGGCGGAAATATCGTTAATCAAAGCGGAATGCGTGGAGCATCCTCTGGCGCACCATTCATATCAGGCGACATGCAACAACAAATAGGCATCGCCATGAGCGGAGGACTATTCGTTATGCCAAGTCCAAGAGTTGTAAGATCAGGATTCAGAGGCACATTACCTTATAATCATCCTGCTTAAAACTTATCAAAAAATATATTGAAACTCATGCTGATTCTGTCTTCAGAAGACCTATTCATCTGAACACTATGCATAAGCCAAGAAGGGAATATATAACATCTTCCCGCTATTGCAGGATAAATTAAATTATTTGCAGTAACAATACTAAAATCCTTATAAGTAGCATCAAGCATCCCCTTCGCAATCAAAGGGGAATGGAAAATAATATTTCCAGAATTTTCAGGTGCCTGTAAATAATAACACCCAGAAAATATGTTGCGTGGATGTGTATGACTCGCATTATATGCGCCAGAAGGATTAACATTAACCCAAGAATTATAAATTTTTATTTCTTCAACAATAGTCAAAGATTCACGAATATTTTGAACAAAACCAGATAAATCACGCTTCAACTCAGAACAAACATGATTATCAAGAAAATTGTCTTGGCTCTGCCAACCACCACCCATATTCGTTTTTTCAACACCAACAGGATCAGAAGCCTGTCGGTATCTCGTGTAATCAATTAAATTTTGCCTGTAACCCTGATCATTCAAATCACAAACATATATCGTCGAAGGAAATGCTAACTCACACTTAATCATCAATCATCCAACCACTTTGAAAACTTATATCTCGTCTGGCCACCAACAAATTTCTTTTCAACCTCAAGATCTGAATTCAAAATGCGATAATCTGGAATACTCTTAACCTTATACTTTTTCTTCAAAGTCGAATTTTCATCTACATCAACAATAAGCACCACAAACTTATCAAGCTTTTCCTTTACCTCTTTTTCCTTAAACATTTTCTTCATGGATTGACATGGCGCACACCAAGATGCACCAAAATAAAGGAAAATTTTCTTTTTATCTTTCTTCGCAATCTTAACAGCCTCATCATAAGATGAGGCTTCCTCTGCCTTAATAAAACTCAATGACAAAAACAATAAAACAAGAACTAAAATTCTAAACATAATCGCCTCATTCGTATGAATTGCCAGTAGCAAAATCAACATGACGACAACGAACACTTGCATCAACCAACAACTTAAATCCCTTCTCACGCAACTTCTGAGACAAAAAACTATCCTGCGTGAGATGAGCAGTTGTCACTGTCCAAGGATATTCTGTCTGAAGAAAACATTCAATAGGGAAAAGAGTGAAACCTTGAGCAATAGTGTAAACTTCATGCACACCAACATCATCTTTATTCAAAGTCAATGCCTGACGCTTGCCAGCAATAACCTGAATGTGAACACCTTCTGGATATGGGACTTTCTTCACATAATATCCACCCAAAACAGCCTTAGGATCACCAATTTCACGGTAACGAGCCAAAAGCCTTTGGAATCCATCAGTAGGTGGGAAAGTATCATCCTCAACAGTCAAAAGCATATCGCAACCATCATTCAGGGCAGTCTGGATGGCATCGTTATACGCTTCTGCGGTTGTCCTCCCAAATACATTCAGGAATTTAACCTGAACTCCTGATGGAATGGCTAGATTTTCCAAAACAGGCAATCTCTCTGCCTTTTCACGAGTTGGAACAACAATTAAAATCTTGACATCACCAACTTCTAGATACTTTTTCTCAACTTCCCTGATATGGTCCAGCTTTGGAGTCGCTGCAAGATTGATCTGGCGTAGTGCTTCACTGTTACCAACGCCAACCCTTCCAGTCGCCTGAAGATCTTGCTGCGCTTGTCGATCTAGACGAAGCTTCCAATAGCTTTCCTGAGCATTATCAATTTCTTCTCGTGTATATTTCTTGGGAAAACTTTGATAAATCTTATAAAGAGCATCCAATTCTCTTAAAGCGCCTAGCACGGCATAATCTTGTTCTTGAAGGTCAATTCTTTTCAAGTCTGCATCAATCTGATCAATTTCAGTTCCCTTGTCTTCAAGTTCTTTAATTTGAATTTCGATCCTTCTTTTTCCTAGTTTCGCTCTTTTCAAATTAGCAACTTTTATTTGTATCTCAAGGACACACTGGCTAAATTGCATTTCAATTGTATCGTGCTGACCAACTACAAATTTTTCAATTACATATGATGTTCTTGGCTGTTGGATCTCAAGAAATGATTGTTCCAATTCCTCAATAGCTTTTACTGCTTCATTTACTCTTTCATCAATCGTAGTCAATTCGTTCATTTTTAAGCCTCATTTGAAAAAATAAATCTATTACATTATAATGTCAATGACACCATTGTCAAAATAAATGAGATTCAATTATGCCGGGATCATGGGAACTTATCAATCAAAATCGTGTCCTATGTTGCATTTTAACGAGAGAATATGCACCAGTTGCATGGGCTTTCGGACTCAGAAACCTGCAAATTCCCGGTGCAGTCACAGCACTCCAAGGAATGCCATATGACCATGCACGAAATACAGGATGCTTAAAACTACTCGAACTCGGCTGGGAATGGCTATTCTTTCTCGATGACGATGTCATTCCTCCTCCTGATGCAATCATAAAACTAATGTCTCACAAGAAACCAATCGTAAGTGGCTTGTACTACAGAAGATACGAACCACTTGCCCCTGTAATGTTGAGAGAATCAGAAAATGGTCCTCAATGGATTCAAGAATTTAATGCTCCTGACCTTCTGGAAGTCGATTATGTAGGAGCAGGATGCCTTCTCATACATCGTGATGTTATCAAACAATTACCTCCACTCAGCAATCGTTGCCAATGGTTTGAATGGCGATGCGATAGAACTGATCTTCCTCATCTTGAAAAAACAAGCGAAGACTTTACTTTCTGCAAACATGCCAGAAATCATGGATTCAAAATTTATGTTGATACCAGTGTGCAATGCCGACATGCAGGATTGGGACAAAGTGAAATTGGCGGATTCAAACCATTGGAGATCAGAGCCTGATGAAACTTACATACTTGCCAACAACTCCAATGAAAAAGTTAAAAATCTGTGTCATATCCAGCACAGTCCTACATTGCCCCCCAAAGGGCTATTCTGGACTAGAAATGCTGGCTTGGCAAATAGCTGAAGGGCTTACAGCCAAAGGTCATGAAGTAATGCTTGTTGCACCAAGAGGATCAACAAGTAGTTGTGAAATTCATGAAACAACACAATATGAACCAGAAGGACAAGCCTACAGCGGTTATTGGCACAAACTACCAAGCTTTGATGTGATCATCGATCATAGTTGGGAAAAATGGAGCTACATCCTGAAAATGGAAGGTAAGCTTCCACAACCAATCCTTGGCGTTCTACACGCTCCTGTAGACACTATGTACAGCACAGCACCATCAGTCCCATTCCCATGCTTTGTTTGCATCAGCAAAGACCAATCAGATGGTTGCTCCGCACACCTGAAAGTCGCTTCCCGTGTCGCTTATAACGGAGTTGATGTTAATTTTTATAAAAACACAGGATTAACAAGAAACGACCGTTATCTCTTCCTCGCCAGAATAAGCACAATCAAGGGTCCACATATTGCTGTTGATGTGGCCAATACTTGTAAAATTGGACTTGATCTCGTAGGAGATGACAGAATCACAGGAGAACCAGAACTTCTCAACAGTATTAAATCTAAATGCTCTGTATCGCCCAATCTTAGGTATGTAGGGCATCAAAACCGTGATGAGTGCAGTGTATGGTTTAATACAAATAAAGCCCTCCTACACCCCAACAAACACTTCCGTGAGCCATTCGGACTTGCACCAGTCGAAGCTCAACTATGTGGAATGCCTGTTATTGCATGGAATCATGGTGCCTGCAAAGAAACAATCAAGCATGGCGAGACAGGATTCCTTGTCAATAGTCAAGAAGAAATGGAAAAACTTATCAAAGACGATGCTGTTTCAACAATTAAATCAGAAAACTGCATTGAATGGGCAAATCAGTTTTCTTATGACAACATGATTAAAAGATATGAAGATCTTTGTTTTGAAGCAATAGACACAGGTGGCTGGTGAAAATACATATTTCTTATACTTATGGCTGTCCTGATGAAACAATTCTTCGTGAATTGATGAGCTATGACATTCAATGCCCAGAATGCACAATTTTAGAGCCACATGAAAATGCTCCACTAAACTTTGAGGTTCCAACTAGCTTTACAAGTTTGCACTGGAGCAGACAATACGAATATCCTTGGGCAATTATGCATAGTAATTTGAAGCCAAGCGATGTTTGTCTTGATGCTGGTGGAGCATATGCTGTTTTCAAGTATGCAGTTGCCAAAAGATGCGCCAAAGTAGTCACGATTGATATGAATCAAGACTATCTTGACAAATCTATAAGGTCAGCAAAAAGACTTGGTTTCAAAAACATTGAGTTTTATAATTCTAAAATTCAAGATTATAGAAGTGAAGAAAAATTTGATAAAGTCTATTGTATATCTGTTCTAGAACACATACAGAGTAGTAGTGAAAGAATTGAATGTATTGAAAACATGATAGGAATGCTAAAGAAGGATGGAGAGCTTTATTTAACTTTCGATTTTATCATAGAAGAAGGTGAAAATCAGTTTGATTTTTACATGGGAAAAAATGAAGCAGCAGAAATATTAAATTATTTTGGCGTATCTGAATTTAATGATGAAAAATATTATTCTGCGAGTTTCCCCGGTGGTTGCGTTCTTGCAACAATATGTTTGAAAGTGTGGGAAATATGAGGATACCTGACCATATTATTCAAGAATATAAAACCTTTGATCCAGAATCAAGATTATTTTTTGCTGATTTTGATGAGCCACAAGGTTCAAAAATACTTGAAGTTGGATCTCAACATAGTCCTATAGCCAGCATGATGGCTAAGTGTGGATTTCATGTTACAGGTGTTGATTTAAGAGATTCTGATCAAGAATTAAACTATAATCACATTACTGCTGATTTCTGCCGATTACCATCTTACTTCCTTCGTGAAAACATAGGAACTTTTGATGCTGCTGTTATTGTCTCTGCCATTGAACATTTTGGTTTGAATACTTATGGAGAAGGCAAGATACATGAATATTATGATGTTATTGCCATGCGATATATTTATGATTTATTGAAACCGGGAGGAACATGTTATTTGACAACACCTTTCGGTGGTAAATTTGTTGTACACAAGCCTCATTGGCGTGTTTATGATTGGGCTAATCTACTTGAACGAATTGTTCAAGACTTTAGAACAGAAGTGTTTAATCTTGGTGTTTGTGAAGAAATAACAATCAACGGTAAGGTTTTTCCTGTTGGAAGCCCAATATCAATGAACGAGGCTATACTGAATACAATTGGATTACCTCATGTTTCTTGCTATGTAAGATTAAGAAAACCATTGGATTAAATCATGTTTTTATTTGTAACAAATGATAAAATCGGTTCAGAAACAGGAGGCGGTCAAGTAACCGCACATGAATTTGAAGCGTTAAATCAACTTGGTCCTGTTGATGTCATCAATCCCGCACCAACCAATAATCCTTTTGATTCAGAAAAGTCTATTCAAGAAATTGATTTCAGTAAGTATAAGCTTGCACACTTCTATGCTGGCACATTCCCAGAACTAACCACCAAATTAAAAGCAAATGGCGTAAAAATAACTTACACTGTTGCTGCTCATGATGTTGACATCAGCAGAGAAGAATTTTTAGGATTAGGTGCTTCCTTTGATTTTCCACACTTAAATGATCCAAATTTATTTCAAAAATATATAAGCTGCTACAAGAATGCTGATGTTGTAATATGTCCATCAATGGTTGCAGAAAAAACCAATAATAAATATGGAATAAACAATACAAAAATAATTCCACATGGTCATGTTCCCGTCAGGAACAAGAAGATTCCAAATAAGTTTGCAGTTGGGTATCTTGGTCAGTGTGGACCTGATAAAGGATTGAGATATTTGTTAGAAGCTTGGTCTATTCTAAATTACAAAGATGCCATATTGAATCTTGCAGGAATTCAAACTCCCAGATTGTTGCCTTTAATTAGACATTTTGGAAAAGGCAATATCAATATTCAAGGCTGGGTTAAATCGACAGAAGATTTTTACAATAGTTGTTCTGTTTATGTTCAGCCAAGCGCAACAGAAGGATTTGGCATTGAAGTTCTTGAGGCTATGAGTTCTGGCAGACCTGTTGTTGTTTCTGATGGTGCTGGAGCATCCGATTGCATTGAAGGTTGCGGTTTTGTATTTGAGAAAAAGAATGCTAAGCAGCTTGCACAAATGATCGACACATTGAAAAACAATCAAAATCTTTGTGAAGAGTTTGGCAAAAATGCGGAAACAAAAGCGAAAAATTACACTTGGGACAAGGTCAAAGAACAATACATCCAATTGTGGCGGGGCATGATATGAGTTATTCATTTCCATTTAGTCAAAATGATAAAGTAATTGAATTGGGAGGAGGAGATAGACCATATTTCCGTCCAAATCTCGATGTTCGCTCAGGAACAAGCATTGACATAGTTGCTGATTTTAATGAACCATTGCCAATACCAGAAAATGAATACAATGGTGTATTCAGTCAATTTTGCATTGAACATCTTTCTTGGCGTAAAGTAAAACTATTCATCAGTGAAGTTTATCGTATTCTCAAGAACAATGGTAAAGTTGTTTTTATTACAGCTAATACCGAAAAGCAAATGCAATATGTTCTTGATCACGATGAGTGGAACGACAACTGTTCTTGTATTATTTTCGGTGACCAAGATTATCCAGAAAACACTCATCGCAATAGCTTCAGTCCAAAATATGCAATTAAGTTAATGACTGATGCTGGATTCACCAATGTTATTGTATTGCCTTTTGGGGAATTACAAACAGATATGATTATTGAAGCAACCAAAAAAACCAATAAAATTGATTTTGATAGAGAGTATTTTGATAATCCTCATTTTTATGGTGAGAATACTGGATTCTATCGTGATCATCCAAGCAATTGGATTGTTTTCAATAACATCATGAAGAAGAATCCAACTTCTGTTTTGGAAATTGGTTGTGGTAGAGGATATTTGCTTAAAAGACTTGAAGTAAATGGTGTTCCATCCAGAGGATTAGAAATATCCAAGCATTGTTTTCTAACAAGAGTGAGTGATTCTGTTGCTGAATTTGATGTGAGGCAAACACCTTGGCTATTTGAAGACAATCAATTTGATTTGTGTGTGTCACATGGTTTTTTTGATTTTATTGAAGCTGAATATATTCCTGTTATTCTTAAAGAAATAAATCGTGTTTGTTCAAGAGGAATGCATGGAGTAAACACAAATAGTCTAAATCTTTCTTGGAGCAATCAGGAATTTATCGACAACAAGCATTTAACAGAAGGATCTCTTGCTCTGAATATACCTGCTGGAGATGGTAGGCTTAAACTCAATATTGGTAGCTTCACGGTGATGTTACATAATGGCTGGATCAACACAGACATTGTAAATCTGAATGATTATGCTGCTCAAAATCAATACAAATTCCTTCAGATGGATTGTAGGCATCCGCTTCCATTTGAAAAAAGTACTGTTGATTTAATTGTTTCCAGTCACATGTTAGAGCATCTTGATTGGAATGAAGGATTGAATTTTCTTAAAGAGTGTAATCGCATTATGAAACCAAATGCGACCATAAGGATCGCTGTTCCAGATGCAGAAAAATTAGTTAGTTATTATAAGGATAACAATCTTGAATTTTTAGATCAGATGAATGTTACTGCTGCTCAAAATAAAGCGCAATCATTCAAGTTATGGTCATTCTTATTTGATGGTCACAAGATTGCATATGATTTTAGTAGTTTAGAGCAGATTGGAATGGAAGCTGGATTCCGTGTTGAGAGAAGGAATTTTAATGAAGGTAATTTACAGATAATCAGGGAGACGATGGATTATCTCCCTGAAATTAGCATATATGTTGAAATGACTAAGAATTCCAATGTCTGATGCAATTTGCCATGACGAAACCACATGTGATAATGTTTATTATCCAAAAGAATGTGCGAATGATGGCTCCTATGTGACATTCAATGTCATCATACATTAAGTCGTCACCCATGGCTTTACGCCAAATTGACCAGAATTTTTTCAACATTAGTCAAGAACACCTTGAGTTTTTCCAATATTACCAAGAACATCAACTGCATTCCATACGGCGTTGTAGACAGTTTCGTCTGTAGCGGTGTAAGAAAAAAGATCTCTCATGTGAAGTCTTCTTCTTTCTGTTGGATGAAAGTTTGGTTTTCCATTTTCATCTAGGTAGCATAATCTGTAGTCAACAACCAGAATTGGTTCTGGGCTAGAGGTGAGTGTTGCATCAAGAGTAAGGTTTTCGACCCACCAAACATTATAGATTTTTTCAATTGTTGCAGGCTCTATGATTGGATTTTCTTTTGTGATTAAGGCCATTTTTTCTCCTATACGTTATTTAATAAATTCACTTGTTTCGACGCATTCTTTTTGAGCTTGATTATATCCATTATAGTAACCTATTAGATAACCACACGATAAATAAATCATACTTAAAATTAAAAGCATGATGAAATAAGGTATTTTTTTCAAGAATGACATCATGACCTATTTAGAGGATTTTGCCACAAATTCTTTGATCTTCAGCGGATTTATTTCTCTTTATCACTGATTCACTATTCTTTTTGTCATATGCAAAAATGCCATTTTGAATTTGAGTGAATATATCTGACCTCATATAAACATCTACGCTTTTGTTTATTCCTGTTACGATAACGCTTGATAAAAGCCTTCTTGCGATGAAGGGATCAATACTATAAGCGTGTGCTCTGCACAAACAGCGTAGTCCTTGCCATTGCATCATGATTGGAACAGGATTACAGATGAAATTATTTTCAACTTGCTCATGGCTTCCTAAGTATATGATTGCGTTTATTGCTGAGTGTTGTGTGATTTTTTGTAAAAGTATTGCATCATGTTCAAGAATAACAATTGGCTTATCTTGTTCGGCACACTCTGCCCAAAGGCTTATGTGTGTTAAAAAAATTGAAATTTCTGTTTTATCTAAGGTTGGATTTGAGCATTTGATCCACTTCAGCCAATCTTTTCTTTTCAAGTGTTCTGGTTCTTTTATTTCATCGCCTGTGCCATCAAAAGCTGGCCACATTTTGTAAGACATTCCTACATCTTCACATGATTTGGCGCATTCATTTGCGTACTGACATGATTTTTCATTGTCGGGCAAATAGATGATATAAGCTGAATCAACTCCAATTTCATATTTGTAATGTAAATTCACTTTTCTTTTCCTTTCTCTGGAATTGTTGATTCACTGGGAACATCCATGGCATATATCCCGAAACACAACATTGAAAAACGATTTAGACTTATTGTTACATCAGCAGAAGAAAATATTCCTTTTTCCAATATATGGCTAACTAAATTTTTTGCCATAAAAGGATCAATGCTATAAGCATGTGTTCTGAGTATGTGTCTATAATCTGGATTAAGTTGTGCATGAGGAGGAATGATACTCCAAAAATTATTTCTTACTTGTTCATTACATCCCAAATAAATGATCGCATTTACTGCTTGATGTTCTGTAAAAGGCTGAAGCATCACAGCGTCATGTTCTAATACAATTAAAGGTCTGTTTTGTTCTATGCACTTGCACCACAAAGAGAAATGACTTAACAAGCAGCATACTTCTGGCTTTGTCAATTCGTGATTTACAAGACGAAGCCATTTAAGCCATGTGGCTTCTTGGCAATGTTCTGGGACTTTGATACCTTCAACATGAGGGTCAGTTCCATCAAAAGCATCGTAGATTTCGGCTTTTTGACCTACTCTTTTGCAAGATTCAAGGCATCGAGATGCTAATCTCTCTGATAATTCATGACCACGAATGGTGATGATATATGCTTTTCCCACTGCTAAATCATATTTTGGATGAAGGGTTTCATTTAATATTTGCATTAGTACACCAGATTAAATTGATTATAATGTTCAGTCAAATATGGCCCAAGTATCTCATCAGGAGGAGTGCTTGTCTTCTTCAAAATTGTTCTAATCAAATGTAAATTTTCTAATCCCCAAGCAGCATCTTTTTCTTCAGCGCAAAAATTATGAATGTTTTCATAAAGATGACCCAAATGATGAGGCAATCCTAAAAAGTCATAAATTTCTTTCAACACAATATCAGGTTTGTTTACCAAGTTTTCATATTCAACAATATGCAAATTATCTCTATAATTTTTCAAACCAAACTTCATGCTTTCATATGGAGATATGATGTATTCTTCCCACAAACATTTAGCACGATTGCCAATGTTAATTGGTATTTTTTTTGATTTCAAATGATTGTCAATAAAGTTATCAGATTGTTTGTTTTTTTCAATTAATTTAATATAAGAAGCAATTATTTCTGAAACTGGACGAACAGTGCAAATTATTTTAGGTTCATCTGTTACAAATCTTTTCAAAGGAATCAAATTTCGTGGATGACCACGATGTTTATCTAAAATGTATTTCTTGTCTATATGCTTGTAAAAGCTTTCGATAATACCTTTATAAACATTGGCAGAAACCACATCTTTATCATAAGTGTATTTTTGGTCCAACAAGTTGAAATTTTGGTTGGTGAAACAAAGTAAATCTAAAAGAGGACTAGTTGGAGTGACATGAAAATCTGGGTTTTGACCTATGATCGAACCTAAAAGTGTAGATCCAGATCTTGGAAGACCAGACAAGAAAAATATCGTTTTCAATTCAAATCCCCTAACAAATCTTTAAGCTTTGCCATGGGTTCATCCCAATTTCTTGGTTTTATTTGCCTTAGCAGTGTTACATTTTCACCATACCAAGGGGTTTTCTCTGTTGAGTGACACCAAGTGTAGTATGCTGAAATTGGAATGAAAATATAAACCTTTTTGCCTTGTGATGCAGCCATATGAGCAATACTTGTGCATGATGTAATGACAATGTCAAGATTACTGATTAGGGCAAAAGTATCTTCAATTGTTTCTAGCTTATCATTATAATCAACAATATTAGGGAAATCAACAGTTTCTTCTACTCCATCATCTCTTTGCAGACTAATGAAATGAGCATCAATATGACCAATATTTGAATAAAGCTGAGAGACAGGATAGGATCGATGTAGATCTTGTTCGTAATTCTTACTTCCCTTCCAACGAATACCGATTTTCGGCTTATCTGTTTCAATTTTCCATTTGTTCTGGAATTCTGGACAAGGTTTTAGATATGGTTCTTTCCATAAATCTGCATATCCAAGATTCAAATAAATTGGTAATTGCATTGAATATGTCCACATGACATCAGGCATATGCAATGCTTCTTCCAAATCTTGAATGACAGGATAACCATTTTTTACAAAAAGGTCAGTTATTCCTTGTCTATCATTTTTTTTATTTTTCTGTGTAGCTTCATACCAATAGGCATTAATGCCACGTTCTTTCAAATGATTCATAAATCGAATATTGATGATCTCATCGCCGATTCCTGCTTCGGCATAAACAACAAGGTTTTTTACATCTGGAGAACCTTGCCAAAATGGCAGATTCAAAGCATTATTTTTTGCAAATATTGTTTGTGTATTCCAAAGTTTCATCTTGGCTCCACCCAAGAGAAATTGTCTCATTCCTTTTTGGAATTTATCTTCATAAAGATAATATGTCCCCAAGTTGAATTCAATCTTATCACGAATTTCTTCAGGAATATCATCGCTCAACAATGCTTTTTCAAGTATTTTTTGAGCTTCAGGTTTTCTGTTTAGCAAATAAAGAGCATAAGACTTATGAAGTTCGATTTCACCAGATGATCCTGCTCCTTCATTGAAGCCAATGTATATCATTGCCTCTTCTGGCATATTGGCGCTGTTGTAAACATTTATAAGATTGCTTCTTGTTACAAATACATGTTGTGCTGTTGGAGCAACAATTAAAGATGCCTTACCATGCTTTATTGATTTCTTATATTCTTTTATCTTAAAATAACATTTAGATAAATTATCATGTTGACCAAATAGTGAAGCTGATTCGGCAAAAGCATCAAGACATTGAACTGCAAGGTCTTTATGCCCAATTTTTTCAAGAGCAATTATAAATGGCTCTAGATCGCTTATGCCTTGTGGTTCTTGGCTCATAGGTTCCTGATATATTGTTCGACTTTGTAGAAGTCTCCTACAATTCTACTGATACGGGAGTCTTTATCTTTTTCAACTAGTTCTTTTGATGGAACATTTTCACCCATATCTTGAATGAACTTCTCCAATCCAACTAAGTAAGACCAAAACCAATATTTTCTATTCCTAAGCCTTTTTTGAACATCCTTAACATATGTCTTCCAAGGAATTTTCCATTTTTTGAAAATAACTACATATCTTTCCATCATCATGCGATTCTGTTCATCATAAAATTCAGGTTCAAAATCAGGACTGTCAAGCATAAAATCCTTATTGATAAATTTAACCCATTGCTATCTCGACACCGATATGATTTTCAATTCTAGACTTGCCATTTTTTTTTGTAAACACCCTTCATGTCATGAGTCATCTCATTTAATCTGTCGCCCATAAGTCTATGTGAGGCACTAAACTCATGATAAACATGGCTACCATTTACAAGAAAATGTTTTATATTCAACTTTTTCAAGGAATTAGCATAATCGTTGTCTTGATACCAGAATAAAAAATTCTCATCTAAAATTTTATTTTCACATAACATTTTTCTTTCAGCACAAATACACCAACCAACTAAATATTTTTCTACTTCATATCCTTCCAAAAATTGTGATTTATATTCATCTGGAGTTAGTATTACCTTATGACGATTTGGCTCAAGAGGAGAAGCACTCTTCATATTATGAAGAATCATGGTCTGAAGAAGAATCTCTGCTGAATTAGGACCAAATATCAAATCATTATTGCACATTAAGACAAAATCAGACTCGCAATATTGTAAACCTATGTTAAGGAATTTATTGTAATTAAAATCCTCACAAGGATGAATAACTTTACATCCATTATAGAAAAAAGAATCATTGTCTGAAGAACTGTTTGTTTCAACAATTATTACATTTAACGACAAATTAGTATTGTTGCGAAACAAAGATGAGACACATCTTTGTGTAAGACCATAAAAAGACAAGTCTTTCGTGTAAGAAAGAATTATAACATCTAATTTTTGCATGAATCAACCACCTAATTCCAACTCCTTAATTTCAACATTATGGCCTTCTTTCTTCAAAATATCAATTCTTTTGTTGCTATGATCTTCCAGATAATCATTAATTTCAAAAACAAAGTCAAAATAATTCAATCTTTCTTTGTCATCTGCCGTTCTTAGTCCACGACCCATACGCTGAATAATCATGTGATCAGCCTGACCACCAGCAGCGTTAATTAAATTGTTTGGATGGACGTTGATTCCAGTATTGAAAATTTGCTGAGTCGCAATTGCAATTAAATCGCCTTTAGCCTTCTGCAATTCTTTAATTACCGACTTTCTGGTAACGGCATTATCCTTGCCTTGAACCCAAAGACTATTGGGAAGAAGCTTATTTAGAGCATCTCCATGGGCAATCCTATCAACTAGAATAAGAGTTCTTCCTCTTAGACTCTTAGCAAGACGAGTCACGACATCATGAAAATGAAAGCTTTCGGCAATTCCACGAGTTACTGCATCGATATAAATATCATGTGGAATTTTTGGTTCACGGATTGGATAAAATATACACTTGCTCTTTGCCAAAATTCCACGGTCTTGCAATTCAGAAGTAGTTAGAACTCCACCTTCTGCTGACTTAATCTTCAATATTGGCCCAAAGAAACCACGAACATAAAATTTTTGAACTTGATCTTTGCCACCAAATTTGAAAGGTGTAGCACTTACTGCAACACGAATATCAGCAGACTTGAGACGACGATAAACAGCTTTTGGTAAAGCACTCATCATATCATGAATTTCATCGACAATAAGAACTTTTATTTTGGGTAATACTTTTTCCATTTTGGCAATAGATTGAACAGTTGCGACTGTGATCATACTGGGATTAACACTTCCTCCCCATAATGAACCAACATTCGGCAATCCCCATTTAACAAACTCATCATAATTTTGCTGAGCCAAACTAGCTCTGTTCTGTAAAACCAATGTAGGTGTATTAGGAGCAATAGTTTTAAGGATACCGAGCATTACCAATGATTTTCCAGCAGAAGTAGGAGCATAAATCACACCTCTTCTGTGCTTAACAACTTGATTTATCATTTCAACTTGATAATCATAAAGTTCAAGAGACTTGATCTTGTCGCCAATACTGTTCGTTTCTGGAAGCCATTGATTAAGAAAAAGTTTGTCAACTTCTTGATAGGCGAAAAGGCTCTTAGTTCTTAAGTCTTCAACTGTATATTCTGTCTTGAAATGATTCAAAACAGCACTGACTTCAGGAAGCAAGCCAGTCAAAAATTTACCTGTTTCTAATGCGAAAAAATTGATGAAGCCATCCCATTTCTTCATCTTATAAGCACGGTTGTGAAAATAATTTTTATCACGAAAACGCAATCTGTCCCATAACTCTGTTCTAATTTTCATATCATCAGACAAGAAAAAAGAATAATCATTGTTGATTCGGAGGATGTTGGTCATCTTTTTTTAACTTCTCCTGAGATTGCTCTTTTGCACGAGACTTAATTAACCCAGATCTTGGGCCTGTAGTCTTCCTCTTTTTCACCTTTTTTCTTCCGCAACACATTCTTTATTTATCAACTTGTGTCTCAATAATTTAACCACTACTAAAGCATCTTCGATTGCTGTATGAGCAACTTCTCCTGCGATGCCTGCTCTTTCCATACACTTTTTCATGTCAGGAAGAGAATCATCATTTTCCAAATCAAAATACAATATAGCAGGATCTATAGAACGATTTAGAAAATAAATGCTTCCCCAATCCTTAATTTTTGATTTAAGGAAAGGAATGTCGAAAGAAGATAAATTCTTACCTGCTGGATTTATATAAATATTGCCATTTTTATCATTTTGATTATAACCATTTTTGAGAAAAAAGGCGGTAAGAGCAGTTGGTAAATGGTCTATCGCTATAAAATGAATGTCTTGATTTGGACAATATTCCATATTTTTCTTTTTAGCCATATCAATTTTTTTGAATATTTCCGAATGCATGCTTAAGGCAAATGGATTGCCCTTGTAGTTGTCCTGCATAAATATAGCTTGGAATCGAGGAAGTTCTTCAAGTGGCTTTGGGTTTTTCAAATCATCTAAAACAACAGCAAACTGTAATATATCGCTGTTTTCCTGAGAAAGACCTGTTGTTTCAATGTCAATGCTAGCAAATTTCATGATTTTGACCTCATCAGAACGGTCTCCAAGTGCTTATTGTACAGGAGTTTTTGGGAAAATTCAAGAAGAATAAGTTTTGTGGCATGAAGTGCTAAATATATAAGGAGAAAAGTCAAATATGGCTGATGATTACACAATACTTAATCCCGGCGTTGGCGGGGATGTCATGGATGAATCACTTGTGGTTTATCCATCGTCTCCCACTAATCGCAAAAGACCCCGTGTTGTCATTACAGGGGAAGGTATTGATGATATAGTCCCAGCGCAAGTGACGAACCCTGTTGGAGATGAGTTCGGTTTAGTAACTAGACCAATAGTTCCTAGCTACCCCGGAACTGAAGCAAATACGTTTGGAGATGTAGCTCTTGTTTTAACATCAACCGAAACAACAGTTGTCACTTATACTGTTCCAGCAAACAAAACATTTTATTTTATTGGATTTGTTGTTAGCGGAAATGCCAATGCTCTTTTTAAGCTTTATGTTGATGGAGTTGCAGTATTAGCTGGTCGTAGTTCAGTAGCAAATTTAACACTCAATTTGACTTACAGCTATTCTCCAATCAAAGTCCCAGAAGGAGTTACAATCGTTTTGAAAGTAACTCATGAGGTTTCTGTTGGTTGTGACTTTGAAGGAACAATACTAGGCTATATTCTGTAAAATTTAGCCTTCTCTCCATCTACTCCAGAATGTATTATTCCTAACCATTTCTTCGTAGGTATGGGTTGCAAATCTCTTATGTGCAGCGCCAGCCCTTATTCCAGAAAGTCTTACTACGACTTCAATTTCATTGTCGATAATCTTATCACTTTCCACATCAATGATAATAAGATTGTCTCTCACATAAGCTCCGACACTAACTGGCATAGATGGAACAACACTTACAGGTTTTATTGTGTTAAAGGCACAAACTTGTAACAACCGATCATCAATAAATTTTGAAACATTTTCTGTTTTATGTCCTAATCCACCAACCTTGAATATGACGATATCCTCAAATCTAACTTCTGGCATTTCTACACAGATAAGTTCAACATATTCAGTTCCTTGTGAAGTAACAACAGGAAGAATCGCATACTTATCACCTTGTGGACCTTGAGGGCCTTGAGATCCTTGTAATCCATCTGCCCCAGCAGAACCTTGGAATCCTGCTCCTTGAGATCCTTGAGCTCCAGTTGGACCTGTAGGTCCAGTAGCGCCATTTGATCCTGCGGGTCCCGTAAATCCTATATCCCCTTGATATCCTTTTGTTCCACTTGGAACAAAAATTATGCTCAAAGATTCTTCGTTAAAAGGTGTTATTCCAGAAAGAGGTTGGACAACAATTTCATAAAAAACTCCATGATCTATTAAATAACCATTAACCGCCATTGTACAAATAGTTGATCCTGCGTTGTTGCCATTGATATAAATCAAACCTGTAAAATTAGATCCATCATATAGATCATCAAAATAACTAATCCATAAACTTTGGTCAATACCATTAGCGTCAAATGCAGAAATATAAATTCTAGTAACAGAACCTATCGAAAAATCGTTAAAACGAATTTTTCCACTACCGGGAGGAGTAGTTGGCGCATTAGTTACATCAGGATTAAATATATACTTTACACCACCTTTATCTCCAATTCCTTGATTTCCTTGTAACCCTTGAAATCCGTCTGCTGGTCCTTGAAGACCTTGATTTCCTTGATTTCCTTGATATCCAAATCCTTGCAATCCTTGAAAACCTTGAAGACCTTGAAGACCTTGAAGACCTTGAAGACCTTGAAATCCTTGAAATCCTTGATGTCCTTGATTTCCTTGATTTCCTTGGTAACCTTGATTTCCTTGTTCTCCTTGAAATCCATCTGCTGGTCCTTGAAGTCCTTGATTTCCTTGATTTCCTTGGTAACCTAGACCTTGATAACCTTGATTTCCTTGATAACCTTGATAACCTTGATAGCCTTGATTTCCTTGGAATCCGTCTGCTGGCCCTTGGAACCCTTGTCTTCCTTGATTACCTTGGAATCCTTGGAATCCTTGGAACCCTTGATTGCCTTGATTACCTTGATTTCCTTGGAATCCTGCACCTTGATTTCCTTGATTTCCTTGATTTCCTTGCTCTCCAACATCTCCTTGATAGCCTTGTTCTCCTATTCCTTGCCATCCTTGATGACCCTGTTCTCCCTGATGACCTTGTGGTCCTAATTCTCCTTGACTTCCTTGAACTCCTGTAGGTCCAGTATTGCCAGTATCTCCTTGGACTCCCTTAAATCCTTGTTCTCCTACACGTCCTTGACTTCCTTGATGTCCTTGTTCTCCTTGAGGCCCAATCTCTCCTTGACGGCCTTGATGGCCTTGATAACCTTGATATCCACGATCTCCTTGATAACCTGCTCCTTGTCTTCCTTGATATCCTTGTTGACCTTGATATCCTTGAAATCCTCTTGTTCCTTGAATTGGTCCTACGTTTTCCCATTGCGATCCGTCCCATATAATTCCATCTCCAACTTGTGCTGGGCTGGTATCTGCCCTAATTGGGGCAGGTACTGGACCAGATCCACAATCAGCATTTGCAGTATCAATCAAAATATACATGTCGCCAAAGCTTGGCGCTAAAATAACACAATTAATATATTGCCATGATTCAGAACCTCTTATTGCTATAGAAGGTCCAATTTCACCTTGATTTCCTTGATTTCCTTGATAACCAATATCTCCTTGATTTCCTTGATAACCTTGTTCTCCTTGATATCCAGAACCTTGATATCCTTGATAACCTTGGTTTCCCTGATTTCCTTGATATCCTTGTTCTCCCTGATATCCCTGATCTCCTTTAGATCCTACTACTCCTTGATGTCCTTGTCTTCCTTGAAGTCCTATTGGCCCTGTATCTCCTAATTCACCTTGTGGTCCTTGTAAACCCGTTCTTCCTGTTGGTCCTTGTAGACCATCTCTCCCTTGTTGTCCAACACCTCTTTCTCCTTGACGACCCTGAGAACCCTGAGGTCCAGTATCGCCAATATCTCCTTGACTTCCTTGACTTCCAATATCTCCTTGGCTTCCTTGGCTTCCAATATTTCCTTGATTTCCTTGATAACCAATATCCCCTTGATTTCCTTGGAATCCTTGATTACCTTGTTCTCCCTGATTTCCTTGATTTCCTTGATAGCCAATATCTCCTTGATTTCCTTGGAATCCTTGATCTCCTTGATTCCCCTGATTACCTTGTTCTCCCTGATTTCCTTGATTTCCCTGATAACCATATCCTTGATATCCTTGATTACCTTGAGATCCTTGATCTCCTTGATCTCCTTGAGCGCCAATAACTCCTTGGGAACCTTGAGATCCTTGATTGCCTTGATAACCACGTTCTCCTTGATTTCCTTTTTCTCCTTGAGCACCAATTTCTCCTTGGCGACCTTGACGACCTTGATTTCCTTGTAATCCTATATCGCCCTTTTCTCCTTGAACTCCAATTTCTCCTTGGCGACCTTGACGGCCTTGATTTCCTTGATATCCTTCGCCTTTTTCTCCTTGTGATCCTTGCGCTCCTGTCAGTCCAAGATCACCTTGATTTCCTTGCAGGCCAATAATGCCTTGCAATCCTTGATATCCTGCTCCTTGTGTTCCTTGTGCTCCTGTTAGTCCAAGATCACCTTGATTTCCTTGATTACCTTGATTTCCTTGATATCCTGCTCCTTGTGTTCCTTGTGCTCCTGTCAGTCCAGCATCACCTTGATTTCCTTGCAGGCCAATAATGCCTTGCAATCCTTGATATCCTGCTCCTTGTAGTCCTTGCAGTCCTTGTAATCCTTGTTCACCTTGAACTGTACTTGGAGAACCTTGAGATCCTTGTGCCCCACGACCTCCTTGGCGACCTTGAAAACCTTGTAGTCCTTGTAATCCTTGAGTTCCATCAATTCCTTGATAACCTATAACGCCTTGATATCCAGCACCTTGAAGACCTTGATATCCCTGAAGGCCAATAACGCCTTGATTTCCTATGATTCCTTGATATCCAGCACCTTGAAGACCTTGATATCCAGCACCTTGATTGCCTTGAAGTCCTTGATCTCCTTGATAGCCTGCTGGTGTTCCTTGATATCCTACAATTCCTTGTAAACCCTGATTGCCTTGAACTCCTACAATTCCTTGTAAACCTTGATTTCCTTGTGGACCCTGAACTGTACTTGGAGAACCTTGAGCTCCTTGCGAGCCTGCTCTTCCCTGCGGACCTTGAAGTCCTGTTGTTCCCGGAGTTCCTTGGCTACCTTGTGGACCTTGTTTTGATGCGTCAACTTGTGCGGAAACGACAAAGTCACGAATGTCTTGTGCGGTAATGCCACCTTCACTATTGTCGGCAAATATGCACAACAATTCTTCTTCTGTTCTTAGTGTTCCCGACTGGTTACATTGATTTGCCATTTTTTATTCTCGCTCTTTATTAAGTCAGCTTTTTTTCCAACTATCCCAGAATGTATTGTTCTTTATCATGTTTTCATATGTGTGTTGTGCGAACCTTCTACCAGCATTGCCTATTCTAATGCCAGAAAGTCGAATATTTACAGAAACAAATTCATCAATTAAACAATCATCTTTTGCCCTTACATATATTTTATTATTTGAAACTTCAGCGCCGATCAATATTGGTCTGGAAGGCATTGCGCTAACAACTTGTATTGAATCATATTCACAAACCTTGATAAAATTTTCATCTATGTTGAAAACAGAAAGTACATTATTTTTACCTTCTCTACCAATATTAACAACAATTAAATCTTCAAATCTTACTTCTGGCATTTCCATACATGCCAATTCAATATATTTTTCAGAAGATCCATCATAAACAGGCAAAATAGCATTTTTAGAACCCGGCTGACCAGTTTCCCCTCTTTCGCCCTGATCTCCTTTTCGACCTTGTTGCCCTTGTTGGCCTGTAGAACCTTGATTCCCTCTATCACCTTTATCGCCTTTTACTCCTTGACGACCTTGTTCACCTTTTGGTCCTTGCAGTCCTTGATTTCCTTGACTTCCTTGATTTCCTTGTTCGCCTTGTTGACCTTGCTCACCTTGATCGCCTTGTTCGCCTTTTTCTCCTTGATGTCCTTGGTTTCCTTGATTTCCTTGATGTCCTTGATGTCCTTGATGTCCTTGGCGACCTTGATGTCCTTGATGTCCTTGGCGACCTTGGTGTCCTTGATGTCCTTGATGTCCTTGGTGTCCTTGGCGACCTTGGTGGCCTTGATTGCCTTGGTGGCCTTGATTGCCTTGGTGGCCTTGATTGCCTTGGTGTCCTTGATTGCCTTGGTGTCCTTGATTTCCTTGATTTCCTTGATTTCCTTGATTTCCTTGATTGCCTTGATTTCCTTGATGGCCTTGATTTCCTTGGTGTCCCTGATTGCCTTGGTGTCCTTGATTTCCTTGATTTCCTTGATTGCCTTGATTTCCTTGGTGTCCCTGATTGCCTTGATTTCCTTGATTTCCTTGATTGCCTTGGTGTCCTTGAAAACCTTGAAAACCTTGAAATCCTTGATTTCCTTGAAAACCTTGAAATCCTTGGTTTCCTTGAAAACCTTGAAATCCTTGGTTTCCTTGAAAACCTTGAAATCCTTGTCTACCTTGAAAACCTTGTCTTCCTTGAAATCCTTGATATCCTTGAAATCCTCTTTCTCCTTGAAAACCTTGTCTTCCTTGATATCCTTGATATCCTTGATGACCTTGAAAGCCTCTTTCTCCTTGAAAACCTTGTCTTCCTTGAAATCCTTGATTACCTTGATTGCCTCTTTCTCCTTGATATCCTTGCCTTCCTTGAAATCCTTGGCGACCTTGAGATCCTTGATTGCCTTGATAACCACGTTCTCCTTGATTTCCTTTTTCTCCTTGAGCACCAATTTCTCCTTGACGGCCTTGACGACCTTGATTTCCTTGCAATCCTAGATCGCCCTTTTCTCCTTGAACACCAATTTCTCCTTGGCGACCTTGACGGCCTTGATTTCCTTGTAGTCCTTGATCGCCTTTTTCTCCTTGTGGACCAGTAGTTCCTATTACTCCTTGTCGTCCTTGATTGCCTTGATTTCCTTGAAAACCCTGACTACCTTTTTCACCTTGATATCCTGATCCTTGATTTCCTTGATTTCCTTGATTTCCTTGATTTCCTTGAAAACCTTGACGGCCTTGATTGCCTTGAAATCCTGATCCCTGATTACCTTGAAATCCTATTGATCCTTGACGACCTTGAGATCCTTGTGTTCCAAAAGCGCCTTGAAGTCCTTGAAAACCCGCTCCTTGAGAACCCGAAGATCCTTGTCGTCCTTGTTGACCTTGAACTCCAGTTGTTCCTTGCTGTCCTTGAACTCCTTTTCCTCCCTGTAATCCTTGTAGTCCTTGAACTCCTTGTAATCCTTGAGAACCATCAAGACCTTGCAAACCTTGATATCCAGCACCTTGTAAACCTTGTAAGCCTAGATTTCCCTGAAGTCCTTGATATCCAGCACCTTGTAATCCCTGTAAACCTTGTAGGCCAAAGCCTTGTTCGCCTTGTTCACCTTGTTCTCCCTGATCTCCTTGCGATCCTTGATAACCTGCTGGAGTCCCTTGATAACCAATAATTCCTTGATTACCTTGAACTCCAATAATTCCTTGTAAGCCTTGATTGCCTTGTGGACCTTGAACAGTACTTGCTGATCCTTGAGAACCTTGAGCTCCTTGTGAACCTGCTCTTCCCTGTGGACCTTGAAGTCCTGTTCCCCCAGATGAACCTTGGCTACCTTGTGGACCTTGTTTTGATGCATCAACTTGTGCTGAAACAACTAAATCACGAATATCTTGTGCGGTAATACCACCTTCGCTATTGTCGGCAAATATGCACAACAATTCCTCTTCTGTCCTTAGTGTTCCCGACTGGTTACATTGATTCGCCATTTTAGCCTTGTTATTTGAAACTACTTGCAAATGATACGTTGAACTGTTTGTTTGTTCCGCCTATAGAATCTTGCTTTGCATTTTGACATTTTCGATAAGCCTTTAGATAAGGAATTGGATATGAAACAAATGCTCCATCACTTCTATTGGCTACGCAAATCTCAATATTTTTATAAGGAGGACACGAAAAATAAGACTCTGGCTTGAGACAACAATCAACCAAGCCTGCTGGAATTTGACAAAAATTAGTATTTATGTTTGCCATATTGTTTACTTGAGTTAAATCCTGACCTTTTTCAATTTGTTTAAGAGCAACATCTGGTACTAAAGCACCTTTCAAATAAGTATCCACAACAACCTCCTTGATATAGGTATTTAGCACTTAAAGTCATCTATTTTTTAGCCTCTTTTGCCATAAGCCTTATAATGTCTTCCAAAGTACCATCTCCACTCGATATTTTATCTTTCACTTGCATCTGAACATCATCATTCAAATCCCTAAACTCGCCCAAAACTTCAAGAGAACTAATTAAATTTTCTGGAGGTTTCCACATATTCAAAGACGTTGATATATCATATTTTTCAGATTTATCATTAGAATTAAGCTTTCCAATCACTAAATCCTTATAAAACTCATAATCTTTCTGATCATCTTCGAGCCAAATTCTAAAAGATAATTTATTCATAATCGACTTCCGGTAAATAGTATTGATGCTTGTTCATATATAGATTTAATGAACAGATTGTCATTCTCTTACTGGCTAGTCAATGAAATGGCTGATTATGGATTTGAAGGCGTATCCAGTCAAATCATGGGCGGAACTGATATCATGAAAGGTGACGAACTTTTCAAAATAATCAAACCAAGCGTTATAATTAGTGAACTTTTGCAAATGCCTTCCTTAGGACAACTTGAAGGTGTTCAACTTTATAATGATGAAATTCAATGGGGAACTGAACCCGGAGCACTAAAAATACAAATGTCTCCTTTAGGTTCCATGAGAGTGGTAACTAGAAGATTAACCAAAGACCTAGAAGGCAATAATGCTTGGGTTTGCAAAAAAGTTCATCCAATTAACGATTATAAAGACCAAGACCATGAATTAAAAATAGCAAATCATGTCTATGAGAACTTAACAAAAATTAATGAAGAAGATATTGATTCACCAGATAAAGATTACAACGAAATTGAACGACTTGCACAAAAATTGTGGTATACAACTAAAAAGCAACATCCTTCTTACATTATGTTTCCAACACAGTTAAGGAAACAGGATGAAAATTATTACAAGCTTGTCTATGAATTCAGAGGCCAAGGTGTTGGATCTCCATATAACGGAAAAACTGGAAGGGCTGAACAGTTCGACATTGATTTGATCTACTATCCGAAAAAAGGCATGATTAGATGCTTTGGCTACGATATTGACAGTAGCTCTAGAGAAAGAAAGTTTTATGTTCAGCCTTCTGAGTGGGATGAAATGTTTTCCCCAAAGCAAGAAGACAACGATATAGTTGAAAATATTGTTAAACTTTTCTTGCAGTACTAAATTCTCAGCATATAATTAATTGTCAAGCAAAAAAAATTACGAGATGAACAAATGCGTCATTTCCTGTCTATTTCCGACTTCACTAAAGATCAAATTGAAACTGTTTTAGAAATTGCGACAGACATTGAAAAGAATTGGGAATTTTGTCGCCAAATGAACAACAAATGTATTTCTTCGTTTTTTGCAGAACCTTCTACTAGAACCAGATTTTCATTCGAGAGAGCAATGCATTGGCTTGGAGGAAGATGTGTCACAGCTGCTGATGCATCTTCAAGTAGCAGTTTAATCAAAGGCGAAAGTCTCAAGGACACATTTCGCACTCTTGGTCAGTATTCTGACGCTATCATTATGCGTCATGGTGATTCAAGCTGGCCAGAAATAGCAAGAGCATATTCTCGTGTTCCAGTAATTAATGCAGGAAGTGGATCTGGAGAACATCCAACACAAGCACTTCTTGACCTTCATACAATTAAACAAAAATGGAAAGATGTCAGTAATCTCAAGGTTATGTTGTGTGGAGATCTTAAAAACGGAAGAACAATACACAGTCTTATTGAACTTCTTCACATTTATGGTTGCAAAATATATTATTGCGCTGCCACTGATCATGCAGATTGTGATTTGAGCATACCTGAAAAATACCTTGCAAATATTCCTTGTAAAAATGTTGAAATATGTGACGCAAATGACATTCTTCCAGAAATCGATGTCATTTATATGACCAGAATCCAAAAAGAAAGATTCAAAGGTGTCAGTGGTTCTCTAGATTTCTTTAAGATTGACAAAACCAATATCAATAAAATCAAAGAAAACGCTGCTATTCTTCATCCTCTTCCTAGAAACGAAGAAATTAGTGAAGATATAGATGATGATTCTCGTGCTGACTATCACGAAAGACAAGTCAGAAATGGTCTTTATATAAGAACTGCTCTTTTAGATTATATTCTTTACACAAGTCCTTTACACAGATACTACAGATCATAATCATAAAAACAATTAATTGTTTTCTAAAGGGAATAACTGACGGAATTTTTGCTCAACATCTTTGTTGATGCATGGCAAATAAACTTTGATGTCGAAATTAATTTTTTTATAATCATCTTCAGTGAAGATTGATTTCATGAATGGTGAAATAGCAATGTAATATGGAGATATTTTAGCAAGGTTTATCCAACGGAAAATATTATTGTTGATATAACATTCTCGATATTTTTCAATTGTCAGTTCGGAACCGAATGTTTTAACTAAAAATTCTTTTGTCTTTTCAATTCCATCAATTGCTTTTTGGAATCCGATTCCACTTGCAACAGATTCTGCTGGTTTATTTTTGACTGAATCGTATCTTTTCTTCCAAAGCTTCCATCTTTTCCAAGCTTTTTCACCAACTAGACAATTTGGGTCAATAAGAGGATGATCTTTGCCAGAATTGATATATTTGAGAACTTCTAACTGAGCACGGATATAAAGTGGATATTCATTATTCTCAAGAATTCCCTGAGTTTCTCTTGCAAGCTTATATGCTATTTTGAATATAAGAGACTTTCTAGGGTCACCCTTTCTCATTGTTGAGTGACGATAATCAGGAAATGTTTTTCTGCTTTGTTCAAGCCACATTGCAGAAAGATTGCAAGCTTTTGCCTCAAGATCGTCCATATTGTACTTTTCAACTGCATCTAAAAGCCACATGTAGTCATCCTCTTTTTTTTCAGACTTCATGATACTCCTTTGAATTTGTGAAAGCAAGGTATGTATTAAATGAAAATAGCATTTTGCCCATTAGTTAGTCGTGATATGGACAAGGCAATTCGTGCCACAAATTCTTGTCGTAATCAATTTCCAACCGAATCCATTGAAATAGAAACAGTTGCAATTATCAATTCTCAGAATCAAGAATTTGTTTCTCAGTTTTCAGAATGGTGTGAAAAAGAGAATGTCAAATATAAAATTACTCAGTCAAATGGTACTCCGAGTAAGGGAAAAAATTCTGTATTAAATTTTTTACAAAACTCAAATTATGATGGTCTGAGTCTTACTGATGGAGACGACCTATTTTACCCAACAGGTGCAATTCAAATTGAAAAACATATGAAACATCACCCCGGAACTGATGTTTTGATTGTTAAACCTGCCGATCATGTTTCAAATGAAAAAACAAATACTTCTAAGGAAGTTGGAGAAAATAAATATGCAGTATGCTGGGGTATGAATGTTGTTAATCTTGGATATAAATATGGACCCGGAAAGCACGATATATTTACATCTGGACACAAAGCAGCAAGAAATTTAGGTGGACATGTCTTTTATAGCAAAAAATTAAGCAATATGATAAGATATGACGAAGAACAGGTTTTAGGAGAAGATTTACTTCTTGAATTTAATCTTCTTAAACTTCATCAACAAAATAAAATATCATTTTGGTTAAGTTTTGCTAGTGATGTTCAGATGTTAGACAGAACAAAGCAAGAAAGCATACAAAATCTTAAGAATGAAAGTTTAGGTAAAATTTGTTTTGAAAGATTGATTAAAAAAGTAAAAGAAATATTACCTGAAGATAGAAGTTCATTTAATGAATTGCCAGTAGAGTTTCCCGAAATTATTTTTAATCATGATCGAAAAATTGAATGGTTGAAACAAGTCTTTTGACATTCCCATAAAAGATGGTATAATAGATATGGCAGTCCCAAGCTTTGGCGTGAAAGGTCTCGTACTACCTTGAATGTTGAAGTTGCTAAACCTGTGAGGCTCTCACCAAGAGCGGGTCTTTGTAGTTGTTTCTACAACAAATGCTGTAACGGGCAGCATTGTTCTCACAAGCAACATAGGTCAAGCCAGATAGCATCGATGCTGACTTCTATGACTATAGTGTATCCCACTAGCAAACACTCATGTCATAGACTATCTGGTTTTAAGATTGTTGCAAAAGAAAGTACGCTACTCTTCATCACCACTAATCTTTTTGCTGGAGTAAGTAAGATTAAAGAACAAAAACAAAGCTTAAACGCTAAATTTTTGCTCTACTAATCTTGTTTACTCAATAAGTCATTATTCTTAATGATTTATACAGTAATAACCATTAGGGTCAGCATCCCGTTCTGGAATTTGATTGTAAATAAAAGTTTCTCAAAAATATTTTCATGTTGTTAATGAAGAATTTGTTTAGTATGACATTTGTAAATCCGTTCATCAATGAATGAAGGGATAAGGCTAGAAGGCTCAAAATTGACTTAGGAGTGATTATCTATGAACTTTGAGTCTCTGGCCAAGTTGCTTACAGAAATCGACCACAAGACCCTATTCTTGCGATTTAATCCTGAGGTTCTTGATTTCACAGACAAGGAATCGTCTTGTGAGCTTCAGTTCTTTATTCCTGATGGTCGAATCTTCAAGATTGAGTTGAAAGATGAGACTATGCCTTTGATTCTAAGCTTCTTGGGTATATCTTTGTTTGAAAAAGATTGCAAAATATTTACTTGGAATTGGAAGTGTTTTGCTTCTTATGTTTTTGCTAAGAAGAACAAGTTTTATGACATAAAGGCTTCTATTGTTGATATCAAGATAATTGAGTCATTTAGCGGTATAAAGAAGAATGCTCCTGAAAGTTATGTTGAGGCTTTCAATAGAATAAAGAATTTAGTTTCTTCTGGTTTGTGGAAGGAAAGTGAGAATATTTACAAGAACATTCATCTTCCTTTGATGACAACAGTTATACCAGCATTGGAGAAGATAGGTATTGTTGATTCTTCTTTGCATTCTAAGGTTCATGCTTATTACGAGATTGATGGGCAGGACAATGGTCGATTGAAGTGTTTCGGTGCCTTCAAGAATTCTTATGTTCCTCACACAATGGGATCTGAACTGAAAGAAGTTTTGAGGCCTGTTGGTTACGATAATTTTTTTATGAGTTTTGACTTTAAGGGGATGGAAGTATTTGTTTTGGCGCATTTGAGTAAGGATCGAAATTTATTGAGACTTTGCGATCAGGAAGACATATATCTTTCCTTGTATAGGGTTTTAATTGGACAGGAGAAGGAAAAAAATGATAGGGAATTGGCAAAAAAATGTTTTTTGCCGGTTATATATGGACAGTCAGCCCGATCACTTTCTTTGAGATGTGGTTTGGCGGCTGATGTGGCCGAAAAAGTGGTGGAACGAATTAGTTCTTTGTTTCCTGCTGCTATTTCATTTGTTGCCGATTGCGAAAGCAAAGTTAAAAAAGATGGATATGCAAAGGATTTCTTCGGTAAGAGAAGAACAAACTTTGAGGTTGGGAAGGAATACCTTGCCAGAAATTTTGCAGTGCAGTCTCCTGCTGCGACGATATGCCTAGAGAAACTTATCAGTTTATATTTTTGTTTGCAAAAACTCAATGAGTCATTGAAAGATAAAGCTGAAATTGCTTATACTGTTCATGACGGATATGTTGTTTATGCCACAAAGGAAAACTGGAAGCAAGTTTACAAAAAATGTATGGATGCTTTGACTAGTGAATCTGAGTTGTGTCCCGGCCTTAAGCTGAAAGTTTCATGCAAAGGAGGACGCAATCTAAATGATCTAAAGGTTATAAAAAACGGCTAGAGGATTAAGAAATGCTTGATATTGTACACAATTTCCCCATTACTGAAGCTGAATTTTTTGATTTGGATAAGAAGTTTTCAAAGCTTTGCTGGCATGCTGCTCATGAATTGAAGAAAAAGAATACAAACAATAATTTTCTTGATGATGCAGAAGACATCAAACAAGAATTACAAATGAGTATGCTTCGTGCTGGAAGTTATTATAAGCGTCAGGTTTATATCGAGAAATGCTTTGAAATTGCCAAGAATTATGTGAGTGATCAATTCATCATGAAGGTTCTTAAAGAGCTTGAGAATCTTTGGAGCAATAGAACCAGACATGGTGCAAATAGGCAGAAGTATGGTCATTTCCAAGAAAAGATACTTGACAGAATAATTAACAAGTTTGTGCCTAAAGAACATAGGCCTAAGAAGGATGCTCCTTTGAAGATTGACAGTAAGTTTACAACATATTGCAAGGCAATTGTGTGGAACGGTCAGAAGAGCATGGGCAAAAAGATTACCCGTGAAAAATCGATTCGTAGCGGTATGGTTTCACTAAGCGAGTTTGATTTCTTACATTGAGATTAATATAATATCTTGAGCAGCATAGTTCGCCGTCCTGACCATATTTTATAAAATACATTTAATTAATTTACATAGTCCGATCTAATGGCTGAGTTTAACGGCGTGCTGCTCATTTTTTTCAAATCAATCTGGATCATTCCATATTTTGTGCTATTCTGGTGTGAGCCTATAGGAATCATAGATGCGTGAACTCACACCAGAAGAACAAGCCCAACTTGAGTCAATGACTGACCCAGAGGTGGTCAAATCAAAGTTTGCATGGGACGATACTTTTCAGCGCAGACTCTTAGCAATGCTTTTAACTGATGATTACATGCTTATTCAGTCGATGGATAAAATAAAGCCAGAATATTTCAGCAATGAATCTCATATTCTTATTTGTCGAATTCTTTTGACTTATTTTACCAAAGAAAAATTTAGACCTAAAGATTGGATCATATCTCAAGAACTTACCAATCTTCTAAAGGATCGTGATCGCACAATTCAGTTGCATTATCAGGCCGAACTCAAAAGCATATATGACTATTACGTTCCGGGAGTTGATTCCCGTGAATACTTGATCGACAAAGTAACATATTTCGCTAAAGTTCAAGCTGTAAAGCTTGCTTTCCATTCTAGTTTGGAAAAAATGCAAGAAGCTCCTGAGGATGAAAAGACATGGAGTTTTGTTTACGAAAAAATGCGTGAAGCAATGCTTATCGACAGGAGCTACGAACCCGGTCTTGAATACTTCATGAACATTGATGAAATGTTTCGTCGTATGGACGATGTATTTGTCGGTAAAGACAGATTCACATCAGGTTTCCCAGCAATTGATAATGCTTTAACTGGTGGTGGATTATTTGCTGGTCAGATAGCAAGTTGGATTGGTTTGCCGGGAACTGGTAAATCATTAGCCTTAGTAAAGGCGGCTGTTGAAAATGTACTCTTGGGCCATAAGGTTCTTTATATCACGTTGGAAATGGATGAACTTGGCATTGTGCAGCGTTTTACAAGTCAGTTCGCAAAGAAGGACATCAATAATCTTCGTGACATGAAAGATGAAATCAAAGCAACTATCGAAGAATTCAAGAAGGACAAGGCAGATCCTAACCTTTTGCATGTCAAGCAGTTTCCCGGTGGTCAGATTGATGTTAACGGCATAAGAGCCTACATGGCTCAGTTGGAGCTAAGAGGATGGAAACCTAATGTTTTAATTGTTGACTATGTTGGTGAAATGAAAGACGATCCATCAGTTAAAAAATATGAAAGTGCCTATCGTATTTTGCGTGATCTTCGTGGTTATGGAGTTGAAAAAGGTCACTGCACTTTCACATGCGTTCAGCCAAATCAAACAGCCGCAAAGCTTGAAATTGGACAATTTATTGATGAGTCTAATATCGGCACAAGCTTTGATCAGTTCAAGCCTCTTGATGCTTTTTGGTCAATTAATCAGCAGGTTTTGGAGAAGGATGCTGAAGTTGGAAGGGTTTTTGTCATTAAGCATAGGAATGGTAGATCAAGGTTCGCATTCAAGATTGGCTTTGATTATAAGATTGGTACTCTTGATATGTTTGAAATATCGAAGGATACATATCGTGAAAGAATGAACTTGGTTCAAGAAAAGAAAGCTGAAGAAGTTACTATGGACAATGTAGGCGATGCTCCTTCGGGTAAGAGGCAGCGCAGTAAAAAGGGATTTGTTCCAGAAGAAGACACCTACGAGGCATAAAAATGGCTAAATATAAAGTTTTTGAAAATGTTCTGAATGAATATGTCAATCATCCAACTCAAGTTTTGGTTGACGAAGTTGAGGCTAATTCCCCAGAAGAAGCGGCTAATATTATCCGTATGATCCACCCAAATAAAGGTTCACTGACAATCAATGGTCAGCAATTCGAGGGATAATCGTGAGAAATTTTGAAAAATCCATTTTCTCGCAAAGAGGACAAGATGGAATCAATGAGATCTTGGTTCATAGAATTTACAGTGACCCAAGATCTCATTTTTTTGTCGAAATAGGAACTCAGGATGGAGGAGAATGCAATACACGATATTTTCGTGAAGCATATGGATGGAATGGATTGTTGATTGATGGAGAATATGAAAATCCTAAAATTAATTTACATAAACATTTTATAACTGTAGAAAACATCGTTGGTATATTGCAGAAATACAATGTTCAACGTGATTTTCAGTTGTTGTCTTTAGACATTGATCAAAACACATTTTATATTCTTAAAAAAATCATGACATCTTTCAGGCCTGATATAATTGATGTTGAATACAATTCAACTCATAGTCCAGATGAAGACAAAGTTGTTTTTTATTATGATCATTCTAAGTGGGATAAAACAAATTATTTTGGTGGATCACTTTTAAGTTTTTATAATATGTTGAAACCATTAGGTTATTCGTTGGTTTACACAGAAGTGACTGGAACAGATGCTTTTTTCGTCAAGAACGAAATAATCAGTAAGAAAAATTTATATTTTGAAAATATAAACGATGTTGCTAAAATCTATAATAGTCCAAAATATGGACTTGGTCCTGATGGAGGTCATCCTCCAGATCAATTTGATCGTAGTTATTTTACCGCTGATCAGGCTTGTTTTTTTATTGGAGAATCATTATATGGCCAGTGATGCACCTTTGGAAAAAGTTCGAGTAACAGTTCAGGGTAAAGAGATCATTCTCGACCCTGATAACATGAAATATAATGAAAATAATCTCCCAGAATATATGAGTAAAGAATATGGATGGGTTGATTATTTGGGCAAACAACTGGAATATGCTCAGAAAGAATTATTGATTGCAGAAGTTGATTCGGAAGCGATTTATAGTTTGAGATTCATTGAGTCAAAAGACGCTGGAAATTCAGATAATTATGCCAAGGCTTATTCAACAGCAAATGTTGATGTTGTTGCTGCAAAAAGACATGTTATCGATAGGAAAGAAGTTGTCGGGCATATTAAGGCTCATTTGAAAGCATGGGATAAGAATCATGAAAATGTACAAAATAGAGGTCATTCTTTAAGACAAGAAATGAAAGTTCTTAATCGTGATATTTATGATACTGATTCATCTAAAAATTCTTGTACATTTGAGGATTATCTGAAATAAGATTGACATTTATTATTTTTTTTTGTAAAATAACTTCAGGCAAAAGGAGACAAGGAATGTCAGAGTCGATTATGCGCTGGATGCGTCAAAGTGATATGCCTGAAATTGTTAAAATTGAAAACCAGTGTTTCCCCCATCCTTGGGATCGTGATGATTTTGATATTTGTCTTAAAAAGAAAGATCACATTGGAGTGGTCTTAACCATAGACAAGAAAATTGTCGGCTATATGATTTTTAACTTTAATAAGAGTTCTTATAACATATTAAGCATAGCTGTTGACCCAAATCATTATAAAAATGGATTTGGACGAAGAATGATAGAATACTTGAAGACAAAGATAAGGTCTTCAGCAGAAGGTCCAAAAGATAAGATTCATTTAATTGTTAGTGATCAGAATCTTAATTGTCACAATTTTTTGAAAGCTTTGAAATTTAAGGCCATTAGAATTCATAAGAGATATTTTGGACCAGAACATGATGCTTATGAATTTTTCCTTGACATGAATGAGAATAAAGTCGAAGTCAAGAAAGTAAAAAATAGGAAACCAAGGAAAATAAAAGATGGCGACAGATTGGAATAAATGGTTTCTTGGTCTTGCTGAATATGTTTCAACTGCATCAAAAGACCCTTCAACAAAAGTCGGTGCTGTGATAGTTGACGATGAACGCCGTGTGGTATCACTTGGATACAACGGTCTTCCTCGTGGAGTAGACGACACAGAAGAAAGACTTAACAATCGTGACCTTAAATATCGCATCATTGTTCATGCTGAGAGGAACAGCTTGTTGTTTGCAAGAGGTTCCGTTAAAGGATGTACAATTTACACATATCCCATGATGCCATGTGCTGTGTGTGCTTCTATGATTATTCAATCTGGAATTAAAAGGGTTGTTGCTCCAAGAAGCGATAACCCTCGTTGGCAGTCTGACATAGAACTTTCAATGCAGTTGTTTGGAGAGGCAGGAGTGGAAGTTGAATTTGTTGATTAAGAAGACCAAATATTGATCTGTTTTTCAAATTTACATATTTGCTTTTTATAAAATAAATCAACTCTTTTTTTCAGTTGAGATTCCCAATCTTCTTGACATTCTGAAGTAAGAAGAAATTTCTTGTTTTTATCTTTTATTTGAAGTTGTCCATATCCAAGAGCTCCAATTGTGAGATTATTCCAGTCTAATTCACAAATATTAAAAACCTTTACATCTAAAATTTCCACTAAATCTTTATTTCTTTTGTAATCAACAAAAATATAATTTAAGCTTTGGTTTTTGTTTTGGAAAAACTTTTTGAGTCTTTTTACCGATATAAGGTTTGGCATCGAAAATCCAGCTTTTTCTTGGACATGATGTGTCTTGACATCGTAGAAAACATATTTTTTTTCAAATGGAATTATAAAGTCTTCTATTGATCTTTTGCTTTTGGCGGGGGAGAATCGTTCTTTGAATTGATATTCAACTATTTTAGAGCAAAGATTTTCTATCTTATCTCCTACAGCACGATGAGAAAAAGTCTCGTCAATTGTGAAATTTTTGAGATTTTCAGCGATTATATTTTTTATTTCTAAATTCAAAATCATCAAATGATCTCTTCTTTTATCAATTCTAAATTTGTAGATGAAATAAGTCCAGCGATAGGATATTTTCTTATGAGATTTTCAAAACCTTGAATAATTTGATCAGATTTAAGTTCTGTGATGCAAGGTTTTTGCATCTCTTTGCTTTTTGGGCAAACAATGCAAAGATAACATGGTCCGCATTCCCAATCGCCGTTATCACGATGTTTTTGCACAAGCTCAAAATCGTAATGTCTACCGTAAACCTTTCCATCAGTGAAAGAAAAAACACCAACTAGAGGTTTTTTTAACGCACCAGCAAGATGAAATGTTCCAGTATCAATTGATATTACATAATCTGCCGCTGCAACTAGCCCTTTCCAAGATTCAGGTTCAATTTTTATAAATTGTGGAATATTTATGCTTGTAAAAATTTCAAGAGGTTCATTGTGAATGGTATAAACAAAAAATCCTTTATCACATAGTTTTTTGCATACTTCATATATTTGTGTGTCTGTTAAGCTTTTTGATTGTCCAAACATACATTTGGTTGATTTGGCCGCAACTAAAACCATTGGAAGCTTTTTAGTGTTTATTTCATATAATTTTTCAATATAAAATTCTTTTTCTTTGCATTCCATGAAGCAGTTATGGTTTGAAAGCTTAACACCACAATGATTGGCCCAGATATCGCTACGGTGAATGGTGTTTTTACCTCCCATTTTACTTTCATGCACACGACACACTGTCGTTATGTCATATGATGCTCCATATGTTCTTTCATTGATTTCTTCTATTGCCACTGTTTTTGCATAAGGATGATCTTTAGCAAATTCTAAATATGTTCTAGGACAGGCATATGTTAAATTAATTTCAGGCATTACCTTATGAAAATCTTCAAACATCATTCTTTGCATAATGATGTCGCCATATCCACCTGCTTTTCTCTTGATGAGGACTTTATTCCTTCTGAGAAAATGTTCTTTTATCGTGATTGGACAAATAGTTTTTTTCTTAACGTAAGGAAACATATATATCTTGTCTCTTTTTTACTACCTCAGTATTACAATTATACAAGTTCCAGCTGTCTGCATGGATGTTTGATCTTTATGTAATGCTTGAAACCCTAATGCAGGAAAAGGATGCTTCAAGGCACTTTTCAAAGGTAATTCAACTAAGTTTAATTGAAAACTTGAAATTGAGACAGAGAGGTTAACCTTGTTGGTTCAACCTCTCTATACAAATGTTCTAAACTTAGTTAATGCCGAAGCAATTGTCTGGTCGATGTCCAGATATTTATATTCACCAAGCCTTCCTCCAAAAGTAATTTCTTTGTGATTTGTTTTAAGATTGGCATATCTGTTGTATAAGTCACTGTTTTTATCATCTCTGATTGGGTAGTAAGGCTCAGGATGATCTTTGAATGCAACTGGGATGTCATAGGAAACAACAGTTTCTTCTTTTGAATGTGGTTTTACTTCATAGTGTTTTGGAGCATTTTTGTAAAAATGCTTGTGTTCTATTGTTCTTATGTGTGGCACAGACATATCTGTGTGGTTAAAAACAGCATTTCCTTGATAGTCACCATATATTGTTTTGTGTTCAAATCTTAAAGTGTTGTATTCCAAAGATCCAAACTCATAGTCGTAAAATTTATCTATCGGTCCTGTGTAAACCAGATGTTTGGCATAATCACGCCATTTGTTTCTAATTGTGAAAAAATCAGTGTTGAGTTCTGTTTTAATTCCATCAAGCATATTTTTTATTGTTGCTGAGTATCCTTCATTTGGAATGCCTTGATATTTTGTTGTAAAATAATTTTCTTCATAAGTGAGTCTGATTGGCAGTCTCTGAATTATTGAGGATGGAAGATCTCTAGGTTCTTTCATCCATTGTTTTTTAGTGTATCCATAAAAGAATAATTCATAGATTTCCTTGCCAACTCTGTCTAAAGCCCATTCTTCAAAGTTTCTAGGATTTTCGCATGGTATTCGCACATCTTGTAGTTTGCGGTATGCTTCTTCTGGAGTGACAACTCCCCATAGTTGATGAAGAGTCATCATGTTAATTGGAAATGAATAAACATTTCCTTGAGACAAAACTTTTGGTTTATTGATGAAAGGGTTGATTTTCGTGAATTTATTGATGAAATCCCATACTTCTTCGCTTTGAGTGTGGAATATGTGTGCTCCATATTCGCTTACAATGATGCCATTGTCCCATTTTCGGTCATATGTCGCACCAGCAATGTGATTATTTTTATCAATTACAAGGCACTTTTTACCAGCATCTGCTGCTTTTCTTGCAAAGGTAGCGCCAAAGAATCCTGATCCCACAATCATGAAGTCAAATTCAGGCATTTTTACTCCCAGCTAGATGATCACTCAAACATCCTGCTAAGTATGCGTCACAGTATTCTTTTTGTGAACTCCAACCGTATTTGTAATAATTCCTATTTCCAAGAAATCCAGTAACCCAAAAATCGATGTTATTTTCCATCCTATAGCCCCATGCTGTAAATGTTGGTATTTTTGCAGCAGGACCCCATATAGCACTCCAACTGTCACAAGCAAGAACAATATCAGCACGATAAATTGTAAAGGCTAATGCTTCTAATATCGACCAAGATCCAATTTTATTGATTGTTTTTTTAATGCTCTCTTTCTTCATTGTTCTTTCTATTGGATCATTTGGACCACCAACCATGTAAATGCTATAACCCTTTTCGTGCAATAAGTTTATACATCTGTCCCATATTGGTATATACCAATCTATAAATTGTTGTGGTTTTAGATCGATGCTTACTGGTTGAAGAACTGCTATTTTTTCAGTTTTTTCAGTTAAAGGAATGTATTTTTTAAGGTCAACCCATGATTTCATGTCATTGTTTTCACGCAAAATCATTGGTTGAAGTATAGAGCAGTTGTGTTTTTTACTAAAATAGAAAGATTCTCTGATGTCATAGTCAATGTCGTATTCTACGGATTTTATAAAATTACAAGATTTTATGATTTCTACGACATTTGGACATGATTGCTTTATCTTCCCGTGAGATTTGAAAATAGGAGATGTGTGAACAATAGCCGCATCATGTCCTAAAGCTTGCATTGCTATGTTTGCACGGCAAATATTTAGGCCAGTATCGCCTATTGCTCCGGTTTCAAAATAAATATGTAAGTCTGACATTACTCTTATTCAGTGTGAATATAAAAAATTATAATCTTATTGATTTGAAATGCAAGATTGATTCTGATTTGCAAAAGCAAACCATAAGTGGTAGAGTTTTGCTTGATCGATTTTGCATGATTGATGAAACATCAAGAAAATCACCTTCATATACAGATCCAAATTACGCTGGATTTTACTACCATTTTGGCAAATACATAGAACCAAATTCAATATTTGAATTCGGATTCGACCTTGGACTTTTTCCAGCAAGTTTCATGATTTCATGTAAAACAGTTCAAAGATTTCTTGGTTTTAGAGAAAAAGATGGAGATTTTTTCTCTGAAAGAATAGGAGCGAGAAATATAAAAAAATCATTCAAAGGAAAATCTGATTATTACCATGGGACAATTTATGACAAAAAATTTGATAAATTTTTGATGAATTCTTGGGATATGATTATATTTGCCACTGAATATAAATATGATAAACAACTTGAATATCTTGATTTTATATGGCCTCATGTAAGTGATTACGGTATAATTGTTTGCGACAACTTAAACAGGCATTCTCCAACAAAAGAAGCTTTTAATGCATTCGCACAGAGTAAGAACAGGGAGCCTATTCTCTTTTCAACTCGTCACGGAACAGGATTGCTGCAAAAATAAATAAAAGGCAAGACTAATTTAAGTTGATGAACAGGAGGCTGTTGTGGGATTTGAATGTTGCTATTATTATCACGAAAAAGTAGATGGTGAATATAACAAAGAGGAGACAAAAACTTTCAAGAAGAAAGTTGGAGATCCTTTTGATGATGTTCCTCTTGAAAAAATAGCCGCATCAATCATGGCTCAGATGGCAAGAAGAGACATTTGGATCATTGATGTTGAGATATTTGAGTTGAGTAAAAAACAAGTTAGTTTCAAAGAATCAAAGGGCGGAATTATAATCAAGAACAAGAAATTTTCCTTTGATGGTGGGGAAGATGTTTTTGTTGCCGTTGAAGAATTACCTCAGATATGTCAAGCCACTCCTTCCACGAACTCTCAATACACTGTTACGGAATTTCAGCAGACCAATTCTGTCAGTATGCCAGCACAACAGCTTTCTGCCGCTGCTCATCCCCACAATGTAAGTAAAACAGCTACTCGCAGGGTAGTTGATCAGATGGTTTTTTTGCCTGAACCTTTACATCTTCATCAAGCTAGACAGAAAAACATGAAGTTTACTGTTAATAAAAAGTATTTAATTTTTGAAAAGAGACTTGCTGCAAATGGAGTTGGTCAGGTTTTTGTAACACAAGATGATACAGGAAGAGATCAGATTGTGTCTGACATTTATTTTGTGCCAGCAAGTATAAATTTGGTTGCTGATAAAGAATTGAATTTTAGTGAAACCCCTGAAGAAAAAGATGGCGGTAATCTTTACTGGGGTAAAGCATCTAGTGAACCGGGAATGCCTGATCTTAGAAGGAGATGACGAAAATGTCTTTATCTAGAAAAGAAATTCAAAAGCGTAAACAACGTCAAGAATCTGTGAGAAAAAAACTCACAGAACAAAGGGATGAAATACGCAAAGAACGCAAGTTAGTAGAAGTAGAAAGAAATAGGGAAAGAGAAATGTGGAAACTTGAACATGGAAGAACTCCTCCAGCTTTGCCCGGAAATCCTGAATTAGCAGCGATTAGGCAGGCTGAAAGAGACAAGAGGATTTCAGAAAAATTAAATCATAACTTAGAAATTTTGAGAAATCTTGAGCAGGAATACGAGCGTGAACAAGCATCTCGTAAAGAAATCAATGATCGTCTTGAGTCAGAAGGCTATATGACAATGAAAGATAAGATGGATGCTCTTCACGAAAAAGCACTCAAAATGCAAAGAGTCGCAGACGATCTTGAAGAAGCAGCAAATATGAGTGATGTAAATAAAAATTGTGATGTAAAGTAAAAATAAAATATTTTTGTATTTGGGCTAAAGTTTTTTGTAGTTTCATGTGATAATAATACGGCGATGCCAACAAAGACATCGTCGTATTACTTTTTACTATGAGGCCACTATGTCACTTGACTTTGAACCACTTGATCTGTCTGAGATTAACAAAGAGGCTAAAAGAGTCTCTGAAGAAGGCGCAGCCGCTGGAAACAGTGGTGATTATCTTGATAAATTCGTCAAGATGCCTGACCGTGATGGGTTTGTAATCATGCGTGTTCTTCCCCGCAAAAAGGGTGGAAGCGTATGGTGTGCAACTCGTGTACACACTCTCACTAATCCTGATACACGCAGCAAAAAGACCTACCATTGCCCACGCAAGTTGGTTGAAACCGACAAGGGTGAAAGATGGATGGGCGATTGCATTATTTGCAAGTATTACAGTGATTTGTGGCAGAAGTCTGAAAGTCTTTCTGGTAAAGCCCAAGAGGATCTTCAGAATCAAGCCAGAGCAATCAAGCCTGTAGAACGATATTACTACAATGTAATTGTTCGTTCTGAAAAGGACAAAGAAGGCAACATTAAAAAGAATGTCGGACCCAAGATATTCTCTTGCGGTAAGACAACCCACGCCAAGATCATGCTTGCCATGCGTGGAGACGAAGCAGCTGGTGAAAAGCCACTTGGAGACATCACTCATCCAAAGGATGGACGTGACTTCAGAGTCGTTAAGAAAGTTATCAAGGGTGGTGGAGGGATGGAATATCCCAACTACGATAACAGCAAGTTTGAAGAACCAACACCTGCTGGAAACCTTGATGAATTGAAATCATGGATGGAAAGCATTCATGATCTTCAGGCTCTTCGTGTGATCAAGACTTCAGATGAATTGAAGCAAGCACTTCGTGTTCATCTTGGCATGGTCAAAGAAGGACCAGCTGCCAATGATACAGAACTCGATGAATTCAGGAAAGCAGGATCTGCTACTCCTTCCAAACCTAAAGCAGTTGAGACAATTCGTGAAGAATTAGTCGTCAGCAGCACTCCTCCTGTTGCTAAAGAAGAGTCAAAACCAAGCGATGATCTCGCCGATGACGACTTCCTGAAAGAACTTTCAGGCATGTAATCAAAACAGAATGGGTGTCCAGAGCATAATCTGGACACCCATTCTTTTCATTCTCTCAACATAAGGTGGTGTACTATGGCAAAGAAAAAGATAAGCGAAGGCGTGGATGATAATTTTTTTGAAAATCTCGCAGAAGAAACCGGAGGCGATGTTCTTGATGCAATCGACTCAGTCAAGTATTTTGTTGACACAGGAAGCTTAGCACTTAATTATATTTGCTCAGGTCAGTTCATCACTGGAGGAATTCCCGGTGGTAAGTTGACTGAAATATATGGTCCAAACAGTTCATCCAAGTCTCTTCTTGGTGCCAATATTTTGTTTGGCACACAGAAAGTCAAAGGCATTCCTGTCCTCATGGATTGTGAAAATAGCGCCAACAAAGAATTCATTCAGATTGCAAGCCATTGTAATTTGAAGCGAATAGTAAGACATACTCCAGAAACACTGGAAGCAGTTTTTTCAACAATGTACAGGGTTATTGAAAAAGCCCGTGAAAAAACAAGCAATGAAGTTCCTATCGTCATTGTTTATGACTCGATTGGAGTAAGCCCCTCTGCCCGTGAACTTCGTGAAGTTGCTCTTCCAGAAAACTACACGAAAGAACAGTTCAAAAAGATTGTAGGGGGAAATGAACAACCCGGTGAAAGAGCTAAAATTTGCTCAAGAGAATTAAGAAAACTCAACACGGTTATGGAGAAACATAACGCAACAGTTGTGATTCTTAACCAGACTCGTGATAAAATTGGAACTTACATCCCCACCAAAACAACTGCTGGTGGTGGAAATGCCCTTCCTTTCTACGCATCTTGTCGTCTTGAAACCAAGACAATGCAGAAAATAGAAAAGAAGATAAGCGCCAAAAAGAAGAAGATTCTTGGGATTAATGTGAAGCTCAAGAATGTTAAAAATAAGACTCACAGACCTTTTGTTGAGTCTGAGAATGTTCAGCTTCTTTTTGATAAGGGAATCAATCCAATTAGTGGACTTCTCTCTTGTTTATTAGATGCTGATAGGATTGAAATATCAGGAACAGGATCATTTAAGGTTAAGCCTGCTTTTTCTAATGGTGAAGAAGTTAAATTCCGTGCAAGCATGGATCGCAATGATGTTCCTATGGACATTTTGCTAAAATGCCCAGCACTCATTGATGCCAGCACATCTGAACAGGTTGAGACTTATCTCGAACCTTATAAGCTGGCAATTGCTAGTAGAGCAGAAGATGATTCTGATGTTGAATTGAGTGAAACTGATTCTTACGACGATGAAAACATCGACGAAGAATTAGAAGGATAATCAAAAAAGTTTGAGGGGCATGAAAAAATGCCCCTCAAACCTCTATCATGCTATATTCTTCATGTGTGAATTTGTCTTTTTGAAAAACAATAAGATTGTTGTGTACTTCATGTATGATTACGATCTTATTGTTTCTCACACACCAAAGACCAATTGTACGAATAAACTCTTCATCTTTTGAATTATCATCAAAAACTTTGATTCTATGATCGTCGCAAAATTCAACCAATTCTTTGTTTTCGTTGCTTCCAAATAAGAAAGTTTTATTTTTTAGTTCTTCGCATGGACTATCATTGTAAATTTCCATCCAGTCCATGAATTGTGGATTTTTATCTCTTCCAACCCAGTGAATGTGATTGAGATGACCACTGAAAATGCTATGATGACAAATGCTAGACTCATGTGTCAGGAATGGCACTTTAGTACCATAAATTTTACACATGCGAAGACCATATGAAAGACCATGATCTCCATATCCTTCTGCAAATTCTTTTCTTATGTTAAAGTATTTCTTTGCATCGGTATTTTCAACGAGTCTGTTGATTGCAGCAAGGCTTGTTATCCCTACTTCTTGCTCATGTGCTGGAGCTTCCATGAACTCCGTTGATTTGCTTGTTCTGTACCACCATCCATATCCCATTTTTGTCAATATTCTTTGATCAGTGGCAAAGATGTCATATAAGAATCTTGATCCTAAATGGTATTCACGATTGTGATCGAAGTCTCTTTCAAGATTAGCCATCAATCCGCCAAGATCAGTGATGCTGTCCTCGTCCATTCTGATGTACCATTTGGCAAAATCCTTTTGTATATGCTTGCTGTAATAGTTGTAAATTCTTTGTGCTGTAAATGAATAAGGACATATTATGACATCAACATCAATATTTGATGGCCAATCATTTTTTAGAAAATCAGCACTTTCACCGCAATTTTTTGTGCCAAGAAATGATATGTGAATCCGCAAATCCTTAGTGTTCAAAAGACCATATTTTTTGAAGTCTTCTAATCTCATCTTGATTTGCGGACGTGTTGTGTCTGATGGTACTGCTATTTCAAAATCATACATTAGGCAATCCTATATGAATCTTTATCGACTTTGGCAAAACTAAAGCCTCTGGCTGATAGTTCAGCTTTAATTTCTTTCATGTAACTGCAAAGATTCGATGAATTAATTCCATATTTTGAGTATTTTTCCTCAAGCTGCTTGATGTTTACAACTTTTTTGGACAAAAAGGCTCGACGTATTGAATTTTTAATTTTATTGGGAACGGTTTGTTTTAACTTTTTACTTGGCTTGGAAATTATTTTATTTTCAATAACGACATAATCATAATCTTGCTTTTTTTGTTTCTGATTACAAAGGACAGGCGCAAGTTCGTCTAGATCCAACAATTCGCCATTTTTAAGCTTTACTGTTGATAAATTTGCTTTGAAACTGTTACAAAATTCAATCAACTGGTCAAAATTTTTCTCATCCGTGAAGAATTTTCTTTTATCCTTAAGTTCGATTAAAAGGCACTTCATTGATTGCTCCTTGTGTCTTGATGACACTTGTCTAAATAATTATAGGGAAATGCAAATAAATTGCCACTCATCTTGGCTATTCTTATAATGTAATATGGAGGCATTTCGATGGATTCTTACAAAGAACATATCAACTTAAACTGCCTCCGCAGGTTTGGTTCAGAAATTGAAATCAATGCTTTTGATTTTCGCAATAGACCAGTAGGTCATAATGAGGGCAGAATGCCCGAAGGCACACACTATATAGCAAACTTAGTGCAAAAGTCATCTGGTAAAATTGTAAAAATACACAAGTGGTCTTATGATCATAACAACAGTAATTGGATTATAAAGCCAGATAGCAGTTGCGGAATTGAAATATGCACACCAGTACTTAAGGGCTGGGTAGGTCTTATGGAGACTTGTAGGGTAATTGATGCCCTTGGGAACGATAATAAAGTTCATGCCGATGATAGATGCAGTTTTCATGTTCATGTCGATGTGAGCGATCTTAGCGAGCAAGAATTGGCAACGGTTATCACATGGTGGATTAAATGTGAACCTGTTTTTATGGATTCAGTTCCAATCAACAGGAAGAGAAATCAGTATTGCCAGCTTTTGGGACAGTCTGAAATATTTGAAAATGTTGAGGACGGATTCCATCCAAATGATTATCTGATCAGAAGACTTGGCTCTTGTAAGTATTACACGATTAATACTTATCATTATCACAACAATAAGCGTAAAACAATTGAATTCAGAATAATGGATGGAGATTGCTGTCTTGATCCTTGGATAGCTAAAAATTACATCAGACTTCTTCTCCATTTTATTGATAGATCATTGAAGTATGGAATGCCTAGTTCATATTATCCGGGTGATAAGTGGTCTGGTTATTGTTGGCTTGATCCAAGAGATGTGTTAGATTTTCTTGGATTTAATGAAAAACATGTTCTTTCACCTGCATGCAAACAGGTTCATGAATGGTTTTTAGATCGTTTGCATATGAATTGTAATTACTCTAATAATCATGGGATTATGGGAAATAATGCAAGAAGATATGCTTATAAGGAAATAGAAGATCTTTGCGCTGAATATGGTGATATAAACATAAATCATGATGATATATTCAGCGATAAGTTTCGCACATAAATTTAAGGTGTTATGTATTTTTACATACAATCAAAACTAGATGATATTGTAAAAGAAATGAAATCTCTTGGTGAGGTTCTCGTTCCTTTTAACTATCCATTGAAACCGATTAGTAGTTGGGAAGACGACTTGGCAATTTTCAAAATGCGAGAAGTAACCATAGATGGTTATCAAATTTTCATTCATTATCAAAAATCAGATTATACAGAATATTTGATTGAAACATTACAAATTCATAATATGAAACATCCATTTTTACCATTTTACATAGTTTCAAAGCTTGGTAAAAGGTTCTTTGGCAAAGATTATCTTTCGCTTATTGAAATTTACAAAGAACATCGAAAAATTTATATTTGGTCTGTTTGTTCAGATAGAAATGGCAATAAAGTGCCAATTCCTAATCAAACTGACACTGAAATGTGTGAATTTGAGGGACTTCAGTATCTTTATATGCAACCCAAAAATATAGATTTTTTCTAATTCGCATGGTGAATATATACCTCGTAGCGTCACTCTTGGCGCTTTCCTTTAACGAGGTGTCCAAACATGAAAAAACGAAAAATTCAGGCTCTCATCGTAGAGCATCTTCTGAAACATGGACAATTGGAAATTCTTCTCCCTGATGGAGTTAAGCTGGAAATAGGCACTACTCAGGAAAATCAGAATGGTAAACTTGTAAGGAAAGATGATTATTGTTGGGTTATTGCATCAAGAGACGATAGGTCAACAAGTCTAGACGCTTATAACATGGGTCTTAGATTTTCTGATGACGATAAGATATTGGTTTTTGAAGATAAATTCATTGATCAGGATGGCGAAAACATTAGAAGACTTGATGTTGTCTAAATGATATTACCATTCATTGACATGAAATTAAATTGTCCTTGTAAATCCAAAAGAAGCTCCATAGTTCCCTCAACATAGTTGTTGGGAACTAGAGGAGCATTGAATTCAACCCATATAATAAAACCATGAGGATTAAGGCTAAACCTTGATAAGGTCATCTTTACACCTTTGTTTTTTATTTTTTCTGGGGATATAATATCAAGGCTGCTGGCATTTTCTTGTATTTTTTGTAATACATAGGCCATCAGTTTTGAACTGTCCAGAAAGTGTGTCCAGTTGGCAACAAGGATTTTTTCCAATTTGTCAGCATCAAAAATATTCACACTCGTGTCTCTGTGAGGATTAAAATGAAGAAACCTGAAGTATATCTAAGAGAGTTCTGTCTTAAGCTTTCCGACGACAATCTCCGTTCAATTCACGGAAGATTAAGTCAACGTCTTGGTGGCGATATGGCAGAAGCTGTTGACTTTTTGAGCGGAACTCGTGAAATTGACAAGTGGCTATCGTCAGCTTCTGACTGCAATGAATTTTATGACATGATTGACCTGATTTATTTTGCAGTCAATAAGGAGCACGAAAAGAGGTCTGGAGTTGTTGTTTGATTAAGTACGCATTACATTTAATTCCAATGAGCCTTGCTGGTATTACCTGCTTGGCTCTTGGATTTTGTTGGGGAAGATCTCACGGTTATCGTGAAGGCGCAGCAGACGCCATCATTATGTTTGATAGCTTTGATCGATCAACAAATAGAAACGATGGACAACGATTCAAAGAGAACAAAAAAATCCTTGATATGTTCAATGATAAAATTCCATATTGAAAACCTTGATTGATTTGCTATAATCAAAAAAAATCAAGAGGTCTTCATGCCGCCCATCATCAAAGTATCAGATCAAGATGTTTGCGTAGCCACATCAGAATTTCCATTCGCCAAATGGAAATTTGAAAAATTCAATCCTGTCCAAAGCAGGATCATGGACTTCTACAATCAAGACTGCAATACACTTGTCGCAGCAAGGACAAGTGCTGGGAAAACCGTAATTGCAGAGCAGTTCCTCTCTCAAGAAATTCGTGAAAGAGGAGGAAAAGGAATGTTCCTTGCCCCTCTCAGAGCTTTAGCCCGTGAAAAGGTAACTGATTGGACAAATCCAGAATATCACCTCTCTGACCTAAAAATAAGCATCTGCACAGGTGACTACAGGTTAACCAAAGAAAGAACTCAAGAACTTGATGATGCTGATATTATCATCATGACAAGTGAAATGCTTAGTCATCGAAGCAGGTCACACAATTCAGAACAAAGTCAATTTCTTAAGAAAATTGGTACTCTTGTCATTGATGAATTCCACACAATTGGAGTTCATAATCGTGGAGATCACCTTGAAGTTGGATTGATGAAATTCACTCAAATCAATCCAACAGCAAGACTTGTTCTTCTTTCCGCAACAATGCCGAATGTAGAACAACTTGCAGAATGGGTTAGTTATAGCCTTAATCAAAAGCAAACATTTGTTCTAAGGTCAGAATATAGACCTGTTCCTCTTACAATCCATTATGAAACATATGATGACAGTATAAGAAGATATGATCTTTTAGAACAAGAAAAAATCAATAAGGCAATGGATATTGTTGAATGGTATAAAGATGATAAGTTTATCGTCTTTACTCATACCAAAAGAACTGGCGAAATGATGAAGAAAGAACTTCAATCAGCAGGGATTGATTGCCAATTTCATAGCTCTGACCTTGAATCAGCAGAAAGAGCAAAGGTAGAAGATAAGTTCCGTAACGATCCAAAATTCAAAGTAGTTGTTGCAACAAGTACTTTGGCGGCAGGTCTTAATATGCCTGCTAGAAGAGTAATTATTTTAGGTGTCAATCGTGGTGTTGACGAAGTAGAATCTCATGAAATTATTCAGATGTGTGGGAGATCAGGAAGATATGGCATTGATCCTATGGGAGATGCTTACATTCTTGTCCCAGAAAGCCAAGTAAATTTATATAAGCAAAAATTCAATAAGCCTAACAGGATTGAGTCTCAGCTTCTTGAAAAATCTGGGAATAATCATAAAACATTAGCATTTCATTTAGTTAGTGAAATTTATTTTGGTGGGATCGAAACAACAGATGATGTTCGCAAGTGGTTTAAGAGATCATTGGCTTATTTTCAGAACAAGGTATTTGATGATAGTGTTGTTGATTCTACTCTTGAGTTATTGAGGAAGTGTGGGGCTATTGGTTTAGATGATGATAAGTGGAATGCCAGAACAATTGGCAAAGTTTCCAGTATGTTTTACATGAGTCCTTTTGATGTAAGCGATTTGTATTTTAACTTTAAGTCTTTGTTTGATTCTGGAAAAGAGAATGATGATCACATTCTTTCTTTGGCATTAGGCAATATTGACAGTCAAAGGTGTAATATTGTCAATAAGGCAGAGAAAGATGAAATGAGTTTGTATGCGAATCAGGCTAGATTGAAGTTTACTGGTAAGTTTTTGGCTGATGGAGCTATTAAGGCTGGATACTGTTATTATTCACTTTTGAATGGTACTAATTCACAAGCTTTGGCTAGTTTTCAAAGAAATTTACAGTTTGATTTCAATAGATTATCTCAGATTTTGATGGCTTTGGATAGCATAGGAGGTTCTTGGAATCGTTCTGGTTGGTTAAAAACTCTTGAGGGAAGAATCGCTTATGGTGTTCCTGTACACTTGATTGATTTGTGTCGAATTCCTAATGTTGGAAAAGTTAGAGCAAATAAGCTTTATGATGCAGGAATAAAAAGCATGAAACAGTTTCAATCTTGTGAAATTGGAAAACTTAAATCTCTTTTGAATATGAAAGAAGATGCAGTTAAAAAAATGTTAGAAAAATCCTCTGATTTGAAGTAAATAAATTATGAAAGAATATAAGATTAAGCTTCCAAGAAATTGTTGTAGAGGAAGTAAAATTTTGGAAAACAATCCTGTATTAAAATTGCAGAATGATCTTTTCGCTAAATTAAATAAAAATAAAGATTCAATAGAAAATAAAGATTCAATAGAAAATAAAGATTCAATAGAAAATAAAGATTCAATAGAAAATAAAGATTCAATAGAAAATAATAGTAAGGTTCAAATTCTTACATCGTCTGGACCAAGATATCCAATTGCTTGCTATACTGATGCGATACCTCCATTGCCGCCGGGTCAGTGTCAATATCAAAATACTTGCGATCAAGCTGTACCATATTTTTGTATTCAAAGTTGTTGTCAAAAATTCAAAACTAGAATTTATTATGACTGGCGTGGAACAGGTAGGCGAGATGTAGATACTGCGACTAAGGCATATTACGCATTCCGTATAGAGGATGACGGTGGAGCAGATTATTTTCCAGAAGTAGTGGGTTATTCTTGTGGGGCAACGCCAAACAACGAGGGTCAGGCTCAATATTTGCAATGGTATGGAGACAATACAGGTACTGATGGTTATGAAATTGTTGATATTTATCAAAGTAAAGTTTACAGAGATGGTTTTTCTTGTAGATACAATCAAGGCTTGGGTGGTCATGTCTCTGTCGAATTGCATGCAGGGTTTTATCCTAGAGGAGTGTCATCAGGAACAATCAAATTAATAATTTACGCTAATGTTCCTGAAGATTATGGGAATGTTAGTGATATCGATACAACACCGCCGGGTGCAAGAAAAAAAACTTTTAATGATTTTTATATTAATTCTACATCTAGATGTTATGTAGAATCCCCTGTTTATGAGGGATTGCAAAATAACGGAAGCTATTTTACTTTATCAATTCCAACTAATATTTTTGGTGATAGGAGGGGTAAATTGATGGTGTATAGAAATTTCGGAACTTTTGGCCCAAGTAGTCCTTATCCTTATGATTATGGACCTTGGCTTGTTTGAATACCACGACCTTAAAAATCGGTGTTTTTTGACAAGTTAATTTATGAAAAACAATAAGCATGATCAATATTGATAGATGAAACTAATTGCATGTAAATAGCAAACAATTATTTCACTTTTCGCCGAAGAAATCTTTTGGGTATTCTATTTTTACGACACCAGAACCTTCTACTTTATTTCCTTTTTCGTCTTCGACCCACCAGCGAACTTGTTGGACTGGAATATTTAGTTCATCCATATGACATTTGTCACGAGGAAAAACAGGAAGGTGATATTCTTTTCCTTCTACTAGAACTGCAATTTTGCATTCTTTTTTTTCATTATTGTATAGAAGGCAGTTGCCACAGATTTTTTCTATTTCTTTTTTCTTAGTCATGGTCTAGACTCCTATAATCTATTATAGGAGTAAGGATTTATGAAGGTAATTGCAGCACTCTCGCAAATGGCTCATGGAAAAGATGTTTTCTGTGATTATCTTTGCGAATGTCTTAATGATATTTCTTCTAAAAAAGAATGGACAAGAAGCGCATTTGCGAATGCAGTTAAAGATACTTTCTGCAACGCTTTTAATGTAGATCGTAATTTTATTGAGAATTGGAAAAGAAATTCTGAGGCTCCTGATGGATTTCTCATGCCTATTCGTCAGTGTCTTCAGTTTATTGGAGATGGATATCGCAAAATCCGTGAAAATATTTGGATTGAAATTGCACTTAAAGATAATGGCAAAAACATTATCATAAGCGATGGAAGATATTTCAATGAAGCAGAAGCAGTCAGAGAAAAGAATGGATTGATGTTTTTAATTTACAGACCCGGATTTATCAATGATGATCCTAATCCAAGTGAATCACAAGTAAAACCATTGCTTCAATGGGCTTCTGGAAATTTGAAAGAAGGTCCTGTTGATTATTCAAGCAACATAATGAGATATGGAATAACTGTCCCACATGAATTGAGATATTTTGATTATTTCATCAAGAATGATGGAAGCATTGAGGATTTGCACAAGAAGATAAGGGAAGATGTTGTTCCTTTTGTGCTGAAAAAAATTAAAGGATGATTATTTTTGAAGAAAAAGATGATAGGTTTTATATTGCAGAATCCAAGATAAAGGGTGCTGGTAGGGGAGTTTTTGCTTCTAGGAATATTAAAAAAGACGAATTTATTTTTATAAGTGGAGTATTAGTTGAAATAGGAAGCGAGTCTGATTCGACTACTTGTTTTATGAATAACTATAAATTTGCTGCTGATCCAAAGTGGAATGGAAATTCTGTTGATATAGGCAAGTATGTGATATGTCCTTTGGGTTATGCTGCTTTGGTTAATCATAGTAATAGTCGTGAGGAGCAGAATGTTGAGATTAGGTATTTGGGTGAGAATTCTAAAAAGAATCATCATGGCAAGGCTGTTTATTGGTTCTTGAGGGATGTTGAAAAGGACGAGGAGATACTTGGAAACTATGGACCTATATGGTCAGGTTTCAAGAAGAAGATAAGATGTTATCGTCCTTTTTTCAGGATTGTGGGCAAGAATGGTTCCTTGTGAACTTTTGAACAGTTTCGTAGCCATTTTTGCCTTCGATTATTGTTCCCATTTCGGGATGTGCTCCTTGAAGCCAGCGTATTCCGCTTTCTCGAATTGAGCATTTGTATGTGACTATTTCGTCGAGGATTTTTATCGATGAAGATTTTTGATTCTTTGTTTCAGTTTGCCCATACCCACTTCCGTCAAAACCATAAATCCTAATCCTCTCTGCTGGCAATACTGGTTGCATGCTGTCCATTTCGCATTATTCCTTGGCAATGTTGTTTGGTTTGCCGGTTTGATTTCCCAAATTTCAATTCTTCCGTCATCGAACATAACTTTTAGATCAGGGTTATATTCATGAATATTCCCTTCAAATGTATATTGGACTTTAAGTGGTTCCACTTCATATCCAATAACTTCTGGCATTGCTTCCAAGCATTCGTAGACATCGCATTCCATCCCTGATCGATAATGCATTTCCTTGCCGCCGTTCTTGTTGGACATCATGTATCCTTCTCTGAACTTCGGCTTGCGTTGTTTAAGTTTACCAGTTTTTGCGGACTGGTCTTTCCATATAATAGCCTTCATCTGTCCGTTTTTCGGTATATTTTTTTCATGCGGGTGTTTCGCTCTGTAATGAGTTCGTACACAACGAACGGGACAACCACAACGAGCAAGAGGACATAAAATGTATTCTCTGCCTTCTTCATGAGATTCAATGATATGTGTTTTATAGTCTTCAAAATTTTCATGAACAACTCCACACACAAAGCATGTGTATTTTCTTAGGCCATTATCTTTCGGGAATGGTAGCGTCATAATAATTTCTTTCTTCCTTCTTTCCATCTTTCAAAATCATGTGGATAATCGAAGTCTTCAGTCCAATCGTCGATATGTGCTACATTTGGATGATATTTTACTTCTTCTATATCAGTGCATCCTGCCAAGTCAATGATTTCTTTATTTGTGAGCTTGGCCATGAGGTGATAATTCGACAGTCTCATGATCTTTTTTTCAATAATTTCATCGATATAATTTGATATTATTTTATTCATATCTTTTTTGAAAGACAGGGCGAATGTTTCTTTATATTCGCATCCTGTGAAGCTTGATGGTGACAATCTGGCAACCCATCTCCAATCTAGTTCGTGATTAAAAATAAGATCAATTGCATTATCGGTGTAGTAGGCATCACCAGCCATGAGAACAGTTTCGCTGTCATTTGACCAAAGGAATTCTGAAGATTTGAAAATTGAACAATCTTCCCAATTTGGGTCTTGATGTGGTATTAGTAAATTGCATCCTTCAATTTTATATTTTTCATCAGATCCTACGATGTGAATGTCGTTGGTGTATTTTTTAACTTGTCGAACAATTCTTTCGATTAAAATTTCGCCTTCTATTTCAATGAAATGTTTTTTAACACAGAGATAATTATCCCATCTCTTTCCGTCTCCTCCAGCTTGTATTATGATTCTTTTCATTTTTTCTTTGATTTCTTTTTGGAGAATTTTATCATATTATCAACAGCTTCTTCACGGGTGCAGACACTGATTTTCGGTAGATCTTTGATTCCGAATACACTTTCTGTTGATCTTTCTGGATCATTACTTAAAAATTTAATTAAATTAAATGCAGGAAATCGTGCTTCTTGACGAAATCCGGGCATCATTGGGTCATCTTCAGTGTCCGTTTTTAGTTTCGCAAATACAACCCTGCTGTCTTCAGGAGCTCCGAAGTAGTCATCTCCTTTTTTGAAGAAAAGTATCAATTCGTGTTTGTCTAGAAGGTCGTTCATTGAATCAATATTTTCAAGATGGATATCCCAGCGATCCATTAAGTCACGAAATGATGAAAAAGCAGGATATTTCATTTTTTTTATTCCTCATATGGTCTTTCAATACATATATAGAATTATGCGGTACAGTTTGAGTGGATTTAAGAAATTCTTTGAAGAGATGGACCCATCTCAAGAGAAAGATATTTCATCTAGCGGAGGCGGTAAAAAGCAAGATTATTGGGATTCATTGGAAGACGAAGAAAAGCTGACATGGGATGATATTAAGAATACATTCCAGTCAGAGCCATGGGTTTCATCTCACTTCCCTCTTGGTCAGGGAAAGAAAGAAATTAAATATAAGTTGCAACCATGGAAGATTGTGAAGGGTTCAATGGGGCCATCAGGAGCAGATATAGAACTTATTCATAACCAAAACGATAAGAGTTATTTGAAGGGAAATAAATTAAATAAAGGTTATAGAGACACAAAGCGATATTTTGTAAAGAGAAAAGATTTACAGGATTTCCAGACAGGTGGTTGGCAACCAGCAGTTCAGGGAGCAGCAGGAGGCGGTGGCGCTCCACCGATGTAGTATGAAATTTAGTGAATGGATTAAATTAAGAGAAGTTGGAACAAGCACAGCTAGTGTTGCGAATGTTCCCATGAGACTCTTTGGTGGTGCTGTGCAAAGGATGTACCCAGAGCCAGTCATTATCGGTGGAAGAGAAGTTAAACATAAGAAAAAGAAGAAAGATCATAATTCTTAATGAAAGGTAAATCATGAATTACACAATGCGCTACACACAATATTTATCTGGCATCTTGTCAGAAGCTGATTTTCATGAAATGAGCCCTGATCAAATGTCCAATGCGGCTGCACCAATGGCTCCTCAAATGGGTGGTCCTTCTCCAGTTGTTGATGATCAGGGTCTTGGTGATGATCAGGGTCTTGGTGATGATCAGGGTCTTGGTGATGCACAAGGTGGTTCAGAACCAATTGCGGGGCTTTCTAATACTACTAAAGGTCTTTTGGATAGATTGATTGCTCAGTTGTCAGCAGCTAAGAATTTACAACCAGTTGCTTCTCAAGAAATTCTTAATCGATTTATGAAAGCGTTGCCAAATCTTAAACGTGATAAATCACTTGCAACAGTTCAAAATCGTTTCAAACCACTCAAACCATTCAAACCACTACAGTAATCATTTAGAGATTACCGTCTTTACAGTTGAAATCAATTAGTTTATAATTTGACAGGATCACATTTCAAGAGGTTCTGTCATGTCTGACATTATGGATTCTGTTGTCAATAAGACAATTAATTGCCTTGATAAAGGGCATGTGACTCTAGTCGATGTAATGCCAAGGAATGTTCCTGAAGGTAAAACTGCTGATTATGCCATTGTTCAGGCTGCGAGAGTAAGCTATGGAGATGGAACTAAAACTGTCAATGAAGACCGTGGACTTATTCGTTACCTTCTCAGGCACCAACATACCACTCCATTAGAAATGGTAACCCTGAAATTTCATTGCAAGATGCCTATCTTTGTTTGCCGTCAATGGGCAAGGCACCGTATGAGTTCAACAAATGAAATTTCAGGTCGTTATTCGGTTATGAAAGACGAATTTTATTTTCCTCAGGCCACTGATCTAAGATCCCAGTCTCAAATAAATAAACAAGGTGGAGAAGGCACTGTTGAGGAAATAACAGCTAACTATTCAGCAGGTAAAATTGCCGATAATTGCAATTCAGCTTATGATTTTTATGAATATATGATTCATGCAGGTGTTTCAAGAGAACAGGCAAGAATGGTTCTCCCTCTCAACTTATACACAGAATTTTATTGGAAAATTGATCTTCACAATCTTTTTCACTTTTTGGCGCTAAGAGCAGATAGCCATGCCCAAAAGGAAATCAGAGTTTATGCAGAAGCAATTATTGAGATTTTACGCCAAATTGTTCCAGTAGCACTTGAAGCATGGGAAGATTATCATCCTATGCGTGGAGCAATAAAACTCACAAGACTCGAAACAGAAGCACTAAAAAGCTACATCCAGAAATTTCAATCTTTTGCTCATGCCGAATTCCAACATGTTGTCAGCGACAACAAGCGTGAACAGTCTGAATGGATTGAGAAAGCCAAGATTCTTGGAATCAATGTTCCTCCGATAAAACAGAATGAGGCTTAGGATCAACTAATTGAAAGCCATGACTGGCTATGATTTGTAATGTTAGAACAATCATTGTGATCATGGCTTTCTCCCTTGTGGACATTATAACAGATGAAAAGCATTTTGCAATTTCTCGAAAGTGATAAAAAAGGCCAAACTCTTAATATTGGAGTAATTGGCGATGCAATGATTGATGAATACTATGATGTTAAAATTAAAAGAATAAGTCCTGAATGCCCAATTCCCATCATGCATAGCAAAGAACATGAACCAAAAATTCTTCCCGGCGGAGCCGCAAATGTCGTTCATCAATTCAAGAATTTTAATGCTAAAGTCAATCTTGGTTGCTTGTTAGATTATAAAGCGAAAAGTATATTTGAAGATGCAAGAATCAATACTGATTATTCAGTAAATATTGCTCATGATATTTCTAGAAAGAGAAGATATTACAGCGAACATATTCAGGTTGCAAGAATTGATATAGAAAAAAATAATTATGGTTTTAATGATGATGATTTGTTCTTAAAAACCGAATCTTTGTTTGATAAATTTGTTTTGAATGATTTTCAGGCTGTTATATTTTCAGATTATGGCAAAGGAATATTTAATTTTTTCAAAAATGAATATCTTAAAAAATTCCCAATCACAGTTGTTGATCCAAAAAATGGTGATTTGACTCGTTGGCGTGGATGTACTGTTCTGAAACCAAATCAAGAAGAAGCATTGAAATTAAGTGGTAAAGATAATGTTCGTGATGCTGGTCTTTATTTATCAGAATTATTGGAATGTTCTGTTGTCATTACTCAGGCAGCACAAGGAATTAGTGTTTTTGAAAAAGGTGGAATAACTGAGATAAGACCAACAGTAAGTCCTGCTGTTGCCGAATCTGTAATTGGCGCTGGAGATGCCTTTATAACATTCTTGACAATGGCAATGTGTAGGGGATTTTCTCTTCAAGAATCTGCTGATATTGCATTTAAGGCTGGAACATTATACGTTTTGAATAAGCATAACAAACCTTTAGATAGATTTTCCATTATTCACTCTATTGATTCAATTGGTGCAAAGGTTATACCTTATGATGAAACTAATATGTTTTGCAATAGAGATTATAAATTGGTTTTTACTAATGGCTGTTTTGATATCATGCATATGGGGCATATTGATTGCTTGAAATTTGCCAAATTACAAGGCGACAAACTTATGGTTGGATTGAATTCAGACGAGAGTGTCTCAAGATTAAAGCCCGGAAGACCGATCATGTCGGTTAAGGATCGTGCCTCTGTTCTTGCAGCATGTGAATATGTTGATTATATTGTTGTTTTTGATGATGACACACCATTAGAACTTATCAAAAAGATCAGTCCTGATGTTTTAGTAAAGGGTGCAGATTATAAGGAAGAAGATGTTGTTGGTTATGGAATTGTCCCAGAAATAAAAAGATGTCCTCTTGTGGAAGGCATCAGCACAACAAACATTATTGAAAAAATTAAAAAACTTTAGCGTCTCCTTCTTCTTTTCAGATTATCTTCTGCTTGTTCAATTGTCAAAACACCAGAAAGAACTAGAAGCTGCTCACTCATGTTCAAGCCGGGATGGAATCTTCTTTCTAATTTGGAGCCTTGAGTAAGGCCTGTGCTAATTGACGTTGCGTCATCAGGATTGACATTTACAATACCTCCTGACAACATAGTATCAAATTTGGTGTCACCAGTTTGAGGCATCGTTGTTCTTGTATTTGCTTGATCCGCTCCTGCTTTTAATTCTTTCACAATCATGGCATTTTTTGCAATATAATTTGCAACATCTTGTGGGCTTGCGGTTTTTGCATTAGGTAGTTTTTCTTCAGGAATGTTGTCTCTAAACATCTTCAAAATTGGTTGTTGATTTTTTGCAAGTGAACCTTTGACAGGTTTATTTTTTTCATCTCTTTCCATGGTTGCTGTTTGAGTGTTTTCATTGCCCAATAGTCTCAAAACATGTTGTGAAACTTGTTCTTCACTTAAATCAAATAGATTGCTTTTTGCATCGCCACCTTCTGATGGAACTGACCCTTTTTCTGCGGCAATAGCTAAATGTACTGCTTTCAATGACTTTAGGGCGCTTGGCAAACCACTTATTATTTTTGCGCTAATTTGTTGATCTGGATTAAAACAACAGAATTGTGACCATCTATGATGTCCATCAATGATATGATATTTGTCTCCGACTTTTGAAACTATTATAGCTCCAGCAGCATTAGGGTTTGTTCCCTTGAGCATATCTGGCGTGCTTCCGTATTGGTCTTTTATTCCGGCATCAACTGAATTTTCTAGAAAAACTTCTGCTTGGGTTGGAACAACTGATCTAATACTAACATTTGCACTTGTTACTGATAGCTTATCATTTTCGGAACCATCTTTAATTGTGGCTTGAAATTTTGGATTTGATATATACTTGTTAAGCTGTGACCAAAAGTTTCCTAAGTCGGTGCCATCATTCATCATATTCTTGAGAATTTCTAAATATTTTGGGTCAGCAGGTGCTTTTCCATAACCGCTGACAGAAGAACCGGCAGGTTGATTATTTGGTTGATTAATTGTTAGTGGGTTTGCATTAGCGGTAGAGGCTTTATTGGAAGTATTAGTGCCTGTAAAACTATATCCACTTGGAACAGAGCCGCTATTGTTTGGAATTTGGGTTATTGGCCCCTGCATAGATTGATTGTTTATTTCCTCTTCTTCTTTCATTTGCTGATAAAACTCAAAAAATGTCTTCATATTATTTTCCTTTTATTTGCAAAAACAGTCTGTTTTTCCACATGATTCGCAGCAAGTGCAAAGATCGCAGCAAGAACCTTTTAATTCACAGCAACCTTCAACAGCACAACAGGAACAACCACATTGGCAAATGCATTTTTCGCACAAGCATTTTGTAGATGATTTTACAAAACCAGCGCAAATAAAACCTGTAATTATAATTACAGCAATTGCTCCAAGTAACGAATCAATCCAATTAGACATGTTTGCTCCTTTAATATATAATTATTTAGGCTATTACAGTTATAATTACATTATGAGTAAGAAAAAAATTAACAAAAAATATGTTAAGTTGTCTTATGGAAAATGCCCTTCTTGACTGCCACAAAATAATCGAAGGAAACAAGAAGGAAGGACCGGGTTATGTGAAAGAAAATGTAGTTGTTTGCTGCGCTCTTTGTCACAGAAAATACATGCAAATATAATTAAAATCGATAGATATTACACAACAACTTTAGGAAAACAGATTTTGCACTATTGGCTCGATGGAGTTGAACATTGGGATTGATATATAGATCATGCTTACTTTTCAACAATTTCTAGAATCTAGAAAAAGTGCCACAGGAACTTTTGGAATGGGTACTGGACAGAGTCCAGCAAAAATCATGGCCAGAGGAGCAGTTAGTCCTGCAAGTCCTACTCGTCCAAAATATCATGGATTAAGTGTTGCAAAATCTTATCCTGTTGCTAAAATTGGTAAGGTTTGATCGGTAATGGCTAAAGATAGAGGGTTTTTTATGCGTACATTTCATGAGTTTTGCGAGATTAAGAAAAATATTTTGAATGAATCTGATCTGGATCATTATGCACAAATTAGTGATGAAGCATTAGATAATGCTTACCATTATGGGCGTTCAAAGCCGGGCACTTTTGGCTACGAAGCCAACAAGGGAAGTGCTAAGTTTGCTTTAGATCTAATGAAAACAGGCGAGACAGATATAGAAATGATTGCAGATGCTATCCACAAAGGCTGGGCAAGTGTCGCAACTACATACGATGATCCAATTTACGCTGTCAAGCCTGAGAAAAAAGCCAATAGATTAAATTTGGCTGATACACATTATAGTCAGCTTTCTGAAGAAGAAAAAGAAAAGGATAGAGTTGTCGCAAGAGCGTTGTTACAGGCCTATCAAGCAGAAAATGAATGATGGAATTAATATACAGGCACTATGTTAAGGCATGGCTGTATCAAGTATTGGAAACGGACTTACTGTTGTAATTGAATGTGATTTTTTACCACATCATGAGTGGATGTCCTTTCTGGCATATTGGTCACTTAAAAATAACTTGCCAGAAGCAAAAGTGATAGTTACATGTGTCAGAAGGGACATGAATATTGATATATTAAATTGGCCAAGGAAGTGTAACGTCCCAATTCTCTTCCACAAGCCAATGGATCAAGATAATCTTAGTCATTTTGTTGCAACTCATCCAAAAATAAAGGTAACACAAGATTTTGTCTTTATAAAACCTACAATTGTTTTTCTTCGTGATTTTGAAGAATCTTCTACAAATCCTGATGTTTTTGAAAGAGGAAAAAATATTTCTGAAATACAAGGAATTGTCTCAAAAATAAATTCTGAAAATCCTACCATTTGCTGTGATTATTCTGAAGGATGGGGTAAGTTTGTGACTTCAGATTGGATAAATAAAAAAAGCATACCCTTCTCGTCAGTTAATTTTGTCGATGCAGATATGAGCTTAAACGAGAATAGGCTTGCTAGGCTTTGGAAGTCAGCTACGAAAATATACCCAAGTGTATCAAGGGGATAAAATGAGACATTTCAATTACGACGACAATGATGAATTTCACGAAGACATTGATAAGTTTTTCGATAATGAAGATTCAGGCGGCTATGACGATCTCATTAAAGAAGAATTTGCTCTTCAAGAAGCAAGACTTGATGTTCAACATCGTGAAATCAACTATAAGATGATGAGAACAGCAATCAGGTTTTGTGAAAAAACTTTTCTTTGGTCTTTTTATTCAATACCTACTCGTTTGAAGATGATCTCTGAAACTTATAAAAGACTTCGCAAATTAGAGGAATGAAATGCCAACTTATCAGTTTTCCTGTAAACAATGCAATACCGTTTATGAGGAACTTTGTTCACATGATCCTAAGGGCAAATATAAAGGCGTTATTTGCCCAAAATGTAAAAGTAAATCAAAAACAAAATTGATGTCAGCTTGTAGTTATCAATTTTCAAACCCAGAAGGTACTGATCGCTGGAATAACGAATCCAGCGGTCATGATTATAGATTCAATCATAATTTGCCCAAGGTTCTGTCAGAAAGACAACGTGCCGAAGAAGCTGGTAAAAATCCAAATCCCTATAATAATATCAATGATATTGCTAATAATGACGCTTGGGGCGATGTTAAGTAATTATTTATTTTCTTTTCAGCAAGCGACTTTCCTGATAAAACCATTCTTTGAAATTTAACTTTTGTTCTGCCATTTTGCCTAAATTTCTCTGACCGACTAACGATCTTATTGATTTAGCATATCCTTCAGGATCTCTATTGTAACTGGGATTTGAGAATGGTAAATTTTCTTTTCTTGGCTCATTACTCATTGGAACGCCTTGAGTAGGATGATATCGTACTTGTTTAACTAAAGAAGCAGCACCACTCATTACGTCTTTTATTGGAACAGTTCCTAAATCAGGTGTTGAAACATATACTTCTAACGATCTTTTTGTTTCTAAAAGTTTTCTTCTCTCTGCTTGCAGATTGTCTATGCTCTGATTGATTTTTTCGTCAATGTTTAGACCTCTTGGGTCTTTTTTTCCTAATTGTTTCTCAAGATCAAGTACCCACTTGTCCAATTCACTAATTCTATCAAATTTGGTTCTGTCTAAACTTATAATTTGATCATATTCATTTTGTAAATTTTTTATACTTGATCTGATGTGTTCTTCGCTGTCGTATTTGAATTCTTTATTTTTTAATTTCTCTTCTTGAGAAGATATCCATTTTAGTAATTCTTGTGTTCTTATATATTTTTCTTCATCCAAACCTGATTTAATCTTATGATTATCTAAGCTTATAAGCTTTTCATTTATCAATGCGTTTAAGCAAGGAATTAGTTCTTTTTTCAACATGTTGCCAGAAGCAGATTTTTCGTCCCAAAAACTTACAATAATTTTATTTATACTTCTATTACCATAGCCAATTCTTCCCATCACCATATGATCATATATGTCTTTATTGTTTCGATAGCTTGCTGCTAAATCTTTTTTTCTATCTTTTACAGAAGCTAATCCTTTTTTTCTTAAATCTTTTTCAAGCTCATCTTCAGATAGTTCTCCATATATCTTTTTAAGTTCGTTAAGAATAAATTCATTATCTTTAATAATATGGACGTGAGTGTCGGAGGATATTTTACTGTAAAATAACCTATTCTTAAACCATATAAAAGTAATCATGTTGTCATAATCATTATGGTAATCATACATTTCATCAGGACTTTTGTACATAATTTTTTCCTTAAATTTCTCTTATACGATCTGGCGTTATAGCATAAATAACGGGTCCCAAATTTCTTCCTAATTTATCTTTTCTTTCACATTAATGCTATCTTTTCTGGAGTAGTAATATGACCCTGAGCTCCTAGCAGATCGTTTGTGATAATTATTTGTTTTCCGTTAAAAATGCCGCCGGATAATGTCCCATTCCTTTTCATTTCATAGAATGCTTTGAATTTTTCTTGAGAATAATTTCCGTAAAATGTGGCTAATGGCCTATTTTTAAGTTCTTTTGCGAGTTGTTCTTTATCACATTTTTTTGCAAAATCAGAATTTTCAATTACTTTTTCAACAGATAAGCCATCAGGAACAATTCTGCCAACAATATCTTCATTGCCCCCTCTTGATAGCGCATACCAAGCTTGCTGCGCTCTTTTTGCAGCACCATATGAAATTTTGTCAAGATAGGTGATGTAGTCGGAATGACTCATATTATATCTGGGTGCTATTCCTAAACCATCAGTAGTTTTTTCACCGTTTATTTCCTTGTCGCCATTAAAGTAAAAAAATGATTTGTGAGAATTTGCCATCTTGCCATCAGATATTGCTGATGGATTAAGTAGTTGTTTTTTGAACAACTCTACAATAATTTTTTTCATATATGAGCTTATTTCCCAATCTTCCATTTTTTCAAAATTTACTTTTTCCGTTTGAATATTATTGTCAGATGCAGGAATTGCACTAGGTGCGTAGCCAAGTTTTTTACCTAGTTCTTCTTTTTCAGATGGCGTCATAACTTTTCCATTTGGCCATCTACCTTGATGAAAAGCAAGCATTTCTGCCGTTTTATCTTTTTCATCTTCTTTGTTATAAGTCATTGATCCGCCACCAATGTAATAAGTGATCGGACGCAATGGTTCATTTGGTATTGCAACAAATATATTTTCAATTTTACTAAAAAATACCTTGCCACCTTGATTAACCATATCGTTCAGGCAAGGTATAAGAAGAGTATCATATAGTTTTTTGCCCGTATTTCTCAATCCTTTTTTATGTAAATAGCCACTTTCTTTTTGCTGTTCATCAGAATTACTATTCCAAAAAGAAACAATTGTTGCATATTCTTTATTGTCTGCTCCTAATTTTGAAAGAGCTTTTAATATTGGTTCATTTTTTTGATAAGGATTATCTTTTATATGCTTTTTATAATTTTCTAAAGGAAGATAAGAATATCTTCCAATTAAGCAAAATTGCATCAAATCATCATTAAAGTCAGCCCACAAATCATCGCCATATTCTTTTTTTAATGATTCGTAATTGTAAGCCATGATATCTTGGTGCGTTCCTCCTTCATAGTATTTATTTCCTATGGTGTAAACAAATCCTTTTTTTCTCATTCCTTCTATATCAAAAGACAATGCTTCGAGTGTGTGAGGGCTTATATTGCTGCTTTCCTCACTTAACAACCATTTTCTAAAACTTAAATTAATCATGAATTTATGTATAGGTTTTCAAAAAAATATTCTCAGATTTGTTCTTGATTTGTTGTTATCTTATAATTAATCTGGGAAGCCGTGGAAACCCAAAAAGCCGACAATCGGAGTAATCATGACAAGCAAACTTAAAAAAGCAATTGTAAATTTCAATCGGGATCAATTCCGTGCAATTAACACAGAAATGTCATTTGGCGAATATCTTGACTTGTGTTATGAAAATCCAAAACTTCTTCGTAACTCATGGCAAACCATTTATGACATGATTATGGATAAGGGCAGCTACACAATCGAAGAGTATCGCAAGACTTATGTGAATTATAAGTTTTTCGATGATCCAGATTGTCCAATCGTTGGCTTGGCTCCAATGAAAGATGCACTCGTTAAGTTCATCAAGGGTGCAGCTGGAGGATATGGCACAGAACGAAGAATCCTTCTTCTCCACGGTCCTGTTGGCTCAAGTAAGTCCACAATTCTTCGTCTTTTTAAGCGCAGTATGGAGAAATATAGCCATACAGAAGAAGGATCTTGGTACAGCTTCAAATGGGTAAACCTACCTACAGGACCAGATGGCATTTATAATGATCCTGAATGCGAATGCCCAATGCATGAACAACCTCTTAAACTTTTGCCTGTTGATATTCGTGGACCAATTCTTTTTGAACTAAATAAAATTCACGAACAACAGACATCAGAAGAACAAAGATCTGATATTTATACACTCAAGTGCGCTGATGAACTTGATCCTCTTTGCAAAAAGTTCATGACTGTTCTTCTCAAGAAGTATGACGGCGATATTGAGAAGGTCCTAGAAAATCACATCAGAGTTATCCGCAAAGTCTACTCAGAAGCTGATCGTTGCGGAATTGCAACATTCCAGCCAAAAGATGAGAAAAATCAAGATAGCACCGAACTTACAGGAGATATAAATTTCCGTAATATTGGTAATTTCGGTAGCGATTCTGATCCAAGAGCATTCAACTTTGATGGTGAATTTTGTGTCGGCAACAGAGGAATCATCGAGTTTATTGAAGCTCTAAAGCTTGATACTGCTTTCCTTTATGATCTTCTTGGTGCTTCTCAAGAACAAAGCATCAAGCCTAAGAAGTTTGCTCAGGTAAGTATCGATGAGGCAATCTGGTGCCATACCAATGATCCAGAATTCCAGAAGTTGAAATCAAATCAATACATGGAAGCTTTCCGTGATCGCACGACAAAGATTGATGTTCCTTACACTCTGAGGTGGAGCGAAGAGCTTAGAATCCTTGAGAAGGATTACGGTCCCGGTAAGGTTCGTCAGCACATCGCCCCTCACACTCTTGAGATTGCCGCTCTTTGGAGCATTCTCACTCGTCTTGCTGATGACAAAGATGGCAAACTCAGCTTGGTCGAGAAGGCAGAACTTTATGACGGCAAGCTTCTTCCCGGTTGGACAGAAGACAGTGTTAAAGAACTAAAGGACAAGTATCCTGATGAAGGTATGAACAGTGGAGTATCAGTTCGATACCTTCAGGATAAGATATCCAACTGTCTTGCGAATAATCATGATTATGTGAATATGTTCATGGTTTTGAACGAACTTCGTGATGGACTTGAAAATAGTAGTCTTCTTACCAATAAGGAACAGGTGAGTCGATACATTACATGTGTTGATTTGGCGGTGAAAAAGTTGACAGAAATACTTAAAAATGAGGTTCAAAAAGCTCTTGTCGGCGACAAGGAAGCTGTTAAGCGTCTTTGCACAAATTATATTGACAACGTGATGGCTTATATCAATAAGAATAAAATTAAGGACCAAATCACTGGTCAAGATCGCAAGCCAGATGAAAGGCTTATGCGTCAAATCGAAGAAAAGATTCAAATCCCAGATACTGGATGCGATGACTTCCGCCGCCAAATCGCAGCTTTCATTGGTCATCTTGCTCATGAAGGCAAGACATTCGCTTGGGACAGTAATCCAAAGCTAAGGAAGGCTCTTGAGGCAAAGCTCTTTGAAGATGTCCGTGATACTATCAAGCTTTCTGCCTTGACAATGAGTGGAGCAGCAGTCGTTGATAAGGACTTGCAGGAAAAGATCGATGCAGTCAAGACAAGACTTGTTAAGGATTTTGGATATAACGACAGGTCTGCCACAGACGTTTTGGACTTTGTTTCCGGTATATTCTCCAGAGGCGACTTAGCCGAAGACGAATAATAAAATAACTAATATTAAAAATAATTGACGGTAATGTTAAAGTTACCGTCAATTATTTTTAGCTAGGTTTGCTTTATCGAAATCAATGGTTTATAATTTGATAAAGGCCAATCTTTGGCTTATCCGCTAAGAGGAATTATCATGCAAAACCATTGGTTAGGTACTGCCCAAAGCAGGCAACTCATGAAAGAAATTGATGATGTTGCTTTGGATATTTGGGCTCAAGATGGCACTCTTGGCGATCTTTTAGCAGCACTTACTGATGATCATACTGACCTTTTATTCGCAATGAAAATTAAAGATTTTACAAGTGATTCAAATAATGTTACTTGTGGAATCGAACTTATTTCTCCTTGAACATTAACAAGTACTGAGAGCTAAAAAAATAGAGGTGATTCATGCCAAGAAGAATAGAGGAGGATTGGTCACATTTTCGTGATGTTGTTTCTGGACGAATCCGTAAGGCTCTCAAGAAATTTATAAAAAGTGGACAAATTGTAAAAAATCGTGGGAAAAATGGCAAAATTTCCATCACAATCCCAAAGATTGATATCCCTCATATTGTCTACGGAAGCAACGGTGAAGGTGTTGGACGTGGACAAGGCAAAGAAGGCGATGTTATCGGTAAAGATCCAAAGAACGGAAAAGGAAAAGGAAATAGCGCAGGACAAGGTGAATCAGAAGGAATCACCATCAACCTCGATCTTGATGAAGTCCTAAAATTCATGCAGTATGAGCTTCAACTTCCTAATCTGAAGAAGAAGCCTAATGAAATTTATGATGAAATAAAAATTAAATATAACAATATTTCTTTGATTGGTCCTGAGTCCCTCAGACACAATCGTCGTACTCTTATGCAAACACTTAAGCGTCAGGCTGCTGAAGGAACTCTTGATAAGATGAAGTATGTGGCAGGAGTCAAAGATCCTGTTCGTGTTCTTCAGCCAATCAATGAAGATAAGCGTTACAGACAGTTCAACGAAATAAAGATTCCAAGCAGCAATGCACTTATTGTTTTCGCCCGTGATGGATCTGGATCTATGGATCAAGCTAAATGTGAAATCGTAAGCGATATGGCTTGGTGGATTGATGTCTGGATTCGTCGATTCTATGACAGAGTTGATCGCCTCTACGTCTGGCATGACAGCGAAGCAATGGAAGTAGATGAGCAAAAGTTTTATAAGTATCGATTCGGAGGAGGAACAACTTGTTCTTCAGCATTAAAATTTGTCACTAAACAATTTGAAAACAGATATCCTCCAAATAAATGGAACATTTATGTTTTCTATTTCACAGATGGCGAAAATTGGGGTGAAGATAATCAAATATTCATCAATTCTTTAGCTGAAGATTTCAAACCTCATGTAGTTAATTTTACAGGAATCACTCAGATTCTTGCTTCAAGTTATAATGATTCAGTCAAATTTCATGTTGATGAAGCAATCAAATCAGGAAAATTAGATAAAGAATGCGTTCGCACAGTTGCAATTGGAGGAAGCCCCGATGGAAAATCGATGTGGTCTGCCCCAGCTTTGAGCGAAGAAAATAGAAACGAACAAGTAATTGAGGCTATTCAACAATTATTGGGCAATTCAAATAAAATAGTTCAGGATTACAAGGATTGAGGACTCATCATGTCAAGTAAATTCTTTCACGGCTCAAGTCTTCTACTTGGTGATAACACCGTTCCCGGTGTTCAATTATCAAAAGAACTTAAAGAGTATATCCCTGTAATTCTTAAAGCCTGCCGTGATTGGGGACTCGATTTCTATCCAACCGTTGTTCAACTTCTGACATATGATGAGATCAGCGAAATTGCCGCCTATGGTGGTTTCCCAGTCCGCTTCCCACATTGGTCCTTCGGAATGGAATACGAAGAACTTCAACGTGGATATGAATTCGGTGGCCATAAAATATACGAAATGGTAGTGAATACAGATCCCTGTTATATCTATAATCTTAGTTCTAATACTCTTGCTGATCACTTGACTGTAGTCGCACATGCAACTGGTCATAATGATTTTTTCAAAAACAATATTCACTTCAGCGCCACTGATACGAATATGTTAAATAAAATGGCGAACCATGGGACCAGAATTCGCAATTACATGGCCAGATGGGGTAAGGAAAGGGTAACTGAGTTTCTTGATCATGTCATGAGACTCGAAACCCTTATAGATGGATCTGATGCTTGGACAGAAAAAGTTGTCAAAGATAAAAACATCTATGACGAAAGAAAATATCATAAAGCCCGCAGACTTACTGTTGATCGTGAACGCATGTATATGGAACCATTTTTGAACACGCCTGAATTCAGGCAAAAAGAAAATCAAAAGGTTCATGATAAAGATATTGCTGATGAAATTGGTTTGTTTAAGAATCCAACTAAGAACATTCTTGGATACATTCGAGACAATGCTCCACTGAAGCCTTGGCAAGCAGATATTGTTTCGATGTTGTACGAAGAGGCTATTTATTTCTTCCCACAGAGGCAAACTAAGACTTTGAACGAAGGATGGGCCTGTGGGAAAAGGGATACTCTTGTTTGTAGTGATTTGGGTATTTTGACTTTAGGAGAAATAGTTGACAATAGAATGCCAGTCACCATTTATGATGGAGAACAAGAAAGAAAAGTTACGAATTGGTTTACTTTTGAAAATCGAGATGTGTATCGCATAGAGACTCGTCGTGGATATGTTTTTGAGGGGTCTAACAATCATCGCATCATGGGCAGTGATGATTGGATTCGTCTGGATGGAATGTCAGTTGGACAGTCATTGAAGTTGTCTTATTCGGATATTTGGTCAAATGAATTGCAAGAAATTACTTATGAATTACCAGAAAAAAGAATTGAACTTGATGAGATTGCCGAAATGGCATCTGTTACAAAATATCAAGTAAGTTATAGGAAATATCATTACAAAGGTGAAGAAAAAAATGATGTTTTAGGAAATCTGATTCAAGAATATGATAATCAAAAAACTACTTTCATGCGAAATAAGAGGAACATGATTAGTGTTCCTGAGTATATGAGTGAAGACTTTGCTTCATTTGTTGGGTATATGATTGGTGATGGACATATTTCCCTAGTGAAAAGAACTATGGGTTTGACATCTGGGGACAAATCACAAATTGATCATTATGCTACTTTGCTGAAAGATTTATTTGGATTGGAATGTAAGATAAGATGGGATGGATCATCGAAAAATGGCAGGTATAGGGCTTCGATTAGCTCTAAAGATTTAGAACAACTTCTTATTCATCTTGGCATGAAAACAGGAGTTTGTGCTAGAATTAAAAATATACCAGAAATTATATTGAAGTCGCCAAAGAATGTTGTTGCGGCATTTATCAGATCTTATTTTGACTGTGATGGTTATGCTGGAAATGCAGGAGTCATACTCTCCACATCGAGCGATAGTATGTCTCGACAAATCCAGAATGTGCTTTTGAATTTCAAGATTTTGTCAACAAGAAGAAAGCAAAAGGATTCATGTTGGCATATTCGGATTACTGGTTCAGAAGCGGTTAAATTTGAAGAACAAATTGGATTTAATCTTCAAAGAAAACAAGATAAATTAAGAAAATATATTTCTGATCACAAATGGTTTGTGGAACAGAAGCTTGAAGATGAGATTGTTTCTGTTGAAAAAACTGGCACAGACACAGTTTATGATATTACAGTTGAAACAAGTCATCGATATTCATCTTGCGGATTTATAAATCATAACAGCACCGTAGATTCTGTTATCATGGCAGAGAACGGGCATATCAGTCTTGGTCAAAATTCTGATGATTGTGGTATTATTGAATATTCTAATCACAAGATGGGAGTTCTTGGCGGTAAATACAGCATGAATCCCTATAAGATGGGATATTATTTGCTTAATGACATTCGTGAGCGTTGGGACAAAGGTCAGTTTGGAGAAGAGTGGGAAGAGTGTAACGATATCCACAAAAAAGAAAACTGGAACATCCAAACAAATAAGGGTAAAGAAAAGATTTTTGAAGTCAGGAAGTTTTATGATGATTTGACATTTATCCATGAATTTTTCACTGAGGATTTTTGTCGCAAGCAAGAGTATTTCCATTGGAAATATTATCCCAATGGTGAATACAGGTTGGATAGTCGAGATTATCAGGTAATCAAAAAGAATCTTATGGCTAGGCATATCAATGGTGGATTGCCATCAATTAAATTGATGGAGCCCAATTATGCTGGTCGTGGGATTATGATGTTGCAGCATGAGTCTGATGGTCGAAGTCTTTACGATCCTTATATCGGTGACGTTCTTCAATCATTAAGAGCCATTTGGGGCAATGATATCATTCTTGCCACAGCTGATGATAACGGCAAGGAAAAAATTTATTGGCAGAGATCAGCAATATTAGAGATCATGGATCGAAGCCGTCTTTCTAAACATCTTGATTAGGAGACTTAAATGTCAACTTACGAGAAAAATGGTCATATTCATGGTTCATTTGATGTAATCCGTCATGGGAAGTTTGAGCATGTCGGACGTGAAGCAGTAACTATGTTTTGGAAAAGTAAGGATTGGTCTGTATTTGACAATGATATTGATGAAAACGGAGAAGTTATCAAGAATCGTGCTGACTTAAGAATTGAGTTTAATGATAAAGTGATATTAATGGAAGCTGCGACTAAAAGGCATGATCTTTTCCGTTATGCTAAGTCTGGTGTGGATGTTGAAACAAGAAAATTAAAATACAGACGTGAAGGTCAAAAAGCTTTTGTCGCAATGTGTGATTATCATTTAGATGATAATAGAAACGCTTATTTTGGCAACGAGATGCTTATTATTCCAATGGAATGCTTGGAATTAGCACAAAGAGATTGTGGTTCAGAATTCAAGGGAATGGGTTCTGTTGGTTCATCATTTCGCTTTGTCATGCCAGATCATGGATGTCATCGTGTGAGAAAGAAGTGCGAAAAAGGCTATAGACAGAATGGAATGGCTGAGGATTTTTACAGAATTCCTTATGAATACATCGTGCATTATAGAAAAAACGAAGAAGGATACTATCAATTAATTAGTAAACCAATTTGGAGTGCGAAAAATGGATGACAATTTTCTTTTGACTGATGAATTTATTGCTTTTTCGAGCAAGATTAAAACTATTTATGAAAATAAGAAGATTAAGAAGGCAGAGTTGAAGTCCTTCTACGACAAGACTCAGGCTGAGATCAAGGCACTTGATAATCAGGCCAAGTCTGTTGAGGATGAGTTCAATAAGTGGAAGGCAAGCCAGAAGGGTAGTGTAAAAACAGATGAGTGAAAAAAATCAACTAGGTTATTACGAACCTTGTATTCACTTGTCTGCTTTTGTCTTAGGTGTAAGTTTAATTATTTCACCTAATGGTCTTTTTTATTCTTGCGCTAATCTTGTCGCTTGTTTCTTTGTCTTATCTTTCTATTGGTGTCTTTGCCTCATTCATTGGGGCCAAGACAGAGATTGGCGAAATACATTTTATATAAGCTTGGTTTGGCTTGCCAATTTAATCTTACAAGGCTATCACGCTTATATGTTGTCTAAACCTTATTGATTATTACCAGTTGATCATGAATGCCTAGAAATTATTTTCTAGGCATTTTTTCTTTACAAAAAAATAAAAGTGTTGTACACTGCTCAGTAGAAATCCGCCACAAGGGCTACAGGAGCAGTGTCATGGTCAGCGATAGCACTATTCGTCCTTATGCCAGCAAATTGGCACCAAATGATCCTAAGCTGAAAATGCTTAACGATACATTCAATTGGCTAGACCATGCATACAAGGTATTCTTTGATGTATCAGTAGCACTTTTTGGTGCTATTGAACATGAAACTGCTCAAGAATTGATAGGTGAAAAAAGTAAATTCGACGCAGATCTAATCTGTGCTATCATGTGGTTTCGCCTAGAAGAAAAATCCGATAACCCCGGACCTCTCCAAACAGTAGAACAAAGAATGAGACTGTTCCAGAAATACTCTGGACACGAACCATCTTCTTTCACACAAGAATACATCAAAGGAAACATAGATTCAGAAAAATATGAATGGGTAGATTGTCGTCTCAAATTTATAGACTTAGCTAGAAATATTAACACAACCCAAGAATCACTCAAAATTGATGCATACACTCTTTTCATGAATAAATTAATTCCTGTAAGCAAAGATGATGAATTCAACGCTTATGGCTTGATTTCACAACTTTTTGGAACAGGAAAGAAAGAAGACAGATCAATCAAAGCAGCAATGCTTGAAGAAATCTCAAATATTCTCGCAGACAAAAAGCCAGATACTTGGGAAGAATATCATGATTTAATTAAAAAAAATTTCAATGTTGATAATTACAAAGAACTTAAAGAAAAATTAAGCGCAGGAAGCAGTGGCCGTGATAGTTCTCTAGTAATTGACCTCAAAGAAGAAAAAACAGGACTACTTCAACCTAACTTTATCAAAAATCGTATTGTTAAATTCAGAGAAGATGCTGATAAAAAGAAAACTGTATTTTTATTGCCCAATAGAATGAAATTGAGAGAATTTATTGCTTCACAAATTGGACCATTTGAACAAAATAGCTGGTCAGCTGTTCTAAACAGGTCTATGGCTGCAATTCAATCTAAAAATAGCAGCAACATTCTATACACTAATGAAAAAGAAGAACGTAATAATGAAATTCAGGAATTGTTAAAAAAAGACATCTTGTCAGCAGCAAGTATATTAGGCGATTTTCGTCGTGGAGAATTTAACAGATCAGTGGTTTCAAAAAACCACTTGGGAGCAAGACTCAATGAGCTTTTTGAAATATGGCAAGACTTAACAATGGATGATGGCATTAGAAAATATGTTGATCTTTGTAAAGATAAGTTTTCCAGAAGACCTGTAAAGGCATTGCTTCAATACATTTATCCATATTTCGATAAAATTACTGCAAAGCAATTCCTTGATGCAGCTAGTTACAACACACTTGTTGAAACCAATAATCGTAAGAAGATTCATCCAACTGTCACAGGACCAACAGTTTGTAATTGGGGGCCTAAGTCTACAATTAATGGATCAATAACACCACCAAATCAAATGGTCAAAGGAAGACCAGCAGGATCTCATGGAATGATCTGGGTCACAATGACAGTCATAGATAATGGACGTTGGATCAAGCATCACCTTCCATTCTATAACTCACGCTATTATGAAGAACACTATTGCTACAGAGAAGGTCTGCCTACAAAAAATCAACCTCGTACTAAACAACTTGGAACTCAAGTAGGATCAACAATTTCTGCCACAAGTCTTGCTGCTCTTAAATCTCAAGAAGAGCAAGACAGAAGGAATGATCGTAAAAATCGATTCAAAGCCCATAAATCTATCATCAGATCACAAGAGAACATTGAATATAATGTTGCTTTTGATAAGTCAACTAATTTTGATGTAACACGAAAAAATGGTGAGTTTTTCATCACTATCTCTTCTAGAGTTGCTACTCCAAAATATAGTTATAAATTAAATATTGGCGATATGATCATGGGACTGGATAATAACCAAACAGCCCCATGCACATATTCAATTTGGCGTGTAGTGGAAAAAGATACAGAAGGTAGCTTCTTTCATAATAAAATTTGGCTTCAATTGGTAACTGACGGGAAAATAACAAGCATTGTTGACAATAACCGTCAAGTCGATCAGCTTTCTTATGCTGGCATCGAATACTCCAATTTTGCAGAATGGAGAAAAGATCGTCGCCAATTCCTTCGATCAATTAACGAAGATTACGTTAAAAAATCAGATAATTGGCGTAATATGAATCTTTATCAATGGAATGCTGAATATTCTCGTTTGCTTCTTGATGTCATGAAAGAAAATAAGGGCAAAAATATTCAAAATACATTCCGTGCAGAAATAGAAGAATTAATTTGTGGTAAGTTCGGTATAAGATTGGGAAGTCTTTTTCATCATTCACTCCAATTTCTTACTAATTGTAAGAGTCTTATATCATCTTACTTTATGCTTAACAATAAAAAAGAAGAGTATGATCAAGAGTTGTTTGACAGTGATTTCTTTAGGTTGATGAAAAGTATTGGGGACAAACGTGTTAGGAAACGCAAAGAGAAATCCTCAAGGATTTCATCTACAGTATTGCAAATTGCAAGGGAAAATAATATCAAGTCTTTGTGTGTTGAAGGTGATTTACCTACAGCCACAAAGAAGACTAAGCCAAAACAAAATCAAAAATCAATAGATTGGTGCGCCCGTGCTGTTGTCAAAAAATTGAATGATGGCTGTAAGGTATTGGGAATTAATTTACAGGCCATTGATCCAAGAGACACAAGTCACTTAGATCCATTTGTTTATTATGGAAAGAAATCTACTAAAGTTGGAAAAGAAGCTCGATATACAATTGTTGAGCCATCCAATATAAAGGAATACATGACAAATAGATTCGATGACTGGCATCGAGGGGTTACCAAAAAGTCAAAAAAGGGTGATGTTCAAACAAGCACTACTGTTCTTCTTTATCAAGAAGCTTTAAGGCAATTTGCTAGTCATTACGAACTTGATTTTGACTCTTTGCCAAAAATGAAATTCTATGATTTGGCTAAAAGATTGGGAGATCATGAAAAAGTGATTATCCCTTGTCGTGGAGGAAGAGCTTATCTGTCTACTTATCCAGTGACAAAAGATTCCTCGAAAATAACTTTCAATGGTAGAGAAAGATGGTATAATGAATCAGATGTGGTAGCTGCTGTTAACATCGTGCTGAGAGGCATAAGAGATGAAGACGAGCAGCCTGATGATGCCAAAAAACAGGCACTCGCTCGCACAAAGTAAGTCCTTGTCTTCAAAAGACTTACGAAATTTGCTCTTTGACAAGTAGGTTATTCTCATGTGGGTTAAGCATAACCTCTCGCTAATTGGATCGTAAGTCCTTACTCAGTATGGTATTGTGGGACAAGCCCCCACAATACCTGAGAAATCCGTCCTTCGTTGACGGTGCAATCCATCATGCATAATATAATTTTCATCGCTTCCCACAATACCTGAGAAATCCGTCCTTCGTTGACGGACCTATTGCTCGCCTGCCAGTGCCTTTCCCAGCGAGTTCCCACAATACCTGAGAAATCCGTCCTACGTTGACGGCGATGAAAATATACTATGTTATGCAGAAGATTTTATCCCACAATACCTGAGAAATCCGTCCTACGTTGACGGCTATGAGTAATTTTGAAGCTACAGATAGTTTTCCATACCCACCCACAATACCTGAGAAATCCGTCCTACGTTGACGGTCAAGTAATTCGATGCGTGTTTTATTTGTTTGAACCACCCACAATACCTGAGAAATCCGTCCTACGTTGACGGCTCCATCGAGACTTGTCGGCCCCACAATACCTGAGAAATCCGTCCTACGTTGACGGCTTGGGCAGTCCCGAAGGGTCTAACTGCAAAACGCTACCCACAATACCTAAGAAATCCGTCCTACGTTGACGGGGACTAGAGGCGCAGCAGGCTGAAGTTGAAGCTTATGCCCACAATACCTGAGAAATCCGTCCTCCGTTGACGGCCTGAGCCATGCCGCCAGTTGCTTGGCTTTAGAATTCCCACAATACCTGAGAAATCCGTCCTACGTTGACGGGGTTGGAAGAAAAGAAGGGACGATCTTTTTGTTTTGTCCCACAATACCTGAGAAATCCGTCCTACGTTGACGGTGCGATTCAAAAGAGAATGTTGGGCTTGGCCAGTGGGCCCCACAATACCTGAGAAATCCGTCCTACGTTGATGGGCCGTGTTCTCGATGACGACCCACAATACCTGAGAAATCCGTCCTGCGTTGACGGAATGAGGTGACCTTCGTAAAGGTAGGCCCACAACACCCAAGAAAGAAGAGGTAAAAGATGTTAAGTCTTGGTCTTTGTGAAGAAGAATCATCTTCCGTTGAATTGACTTGCAGTAAAAATTGTTTTGGTATCAAAGGATATCATGGCAGTTGTTGTCGATTGGAAGACAGAGATTTTATAATTGGTCCAATTCATGACCCAAAAGAATTTTTAGAAAGATTGAATCGTCATTTTAACCGTGAATTTTCTTGGTCAGATGTTTTTATTGACTATGAAGAAGGTTCTAAAATGTTTCCTAACAAATCAACATGGCAAAGCACAACAGCCTATCCTGCTCTGAAAATTGATCTTGATTCTTACGACAAGCGTTGTATATTCTATAATAATCACTTAAGGGCCTGTTCAGTTTACGAAATAAGGTCAGTGACGTGTTCACGATTCCAATGCGATCACCTCAAATCAGTTCTGAAGTCGAATGAAGTGAAAGGGTAGTCAGATGACTCAAATTTTTACGAAAGGAGGCCAGTCGCAAGTGGAGATAGTCGGTTTTGAACATCTTCACTTGCACTAGTTTACTCCGATTTTTCTGTATTAGATGGTTTTGGATCTGTAGAAGAGTATTGTGTTCGTGCTCCTCAGATCAATCAAAAGTTTTTAACAATTAGCGATCACGGTATGATGGGAGCAATTCCACGTCAGATTCGTGGATGTGAAAAAATTAATGACAAGTATGGCAAAGACACTCTTAGCCCCATATTTGCAGTCGAACTGTATATGAATCGTCTTCAGCCTGAGATGACAGAGCAGGACGAAGGAAAGAAAATATATTCAAGTCTGACAGAAGAAGAGCAAAGCGAATTTAAGTCTAGCAGTCATTTGCTCGCTATTGCCTACAGCAACGAAGGATATAAGAATCTTGTTCGTCTTTCTAGTTGGGGCTGGACAAAGGGATTTTATCGTCGCCCAAGAGTCAACTACGAACAATTACTGAAATATAAAGAAGGAATTATTTTCACAAGTTGTTGTTATGCCAGTGAGATTGGAAGAGCATTTGACAAAGGTGGAGAAGAAGCTGGATTCGCTATGGTCGAGCGTTATGTTGAAATGTTCGGCAAAGAACATTTCTATCTCGAAATAATGCTTTTGGATTTCAAAAAGCAAAAACCATATGATGAATTTATTGTAAAAGCAAAGGAAAAGTATGGTCTTAAAATCATACTCACAAATGATTGCCATTATTGCAACAAAGAAGATAGTCAATATCAGAGACTTATGTTGATGATGCAGACTAATCGTACTATTGCCGAAATTGAAAAGGCAATGAAGGAAGATTCAAATCAAGATTTCTTTGAGTTGCAGGATGCGAATCTTTGGATGAAGAGCGAAGAGGAATTGAATGATAAGTGGTTGAGTGATTATCAAGATTCAATTCCTTATGAGATTTTTTGCGAGGCCAAGAGGACAACTGTTGATATTTGCAAAAAGGCAAAGGGAGTTCAGCTTGATCGTAGTTTGAAATTACCATTTATTCCCGATGGTGATGAAAAATTGAGGGAAGAAATCATGATTGGTTTCCAAAAAAGGAAGCTCCCAAAGACAAGGGAATATCTTGATAGAATCAAGGAAGAATACAGTCTTATCATCAGGAAGGGATTTACGAGTTACTTTTTGATTCAAAAGATGATGACAGATGAGGCTCGTAGAGTCTGTCGTGATTTGCTTGGATTTGGTGACGGCTCACAGGCTGTTGGTCCCGCTAGAGGCTCAGCAGCAGGTTCACTTATTTGCTATTGTCTAGGCATCACTAGTGTCGATCCTGTGCGTGAAGGCTTACTCTTCAGTCGTTTCATGAGTGAAGCTCGTGGAGGAAGAAGCTTGCAGTTAGAATTCAAGAATATCGATCCTCTTCCACTAGAGGAGTTGGAATTGAGGCAGTCGGGGTTGTGAATAAGTCAAGCATTGATTGCAGTGATGTCAGCTTCTTTTTCTGGTTCTGGAGAAACAGGTTCTTCTATGCAGCCCCTGTAACTTATTTGACCCTCTACTTCTCTTGTTTTATCTGTCATTTGTCTTGAATTTTCTCTTGCTAGATCAGCTTGATATGTTGCTTCGTCATCGTTCGGAATTAGTATGCTGTGTGGAAGCCCAGACAACATTGTGTTAATGAGGTTTGAAACTTTTGTAAATAGTTCTTTTTCCATGAAAAGTTTTTGGCAAATTGTGATTTGTCTTCTTGTTGTTGCTTCACTTATTGAATCTCTTACTTCATCATAATTCATAAGACGATGTCTCATCATGTTGATGAAAACAGTTTTTGAGTTTGAAAAACCTCTTTCTCTGCCTCTCATTTCTGCTTCTAGTTCTTTTACATATTGTTCTTTGCTTTCTCTTTCAATGTTTTTTATAGAGAAAAATCGTTTATCTCTTTTACCACTTGATTTCATCGCACCTATGATGACCATTTCAAGCTTTGGAAAAGATACAACTTTTGTTCTTGTTGCTGCTTCAAAGAGAAACTGATTGCATTCAAGTATTTCTCTTTCAACAAGCCATTCAATGAATGAAAACATATTTTACCTTTTTTAGAAACTTTAATTATTTATGCATGGTTGACAACAGTTTTTGAGGACAAACTTTATTATTTATTGTTATAATTTGATAATTATCTGGGTTGCAGCAAGGAATGGTAGATGGTTCATAATCCATAATTTCAGGGACGTTAAATATAAATTTAACTATATCTTTCTGCCAACTTATTCTTTCACGAACTTTAGTTTCATCTGGATAAAGAAGAGTCATTCTTGGATGGTTAATAGAACCAGCATAATGGCTTGTTCCTGTATCGCATCCAACATAGTATTTTGATTTTTGAATATATTTGAATGTTGTGTGGATATCATCACTATAAACAACATTCTTGTCATTCAAAGGAAATAAATTTTTCTTTTCCGAATCGATCACACAGATTGTATCTTTGAATTTAGATTTAAGTGCGTAAAATAATTCTTGTGGGTTATTTATTGCTCTGGGAGTATTGTATTCAGGTGAAAGACAAGGTATGAAAACACAGTCATACTGAATTTCTGATTCATTATATTTATATTGGCTTTCTGTGTAAAAGCCATTTTTCGACAGAAAAGGCGACCAAATCCATAAGTTTATGAAATTAACATTTGGATTTGAATTGATGTTATCAGGCAAGAAACGAACAAGATTGTCTGGAAACAATGATAATGCTGATATATGTGTGTTTGAATCTTTGTAGTCAATATTTATATTTTTTGATTTGATGTATTTGTACAAAGCAGTACATTGAATTTCATCTCCAATCCTATTGGTGTAATTGGATTGGTAGATTGAATGACTGACAGAATCCCAGATTTCTTTGAATTTATTAAACATATAAAAAAAATTAAGGGGAGAAAAATCTCCCCTTAACAATTGAGTTATGATTATTTATTTTCACTCATCTTCATCTTCATCTTCATCTTCATCTTCATCTTCATCTTCATCTTCATCTTCATCTTCATCTTCATCTTCATCTTCATCTTCATCTTCATCTTCATCTTCGTCTTCATCTTCGTCTTCGTCTTCATTTGAAGCTATTTCAAAGATTGATTGGTTGAGTTTACGATTGAAGGATTCGTTGGTGGCAACTAGTGTTGCGATTGTTTCTATTGCTTCTGGCTGTTGTGACATGGTTAGCAAGAAAGCTTCAAAAAGACCTGTGCGCTTCATTTGGAGAACTGCGTCAAGGATATACTTTTCGTTTTCTTCGCAAACAGAGATTGCCTCTTTGATTGCTTCGTAGGCATGAGAAGGGTTGACGCTAAGACCAGCAAGTCTTTCGTTACGAACCTTTTTTGTGAATTCGGCAAGGCTTAGTCTTTTGTTGCTATCAAGCCATTCTTGAGTCGTTTTGACATGAGGATAGCTACCTTTTTCTTTTGGTTCTTCGCCATGTGCTTTGGTTGGCATTTTTTCATAACCTTTGCCACCTTTATGACCAAGACCGTCAGAACCGAATCCTTTGTTGCGGTCAGCAGCATCTTTTCCGCCCTTGTAGGGAGAAACGCTACCGCTTTGGCTTTTGCCACCTGCATTTTTAGGGGTTTTGCCAAGACTTGGTGCTGTTGGTGTTGGGCCTTCATAATCTGCTACGATATCGACTCTTGCTTTTTGTCCTTTGTCGTGAGCCTTTTTTCTCATTGACTCAACATAGGACTGAAAATTTTGGTTTACCATTTTTTCTCCGTTTGCGTAAAACAACCTGTTAATCTATATAATCAATTAAAATTAAAAAAAACGTACTAAATAAAATTACGGGGCCGTATTTAGAATTCGATTCGGATGGACGGCTTGTGAGTGGCATGTAGAGGTTGGTCAGAAGGCCTCTTAAAAAATCTGACTAAAGCCTTAACTGGCGAAACTGTTTACGCTATGGCTGCATAAGTGCAACCACAGACTTAGGTAGCGATGCTAGTAGCGACCGAAAGTTTGATGTAAAATCTGGCTGGTCATATGCATTTCAATGGGCAAATGACGAGATAAAGTTGATAGTGCTGAAAAAGGTTTTATTTGTTGTACCTTTTCAGATGACATCAAGCAATAAAATAAACATGTAGAGGCTCACAGGTAGTTATGCGAAGACAGCGGGGCGGGTCCGCTCGGCTCCACTTGCCATGAAGACCTCTTGTTCATAAAATAGAACAAGGGGTCTTTATGCTTATTTCTATTTTCACGCCAACTCATAATACAAAATATCTTAATCGTTTATATCAAACCATAAAAAATCAAACTTACCAGCAATGGGAATGGATTATTTGTCCCAATAATGGTGCTGTTGTTGATATTAAGGATGATCCTAGAGTTAAGGTTTTTCCAACAAACGGCTCTACCAATATTGGTTATTTGAAGAAATATGCTGCGAGTAAGTGTAAGGGCGAAGCAATCATGGAAGTTGACCATGATGATGAGCTTTTTCCTAATGCTGTTGAGGAATGTGCAAAGGCATTTGAAGATTCGACTGTTGATTTTGCATATTCAAATTGCTGTGACGTGCAGGAAAATTATGAGCCAAGATTTTTTAATGAGAAATTTGGCTGGGTAAACAGACCATGTGTTTATGATGGTCGTAATCTTGTTGAGATGGTTGCATTTCCTCCTGATCCTGCGAGTATAAGCAAGATTTGGTATGCTCCCAACCATTTTAGATCTTGGCGCAAATCATTTTATGATCGTATTGGTGGTCACGATGAGAGCATGGATGTTCTTGATGATCAAGATATAATGTGTAGAACTTATATTCATGGCAAGATGTTTCATATTGACAAGCCATTATATGTTTATCATTTGCATCCAGAAAACACTTGTTATGGCGAAAAGAATGCTAAGATTCAGGAATTGTGCGTTGAATTGCATGACAAATACATTTACAAACTTGTTGAAAAGTGGTGTGATGTCAACAATTTGAGAAAAATTGATTTATGTGGTGGATTTAGCAGGCCAATTGGATATGAAAGTGTCGATCTTGAAGGTGCTGATATTACTGCTGATTTGAATGAGCGTTGGCCTTTTGAAGATGGAAGTGTTGGTGTTTTTAGGGCTCATGATGCTCTTGAACATTTGAAAAATCCTATTCACGCTATGAAAGAAGCATATCGTTGTCTTGCTCCTAATGGTTGGTTTTTAACATTAACTCCAAGTACTGATGGTCGTGGTGCTTTCCAAGATCCTACTCACATTTCTTTTTGGAACAGCAATAGTTTTTGGTATTATACAAAAGCAGAGCAGGCCAAATATATTGGCACTCCTGTTAAGTTTCAGTTGAATAGGATCAAGAATTTTTATCCAAGTGATTGGCATAAGTTTCATCAGATTTTGTATGTAAAAGCAGATTTGCTGAAATTTTCTGGTCGTGTTGCAGGTGGGGTTGAGATTTAATGATGGATGTTGTTTTTTCACATGAATATGGCGGGGAAATAGTCTTGTTTTGAGGATTGTTTCTTTGTATTATCGGGTGATGAGCAAGCAAAGATTCCTAGATGTTTGTGTCGCTTCTCTTCGTGCAAAGGGTTTGTACGAAGAGCAGCGTTATGCCAAAAGATTGAAGTGGGAAACAGAAGAGATCATTGCGAAGGAAAAGCACGAATATTTCCTTGATTTGTATGATAAGAAGGTGAAGTATCCTAAAAATCAAAACAATCTTTTGGTTTGTTGGCTTTTAGGTTTAGTTCCAGATCATGACATTGAGAAAGATCCTTCAAATGTATTCACGGGTGACTTGCCCGATGTAGACATTGATTATATTCCAATGGTTCGTGATTATTTGAAGAATGAATGGGCACCGAAAACATTTGGCGAAGATTATGTTTGTAACATTGGTAACTATACGACATTTGGAATTAAATCGGCATTGATTGACATGGCTCGTGTTCATGGCGAAAGTCGTGAAGAGGTCATGGCAATCACTAAGAATCTTGATGCTAAGGATGATGAAGGCAAACCAATCACATGGGATGCAGCATTAAGGCTTGACCCTGAATTCAAAGCATATACTGAGAAATATCCGTCAATTGCTCAAGCAACAAAAAAATTAATTAATCGCAATCGTGGCATGGGAGTACATGCTGGTGGATTGATTGTTTCGAGAATTCCACTTCATGATCTTGTTCCTTTGGTTAAAAGGAAAGGTAATCCTCAAGCTAGTGCATGGGTAGAGGGACTACATGGGCAGGATTTGCAGCCTGTTGGCCTTGTTAAATTTGACTTACTTGTGATTAGTAATCTTTTGCAAATTGCTCGTTGTTGCGAGACTGTTAGAATCAATCATGGTGTTACTTCAATTTGTGCCAAGCCCGGAGAGCCAGATTGGTCTGATGTTGATTGTTGGAGGAATGATCCTGATTCAATTGCAATGGCTAATCGTGGTGATTTGAAATGTATATTTCAATTTGATTCTGAGGGAATGAGGGCATTGGTTAGGGCTGGAGGAGTTGATCGATTTGAAGATTTAGTGGCATATTCCAGTTTATTCCGACCCGGCTGTATTAAATGTTTGCAAAAAGATTCTTTTGTTATGTTATACAATGGTCAAAAAGAAATAAAAAATTTGCAGCCGGGCCTTGATAATATAGCGTATCTAAATTCTCAAAGAAAAGTAAATTACACAAAAAGATATTTTGTCATAAATTCTGGTTATAAAAAAATATTGAGAATCACAACTAAAAGTGGCAAAGTCTTGCTTCTCTCGCCTGATCATCCAGTCTTGACTGATAAATTGAAATATATAAAGGCAGGAGTTCTTAAAATTGGAGATAAAGTTGGAGTAATTAAAAAATAATTCATATATATCCTTGCACAGAGCGGGAGATATATATGATTTGTAAAATATGCAATAAAGAGGTATCAGAAAAATTTTATCGCCATCTAAATAGTAGTCATAAGATGAAAAAAGGAGATTATCTAAATTTGTTTCCAGAGCAAAAAGAGGAGTACAAAAGTCAAATTTCTGTTTTGTGGAACAAAGGAAAAACCAAGTGCGATGATGATCGCATCATGGCGATTGCCGATAAGATAAAAAAATTCACAGGACAGGAACACATACGAAAGCAAAGATCGGAAAACATGAAAAAAATGTATCAAAATGGTGATATGTTGTCCCCTGAGATGAGAGCTTATGTGCAAAAAAAAGGCACAGATGGATGGGTCAAAAAGGTTAAGGAATCTTCTTTTGAAGAAAGAAAGATATTATTAAAGAATTTTTCTGATGCTGGCAACAAAAAAATACAAGAAAATAAAATAAATCGCACGCCTGAAGATTATATGCGAATTTGCAAAAATGCCAAAGGAAAAGCTCAATATGGTAATTGTGCAGAATGCGGAAATCAAATTGTAATATGGGTTGGAGGCAAGCCACGACCTAAACAAAGATTTTGTAATCAATCATGTCAAAAAATATATCAAAAAAAACATCCTTTTTATACATTATCTCATGTTGGAAAGCATTATTTTTCAGAAAAAATGCAATGTGAATTTTATCTAAGATCAAAATTAGAAATTTGGCTTGCAGAAATGTTAGATGTAAATGAAAAAGTGAATTCTTGGCATATTACACCATTCGCTGTAAGCTACGAGTTTCATGGAAAAAAACGATTGTATTACCCAGATTTCATGATAAACTCAAAGTGGGTTGTTGAATTGAAATCTGGTTATATATTTGACATCGATGCCGACAAAAATAGAGCAAAGTTTATGGCTGCACAAGATTATTCAGAGGAGATAAATTGTGAGTTTTTTTATTGGCAATTTGATAATCACAATATGACAAAAAAGTTATTTGAAAAAGATCAAAGGGTGATTGATTTCTTTTCATTTTTACAGGAAGCATGAAATGCTTGATTTTGAAGAAATAGTTCAGATTGAAGAGGTTGGTGAAGATGATTGTTATGATATTATGTTGTTAGAAAAAGACTTGTATTTGGACGAGCCAAATTTTATAGCTAACGATATTGTTGTTCACAATTGTGGCATGGACAAGCGTTATGTTGAGCGTAAGAAGGGTCATGAAAAATATGAAATTCATCATTTAATCAAGCCTATTCTTGAAAAAACATATGGAGTTATGATTTATCAAGAGCAAATCATGCAGATATTGAATGTTGTTGGTGAAATTCCTTTGAAGGATTGTGAAGCTGTAAGAAAAGCTATATCAAAGAAGAAAATAGAATCTATTGAAAAATATAAAGATATGTTTATTAAGAATGGGCAGAAAAATTTAAGTTTTACAAAAGAACAAATGGAAGAGTTTTTTAATCAAATATTGTCTTGGAGTGAATATGGCTTTAATAAAACTTTGACCGAAGACACAATTATAAATTGTGTTGATGGCGCAAAGCAAATAAAAGACATTTGTGCCGGAGACATAGTTTATTCTATAAATGAAAAGGGAGAACAGGTACAAACTGAAGTTGCGGCAGTTCATGATCATGGCGTGGTCAATGTTGTGGAGGCGACATTTGATGACGGCTATGTTGTGAGGTGTACTTATGATCACAAATTTTTGACTGAAGAAGGACAAGTTCCTCTTTGGTTAATTGTTAAAGACAACATGGTTGTGCTGAGTTCTCCGTTGGGAGAACATGCAGGGGAAGAAAAAGAATGGTCATCTGGCAAGGTGTGGACAAATAATAAAAACTCTGGAAAAGATGAAAGAGCATCGAGAGAATTGCAAGGAGTGCAACTATCTGAAGTGGAGGCTGGAGGGAAAGAAATACATTTCCAGATGCGGAGTGGAATTTCTGCGTTCACCTCAACTGGTCCAAAATCATCAGAAAACTGGAGAAATGAATTCGGAGTGGTTCACTTCACTCCAGAGTATGCTTCTATCACCAATACCCGGAATTTGGTGTCTAGGAGAATATTACGAGTTGTGACCGTGGGTAAAAGACAATGTTACGATCTTGAAGTCGCCATCTCAACTCACAACTTTATTCTTCCGAATGGAATAATCACATCGAACTCACATGCTGTGGCTTATACTTACATCAGCATGTATCTTTTGTATTTGAAGGTTCATTACCCTCATGAATTTTATGCTAGCATGTTATCATGTGAGACTTTGGCTGAGAAGATAAAAGACATTAAGATGGAGGCTAAGATACATGGTGTTGAGATGCATCGTCTTGACATTAACAAATCTGGCATTAATTTTGAGCTTAAGGATAATTTAATTTATTTTGGTTTTAGTAATGTGAAGGGTATAGGAGAGGGTCCTGCTCAAAAGATAGTGGCTGGTCAGCCGTATCGTAGTTTTGAGGATTTCCTTTATCGATGTGGAACAGATGCTTCGATGTTGAAGCCGATACTTGGTTTAAGATGTTTTAGGGATCGTGATCCAATTACTTTGTGGAAATTTGCAGAGCATTTCAAAGAATGTTTTAAGAAAAACGAAGAGAAGCGCAAGCGTTTTGGTACTTCTTTGGAGAGGTACGAAGACGAGTTAAGGGAGCTTATTCCTGAAGTTGAATTCAAATTATCTGATTTGAGTGGTGATTCACCATTTGATAACATTGAGTATCAGCAAAAATATGATAAGGAAGAGGAGATTACTGTTCTCAAGGAGTATGAGTGTAAGGAAGGGGATGGTGTTGGAAGGATTGAGATGGTATATGTTCCTGTTGATGGGACTGATGTTGTGATTGAGCGTGAGGTGATGAGATATTACAAGAAGATTGCTACTAAGAGGCCTTGGAACAGGTGGAAGGATCTTAAGAATCTTTGGAATAAAAGAAAGAGAACTATAGCGAGATTTTCTGATGCTGATTTCAAGACATTGCCAAGATTGATTGATTTCGATCCAGACCAATATGATATACCTAAGGATTTGGCTAAGGAGTTTAAGAATCCGGTTGTTTCAGAAGAAAAGTTTTATGGATTTGCTTGGATTCATGAGCTTGAGAGAAGTCCTGATTATAGAGGGAATTTGACATTTGATTCTTTGAGAAGTGACATTGACAGTTCTTCTGGTCCTGTTGAGTTGAGGGTTAAGAAAGTAATTCAGATGACTAGTAAAAAGGGTTCTACTTATTCTCAGGTATTGGCGGAAGATGTTACTGGTCAAGAGAATAAGATTAATGTTTGGTCTGATGACTGGGATCGTTGGCATAAAGAATTAAGTGAAGGTAACTTAATTAGGATAAGATTGCAACCTCCTTCTGGTGGTTTCAATACATTCTTGTTGGAATCAAATCAGAATGGCAAGTATAGAGGTCAGAAGAGATATCGAGACAAGGATGATGATCCTCGTGTTATTGTCATGAGAGTTGGCTTAAAAGAAGAAGAGAAATTCATGACAGATGAAGAGGTTTTGGAACTTTTTAATAATTTAGGTATGGAAAATAAAAATGACTGATGAATTAATTATCGATGAAAATAATTTTAGTACTTATTTCAGGGATTGTCGTTTGCATCGTCCTGAAAGAAGTGATGTCATGGCAAGATATTCTGCAATTGCAGAGTTTATTGATGGTCAGATGAAGAAAGATATCATTAATTTGCTTTCAAGTTATGACAGTAAGGCTATTGCTGCTACTCAGGTTATGAGGAAGCTTGGATGTGCTACAGAAGGCGAATCTATAAGAATATGCAGGGAGGTAGCAGAAGATTTAGCTAATGGTATGGGGCCATTGGAAGTTGAGAATAAAGTTTACAAATATAAGATGGAAGTTTTTTATTATACGAAGAGGGAATACGTTCCTGTTGATGATCCACATTGGACAGTAATTAGTATTGCAAATTTGGATAAATTCTTGGATAATGCAAATCAATTGGTTTCGATTAAGTCAAAAATCATTGAACCGGAGAGTTCAAATGAGATACAAGTTGAGCAACATGTCTGATGAAGTTGTTCTGATTGATACTCCTTACTGTCCTGATGCTGGTAATTTTGCAAGAACTCGAAAGATTGTTGAAGAAAAATATAAAATTGATAATTGGTTTTATTGTCGTGATCTTTTCCATAATGTTTTATGGAATTTGAAAATATTTTTCTTTAGCCACAATTGGAACAGGGGTTCTTCTGTGGCTGCTTTTATGAAAAAAATTGAAGATATTCTTGATGTTGAACCAAGATCTCAGTTTGGTCGAACCCAAATAAAAAGGGTTATGTGGGTCAAACCGAGTGTTTGGTGGATAAAGCAAGGAATGAGAAGATCTTTGTTTACGATACTTTTGCGTGTAGGCGTTAAGTATGTGGTTTCCAAAGATAATTTTGAAGAAGTTATCAAATCAGAAAAATATTTACATCAAACTTATTATGCTTTTGAAAGATTTATGAATGGCAATACGAAGTACAAAGGTCATAAACGTGGTTGGTACAAGCAATTTTGTGAAATAAATATGTCGAATGAAGAGATAGATAAGTTGTTAGTTATGCCAAAAAAATAATTTTATCGGCATAGATAAGAATAATTCTTTATTAAAGAAAAAAGACTGATTAAAAGGATTTTTAAGTTGCCGGAAAAAGGACAAAATATGAACAGTATGAGTAGCATGATGGATGATATCAACAAATATGCAGATATTTGGGACAAGGCTTTAGCAAAGGGCATTTTTAATGGTGCTCCTAAGCCTCCTACTCCAATTGAGCCAGAAGCTAGTGCTGATTTCTTTGGTCAGATGAAGACTGGCGAGTATGACATTGATGCTCCTTTGAATGAAGGAGAGGCCAAATACTGGAGGGATGTTTCCCGCAGTGCTGCTGGTCGTTCTTCCTATCATATGCCTCTTAATGAAGAGCGTGAAGTAGACAAGAAGTCGATTAAGAAGGCTTCTAACCGTCTTGGAAGCACCTTTAATCCTGTCTACAACAATACTGTTGGCAAGGATCAAGATTTGGGTACTCCTGACAAGGTTACCAAGAATTGGGGTGTTGGTGGTAAGGATCTGAATGATCTAGAAGACCTTAAGAAGCGCCTTTATAATCTTGAAGTAGAATTAAGTAAGGCTGGTATCATTAAGGGTGAAAAGGGCAAAAAAAAGGCTGATTCAGAAAGCACCATCCTTAAGAGCATGGACGATTTGAAGAAAGACATTGATGGTCTTAGCGACAAGTTAAATGGCAATCGCACAGACGAGAGCATTCGTCGCAGAAGAAAATAACTTTGATTTAATGTTATGTCCCCCTTAGAATTTTATAAGTTCTAAGGGGTATTTTTATGTCTGCTAATCCGTGGAAAGCATCTGATGAGGTCATTCAGATTCTAAATCTTGTCAAGTCTAAGCATCATTCTCCTAGACTTGATGATTTTAGAGTTGCTGTTTGTTTTGATGACAGCAAGCCTTTTGTTAAGAATAAGCTTAATCTTGGAAAATTGAGTAAGTTTAGTGCCACTGCTAGGTTATGGCAGAGGGAGAAGTATGATTTTTGTTTGATTATTCCGATGGAGTTGTGGACTACTGCTTTGAAGGTTGATCAGAGGGAAGCATATCTTGATCTTATGTTGACTCGTTGTGACATGGAATATGTTCCAGAAGTTATTGAGGAGAACGGGAAAAAAATCAAGCTTACGGATGAATTTGGCAGGATTAAATACAGTAAAGTTCCGAAAGAGGATAAGGAAGGAAATGTTAAGTGGAAAATAGATCCTTTGGATCTTGAGGTTTTTGCCAAGAATGTTCGTAAATATGGATTATGGCAAGAAGATTTGTTGATTTTCAAAGAAGCGATCTTAGCCGTTGATGGGGGCTTAGGTGGGTAAATCAAAACTGATTGAGATTGTTGTGCTGGGTTTGTGGCTTCTTATTGCTATTGTTTTATTTGTAAGGTTGCAGCCCAGCGCACAATATGTTCCTTCTTCTCCGGAAGGCATTATTAATCCAGAAAAATCTTATGATGTTAAGAAAATATCGATAGTTGATGGTAATACTTTTGATTTAATTTTGAATGATAATTCTGTTTCGAGGATATTGGCGGAAATTCCTGTGAAGACTGTAATTGAAGCAAAGAAAAAATTAATTGATCTTTTCAACAATTGTGAGAAGCCAAGAGTTGTTTTGAAGAAAAAAGATTCTGATGGGAAGTGGATTGTAGATTTCTATATTCATATTAATTCTAAAGAAATTGATCTTATTGATTGGATGAGGTCTAATAATTTGGTATATCAATAACTCTTGTAAGTTATGGAAAAGAACTTCATGGTTAGGTGTCACAAGTGCAGATGGGCGAGGTTATCAACAGGTTTATCCTCTGATCTTGCCGATTTGAAGGAAATTATTTCTTGTCCAACTTGTGGCAAGGCTAGACAATTTAAGTGTCCAAAGTGTGGTCTTGTGGCTAAGTTGACTAGAGTCAAGAGAACTGATGGATGAAATTAATTAGTTTTTGTCGGCGCAATCCCGGCAATGGTAAGTTGCTATCCAAAGAAGTATTAATTCCTTCTTTGAAATTTACTGTATTCAAATTCAATAAAAGACCTAAGCCAGAGAATGTTAAAAGAATACTGATAATTAGTTGTTTTTCTGAGTTTGGTTGTGAAACAATTGGTTTGATGTATTGTATTCCCAAGATCATTTCGAGTAATCCCGGTGCTTATGTAATTTGTGTTGGTTGGTATGGGAGAGAATATCTTTACAGGCATCTTGTTGATGAGTTTTGGGAAATTGAAGAAAACGTCATGAATTTGCGTGAATATTCAAATGCTTTTTATAATTCTTCTTTTAATATTCGTCGTCTTGAAAAGTGTCTTGAAAATTATGGTGTAGTTTTCAAGTGTGCCAATATGGGACAATTATGTGTCAATAATACTTGTGAAATTTGTAAAAAAGTTTGGGCTTCTGACAATGTTTCCACTGGATGTCCTTCTTGTTATTCTCAAAAAATAAAAAAAGGTTATCTTGCCGATGTTGCTTATCATCGTAAGTTTGCTGTACAGATTCCAAGACCATCTATGAAAGTTCAGAATAAAGCTAAAGATTATTTGAAGCCAAATTCTGTTGGTATTTTTGCAAGAGGCAGGACGATGTATGGTCGTAATCTATCTCCAGAATTTTATATAAAGCTTATAAAATGTTTGGAGGAAAAGGGTTACAATCCTATATGGCTGGGTGAAAAGCAGAGTGTCATTCCTTGTCCTGTTGATCACATCATTGATTTTAGTCGTCTTCCTGAATCAAGGGATTTGGAACTTACTTTGGCGATTATATCAAATTTGCAATTTACTGTTCAGTTTTGGACAGCTTCTACGAGGCTGGCTGGAATGATGGGTGTTCCTTGGATATTATTTGAAAGTCCTGATCAAATAGCGGGTAATGGGCAAGAGGGCAAGAGGATTGTTCTTACGACTGATTACAACAAGAAAAAATTAATTTTGGCTCATTATTTTAATGTTGTTGAAGATCATGAAAAAGCATTGAAAATCTTGGATCAGGCTATAGACGAAATGAATGAAGACAATTGGGAAGATATGCTGGGTTTGATAGAAGATGCTGGCATAGTTAACGATATGCTTAAAAAACAACTTGAATGGAGGTCGATGTGAGTTCGGTTGCTGATTTTTTACGCAGGGCAGCGGAGCGTAATGGTTTCCATAGAGATCGTTATGAAGAGAAGAGGATTCCAACTGACTTCACGAATGTTTGCATTTTGCCTTTTTTTGGTGATTTGAGAAGCATGACGATTTTGTCAAGTTATATTCTGCATCGATATCGTGATGAGTCAAGAGGTTCAAAATATTTTATAGTTGCTTCATGGCCCGGATTTCAGGGTTTGTTTCCATATGCTGATGAGTATTGGTCTTTGACTGATGATTCGATTATGAAGAGGTTTTACGATCATTCTGAGGGAATGCGTAATAGTTCTGATTTGAATGTTTCGTACATGAGGAATATGAATGAGTTTTTCAGGGATGTGATTGATGCGGTTGAGATTCAGAAGTATTATCGGAATGGATTTACTAATTACTTTTTTGATAAATTTCAGGACACGAAAAGATTTTTACCTTTTATTCCGAGTTCATCAATTATTGGTAAGGAATTCAATAGAAGTTTGATAACGAAGCCGGGTTATAAGGTATTTTTACATCCATCTATTTATTGTAGGTTTTGGCATAATGGTATAAGCGACCACATGAAGGTCAAGAAAGAATTTTATATTGATTTGGTTAATTTCTTGTCCAATAAGGATGTTACTTGTGTTTTGTGGCAAAATGCATTTTCTTATGATCTTGCTGATTCTCTTGAAGAAAAGTGTGTGTTTTTGAGAGAGCAGGACGTAACAAAGGCTTTGGCAGCGATGCGTGCTTGTGGTTGTGTTCTTGACACGTTCAATGGTTTGTCGAGGTTGTCTTTGCTGGCAAGAACTCCCTTTTTGTCTATTGATGAAAGGTCGAGGTTTTCAGGAACGAAGGAATTCGAGATTGATCATTTGAGTGGCAATCAAATTCCGTATCAGTATATTTTTTCATTTTCTACTATCATAACTGATGGCGATGCTGGTTTGTGGAAGAGTGATATTTTTCCAAGTATTTATCGAAAGCTTGAGGAATTTTTACCTAGCCTAAACCGTGATGAATGGCCTTCTACTGCGGAGAGTATTGAAAATTTACCTTATGAAGATTTTGTGCAACCGCAGAAAAAAAAGAAACTTGGCACAAGATTTATCAAGGTAGCAAAAGAATAAGGAATAAAGTATGGCTTGTAAAGTTGAATTGCGTGATCTTCCTATGAATCCAAGTTGGTATGAAAAGGAGATTGCATTCAAAAAAATGTTTACTGCTTTCAAAAAGCAGGTTGCGGAAGCTGGTATTCTGCATGATTTTAAGAAGAGAGAGTACTATGAGACTCCCGGTCAAATTCGTCGCCGTAAGAGTCGTGAGGCGGAAAATGTGCGTTTGAAGGAAAAGCTGCGTGAGAATTTCCCAGAAAGACGTAAGCCGAAGAAGTCTGATAACAAGAAAACAAAAGCCAAGGGTGAATAATGCCATCTAAAAAAGGTACGATCATGAGCCTGAATGTTGATCCCAGCATTCAGGAAAAGATGAAGGCAGTTGCCAAGAGGCGAAACATTAGTGTTTCCAAGCTTGTTCGTGATTTGGTTGACAATAATCTTCCAGATGCTGACGAGGAAGTAGATGTTGTGATCTTTAAGATTCCAACTGCCATGAGGACAACTCCTGATTCTCTTAAGCAATGGCTGCAAAATCGTATTGATGCTGTAGTAAGGGCTTTGACAACATCATGAAATTCAAAGAACCTCTGAAAATTGTTCCAGTTGCTGATATCCCTAAGGCAAAAGATGTTCCTCTTGAAAGCCTTATGGATATATTCCGTCTTTGCACAAAGATGGAAAAAATTTGCGATGAAAATGATGGAATAGGTTTATCAGCAGTTCAAGTTGGAGTTCCATGGAATCTTTTCATTGTTAAGCGCAATCGTCATTTTGAATATTATGTCAATTGCGAGTATACAGGCCATGGAGACAAGATAAAGTCAGTTGAGGGCTGCTTGTCTCTTAGGAATGAGGATGGCACTTTTAGAAGGTTTGAGGTTGAGAGATTTTCTAAGACACGAATAAAAGGCAAGCAACTTGTTGTTTCAGGGATGCCTTCTCTTGTTTTGAATGATGTTGATCGTGAAGAGATTAATCTTTTCAGTATTGTTTTTCAGCATGAATGCGATCACAGTCGAGATGTACTCGTTTCGCAAATAGGTCGTGAGGTGGAATTGGCCTAAGAAATCCGTCTTCCGTTAAAGGACGGAGCTAAGGGAATGAATTATGTTAAGTCTCAAACAATTAGAAGATGTGTGTCTGAATTCAGATGCGACTTCTCAAAAATGTCGATATATTTGTCAAGATGAAGTTGACAAAAATAAGTTTTACTGCTTAAAACTTTCTGCTAAAGCTAGCAAAATAGATAATGAAATTGAAAATTATATCAAAGTAATTAGCTTAAAAGGCAGAGATCCTTCTGATGAAAATTTACCATTAGGGGACAATTGTTCTGGTTATCCTTTTCTTAGGCATATCGAACAAGGTTACGACAAGAAAAATTAGAGACTTTCTAGTCTCTCTCTGATTATCTGGTAGATATCCTTTCCTTTGTTTTCTTCAACAGCAGAGGAAAGGATATTTGCTTCTAGCTCATTACTGTTAAATCTTGCTATCTCTCTTACCATTAGTTCGTTCGTCTTTTCGCTGCTTATAGCTCTGTTTCGATAGTAGAACAATAGCATTGCTATGACAACTAATGCGAAGATGAAGATTAGTGCTCCATCGCCTTGGATTATTTGAACTCCTGTGTTTTCGTTTCGTGAAATTGCGCCGTTTATGTTGACTAGGCCGCTTTGTATTTCTTTCAGAAGACTATTTTGGGCTGATAGATCTTGCCTAGTCTTCATGAGTTCGGCCATTACCCCATTTTGGTTTGTGCGTATATCCTCTATTTTACCATTTTGATTTTGTATTTTGGGGTTGTTTCTTGGGTTGAAGTTTGCACATCCTACCAAGTTTAACAAGGTTGCGGCTGCAATAATCAACAAAAATTTGTACATACATCCTCCACAATATGTATTTACAAGTGGGGAATTTCTTTGTACACTATGCTGAGAAATCCGTTTCATGTTGACGGATGATCAACCCGCTGGAGGATTTGGCGTGGCTCAAGGCAAGGATGTTTTTTTCTTTGGTGATGAATTTGATGATGAAAATTCATCAAGTGAAAGCGCACAGATTGCAAATGAATTTAAGCAGAATGCTAATTCATTAGTTGTACATCATTTGTCAAATTACTTCAAGGACAAGATGTTGCACACAGGAGGAAATGTTCCTGATCAATTACTAAATAGTCATAAAAGAATATCTATGGTTTTGAACTACACTGTTTCTAATGGTGTAGATCATGCTCATGAAAGACTAGAATTTTCTGAGGGGAGAAACAATGATGATGAGAATTCAGAGCTTATCGTCACTGTTCTTCATGGAATAGCCAAAAGTGGTGTTCCGAAGGAATTTGCTGGTGGTATGCTTTGTCTGCACTTGGAATTAATAGAAGGGATAGATTTTTGAATCTTGATTTATTATTGTTGTCAAGGCAATTTGAGACTGTCGAATTGCCGAAGGAAAAGAAATACCTCCTGAGATATTTTGAAAATCCAGTTCAGGAGGCTTTTCTTAAATATTTCTTTGTATTTGGTAATTATGTTAATTTTTGTGACCACACTGGTCATTTCGTGCAGAAAAAATGGTTAAAACATCTGCATGAAAAATTAAAAACAATTGAAAAAGCCCACAAAGATGCCAGATCTAACTTTGACATGGCTGGACTTGTTGAAATTGAAAAAGGTGAATTCAAATTCAGTCGTCATCTTCCTAAATAGTGTATGGCACTAATATCATTCGGCGATTGGCGTAAAAAATTTGATGAAGCAAGCCCTACTACAAGATTAAGGGCTGGAATTGAGGCGGGTAATTATCCCATGTCTGCTGGGGTGGCTATGTCTCGATCCACACCAAGCCCATCTTTTGTAAAGAAGGCAATTGAAGAATTAGGATCACCTGAACATCCTAAAAGGAAAAATAAGACTAAAAAGAAACGTAGGAATTCCAAGAAAAGGGAAAAATGATTTTTTTCAATGAATGGATGCAGGAAAGATTCGATGAGGCTAAAAAGTCTCGTCGCACCCCTGTTCCTCATTCTGATGTTGAAAAATGGATGCGTTCTTTAGAGCTTCTCAAGAAAGATCTTGAGGAATTGCAGAAAGCCAAGAAGAATGCTGCCCAAAGATTTGCTAGAGAAGCAAAAATCAAGAAGGAAAAAGAAAAGAAGGCTAAAGATGCCAAGAAGTTAAAAAAGAAAAAAGATTCAGAAATAGATAAAAAATCTGAAAAAGAACCTGAAGTTGAGAAGAAAGATAAAAAACCTGAAGTCAAAAAATATGATTCCAAGAAAAATGTTGTATCTGATAAGTTCAGACAGATTAAGAGTCAAAGGCGTAAAAATAATAAGCCTAGAGACTAATTATTTTTAAGTTGGCAGTCTCCACTATAATTAAATAGCGGAGATAGATCATGAGTACTGAAAATATTTGCAACGATGATTCCTTAGATCAATCTAAGGCAAAAAATGCCAGAGATGTTCTGAAAGGCATTATTGTTTCAGAATCAAATCTTGAAACATATTTAATTGCAGTAGCTGTTCATAAAGATTCATCCAAGAATTTTATCAATAGAATAAGTTGTAAGAAGGGCATACCTCTTGATGGATATGTTTATGATGCTCAATCAGACAGTTATTTCATAGAATGCACTGATTTTTTGCATGTAGGGGTAATTCCTGTTTCTTTTGTTGCTACTGCTAAAGATTCTTATTTTTGGAAAATGAATATACCTTTGCCTGAAGCTGTCATTAAAAAGTATTTGACTGAGATCCAAAAGAAGGATTTGAAAAACTTTAAGAGTCATTTTAGCTCTCAAGATTACATGATTAATTATGTTCAAATGGTTAATCCAAACTGAATTCATGTTTTTCTGGTTCTTCTGCCATAAATAATTTCATGGCATGCTCATCTACTGGAATAGGCTGTACTACTACAACTGCAAAAAGTTGTCCTGACGAATATGGATGCGTTAGCGGCGTATGTGCCGATTTCATCATTCGTAGGCATGATACTAAACCATCTTTCAAGGTTAAGATCGAAGATTGCGATGGACCTCTTGATCTTACAGATCTTGTTCTTGAGGCCACAATGTGGGCCAAGGGGAAGCTTAAGGTTTCTCTTGATCAGAATGATTCAGTTATTGGTTTGGCTGATAATATTGGCTTTAATCAAGTAATGCAGGGCGATGTGATTATCATGGATCAGGCTAGATTGCCTGAGAAGATGCTTGTTGTTGGATTTGATGAAGTAAATCGCCTCATTCGTGTCCAGAGAGGTTATCATGGAACCCCAGTGCAAAACTGGAGACGTGGCACAGGATTGAAAATCATTAAGTTTTCTAACGCAACTGCTACAACTGAAATGTTGTATCAGGACATCATTAACATTGATGGAACAACGACTAAGGATGTTTTAGTCGATAGTTTTTTAATTTATGATTGGCAGAGTGAAGACACATGTCTTCCGGGTTGTTATTATTTGGAATTTAAGCTTTTGAAAATGGTGGTTTCTTTTGCTCTTGCTTATGATTCTTCTGTCCCAAGCAATCAAATTCCTAGTAATCTTTTGCCTGATGGAGTTATTCCGAGTTTTACTGATCCAAGTTTTATACCTTCCGATTTTGGTTGTTCTATGAATCCACTTGTTGAATGGATAAGAAGGTTTCCTATTGATAAAGAAGGCTTTATAATTAAAATAACGAATACTTTTACGGCTGATGATTGACATCATAGAATTTAAGTCGTATTTTTGTATAGGGTCTTTTTTATGTTGGAGCATGGATTTCACAAGATGCAGCAAAACAAATTTCCTAGAGAGCGAAGCGAAGATCAAAACAGAGTTAACTGGCAGATAAGAGTGCCACAAGTTAGGGTTGTTCGTGAAGAAGAGCAACTTGGCATTATGGCTACTGATGAGGCAAGAAAACTTGCCATGGACAATGGTCTTGATCTAGTAGAGATCGCTCCTACTGCGAAGCCTCCTGTTTGTAGGATTATGGATTATGGTCGTTATAAATACGAACTGAAAATCAAGAAAAAAGAAGCTGCAAAGAAGCAGCGTGAGTCACAAGTCCAGATAAAGGAAATTAGACTTCGTCCTGCTATTCAAGATCATGATATTGAAACAAAAATTAATCAGGCGAAGAATTTTCTTGAAGAAGGTTGTAAGGTTCAATTTTACCTTCAATTCAAGGGTTACCGTGAATTGAATCATAAAGAGCAGGGTTTCGCTGTTATGAAAAAAATTGTTGAAACAATGGAGCAATTTGGAGTCGTAGAGAAAAGACCTGCGATGGAAGGCAATCGAATTACATGCTTTTTTACTCCCAAAGTATAGTGGGAAACATCATGATTGATAATGTTTTGGCCAAAAAGGTCAACGATGTTCAGAATGAATTCAATCGTCGATTATATCATCATGTTCAACTAAGAGATAATTCATCAGGTCCTCCTCTTTTTTTTAGAATGATTCATGATTCCAATCAGGATCTTCTTGAATTTGCATTTGGTCATTTTGGTAAGAATCTTGGTGATTTGACTCATGTCCTAGACATGACTCATCCAGACCTTGTAACCATATTTGATGGTAGTTTTTCAGACGAGCATATTTTTTCAAAGCAATGTATAGAATTTTTGGCGATGGCACAATATGCTAAAAACAATGGAATGAGTCATATTTTCCCGTTATTGGGAAATCTTTTGATCAAAGAATCATTAGATAAAACTATTGTCAAAAAGATTGATGGTGCAAATTACAATAAATCTTATGTTCGTCTTATTCTCGATTCAGAAGAGAGAGATGCAATAAGATTTTGCAAGAAAATGCAAGTTATTGATCTTCAGGCCTTTTATAAAAAAGGCGAAGAATCATGGAATGCACAGCCAGATTCTTTTAAGCAATTTATCAGATATGATTCTGCATATATGCGTGAATTAAAGCAAGCTGAAAAGAAAATGAAGAGATATGAGGATTTGGGTTGTCAAAGTCTTGCTTCTGAAATTTCTAAGAGTATTGAAGTTTTCCGTGAAAACATGGAACAGGCATATTATGGATTCAATCGCATTACAATGACTAATGCTGCTATTATTTTAGCAAAATCAATGTCTTACAACTATAGTCCTTCCTGCCAGATTTCTGCTGGTGGGCATATAATGAAAATTGAAGCTCAGGTTACAATAAATCGTTCATTCTTCAAAGATATTTATTTTGATTCTTCCCTTGTAGTTGACGCAACTTATCATTATGAGCCAAAAGTATATCCTTTCCATGAACTTAAAGATGTGGCTTCGGATGAAGTTCTCCAAACGATAAAAATGCTTGAAAACTTCCCAGAAGCAAACAATAAACCAATATTCGATCATTTTGGCGTTATTGTGCCTTCAATAGCTTATAGGAATAAAATGTTTAAGAATGAGAAAGGTATATTGCAGGATTATGCCGTTTTAGAAGATTGTCAAAAAGAAATGGACAAAATGTTCATCAGGAATAAATGTTTTTATCCGATAATTGTTGGCGAGAAAGATGGAAAATGCTTTTTTATATGTTATTGGACTTGAGGTTGCGTAATGATTTATAATTTAACGAAGGAAGAACTTCTGGAATTTGCACATGTGATTTACGAGCAATCTGTGAATGGTTATTTAGATCTGAAAGAAAGTACTTGTCACAAGTTGCTAGTAAATTTTTTAGCAAACAAAAAAACTTCTATTCCAGATACTAATGTAAACATGAGTACTAATTTTGTGGATACAAATCAGATTTTTAATTCTGATGTTTTCACGGTAACAGAAAGTTTCATCATCAGTCAAACTCAATGAGTTTGTAAATTTACGGGGATAATTATGTCGAAGAGTAAGATTCTCACTCCTATGGGTTCAGTTTATGATTCTACTATTATTGGTGGTGGATCAAAAGTTCCTAAAATCAAATCTGTCAAGCCAACTGGTTCGCAGGTTCTAATTGAATTCTTGACATCTCAGGAAATGCTTGGGACAAGTCTAGCTGTCAATGAAAAAACAGATTTGAAAGTTCCTTTGCAAGGCTATGTTCGCTCTGTAGGCCCTAACTTCAAATCATCAGATTATGGGTTTAATATAGGCGACAGAGTCACTGTTTCAGGTCCCGGTATTCATGTTCCTAATTGGGACAATATTCACCGTGATCGCTTCCTTATGGAACCTTCTTCAATTAAAGGCGTGATCATAGAAGAATGAAAGACTACTATGTCGTTCTAGGTATTCCTAGAAATGCATCTAAAGAAGATATTGTTAGGGCATACCGCAAGGGTGCCCAAACACATCATCCTGACCGTAATCCCGGCGACTCAGAAGCCGAAAAGAGATTTCGTGAAATTCAGGAAGCGTATGAGATATTAAACGATCCAGAAAAACGTGCTGAATATGACAGTGGAGGCCACTCCATGCATTTCAGGATGCGTGGATTTGAGGGTAATCCTTTCAGTGGTTCATTTGGTGATATTTTCCAGAATAGTTCTTATCGTGGAAGAAATCTAACAGTAAGATTAGAAATTGATTTATCAGAAGCTTATAACGGTTGTAACAAAGAAATAATTATAAAAGTTAAAAATACATGCACGACATGTAAGGGTCAAGGCCAGATAAGTAATGAATCATGTGCTAATTGTAATGGTCAAGGATTCACTAAAGTAAATAATGCTCCTTTTGAATTCAGAACAAATTGTCCAATTTGTAATGGTTTGGGAAAGATAAATCCAATCACATGCGTTGATTGCAGTGGTTCTGGAATGCTTTCTGGATATAAGGAAAAAAAGATACAGGTTCAAATTCCATGTGGAGTTGACAGTGGAATTAATCTGAGAATGCCCGGTCAAGGAGAGGAATCAATCAGGGGAGGAAATCCCGGTGATTTAATTATTCATGTCTTGGTTAAAGAACATGAATATTTTCAAAGAGAAGGAATAGATCTTCTTGTTGATGTCCCTCTTTCCTTTTCCCAGTTGACATTTGGCTGTGAAGTCGAAATACCTACAATTTGCGACGAGACGCTTACTTGTAAAATTCCATTGGGAACACAAAGCCACGCCAAGTTTAAGCTTGGAGGCAAAGGAATGAAACTTCCAAATGGTGTTTATGGTGATATGATTGTTACTGTAAAAGTTGAGATACCAAAAGGAATAACAGGTGAATATAAAGAAGCAATTTTGAAACTACAGGATTTTGAAAAAAATAACTTTGGATCTAGAAGACAAAGATGGCAAAAAATTGTAGGCAAAAAAGATAAATAAAAGTTAACTAGGAGAAGAAAATGAATGCTTTGCACAATAAGTTTTTTTGGGTAGTCGCCGCTCTTACCGCAGCACTTTTAATTTTTGGAATTGGCGGTAAGTTATTTGTGGACAAGGTTGCTGATGTTGTTATTGAAAAGCTGAAAAAAGACTATAGCCCTTCTCCTTACGGTCCCGGTATTGATCCTGATAAGATTGATGTTACTAAAATTAAGAAAAATTAAATAACGTGACAGCTTTTTATTTGAGAAGGAGCGAGGCTGTTGTCATGCGACAGCCTTAACATTTTTATTACCATTGTTTTTCCAGTTTCTGGTTGGCCCTTTATCCTTCTAAATTCATCATGTGTAAAATAAAGTTTTGTCCCATCACCTAGTTGAATATAAATAGGGTTCTTTTTTCGTATGATGATGTGAATTTTTGCTCTTTTTTCTATTACTGGTAAGTCTAAATCAATATTTGGCAAAATATAAGATTTTGCCCAATCAAAATTTTCTGAAACAGAAAAAGCCCCAATTCTATCTAGGCAATCTCTTATATTGATAAATTCTTGAAAATTACTGCTCATCATTACTTATTTAGTTTACTATGTCTGGAAAATACAAGATTGTTTCATCTTCCAATATTATCACGATGGTCATCAATTTCAAGGATGAGAATGATGAAAATAGAACTGTTAATGTTGGAGTTGATTATTTGATGAGCAAAGTATATTTTTTCGACGAAATTTCAAAAAAAATAGATTATGATGAACTAGAAAAGACTATTCTAAATCATATCATTCCTGATATATGCGATTTACCTGAAATACCAGAAGATTTATTGATCAAGGTTGATGAAATTCGTCAGGGCAAGTTTGACAATGAAAGTCTTTTTAACATGCAAGGATAAAGATGGCAAATAATAATACAGAAAGATTTGGATTTAGTGTATCTGCTGGAAACAATAGGCCAGATCCATGTAACTTGAGAATTATGACTTTGGAGCGTGTCAATAAAATCATAGAAAATAAAAGATACGAGCCAAAACTAACTTCTCAACTTAAGAAAATGGCATCTTTGTATCCACAACAAGCATTGGAAAATTTTGTTCAAAATTTTGATCATCATTTACTAAAGGCAAGACAAGCGATAAGAATAAGTAAGCCAACTACATCGCCTGTAGAAGTCACTGAGGTTGCTGAAATAACTGAAGTCACTGAGGTTGCTGTAGAAGAAATTGTCACTCACGAGAATTCACATGCCCCGTCAGTCGAAGAATTTGAGTAAAGAACTACCTTTGCCGGGATCAAAAATTCCAGTAAAGATTGTAGCAGATAGCCCACAGTTTGTGCCGAAATATAAAACTTCTGGTGCGGCAGCAGCAGACTTAGTTGCTAATATTCCCACAAATGATGCTGGTCATAATTTTGTCAGTGTCATGCCAAGCCAGACAGAAGTGATCGATTGTGGATTCAGCATGTCTCTTCCTCAAGGCTGGGAAGCGCAAATCAGAGCAAGAAGCGGTCTTGCAGTTCAAGGTCTACAAGTAACCAATGGACCCGGAACTATCGATAGTGATTTTACCGGAAGAATCAAAGTAATTGTCAATAGTGCAAGCAAAAACATCATCAGGATCACTCATGGTGATCGTGTAGCACAGATTTTAATAAAACCTGTGTGGCAAATTGATTGGGTTGAAGTTGATTCTTTAGAAGTTACTGAGCGTGGTGATAAAGGTTTTGGTTCAACAGGAAAAAATTGAGGTTAAAATGAAAATATTTGCTGTAATTAGCGTTGCCAGACAAGTAGACGGAGAATGGGTCTGTGTCAAAACAGAAAAAGCATTCAAGAGTTCTTCTTCGGCAGAAAAATATGCAAATAATTTAGCAAGAAATTATGCAGAAAAGATCACTACTGCTAGTGGTGTAATGAATTGTATTTGTGAAAGAGGAGTTTTTGAAATAGATGTTGATGAACAGGAATAATCAACATTAACCCCATTATAATTAACTGAGGAGAATCCATGGCCACACAGAATAATTACAATCCACTTGAAGGCGACCGTCCAGAAATGACGGTAAAGCTTCACGAAAATTCTGACGATCATATTTCAATTATTGTCGTCCATAGAGATAGACCTGAATATTTGAACATTTGCCTTCAGTCAATTGCAGTCACCAGCTTCAACAACAACTACGAAATCATCGTTGTCGATAACGGAAGCGGCAAGGAATCACAAGAATTCCTTAAGGATATCGAAGGGGAAGTCAAGGTCGTAAAGAATGAGAAGAATCTTTACTGGTCAGCAGCTTGTAATAAAGGCGTACAGGCTGCTGATAAAAACAGTAAATATTTTATCTTCATGCATTGTGACATCGTAGTAATCAATCCTGCTTGGATTGACTTGCTTGTAAATGTGTCAGAAGCACAACATTCAGGATTCGTTGGGGTTGACACTCAATCCTATATGATGGGAAATCAAAAGGTTGATTTCCTCCAAGATCATATTACCTTGATAACAAGAGAAGCTTGGAGTGATATTGGTCCTTGGCCAGAACAACTTCCACAAATAGGCCCATCTTTCATTCTCACAATCAGAGCTCAACAGAAGGGCCATAAGCCTCAGATTATGAAAAATCCAATCATCCATCACTACAAGATTTTTAGCATGGATATTTCAGAATATGAAAGAATGACAGAGCAGGCGATGACAACATTACCAAAACTAATGACTGATGTTTACTCAAAGGCTGTTTCATGAAACAGGTCGTAAGGACCGATAAATTCGCAATTTTTGATGATGTGTTCAAACAAGATTTGTTTGACACATTGGTTAGACATTTTTGCGAAATTGATTTCGTAAAACATAATCAAAACTTGATTAAAGTTTGGAAAATAAGCGATGGAGAAATTTTTGGTGGAGAATCTCATAGCTCCAAAAAATTTCCCTTTAACAGTCCTTTGGATTTTGTCCATAATACTGTTTACTATCTTGCTAAAAATAATATTCAAGATTTGGTTGGAAAAGAAGGAGAAGAATGGACAGAAATAATTTATCGTCCTTACATTTACCCAGTAGGAACAAAAATATCTTGGCATAATGATTCAGGTTATACTGCTGCATGTATTTTTTATTGCCATAGAGAATGGAGTCCTTTTTGGGGTGGCGAATTAATGATTGCAAACACTCCAAATAGCGAACAATATCCAGAATTGAAATCTAGCCCAGACGATCTTTTTTCTAAAGACTATACTAAACCTTTTTTGAATTACTTTGGATTTGGTCAATACATCACACCTATTCCAAATAGAATGGTTTTCACTAAAGGTGGAGTTTGGCATGGGATTAACAGAGTCGATGTGGCAGCAGGAGATAACCTTAGATTTTCAATTGTAGCTTTCTTCAAGTGAGAAACTAATCTTTCTTTGTATTTTCTAAATTCTTGACAAAATTAATCCAATCTTCATTAACCCATATAACTGGTGAATGGGTGCAGTATGCTGCTGCATAACTCATGCAGAAAATTTCTTCTGCATTTTGTTGCAAGGCATGTTTTTGTTCCTTATGTGGGAATTTATCTATTTGCGTTTGCTTAGTCTTCTTGACTAATTCTTCCCATTTCTTCTTCAAATCTTTGGTCATAATATATTCCCAGACCAAATGAGCAATTTCATGCAATGTTGTGAACGCTCTGCTGTAGTTCCATGGAGCAGCTACAACGATCCTGTTTTTGAAAATATAACCAATATGATCATTATCGCCGTCTAAAGTGTTGCCACTTGTATATTTGAATTTATATCCATTGAGAAGATCACGATGTTTCTTAGGAAGAGAAGAAATTAACTTCTCAACATCTTTTTGTTCTTCAGATTCAAGAAAAGTTTTGAATTCCATCTTTTTCTCCCAAGATATAAATGATTCAACCATATTATTTAACAATAAATTCGACTATATTGTTTTCAAATTCCTAATACATAACATCACAATGGAAATGTTCAATATGATACTTCAGCGACATCTTTGGCAAGTGGAAGTGGTACTGATGTCATAGGTGGTTATGTGAATAAACAAGGCAGTTTGGATATTACTAGCATAAATCAATTCAACTTCCAGATTGGAAGGTTTTTGGATGGCACGAGTGAAGTTATCACAGTTGCTTTTGCCCCAACATCAGCAAACACTAAGGTTTTGGCTGATTTGGCTTGGTTTGAAATTGTTTGATAATTTGGTAAAAAAAACCACTCAAATATTTTTATTTGAGTGGTTTTACTGTAAAAAATAAATTTTTAGACTATTGCAGATGTGTCAACACTCTTCCATGCTCCGCCAACATAGACCTCTATGTTGCCTGTCGCTGTGTTGTAGCAGAACATACCGTTAGTTGCAGTGCCAGCAGCAGCGTTTCTTGCAGTATTGTCTGCATAGACTGGCATTCTTGGCATAGAATTCAAATAAATATGACCATTTCTACCAGCACCAGAATTAGTGCCACAAGTAAGGTTCATATCACCAGCACGATCTGTGCCAACGCTATTACCAGAAATCAAGGTTAAATCGCCACCACGACCATCAACAGTGCCATCTCCAGCTTCAATAGCAATATCTCCACCATCTATATCTGTAGTGGCTAATGAATTACCAGCATATATAAATATGTCACCTGCTTCTGGATCATCTCCAGTGCTACCATCTCCATTGCCACTATCGCCAGCATAGATGTAAACATCACCAGCTTGACCATCATCGCCAGAATCTCCAGCTTCTAATCTAATATCGCCACCATCGCTGTCGCCAATGCCAGTAGATGCATTGCCACCATATATGAGTACATCTCCTGCATCGGAATTATCGGCAGCATCTGCATTGCCACCTCTAATCGTTACATCTCCAGCGTTTGCATCTGGACCATCTCCAGTATTGCCAGCTTCGATGTTGATGTTTCCGCCTTCACCATTACCGTTAGCGTGACCACCTTTTATGAAAACACTACCACCATCAGCATCGATACCATTAGCCGCTAATGGATATCCATTTCCACCTTTGATAGTAATATTTGAAGCACTAATGGAATTCACTATTCCGTCTGCTGTGGAAATTGTTATATTCGATGAAAAGTTTTCAAAAATTTTACCCTCTTGTATGTTTACTTTTTTTACTACACCGTTTACAATTTTCGGTAAAGATTTTTCTGCCGATCCTATTCCTGTTCCTTCTTGACTTGTAGCGCCCATATTTTCTCCTTAATAAAATAAAATAAAACTATTGTCTCTATATTTATTGTTTTGCATTAAAAAATAAATTACTGCATTGCTTAAATAAGGCATGGCAAAACCAAGAAAAAAACCCGTCAAGAATGAAAAGACCAACACAACACCAGCACAGCATGCTAGTGGTAAAAAGCCATTTCATGTTGAGTTTATGAATGCTGCTCAAAAAATGGCTTGGGGTGCATTTGATCAGCATGATGTTTTGTTTTTGCTAGGAGCTCCCGGTACGGGGAAGTCACACCTCGCTTGCGCCTTTGCAATTAGTGAGATTTTAGCTAAAAGAAAAGAAAAAATTATTATAACAAGACCAACCATTGAAGCTGGTGGCCGAGGACTTGGGTTTTTACCGGGCTCGGCGGAAGAAAAATTAAACCCTTATATGCTTCCTCTTTTTGATTGTATGGATAGGTGTTTGGGAACATTTTCTCCACAGAGGGACATAATCAATAAGAGTGTAGAGCTTTCTCCTCTTCAGTTTATGCGTGGTAGAAGTTTTCATGATTCAGTTTGTATTCTTGATGAAGCTCAGAATTGCAATTATGCTGAAATTAAATTGTTTCTTACAAGATTTGGACAGAACAGTAAAGTAATCATTACTGGTGATCCGATGCAAAGCGATTTGCCTTGGAAGGACAGGGCTTTGATGAATGTTGTTGATAGGTTGTCAAGCTTAAAGGGAGTTGGAATAATAAACTTCAAGGCTAATTCTATTGTTCGACATCCATTGATTGCATCGATTCTTGAGAAGTTGGAAGAGGATAAGGAGGAGAGTGGCACTAGTAGTTCCTGATCTTGGCGAAATTGAACTTTTGACTAAATTGTTAAAAAACACTGCTGATACAGAGGATTATATTCTTAAGCTTTATAAGAATAATTACACTCCAATTGCAGCAACTGTTGTTGGTAGTTTTACTGAGGCTGATTTTACAAATTATGTAGATAAGACCATTGCAAGATCAGATTGGGCCACACCTTCAACTGTAAGTAATAAAGCTGAATCTAGTGTTGCGACACAATCATGGACATGTGGTGTTACTACCAACACAATTTATGGTTATTATGTAGTTGGCGCAACTTCTGGTGTTTGTTTGTGGGCGGAAGAATTTGCGGCAGCAAGAGTTCTTGCAGACGGAGATATTCTTAATCTTACTCCAAAATTTAATCTTTCTAGCGCCAATTAATATTCTTAATTAGTAAATAGGTAATGAGTAATTTAGCATTATCTTTTTCTTATAATGGGACTCATCATAAATCAGATGGATCTATAAATCCTATTGAACATTTGAAAATGTTAATTGCGGCAATTGATTGTGCGAATCCGAAAGGAGAACACGATGTTATTGTTTCTGCAATTTGTTTTGATATTTGGAATATGGATCAAAGAGAAAGAAATATTGCTTTAGAAGTTTATAAGAGGGCAAGAATAGTTCTCTCTAACAGTATTCAAAAAAATCATCAAGATGGAGCGGCTACTTCAATAAGGATGGCAACTGAATTTGCTGCTGCAACAGGGAAAGATTATTTAATTCATCTTGCCGAAGATATAGCAGTTGCTCCTGATTTTGTTGAATATTTTCTTAAACATTTGGTCGATTGTGATTATGTTGGTACTTATTGGAACATGTATCCGGGAAAGTCGTTCAATACACAAGTATTTGGTTGTAGAGTTTCTTCTTTTGCTGATTTGTGGAAAAATAATTTTATGATGCCTTTTTCTATTCCTAGAGAATCAGATATAGAGAGAGAGTTATATAATAATATTACTTCTAATAAATTAATCTATAAAGTTGGAGATCCAAACAGTGATTATAGATTCTCTTATCCTGATAAAAGAGGATGTCCTCATTTGAATAGCGCACCAGTTCTTTTTCAGCATACACATAATTCAAATAATTTTCGCAAGATAGTAGAAGGTTATGGCGTGAAATGGTTTGACGAAACAAAAGAAATAAAAAAAACAAACAAAAAAAATATTTCTATGCTTTGATTTAATTCATTTGAGCATTAAATATGTTATGAATTTTAGATTATGGCTTGAAAGCGAAGAAAAACAAGATGTCATCGATATGGAAATACCGATGCCTGATGACATTGTTTTTTTGAATGAATTATTCAAAAAGCATGGTAAAAAGTTGTATGCTGTTGGTGGAGTTATCCGTGACTTCCTGATTAGTCACTTCCATATGAATGGGAAGGGTGGAGGTCCAAAGGATGTTGATTTAACAACTGATGCTAGGCCAGAAGACATAACTAAGATTTTATCATCAGAAGAAGCGCAAAGACATGGGATTAGAGTTCTTCCTAAGGGAGAAGCATTTGGTGTTATTTCAGCTATTATGGATGGAAAAGAATATGAGATAGCAACATTTAGAGAAGAATATTATGATCCTATTCATGGTGATGGTCGAAGACCAGATAGAGTGAGCTATTCTACGGCAGATAAGGATGCACAGAGAAGAGACTTGACTATGAATGCTCTTTTCTACGACATAGACAAAAAAAGAATTATAGATTACAACACCATTGATGGTCGTGGGCAAGGAATTAATGATATTAAAAATCTTGTTGCTAGGCCGGTTGGGAATCCAGAAGAAAGATTTAGAGAAGATAAACTTAGAGTTCTTCGCCTTGTTCGCTTTTTCAGCAGGTTTAATCCCGGCTTAATCAAGGATAATGTTGACAAGGACACTTTGAATGCAATTAATAAATTCAAATTTTTGGAAGGTGTTTCAGGAGAAAGGATTGTGGCCGAATTCACGAGTGGTTTTAAGGCAGCGATAAATAAAAATAACTTCTTCAGAAATTATCAAGACTTAGATCTTTTCCCTGCTGTTTTGCCTAATTTGATTATTGATGTTCAAAACTATGAAGAAAGCAATAGTTTTCCTGCTTCGTTAGCTTTTATTCTAAGAAACAATACGAATTCATCAGTAGTAAGAAAACAATTGTCTGCATTAAAATATCCAAATGATATTTCTGATAAAGTGGAATTTTTCTTAAGATTAACAGAATTTGATGGAAGCGAAATTATTACATTTTTGAGGCGTAGAGATGCTTTGCATGATGTTAAGAAAGATTTACTGGAATTTGCAAAGTTAGAAAAAAATAATTATTTAGTTCATTTTGCTAATTATAAGCAACAAACTAACAGCAAAGATTTTATGCATCTTAAAGGCCCAGATATAACAAAGGCTATGAATCAGCGAGAAAAAGAAATTTTCTTGGCCAGTGCTTATTAATTGTTGGATTTTCTGTTTGGCCAATAAATAGTTTATATGACAATTTACAATGATACAATGTCTGATGGAGTTCTGATTGATGGAACGGCAGGTGTTGTACAACAATTTTCGGTTGACTTGCAGGTTTATTACGCTGTAAATGAAGAAATTGAATCTGAGATTTCTTTTTATTGGTCTGTAGGCGAGTTGCCTTTGTATTGGTGGGTTATAGAAGGATATGTTCATCCTCCTGATGACACAAAGTCTTTAGATGTATCTGTTCCAGAAAAGCAAAATTTTATACAAACAATTCTTGCAAGAACTCCCAAAGAGGTTGGTGAATATTTTGCTCGTGAGTCTCGAAACTGGGAAATAGTTTACCTTAAGAGGTATAGCCAGCCTGCTGATATTTACCTCAATGATCCTAGTCTTCCGAATGACTTACAAGTTGTTGATTATAAATTTCCTCAATTTTCTGTAAGCACTAGATCTTTGATAAAGATGGGCATGACTGTTTCAGTTGTGCAGATTTATCAAAGATATCAAGGAAGTGGAGGTGCTACATTTTACGGAAGTGCAGATGCAGCAATTACAAGTGGAGCAGTAACTCCGACAACATCTAATTTTGTTTATGATAGTTCTGGTGGTCATGTTTTAACTGGTGGATCAGGTGGAGCGGTTAGTTCATTTGCTACTAGTTTCTTGACATATGGTGGAATAAAAACCTTCTTGTTAAGTGATGTTATTTTTGGATTAGGATCTGCTCCTGCTCTTATCGCTCCTACCAACACAGTTGCCACAGCTTGTGGCTCATGTATAAGTTTCCCATTAGAGTTATTCATAGAAAATAACTTTAGTAATCCCGGTGTTTTAGGTAATTTCTTGCAGCGTAATGCTTATACTTTCCCGTCAATATTGCCACTTATTTACAGTGGTCGTAGTAATTCATGGTTGGCTTTTAAGCATTTTGAAGGTTCGTCTGGTGATAATGCAAATATTGAAAATTGGCGTTTTCAGTTTGAGTGGGCTTGTACAAATAGTCCTTTCGGTCAAGAAAACGCAACAAGCACTCCTGCTTTCAAATTTTCGATTATAGTTACAAGAAAGAATCTTGGAACAAATATTGCCATTGATACAAGAATTGTAATTATTTTTTCTTCTGACGATGTTTGTGAAACAGTGAGGAATTTCAAAGAAGATTTTATTTTCAATTTGAACACGAAAACAAACTATATTAATAATGGGAATGGGATTGTGCCAATTAGCGTTCTATTGAATGATAGAATTGGTATTTTCAAATCTTCATATTGGACTGATAATCCTTATTTGAACATAAGGATTTCTAGTACAAATATTTTCAATAAGGGTGAAAACAAGGACATTAGTTCGATTATCCCTAAACCTCCAACTTTATATCAGTTGGGGACAAGTTTTGCGAGATCTTCGACTGCTGTGATTTAGGAGAAAATTGTGGAAGCAATTATTTTGTCGTTGTGTTTTATGATTCTTATTATCAATTTGGTTTTTTTGTTTTTCATTGGTATCTTTCTTGTTAGGATGAATGATCGTTTTGACAATATGTTTGCAGAATTGGTTGAAATTATTTCTGATTCTCCATCGGCTGTTCCTCCTTCTGCTAAAAAATCTCAGACTTGGGATGAAAAATATGAACGTGAGATGGAAATGATTGCAAGGAGAATGAGGGGAGAGTCGGCTCTTGATGATTTGCCAAATTTGAGATCATACGATGTTCCAGAGCAAACTTAATCAAAAAAAAACAGTCTTGTTTTGCCCCTCTGAAAAGTTTATGATGCTGCTTCATGGAAATCCGTCCTCCGCTGACGGACGGAAGAGGTATGGTAATGGAACAAAAGAAGTTAAAATATGTCAAGTTTGATAGTCAAAGGAGATTTGGCGTTGAATTAGAAGTTGGCAATGAGGTCAAAAAGAAAGCTGTTCAATCTGTTATTTCAACTGTTTCCAAGTACAACGCTTATGTTTCTCGCTATGCTCTTTCCAATAACAATTGTTATTGGCACATAAAGGATGATGCCACCTGTGGATTGAAAGGTCGCAATGGTCCTAAGGGTGTTGAGATTGCTTCTTTTATAGGAAAAGGAATAGATGATATTGATCATGTATCGTTTGTAAGCTCGAAATTAAACGATATTGGCTGTAAAGCAAATCATAATTGCGGCTTACATGTTCATGCAGAGGTTTCTGATCTTACCATGGATCAGGTTGCAGTTATTGTTGCTTGTTGGATCAAGATTGAACGATTAATGAGCATGATTTTACCAATAAGGCGCTATCAAAGTGAACACTGCAAGTTCATGTTTGCGCCATCTTGTAATGATAATGTTTTTGGTTTATGTCGGGAAAAATCATATACTTGTCATGATTTCTTGGAAGCTGTTTCTCCAAAGAATTTAAGTTATTTCGACAATGATGATAGAAGGTTTAATCTTAATTTGGTTAATTTGGTTCGTGCTGTAAATGACAACAGTCCAAATCGTCGCACTATTGAATTAAGGTGGCCAGAAGGCACTCTTGAGCCTCGTGACATTCGATGTTGGGTTAAGCTTTTTCTTTTGTTTATTGACAGTTGCAAAGACAGAAAGATGCCTAAAAATTTGCATCATTGTGGACTTGAAGAGGGATTGCAAATGTTTGGTCTGAGCCATTCAAAAAATATTTTTATTATCATGAGCGAATCGATACATGAAACAAAAACATGGTTTTTGGAAAGAATTTTGAATCACAATGGTGACGCTGTTGAATTTTATAAATCTAAAGATGTTTTGAAGATTGCTAATGAGGCGAAGTTTATTTTGAATCAAATGTGGTCGCCAATTCGCATTTATGAATGATTTTTTCAAAAAAACGGTTGAATGATTTTGATTTTTACTATATAATTTAACTGCTTAACTTTCAAAAACTTTCGAGGTACTACAATGGCACGAAAAAAACTGATAAAAACAAAAGAAGAAATTGAAATTCTTACGCTTTCTCATATTGATTTGGCTGATAAAATAGCAAGGATGAATCAAAGCAAATATCCTTATTTTAGTTATGACGAGTTGCAATCAGCTGCATATATGGGTCTAGTTAAAGCTGCTAATGAATATAATAAAAATAAAAATACTAAATTTTCTACTTTTGCGTTTTCTAAAATTAATTGGTCTATAGTGCAATATGCAATGTTAGAATCAAAGCGTCTTCCCACAGTTCAGATTGATCCAGATTCGGAAGAACTTTCAATATATTCTTGTGATTATGATGAAAAAGAATTTTATGATGTTCTGTTAAAGTTTATGGACAAGAGAGAGAAAGAGATTTTTCTGGATTACTATGTTAATGGCAAGAGAATGCACCAAATCGCTGATGAATTGCAATTGGATGAATCTAGAATCAGCCAGATAATTAAAAAAATAATTGAAAAAATTCGTATGACATGGAAATATTATGAATTTGAATTATACGAAAGAGCGGCTTAAATAATTTAATCTATGAGTTGGTGAAAATTATGCTTAAAAATTTGTTCTTTATCTTTTTTTCTTTGCAAAATTTGATGGCGCAAGATCAAGCTACTCCTGTCCAAGTGGAAGCTATTGATCCTCAGATTAAAAATTTGGAATGGAACAGATATACGTCAAAGAATTTCACTGTTTTAAGCATTGACAATCAAAAGGGTAAGGATCTTTCGGAAACAATTGATTCTTTGAAGTCATCGGTTTTGACTCGATGGGGTTTTCCAGATGTAAAGTTCACGAAGGAGTGCCGTGTTTTTGTTGTACCAGATTATGATCTTCTTAAGAATCTTTTTAATCTAAATGCTGGGAAGGTTCAACTCAGAAAAGAACTTAATGTCATTTGGTGTGTTGGCGATGATAAGCCTAATAAATCATTATTGCCTTATTTGACACAAGTTTGTTTATATGAATATGAGGTTGCTGAATCAACAACTTTGCCTGTTTGGTTCAAGAGAGGTTGTATTCTTTTGAATGGTTCTGTTACTGATGTTCGTCAGGTTCTAAAATCATTCAATGATATTGCAAGAAAAGAACAGTTTACTAATTCTGCTGATCAAATATTCACAACTTCAGAAGATGATTATAACAAGCAGACAAATGAAAACAAAAAAATATTTGATCAACAGGCTGCTTGTCTTTGTTTGATGTTGAGAAAAGAGTTTGGCGAAGTAAAGCTTCAAGGTTTTCTTAGATTACAGTCAAAGAATAAGCCTGAAACTGTTTTGGGAATGATTTATGGGTTTAAGAGCTATTCTCAGTTTGATCGACAGTATGTTAGATACATGAAAGATCTTTGTGCTGATCTTGCTGACGATCATACTCCTGATTCTTATTTGGAAATCAAATCGGTGAGGTGATGTCATGTTTTTTATAATTTCTTGGATTCTGTTCGGTCTTATTGTTGGTTATATTGCTAAGTCTTTGCACCCCGGAGACGAGCCTATTGGTTATCTTCCAACATTGGGAATTGGAGTGGCTGGTTCATTTGTTGGTGGTACAATTAATTTCTTGTTAGGAATGGGTCATCAGTCATTCCAGACTTCTGGTTTGATAATGTCGGTTTTGGGCGGTGTTGTGTGTTGTGCAGCTTGGAGATATTACAAACTTAAAACTTCTTTGTCTGGTCCAAAGAGTTTTATAAGTGGTCGTTCAAAAAACGATTAAGTTTAAGAGATTTGATTAATGAAAAGCTGATGGATACAATTTATTATGCTTGATGAAAAAATTGTAGATAAGCTTAGAAAAAAATATTCAGATTTGCATCCGCTCCTGTTTCAGCGTTCAGTTGAGCGTGCAAAGAGTAATGGTGATCTTTTTGACATCGTTGATACGGTGCCTGACAAATATCCTTTGTCATGGGACGAAAAGGAAAATAGGTGGTCTTTATTGGTTGACCCCTATATTGTGCAACAATTTCTCAATGACTTTAATTAGTAAAAAATATGCGTTTATATGAAGAATATTTCAAAAGGCATCAAATAAGAGATGTGCCGTTGGTACATCATAATGCAAATTCTTGTGTTTTTTTCAAATGTAGAGATAATCATATTTGGTCAGATATTCTTGGCCAACCTTCATTTTATACTGCAAGTAACGCAACTCCATCTTTTGGCATATTTGAAGTAAAATGGGTTTATAGTGATCATCATCCGGGTCATTATGAGGCTGCAATACATTATCAAATTCCTGATGGTCATGTAAAAGATCAGGTTTTTGGAATTCATCATATCACAACAATAAGATGGAGCGAATACGAAAGTTTCGTTTATCATTTTTGTAAAAAATTAACTTCAGTCAATCTTATTCGTGATAAAGATTTAGCTTTTATCACAGGATGGGAAATGTTTGTAAGTTCATATGATAGTTTTTTACAAAAACAAAGTGGAGATATAAAATATCTTTTATTTCAAACACTCGATGATGAAAATTCAAATGAAACAAGAATTGCATATATTTCTGAAATATTAAGGAAATTTTCTTGTTTTAGCCCTATGGTCTTACGGAACTGGAAGAATGAAGTGTTAAATAAGGTGCAGAATCATTCAAATTGGCTTGTGAATATAATTGATAAACATGCAAAAGAACTATTGCCCAATAAGGATTAAAAATCCTAATTCAAAAAATTCTTTGGTTCGCCTTCTTGCGGGTCAAAAAATGCACGTCATATTTAATGATAAATCTTTTCAAGATTACAAACTTGATCTGAGTGGTTCATTCTTGTCAGTCGAAGAAGTAACAGAGGTTCCTGATGGATGGATGGTTTCCGTAGCCCAAAAAACAGAGATTATCAAGTATTTTGAAAGCACTCTTTACCTTGGAGGAGTGAATTTATTTGATGGTAAAAATCAACACAAAGCTTCTCTTTGTGTTGTCAGCAATAATGAAAATAATGATTATCTTAGAGTCATCAATCCTCGTAACATTACATGCAACATTACACCCGATCAGGTTCTTGATGTAGTCTTTTATGGCAGCATGAATGAAAGATGGAACGCTTATCCATCAGGAAAAGATATTTGCGTTGAAATGCTTCAACATTACACTAGAGGCAGTAAGAACATTTGTTCTGAAGGATGTGGTGAAAAGCCATCAATAGAACATTTTTTTCGTTTTAGATTTGATCGCAAAAGCATTAATTATCTTTCTGATTTACCTTATGCAAAACATGATGGTGGTCATATACTTTTTGTTAATTCAAATAATGAAAGATCAATCCTAAAAATTACATGTAGTTGGCGTGGTAAAAGTTCAATTTATAAAGCTTTGCTTTTGCCAAGAATACCATTTGCGAATAATAATACAATTGGTAGAAAACAAGCAAAACAATGCCTTCGTTCTTCTGTTGTGATTGAGAAGATAGAATCGAATGTTTTAGAATCAGGATGCAATGTCTTATTGTCAAAGGTGTCAGAAAAATGAAGAAACAAGACAAAGATATATTCTTGCCTACTAAAGATATAACTTTGATTTATTGCAGCCCTCCTGTTGGAAGCTTTGCTGTTGAAAAAGAAAAGAATAAATTGACACAATGGGATCATTGTCGTGAACAGTTTGCCACAAAATTTGATGATAAAATAGTTGGTTTTTATTTTTCACACAAGGCCGAAAAAGCAGAAGATGTTGTTGCATTTGTTCATAAGTTTGAAAACATTGTTCAAAAAAGCAAGACTTGTCCAAACCTGAAATTCTCTGATTTTGGCTTGACATCTGTTCCCCATATTTTATACATTGAACCATCAAATTTTTGGAAAGATTGTTTTTTCAAAAGATCATTGTTTACTTTGGTATTGCGCTGTGGACAAAACTATTCAATCAAAGATGATAATTTCGATGATGCTCTTTTTGGATATCAACATAAAGAATCAAATTTAATGATAGAGACAAAACCTGCTGTCATGAGGTTTATGTTCGGTTTCACAAAATACACAGGTATAAGTCCAGTTATTGGACAAGCAAATATAATGAAACATGGATGGAAAGAAGAATTTCATAAGCTCGATGAAGCAGAAATAAAAAACAGACTTGTATTGCCTGATGGAGTCAAGAAATCTTCTAACATAGTCGGATCTGAATCTATTTGGAATTAGAGGCAATCAAAAAATGTGGCACTTTATTGCAGATCCCCATTTTGGTCATTCCAACATAATTAAGTATTGCAAAAGACCATTCCTTTCAGAAGAAGAAATGAATGTTTGCGAAATGATTAATCATGGAACTATACCTCATACAGATTTCAAGGTAAGTAAGTCATCTGTTGATCTTATGGACGCAACCATAATTCACAACATCAATGCTGTTGTCGAAAAAAATGATAATCTTGTCATCCTTGGTGACTTCACATGTAATTCTGACAAGAAAGAAATTAAGGATTATCGTGAAAGAATTAAATGTAAGAATGTTTATTTGATTCTTGGCAATCACGATGAAAGAAAAGAATGTTCTGATTTTTTTACTGCCTGTTACGAAAATTATCTTTTCAATATCAATGGACAAAATATTTTTACAAGTCATTATCCGGCAAGATCATGGAATAAGGCTAATCGTGGATCATGGATGCTTTACGGTCATGTTCATAATGGTTTTTACAACGAAGATCATGGAATGCTTTCAAGATATGATGAAAAAGTTTATACAGAAGGATTTTCCTCAGTATTGAAAAGATATGGAATCAAAAATCAAAAAATTGTTGAGGATTTGCTTGCAGTCTCATCTTCGACAAAAGGCATAGATCTGACTCTTGATGTTGGAGTCGATCATATTCGTAAGAATGTTCCTTTTGGAACACCATGGAACATGAATGACATCAGAAAATATATGCAAGACAAATTGACATCTTGGTCTGCAAGAAAAGCAATGTATAAGATGCTATAAAAATATAATTTGTTTGGACTTTACATTCACATTTTTTCCATGTAGGATTCTGAGCGTGCTTCAAAAGCACAGGGTTGTTGCGATCCTGATACTCGCAACTTTCTGGTAAGGAAATGCCACATGTCTAGGAACTTGATTGTTTTGGTTCTTGTCTTGGTTGTTGGTTCAAGTGTTGAAGCTGGACCTTTCGGCGTTTTTAGCCGTAAAACAAATAGTCGTCCAGCCACAACAACCAATCGTCCTATTGTCAATGCATTTTTGGGAAGCGCACAGGGAGTCGCCAACCATATGGCCTCAATAGGAAGAATAGGGCATTTTGGCGGAAACAGCGGCAAAGAAGGAGTAGGCATGGCTTCTAGTCCTCAAGCTGCTATTCGCAACTGCTGCTATTACGGCCAGTACCCAGTTCGTGATCATGGTGTCGCACAAGGATCTAATGGCATGTGGTATGCTTGCTGCCGCTATTGATCTATATCAATAATAATTAATTTGAAACCGGAACAGTAATTGTTCCGGTTTCTTTTTTCTCCCACTATATTATCATGTTGGTCAAAGGGAGAAAAAATGGAACCTAGATTTTTTGTTAATCAGAGAGTTGTATTTCAAAACCAGAATGCTGTTATTCTATCTCACATTGCAAATTCTGATGGTACAAATAAATATTACTGTCAAGTTGGAGAAGCTGAACTCACAATGTGGATTCTTGAAAAGGACTTGAGCGAGGGAATTCCGAAAGGATCGCCACCTCTCAACTTCAACAGGAGAACACCTCATTTAATTATTGTCGATGATTTTTATAAAAATCCTGATGAAATTCGTGCTTTTGCTATGGAACAAGATTTTGTTGCTGATAATAGATTTTATAAGGGCAAGAGAACTAAAGAAAGATTCCTTTGGCCTTTCGTTAAAGAAGAATTTGAGCGTGTTTTAGGAAGACCAATTGTCGATTGGCTCAATCAGCCTGCCAATGGTTGCTTCCAAATAACAGGCTATAATGATCCACTTGTCTATCACAGCGATGCTCAAAGCTATGCAGCAGCAATTTACTTGACTCCATTTGCGCCACCATCTGCTGGCACAAGCTTCTGGAGAGACAATAAATATCATTCTCGTCGCCCAACAAATCATCCTTTGGAATTTGATAGATTCCAAAACGATGAACAACGCAGAGCGGCTAATGAAGAAATTTATAATGACTACAACATCCTACATCCAGATAACTGGGAATTAGTTGATAAGGTTGGAGCCATTTATAACAGATTGGCAATTTGGGACGCAAAGATGATTCACTCAGCAAGTACCTATGAAGGACTTCAAAGTGATGTTGTTGACAAAGCAAGAATGGTTCAACTTTTCTTCTTTACTGTTAAGTAAAGCTTTTGGTAATATTTTTATATTAAAATATCTCTCTTTGCGGAGAGATATTTTTTTTATCATATATAATATAAGATAAAATTTTCCGTAGAGGAGTTTTCGTGGAAAATAAAGAAGAAGTCATTGCACAAGTTGAACTAATTCATTCTGACACATTAGCAGATCAGAGCATTGGAGACACGCCAATTAAATGGGATAGTTGCATGGGCGATCCCACAGCAGTTGTAAATGCCGAATTTGATGGCGATAATTTTACTGCATATTATGATTCCATAAATAATGGTGTTTATTTAACAGAAGCCACGGCTGATACAAAAGGCTCCCTTTATTGGGATAAAGATTTTGATTATACCAAAAACATTTATATTTCTGGTACATTTCTTGCTGGAGGAGAAGGATCAGTAGAGACTGATGGAGACGGAATAACTGTTTTTTTTGGTGTAGATGATAGTCTAACAGTTTCAAGTGATGCAACAAATGGAATAGCTGTATTTTTTGATGAATTTAATGACGATGTTGTTAAAGTATACAAAAATGGAGTCTTGATTGACACAACATTTTACACAAATTTGACGTTAGATGATCTTCAGTGGAGAAAATTTGAAATTATTTATGAATATGTAAGTGATTCAAGCGCCTTTGTTCAAGTCCAAATAGATAATGTATATGTTTGTCGTGTTGATGTTGGGTCTTGGGTAGGTGACGCAGGAACATATGTCGGCGCAAGCGGTTGGTGTGGTACAGCAGATAATGAACACCTATGCAAATCATTTGATGTGAAAAGCGCAACTCCTTGGCTAAAACTAAATAGATAATTCGATAAAGGAATAAATTATGGAAAATAATCAAGAAGTCACTGCTCAAGGCGGCAGAATTGGTCATCGCAGTGGAAAAAGCAATCGTGATCCGCTTCTTTCTGTCAATATTGGAGCACCAAAAATATTTTGGAATGCTTGCCAAGGCGCTCCTTCGGATGCATTCTCTCAAGGAGATGCATCATACGATGATCATAATACAGGTTTAATTCTTACTCCTAATAGTGCCGACCAATCTGGTACGGTTTACTGGAATAGACCATATGATCTGACAAAAGATGTTTATATTAAAGGAACATTTCTAGCTGGACTTGGAACTGGTGGCAATAATTGTGGAATTTATTTCTGCGGCGTTTATGTTTATTTTAATGACACAGATAATTCCATATATGTAGAAACAAGTGAATTTACTAGCGAGGGTTATGTTTCTGGTGATATTCTTGGCGATGCCACTTGGCGTACTTTTGAAGTTATTTATGAATACAAGACAAGCGATGTGAGATATGTAACAGTTTTAATGAACGGAAAACATATTTGCAGAGTAGATATTGGTGGCGGATATATCACTGATGCTAATATTGGAGTATTTGCCAACACAGCAGTTTTAACCAATATTCATTATTGCAAGTCTTTTGAAGTAAGAAGCGCAATTCCTTGGCTGACAATAAATGTACCAAAAATTCTAAAGAAAAGAGATGGAATTTACATACTCATCAATGACACTTATGTTGACTATGTTGCTGATCCTATGGGCGGTAATGCTTATGAAGCCAATAATATTATGGCATACTTGGATGCTAACACCATCGCTTATGAAACATTTTCAGATATATCAGAATCTGGATGGAATAGTGTGGTTTATGAAATCAGTTATGGCTATGTTGTTATTCCCGAAATTGAAAAGGCTGACATTTTGCCAGACATGAGTGCAGGCGCTAAAAGTGCAGTAAATAATTTTGTTTCTAATGGCGGCAGACTGTTAATGTTTGCCCCTGACAATGGAGATGTGATTCCTTTCTTGAACGATATATTTAGCTTTAGTATCATCAGTGGTGGAGAGGGTGGCGTTAGTGAGCCAATAAGTCTCACAGTCGCTGGTTCTGCTCTTTTCCCAAGTGAAAGCCCTACTATTCCAAATTCAAATAATACTAGTTATTTGGAAACCTCTACTTTGCCAGCAGAGTCTGTGACAATTTACGAAGGAAGTGGTGCGAATGAATCTGTAGTGACAATGATTCCATATGGTTCTGGAAAAATATATGTCCTTGGTTGGGATTGGTATGATGCTTCTCCGCTAGGTGGCGAAGATGGTGGTTGGCTAAGTTTGCTTGAGTCTATTTTGCAATCTTGAGGAGTGAAATGTTAAATCTTGATGTATCAACGGATAAACTTGCAGATTTGAAAAAGCTTTTCAACGGCGCTAATGTTCATCATCGAATAGTCGGTAAAAGTTCTGACGGTTTGACTACCACTTTGAAATTCAACAAAAAAGTTGATTTTGAAAAAGCCAAAGAAATAATCGATGGCAAGGTAGTTGCTCAAGCAACTTTGATTCACGCAAGACCAGTTTCAAATGTTAGCATTGGTGATAGCACAATCAACTGGTGTGCCGATCAGGGAGATCCATCCATTGTTGCTGGTGCAACTATATCTGACGATGCTTTTTATGACACTATAAATAATGGTGTTGTATTAACAGAAAATGTTGATGAACAGCTTGGATATCTTTATTGGGAAAAAAATTATGATTACAATAAAAATGTCTACATAAGGGCTACAACTTATTCTGGTGAAGGGGATGGCGCAGACAACATTACAATTTTTATGGGATCAAGCAGTGCTGGAGGTGGCAGTAATGGCTCAATATCTGTATACATCGATGATGAAGATGATGATGTTAAGGTTTATAAAAATGGCTCTTTAATTGAAGACGCAATCTTAACCAATCAAGAACTTGATGATGCGACTTTTAGAGTTTGGGAAGTTATTTACGAATATGCTTCTGCAACCGAACAATATCTTCATGTTTATATGAATAATGTTAAAGTCCTAAGATACAACATGTATCTTTTTGGCGGTGTGTGGATTCCCGGTGGTAGTTATATTGGAATTTATGGCGTTACTGGTGTAGATAACAACTATCATATTTGCAGGTCATTCAAGGTAATGAGCGCAAATCCTTGGCTTGCAATCAATGGCTGATTTTAATCGATTTTGAATTGTTGTAATCCGCCTTCGCAAGGCGGATTTTCTTTTTTAATTCTTTCTTCTGCCATGATGCAATAATCAGGATTAAGATCTATCCCAATAAAATTTCTTTTAAGTTTATTTGCAACTGCTCCTGTTGTCCCTGAGCCGACAAATGGGTCTAAAACAAGATCACCTTCTTTGCTTCCTGCCAGCATGCAAGTTTTGACTAGTTCTTCTGGGAACACGGCAAAGTGAGCTCCTGCGTATGGTTTTTGATTTATTTTCCAAACTGATCTTTTATTTCTTTTGTTGGCTCCTTCTGTTTTTTCTTCTTTTATGGCTTCAGAATTATAAAAATAATGTGGATTTTTAGTAAGTAAAAAAACATATTCATGGCATCTTGTAGGTCTATCTTTGACTGCTTCAGGCATTCCATTGGATTTTTCCCAAATAATATCAGCTCTGAGATACCAACCTTCTGATCTTAAAGCCATTGCTACCATCCAAGGTATGCCAACTAAATCTTTAGCTTTGAATCCGGGAGGAACTGGTCTTGGCTTTGCTTTGACTCCACGATTAGTGGATTGTTTACTTCCAGCTTGATTTGATGGTGCTGTAGGACAATATCCTCCTCCTCCACAAAATGTATCACCAAGATTGATCCAGATTGTTCCGTCATCACGGAGAACATCACGAACTTCTCTGAATATCTGTACCATTCTTGCGACGAACTCTTCTGGGGTCTTCTCTGTTCCGAGTTGATCTTTCTGGCCATAATCTCTTAATTGCCAGTAAGGAGGAGATGTTATGCATGTTTGTACACTATTGCGCTCGATTTGTTTTAATCCTTCGATGCAATCTGAATTTATAATTTTTGATTCCATCAAATATTAAAGTTACATTTATAAATATTTCAGAGCATTCGTGCTTCGACACGCCAATGACAACCAGTTTGAGGATTCTTAAATTGTTTGCACTTCGGTGCTAAACAAGCTGGTCGAGGCGGTCTTTTCTTGATAGTTTCCAAGAATTGGTAATATTAAATTTGTATTGTCATTTAGACTCCAAACAACATTCATCAAATTAGATTTTTGCAATGCGATTTCGCATTTGTAACATGGTTTTGCCATTCTAAATTTTCCATGTCTATTTATTTTCATGCTTAGTATTGTTGTTTTCCTGTTATAAAACTTTTCATCAAGTTTGAGGAGAAGGTCTGCTTCAGCATGAAGGAATGGATATTTTTTCCAGTGTGCAATATTAAATTTTTGAGCTAATTTATATGCTTTCGCTGACATCATAACAGGATTGTTTTTTCCCATTTCTATGATTCTATTTTTTCTTATTGCAAATGCATAGTGAAAACCAGAACGGCTTTTGTCTTCGTCCCAATCCTCTAACATGAGGCAAACACATTTGTGGAGAGTTGAGGATTTCATGTAAAATTATAGCCACATTCAATTGACATGGCCAATAATTCTTTGTAAAATTGAATGTGTTGCCCCCGTAACTCAGGTGAATAGAGTAGCGTTTTTCTAAAGCGCAAGTCGTTGGTTTGAATCCAACCGGGGGTATTATTTTAGATCATATTACCAACCTATTCTGGTGACACGATGAAAAAAGACATGGATGAAGACGATAAGATTGAAAAGATTCTTACTCCAGCAGGATCTTTTGTAATTGGCATTATTGCTGTTTTCTGTATGGCTTGTATTATGGCTTTCCCTTTTCAATATGCTTGGAATAATATTTGCGTTGAAGTTTTGACTTGTTGTAAAGAAATAAATTACTGGCAAAGCACAGGAATGATTTTTTTGATTTTCTTTACAGGAAGAATATTTAATTTCCCAATAGCTAAAGATTAGTTCTAGGATAAAGTATTACATCACAAGAACTATGGTAAGGATATTGCTTAATCATTCTTTCTTTAGATATAGGGAGATTTTTTTGATCAAAAACATCGTAACCAAGTTGATATATGTGATCAATAAATAAAGGTATATCTCCATTTTCAATATGATCAATGTAGAGAGAAAGTTCTAAGAGAATGATTGGCTTAAATTTATGAATTGTTTCTTTTGCGCCGAGAAGTACTTTGTATTCATAACCTTCAACATCAATTTTCAATAAATCTACACGATTTAGATCCTTACAGTAATCGTCAAGTGTAATTAATTCTGTATCAAAAACAGTTGGTTGCAATTCAAGAGCACCGGGACTTACTGGAAGATTTATTTCTTGTCCATCTCCACACATTACCCATGAATTGAGCAATTTAACATTTTTAAGAGAACTCTTTGAATCGCTAATTCCAACTTGATTATAAACACATTTATCTCCAAATGATTCCAATAATTTTTTACTGCTTTCGATCATACATGGAGATGGCTCAAATAAATGAACTTTTGAATATCCTAGTAGAAGAAAAGAATGAGCCATTACTCCTATGTTTGATCCTACGTCTAAAACAACACTTTCATTGTCTTTGAGTGCTTTTTCCATAGCTTGTTGAAAAGCTGGACCATTTGAAGCCATTGATTGATTTTCAAGTGGTTGCTGTGGTGGTTTATTTTTTGGAGGATTGTTGCTTGAATATGCCATTGTTTTATCTTTCACAATATATTAAAATGATTTATGAATATAATTATATACAATAATTCACTCTCTTATTAAAGAGTGGTTATGATTTTTTCCAGAAAACCCCACATCCATCTATTGTTATGATTTGATCATTAATATTCTTTCTATTTCTAAAATCAACTGTTGCTTTTTGTGCTCCTTTTAAGCACCAATCATCAACAATTGCAAATCCTCCTTTGACAAGTTTTTCCCAACAAGATTCATAGACATCCATTGTTGATTTATACATGTCTCCATCCATGCGTAATATGCAAAGTTTTTCAATTTCTTTATTGTTTGGAAGTGTATCGGAAAACCATCCTTTAAGGAATATGACATTTTCATCTAAAGCACGATATATTGAAAAATTGTTTTTTACTTCTTCTAAGCCAACTCTTAGAATAGCTACTCCGTGATGATGATCTCCCTCATCTTCAGGATGTTCAGGTTTTGGCAATCCTGCGAATGAATCGGCTATAAACACTTTTTTATTCATTTCATAAAGGTCAAGATATTTTTTCATAAAAATACAAGCCCCTCCACGCCAAACTCCTGTTTCAATGATGTCTCCATCAATTTTTTTCTCTCTTATTTCGTCAAGACATTTATGTAAATTGTTGAGTCGAATCATGCCTATCATCGTGTGTGCTCTTTCAGGCCAGTCAAATCCTGTTTCACGAATTTTGTCTATTGGGCTTGAAATAACTTTTTGCATTTCATCCTTAGATGGATATTCGCCATTTTCAAAAAACTTTTCTCTTATTTTTTCATCATTGGCGCTATCTGTAAGAATTCTTTTGAGAAAATTTAGTTTAAGGCTATTTGGCATTTTTTTCTTTCAATTATTGTAAGTCCGTTGTTGTTAGTGAAAACTTCTTTAATCGTCCAATTTTTACCTTCTTCGCTTATCATAAATTCTTCTAAAGCAGGAACTAGTCCTTGTTTTTCTGAATTAATGTTAATTAACTTGCAATTTGGTTGATAAATGGGTTCATCTATTGTTCCAAATGTAGTTGTGTCGTGCATTATTATATATTTATTTACATTTGATGCATGAGCTTCTAGTTCTTTTTTCAATTGTAAATATCTGTGAAGTGTATCGATGAAAAGTAAATCTGTTTTTTCGATTGAGAGTGTAAGAACATCTGCGTTAATGAAAATAAATTCAATTCCATCTTCTTCGGCGGCTTTCTTAGGTTCAGAAACATTAATGTTTGACACATCGTAACAAACAATTTTTTTTGGTTTGGCTGCGAGCAAAGCCCAAGTAGATATTATTCCTCTGACTCCCATCTCAGTTACATGTTCACATTCTGATGCGTATTTTTTAATTGTTTCTAAATGCTGATTTATATCTGTTCCATTATTTTTTTCTTTTTCAAATTTTTCCAGAATGAAGTTTTTGACCATATTTGTTTCCTTGGTAATTATTTGATTTACATTTATATATAACTTCATGGAAAGACTATGTTCTTTTAATGATTTTTTTTTGCTTAAAGAAGGTAATAGCCGCACGGCATTGAAGTCTTTGCTTTACCCACTTTCTTATGGTGGGCTGGGTAATTATCCTCCTGCTCACTATCTTCCTCAAGCTGCTGATGCCATTCTATATGTATCGCAGGATGAGAGGTTATGGTGTAATGGAGATGGAGCACCTTGGGACATCACACATCTACCCGGACATAAGCAATATGGCGATAAAATAAATAATGGCGAAGGCGATCCATGGGATATTAATATGGTTCCCGGTAAATCTAAAGAACCATTAGATCATGATGTTCCCGGTAAAGAAGTGCCATATAAGGGATTTTTAAGGCTTGTGACTAAGATCAAATGTATAAGTCCTGAATATTCAAATTTGCCACCAATTTGACTTTGATTTATAATTCCCCAATAATTGATTTAAGGGGAAAAACTATGAACGATAAGCATATTCGCACAATTGCTGCATTTGAACAGGTTGGAGCATTTCTCAATATCTTTGCTAATTTCCTTTATTCGTATCATAAGGATTTGGTTAATGCTGGATTCCAGCGTGATGAAGCTCTGAAGCTTGTTCGAGAACTTCAAGCTACGATTTTTAAGGAATCTTTCAACAGCAGCGCATCACCTGAAAATAATGATATTGAAAATGATGAAGAATAGTGCTTTTGGGAAAAATGTTTCTGTAGGCATCAAACATCTAAAAATAGTTCGCCTTCAATATCTTAGATAGATTAAGCGGAGGTGCTTGTGTTGGCCGAGAGAAAAGTTCTTGTCCTTAACAAATCATGGCGTGCTATTGCGATTATTACTCTTGAGAAGGCCCTTAGCAAGGTTTTCTCGACATATGATGATGGAACACCAAAAGCAAAAATTATTGATCCTAGCAATGATTTTATGATGTTTGAATGGCATGAGTGGTCACAGATCATGCCAAGTGATGATGAATTGAAGATTAGGACTGTAAGTGCCTCTTACAGAGTTCCTGAGGTCATACAATATACGAAGTATGATAAAGTCCCATGCACCAAGGCCCAGTTCAACAGAAGAAGCATTTACAGAAGAGACAATAGCACTTGCCAATATTGTGGCGAGAAAAAAAAGAGTGATGAATTATCTTTAGACCATATTGTTCCTCGTTGTCAGGGAGGCAAAACTAATTGGGAAAACATTGTTGTTGCCTGTGTTGGTTGCAATTCCCAAAAAGCTGGCAGGACTCCAAAACAAGCAGGCATGAAACTTCTCCGTGAGCCTAGAAAGCCTTTGTCCAATTTATATCTGGATGATTCAAGGGTTGAATCTTGGGTTCATTTTCTTGTCGCAGAAGATGTTGCTTGATTAAATTCTTATTTTGACTACAATTGATTTGTTCGTTAATTTTTATTTCTTCAAAGAAATTCGTCGTCTGTTGACGGGAAAGCAGTTTTTATATGTGGTTGAAATTGTCGAATCAATGGATTAATATGTCTCATATTGTCAGAGTTGAATTTAAGGTTGAAGGCAATACTAAGATAGCCACTTTTTATTCTACAAAAACAGGTGGTCAGGATCGAACATTTGTACAAGGTCCAGATGCAGATCTTGTAGAAAAATGGCTTAATGATCAGATTGCACCTCCTGTAGAAATCAAGGCTGTCAAGGCCAAGACCAAGTCTGTCAAAAAGTGATTGGATTCTTGTTGATTTTTGGGTTTTTTCGTCTATGATTCCTAGAGAAATCCGTTCATCAGTTGGTGGGCGGAGGGAAAAGACGAGACATCAAAGATGTTTTCCACTATTTTGACTTTAGCAGCATCTTTTTTTGGAATATGGGCTTTTTGTAAATATGTTGTTTTTATTGAAATAAGAGTAGACGGGAACACATTCAAGACTCTTTATGATTATTTCAAGAATGACAATAAATTTGTCTTGTATGAGGAATTCACTTCAGAAGCTCAATATCCTGTTTTCTATTCTGTTTTTTGTTTTCCAAAGTCAATTCCATGTTTTTTCCTAACTCGTAATGAGCGTCTTTTTCAAGCTGGCTGGCAAAGCAAAGATTACTTAACAGTGATCACCTGTTTCAGGTGGGATTATAATAGATTCAAGATTTTTTTGAATGTTGGTTTGAAAGATGCCAGTTTCAGAACTAGTGGTGTTCCAATAAGACTTCTTTTGCCTTTTGGAACGGATAAGATTGGTTCTTTGAAAATAAGAATGAATGAGCCAATGATAGATCCTGTTTTGTGGCGTGACTTCGACAATGAAGTTGGAGAAATGGTTTCTGGCAAGAGGATCAAGACAAGTGCTCTTCTTCATGGTTTGCCCGGAACTGGCAAGACATCTTTAGTCAAATATTTGTCAACGAAATATGAATTGCCGATTATGATTTTCACTTTGAACCCAGAGTGGAACAACCATGACCTTTTGTTTATGTTTTCAAACATTCCATCAAAATGCATAGTTCTTATGGAAGATTTTGATAATTATTTTGATAAAAGACAATGCACTATGGGCAATGACAGGAATTATATTAAATTTACTTTTGATATAATTCTTAATGGTTTAGATGGTGTTTACAACACTTATGATAAAGTCGTTTTCATTATGACTGTTAATGATATTGACAAGGTTGATGATGCTTTGAAGGATAGACCGAGTCGTTTCAAATTCGTCAAGCATTTTGACAATCCATCTTTTGAGGCTAGGAGCAGGATATTGGGAGAAGATTGGGCTGATTTGACAGCAGGAATGAATTTGGATCAAATCTATCGGATTAAGGAGTACCAAGATCAAGGACTGACTTTCAAAGAAGCTATGCTAAAATTAGGGAAAAATATTGATTGTACTCAAATCAATAGAATTGCTGAAAATATTTATCGGCGTAGAATTGCATCTAACTTGCCCGGAAACGACAGAGACGATTGGTTTACTGCTGAGAATATAATCACATCAAAGTAAAATCTACATATTGGATTTCAAGATGTTCTCTTGGGAAAGCTGTTCCATTGGCATATTCTGGAATTTCGCTGTTTTTCCATCTTTCTTTAATTCGTCTCAATAGTATTGGATTTTGAGTGAAGAATAGTTCTACATCTCTTTTTGCTATGTTTTCTCGAATAATAGAAAGGCCAGCAGCTTGAAACATTCTTCTATAACTGGCAATTGGATTAAGAAGAGCAACTGTTTTAACTGGTTTTATCCCCATTGCGAAAAGTTCGTCTTCAGTATGTACAAGATGTAGATATGCTTTATTGAGAGTTGAGTGGATGTGGCATCCGTCACGACTGCACCATGGATGGCATCTGACGAATATTCTACAACTATCTGATTTTAATTTAATTATTTTTTGAAGACTCTTTTCAAATTCTTGTGAATGATCGATAATATCATTGATAACAACTATATCATAAGAACCGTTTGATACTACTTCATCCCAATTTTTTGTGTAAATTAAATTTTTATCTTTTTCAAAATGATCCCAGTTATTGTCTTCGATATCATAACACACAACTTTTTTGGGTCCGAACAGTTGACTTGACACAAAACCAATATGTCCTTCCTTGCATCCAAATACCAATATCTTTTTGTCTACAATATCGGTTGTGATCAAGTTGCTTATAATCATTGCAGCTTCATGAAGTTTCTCTTCCTCTGTGGAGACAATGTCTTCTGGACGTAAAGATTCGGGCCAGTGGTCGCTTTTTGCAAGAAGTCTTAAATCGGTAATTTCACGAATTTTATCATTTGAATTTTTAGGTGCTTCAAAAATTGCATTTTCCTGATCAAGCAATCTTTGCATGAACATTTTCATAGAATCAAGTGTCATCATGAAACTTTTAATTGTCATAATTTCGTTTTGTGTATTTTGATTATTAAATTGCATTTTTCAAACTCATTTAATTTGGTTAACATTTTATATGAGTGTTTATATGAAAAAATTAGAAGTAATAGAGGCTTTTGACGATGAAATTGGAATGATAAAAGTCCTTAAGGTTGAAGGCGAGGTTTTTGATTGGGGTTTGGATTTAGAAAGTTTTGAACAAGCTAGAAAAAACATATTGAATCATCAAGAGCTTGCTGAATCAGTGGCTCTTTCTATAATAAATCATTTTCTTGAAAGTTTTTCAGATTTCTTGGGAAGGACAGTAACTTTACAAGAACTTAATGAGGCAATTGTTAAAGGAAATATTGAATGATTACCATTGAAGAAAACGATGACAGATTTTATATTAAAGAATCAACTATGAAATTGGCCGGTAAGGGATTATTTGCCAAAAGAAAAATTAAAAAGGATGAATTTTTACCAATAACTGGGGTTATGGTTAAAAGAGGTTCTACTGCTGATGAGTGTACATATTTTTTTAACTCATATAAATTTGCAGCAAGTATAAAAGTAAAAAATGATCTTGTGAACATTGGCGACTATCTTATTTTGCCTCTTGGATATGCTGGGATTGTAAATCACACTGATGATGTTGCGATTCAAAGTGTGGAAATAAGATATGTTGGAGATCAGTATCCTCAGACAAGTATACATCATGGTAAGGCTTTTTATTGGTTTTTAAGGGATGTTGAGCAAGACGAAGAGATATTTGGCAATTACGGACATAAGTGGAATGATGTTCTTGATTGGGTGAATGAGCAGCACAGCAACGCTAAATGTGAAAAAAAGGATTGGCAGCAATTCTTGGATTTTGATCTTTATGGACTTAAGAAATTGTTGCCAAGGTGAACATATGGAAAAATTTGATTTCGGTAGAAAAAAGTTACTTGGCATTGTTTTCGATCTATCTATTAGACATGACAAGCAAGGCGGAAGAATAATTGATATGGTTAAAAAGCAACTTGTTTCAAGAATTGCTTCTTCTGATGAGAATCTTCTTGTTGTTGTAAGTGATGCTGATAATAAAGTACCAAGAATGTGTGGCGGAGGAATACATCAAATTGATTCTTATATAGATCCTGTTGATTTCAGGATAGGAGAAGCAACTCGAAGAATTGCTTCTGTTGTTGGAGATTCAGTTGAGGACTCTGATAAGTACATAGTTATTATTACTGATCGTTTTAACGGGAAATTCAAAGGTCACTATAGAGCTTTGTTTGATGCCAAGAAGAATAAAAATTATGAATATAAAGTTGGAGTAATTGCAATAGGTGATCATTGTGATTTTTCATTGCTTAAAGATATGGTAAATGAAAACAACGGCATCTTCTTAAGCTCCAACAACATGGATGAATTTAATTCTGCCTTGACAGAAATCGGGGTGTGAAATGGAAGAAAAAATTTTCCTAAATAAAACTATTGAGGCAAAACCATTTTATCTTTCATCTGTAGAAATAATTATTCCATTTTATAACGAACAAGCAAAAGTTATCAATTTGGTAAATGATATTTTCAATACTGTTCAAAAGAACAGGTATCTTATTACTCTTGTCGATGATGGTTCTGTGAATAAAAGTTTTGTAGAGCAATTGCAGAAGAAAAAGGTAGAAGGATTGAGGTTTTTGAAGAATGATAAGTGCAAGGGATTTGGAGCATCGGTCAATAATGCGCTGAAGAATCCTTTTCGTAAAGACATTCCTTTCGTTGCTATTTTACATTCCGATGTTCGTGTTCAGGATCAAAATTGGCTTTTTAATCTTGGTCAATCTCTTGCAATTATGAAAGAGAATAATGTAAAAATGGTTTCAGCGATGACAGATAATCCAACAGTTGATTCTTCTGATCTAAAGGCCCAAAAGGGCCAAACAAGAGAAGATAAAATATTAGAAGATGGTTTCTTGCCGATGTATTGTGTTTTGGCAAATCGTGAATTATTTAATAGAGTTGGATTTTTGCATGAATGTCCTTATGCAGGTGTAGAGACAGAAGAATTTGCAATCAGAATGGCAAAAAGTGGCTATAAACAGGGAGTTTGTGGGAAAAGCTGGGTTCAACATGAAGGAAGAGGCACTTTGAAACAATTAGACAAAAATAAGAAAGCACAAGAAATATTGCGAAATGTACGAAGTCAGTTCGACGAAATTTATAAAAATAATCAACAGGTATAATATATAATTTGTGTACAATAAGGAGGTTTTATGGGCTTTCGTTGCAAAAATGTCGATAACACTTATACAACTACTACTTGGAAATTTTTTACCGCTCAGTGTACTAAGAACCAGCAGGCTCTTGGAATCTGTTCTGGTGTTTCTGGCGCTTGGGTTCCAGCAATAACAGTTTGTAACTTACGTCTCTATTAATTTAATTTAATTTAATTCAGGAAGGCTGGCTGATTGCCAGCCTTTTTCGTTGGTTGACAAATTTCTTTCTGATTGTTATGATGATCTTTCCTAATTTGGAGATCAGGTCATGATTGCCAGCATCAACAGTGTTTTTTCCATTTTCAACAGATTGTTTTTTGATTCCAATCTCTCTGCTCCAGAGATTATTGTTGATGTGAGTAAAAAAGTTTCATTAAGGTGGCAATCTGACGAAAATATTATTGTTATGGGTTCTGGTTTTGTAAATATAAATAAAGAAATTATTTGCGTCAACTTGCTTCATGAAATGATACATTTATCAAATTATAAAAATAAAGTTATAGATGTTAATGATAATCAGTATCATAACTCAAAATTTATGAAGCTTGCCGTAAAGTGCGGTTTGGTTGTTTATAAAGATAAGAATCAAGGTTGGTCAAACACAACATTGGAAATTGATAACAGTTTTTCGACTAAAGATTTTAAGATTGAACTTGATAAAAATCAAAATCTCAAGTCAATTATTTCTAACATACATATTGATAATGAATTATTGAATGAGAACGAAAAGTCTTTAGTTTTAGCAATCAATAATTTGAAACCATCAAAAATTTTCTTCTTGAAATACGAATGTTCTTGTCCTCCTCCTCACAATAGTATCAGATCAGGTCGCCGACCAGATGGAAGTAATGCCCCAGATATAATTTGCGATAGGTGTAAAACAAAGTTTAATTGTGTTTCTCCTTTGTATGATTGATTTTTTTGATCTTTTGGATTAGTTGATTTTTGGGTTTTTTTCGTCTATGATTCCTAGAGAAATCCGTCCGGCGTTGACGGTATGATTAGCATGAGGAATTTCCAGTTCTGCATTAGGATCAAATCTTTTGATGATTTTTTGAAAGATCAAGTATAGCATTGCTGTAACAATCGTGAATTCAAGGAAGGCGTTGACTAGATTTCCAATTTCAAGTTCAAGTCCTTTTGTTGGCGTAAAAACTAGATTGCGCCAGTTGCCATTAGTTGCTGATATCAAGTAATTGATGATTGGCATAACAAGTGACTCTGTCATAGAAGAAGCAAACTTTTGTGTTTGAGTTGCTAGAACAAGAGCTAAGGCCATGACAAAGAAATTTTTCTTGTAAGCAAATTTCTTGTATTCTTCAAATTCTTCTTTGATTCTTTCGGATTTGATGAAATTTCTTTCTTCGTCATTCATTGTTTTGACCTTTTGGTTTAGTGGTGTTGACATTTTAACTGAGTCTGCTTACTTTATTTGTGCTTCTGCTTTTTTGGAAACAAGTTACTCTTTGACGGAATGAGGTTAAGACATGTCAGTGAAGACACAAGACTTGGTGATGAGTGGTTTGCCAGAAGGAAGTAGGCATTTGACTGGGAACCTTTTTATGGTTCCTTTTTCAAGTATTATTGCTCCTAAGAACAATCCACGTCTTTTGACTGAACGTGGTCAGTCTGACATTGTTGACAAGAACTTGTCATCTCAACTCCGTGAGAGCATCAAGAAGAACACTCTTCTCAACCCTTTAGTCTGTAGGTGGGTAAAGGATGGAGACAAATTCCTTCCGATGGTTGTAGGTGGAGACAGGCGTTATCGTTCTCTTGATTTCTTGATTCGCAAGAAGGAAATGGTTGCTGACCCAAGGACTCCTAAGGTCAATGAAAAGGGCGAATTTATCAGCAGAACTGCTTCTGCTGATGAAGCTTATGAATTTGTTCCTTGTCAAATTTTCATGTGCAGAGACGATCTTGACGCTCTTGTTTTGGCATGGGCAGAAAACAAGACTCGCATCAATCTGACAGATGGTCATGAGATAGTTGAAGTAATTCAGCTTCGTGACAATGGGGCCAGTGACGCAAAGATCATGGAAGTCCTGCAACAGGATTCAAAATGGCTTTCCGACACTGACCGTCTGATTGCTTCTTTGGATTCTCATACACTTGCTGATTTGATTGAAGGCAGATTGGATCGCAACTCTGCTGTCGAGTTGGCAGCAATTGAGGACGAGAAGGTCCGTAATCAGGTAAGAGTTGCAGCGCATGAATCTGCAAATGAAACATCTGGTCGTCGTATTGCAAGGCTTGTTCGACGTGCAGAGCAGGCTGAGGCGAATGAAGACATTGCTAAGGGCGAAGTTGTGTTGGCTCAAAGCCCTCAACAGCAGGATCAAGCCAGAAGCAATTTGGCCAGAGCGGAAGTAGAATCTCGTGCAGTTCGTCGCAAGATAGAGGAAACCACTAATCCTGTTACGACTACGAGGGAAATTAGGGAAGCAAGTCAGCAAATTGCTGGCGAAATACCTCGAACTTCAAACAAGCGTGGTCCCAAGGGTGGACCTAGAAAGATGAGAGAGTCAAAAATCATTGAGGGACGTGATTTCTTTGCCAATTTGGTGAGGAATAATGGTGAGGGAGATGACTTCACTGCTCATGTTGATGCCTTGAAGTTGGTAGTGAAAATATTTAATGACAACATTCTTGTGAATAACCCTGATTGGATTAGCACTTTGAAACGTCATTATTCAGCTTGATTTATGAAATTAAAGCCGTCCCATACAAAATATGGGACGGTTTTATTTTTTCGTGCATAAATACATTAATGATTCATTTATGCCCTTTTTGCGGTCACGAACTACAAGAGCAACTTTCAGATGGGTTGATTTCTTGTTCTATCTGTAGTCAAGTTTTTGATTCAAGTGATATCAACCAGTTGCTTTCGGCTGGATGGCTTGTCAGAAAAAACCATTTCAATCATGAGCAATTGAAATGGCATACAAAGCTTGATGAAGACATGATTATTCTTGTTTTGGCATATGTTGCTGACAATGAATATTCACATCAAGAATTCCTGCAAGTTCTTAAAAAGTTGGGTGTTGCCAACAAATCTTATATAAAATACTGAATTTTCTATTTAGTATCATCAGTTATTGCTGAGATCTGGCCTTTGGGGGCACGGGGGTCAATTTCCATGGCGTTTGCTGCGAGTTCCTTACGCAGCACTGTCACACTCTTATTGGCTTCAATCCCGATCCTGACCTTGTTGCGGTTATCGATCCTCACAACCGTCAGGACTATGTCCTGCATACCGGGGACCTGTAGAATGATCTGTTCGTCCTTCTTGCGACTAAGTACCAGCATTTAACTTCCTTTCTTTGCTTTCCATGTGTCCTCTGACACAATATTAAGCGAGTAAGTTTGCTGAAATTTTACAATTTTTACTTTTTTTTCTGCAACATGGCTTTACAACAAAAAAAAATTCGTATATTAATTACTTACTGGCTTTCATTTACTAACACGCCAGTATATTAAGGAGCAAAGACGTGAAGACATCTTGGGCAAACGAATTGGTAGCACTTAAGGCACAGCAAGATAAGATTGCTAAGAAGATTAACTGTATCGAGGAGCTTGTCAGGCTCGAAGAAGAGCATACTATTGATACAGATATTCCGACCAGTCATGAAGACCCAGTAATTTTTCGTGGTGACAACTCTGTTAAGGTTCGTCGCACTCGTATTGCTTCTCCTGTTTCCAGCGGTAAGTCAATGAAACTGCCCAATCTTTTGGAAACAATTGGTCAGCAGCATCCTCATTTCATGAGGTATGAGAAAATTGCTGAACTCGTTCTTGAAACCGGCTATAAGACTAACAGTGGTAATTTGAGCAACATGGTTTATCAGTGTTTGCAGAAACTTTGCAAGAAGGGCGTTTTCACGAAAAATGATATGACCCGTGAATATCAGTTTTCTGGCAAGATTGACTAGTTTTTACGATTTGAAACAATAAACTTGATTTAGCACACCCCGTTCACATACGAACGGGGTTTTTTGATTTTGATGGCTGTTGCATAGCGGACAACACTTAATCTTTGCTTCTGCATAAACAGATACCGGGTCAGGAAAGTGTGAAAACGACCTCCATTATCTGACCAGCCATTAATATATAATAGTTGTTTCTTGTTAAATTAATCAAGAATTACTGTATAATGATTTTGGCAAGTTGAAACTAAGGAGTTTGATTCATGGCGAAAAAGAAGGGTCCTTTCTGTGACTACTGTGGAATGTCTAGTTCTCAGGCAGGGATGTTAGTTGAAGGTCCAAATATCAGCCGTGAACAGAATGGTAGACCTGCTGGGAGCAAGGTTTACATATGTGCAGAGTGCATCGAAATTTGTCAAACCATGGTGAGTAAGAACAGCAAAGCTGCAAACATGAGTGCAAAAAAGATGATTCCTTCTCCAAAGCAAATTGTTGAACATCTTGACAAGAGCATCATTGGCCAAGATAAGGCCAAGCGTTGTTTGGCAGTTGCTGTCACTAATCATTATAAAAGATTGACTCAGAATTTTTGCATCACTGATGATAATCCATTCTCTGATGTTAATATCGAAAAGTCAAATATCCTGTTGATAGGGCCAACTGGATCAGGAAAGACTTCTTTGGCTAGGACTCTTGCAAAGATTCTTGAAGTTCCATTCGCAATTGGCGATGCAACAACCCTTACAGAAGCTGGGTATGTTGGAGAAGATGTCGAGAATTTAATTCTTAAGATTGTAAGGGAAGCTGATTTTAACATTGAATTGGCTCAGACTGGAATTATTTTCCTTGATGAGATCGATAAGATTGGTAAGACAAGCCAAAGTGTTAGTATCACTCGTGATGTATCAGGGGAAGGAGTTCAACAGGCTCTACTGAAAATGCTTGAAGGTACTGTTTGCAATGTGCCTCCCGGTGGTGGCCGTAAACATCCAGAGCAGCAGTTCCTTCAGGTTGATACTACTAACGTACTATTCATCTGTGGTGGTGCTTTTAATGGCCTAGAAGACATTATTAAGCGTAGAATAGGTAAAAATCAAATGGGGTTCGGAAGTGCTTCATCGAATCTTGATGAAGAATGGATTCTTCAGCATGTCACTCAGGATGACCTTATCGAGTTTGGAATGATCCCAGAACTAGTTGGTCGTCTTCCTGTTGTGACACCTTTGAAAGGTCTTGACGAAGAAAGCCTTATGAAGATTCTTACCGATCCTAAAGATGCTCTCGTGAAACAATATCAGAAAATGTGTTGGCAAGATAATGTAAAGTTGTCATTCACTGACGAAGCTTTACGAGAAATTGCCAAGAAAGCCTTGAGTGTTGGAACTGGAGCTCGTGGACTAAGGACTGTCATGGAAGAATTCATGATTGACATCATGTACCATTTGACAGATCATGGTGGAGAAACAGTAGTAGTTACCAAGGATGTCGTTTTGGGTCAAACTGCTCTTTTTCAAAAAAGCCTAGCAGCTTAAATTTTTAAGATCTATTGACCTTTTGGTTCATTAGGATTATCATTATTTTGGAAATCCGCCTTCCGTTGATGAAACGGAGGGCGGAGGGCGGAGGGCGGAGGGTGTGATGTTTCGATGAATATCAGCTAAAATATTGTCTTTTTGGCTGTCAATGTAACTATCATAATAAATGAAAACTAATTTTCTTGTTTTGAGAGACTTCACATGCCAAGAGGGTTGAGCTAAATGAGTTATATTGTTTCTACTTTTTTCAATGAGAACAGTTGGAATAAGTTTGGCCTCAATTGGGTCCGTAATACCAAATCTGCATCACTCGATGCTCTAATTATAGGCAAAGATTTGCCAGAAGAAGCAATCACAAAGATTGCTGAACTTAATTTTCGTTATGTTCCTGTTTTGAATAAATTCAAGACAGATTGTAATGTGGATTACACTTTGGTTCAAAATTTAGAAAAAAATCAAAGATGTCTTTGGACTCAGCCTGAGATTTTGCCTAAAGCTGGAATTTATTCTAGAAATACGTCATCTGTTGACGGAGAATCTGATTTGATTTGTGGATTAAGTTCTTTTAATGTGCAGGATTTGACTCAGTCTGTAGTCAATTTATATGACAGGGCTGCAATGATAGAATCTTTGAAGCAGAAAATTGAAAATGTACATGGCAAATACTTGTCTAGCGATTATATGCTTGGAACATATGATTTTTGGAATGGATTTTTTGGTTGCAAGGCCTACCTCTTTGAAAGAGGATATCTACAAGGTTCTGTGCAAAGCGATGATCTTGTCTTGAATTTCTTTGTTTCCTTCGCTAATTCTTTTTCTTTACAAATAAAGGATTACTCTTAAAATGATTTACAGCACACTATCTCATTTAGGTTCTTTTGTGTTTTTTATGCTAAGTGCTTTTGTAATTTGCACTTTCATTATTGCTATTACAAGAACTAATGAAGATGAGACAACAAGAATTAAGGAAGATGAATGAGCGTATTGCTTTTTGTTTACGGAACTCTAAAAATAGGGTTTACTAGAAATTATGCTTTGCAGGGACAGATCTATTTGGGAACTGCTAAAACAAAGCCTGAATATAGCATGCATGCAACAGGAGGATATCCCGCCCTTCTCAATAAAAAACTTGCCGAACAAAATAATATCAAGGCAGATAAATCTATTTTTGGTGAAATTTGGGAAGTTGATGAGGATTGTCTTGTAAGATTGGATAAAATAGAAGGCGTAGAAATTAATTTGTTTGAAAGATCAACCATAAATATCGAAGAGTTTACTCTTAGTCGTTTGCCTATTGACAAAACAGTTTGGAATGATGTACAAGAAAATAAAGCTTATGCTTATTTGTACAAACAGCCGATAAATGGAGCGGCATGCTGTGGATCTTTTTGGCATAGAAAGTAAGGAATTTTATGGATTATCTCTTTCTCTTATCAATATTCATCGCAGGATTTACTTTAGCTACATTTATATTTTTGTTTTATCGCATCTATATGCTGAGACACATTAAATTAATTCAATCTCAATATTTGCTTGAAGATCTCGAATTAGCAACTAAAGAACAACTTTTGACTGAATTTCGCAATAGACCAAACAATTCTTATATTCTCTTAATGCCAATGTCCAGCAAAGAAGAAATGGGAATGAAAATTGAGTTGAATAGCTTCAAGCCTTATGATAGCGTTAATCTTTTGCATCTGGCCACAACCCTTATTTTCAGAGAAATGAAAAATAAAGGTATGTCAGTCCCAGAATTACCTGCAATAGATGTTCCTTCGACAGAAGACGGATCACAACGGTAATCATCATTTGTCGCTTTAAGAGGTTAAGATGGAACCCAAAAGGTCTAGAATCTGCTTGAATACTATGGTCGCCAATGAAGCCCATGTAATCAAAAGGATGCTTGAATCTTGTTATAATTATATTGACTATTGGATTATTCAGGACAATGGCTCCACTGACGGAACACAAGAAATAATTCGTAACTTCTTTCAGGATAAGAACATACCCGGATTTCTTTATGAAATTTCTTGGCAGTATCCCGGATATAATCGTGATCATGCTTTACAAACAGCTTTGCAAGCTTCACACAACTGTGATTGGATATTGAGAATCGACGCTGATGAGATTTTGCAGGTCGATGATGAACTTGATTGGAAGCTAATCAACGATACAACTATCGAAAGCTTCAATATAGTTGCGCTGCAAGGTCAATGCAGTTATCAACGCTGTTGGCTATGGAACTCTAAGCTTCCTTGGAAATTCAAGCATGATAAGCGTCATGAAACCATTTATATGGACAAAGATAATATAGGCGAAGGATTCCAGAGGGTTTCTCTTTCTCCAAAATTCAAACACTTAATCATGGGTGACGGCAGGACTTGGTTCAATCCCACTAAGTTTTATTCCGATGCTTTAGAGATAGAGAAGGATCTTTTGTCTGACAGTAAGATGTCTAATGACACATATCATCTTTTCTATATTGGCAAAAGCTATAGAGATGCAGTTCTTGATCCAAGAACAAAGTGGCCTTTTGGAACAAATCATTTACATGAATGTGCAAGAAGAGCTATATTCTTTTTTGAGCAATATTTGAATGTTGTTCATCAATACTCAGAAACTAAAAAGCCGAAGCACATGGATGAAATGGCCTACATGGTTCTAGTTTTCATGGCAGAGTGCCAAAGAATAATCAAAGATGATGAGGCTGCTATTTCATTATTGATGCAGGCAGAGCCATTTTGCCCAGAAAGAAACGAACATCTTCTTGAAATTGCACAAATTTATTCTGATCATGGTCAAAGAATAGGTTTGCTTAACGCAACAACAAGACTTGTTGGTCAATCAAGAAAGAATCCATTCCCAAGATTTTGTTTCTTCATAAATAATGAAGCTTATTACGACACAGGAAAATATGTGAAACACCTTCACAGTATTGCTTGTTCTTTCAACAATATTTTGCCAGTAGATTGATTAGAATGCCTTTCTAAGCTCATTGATTGTTCTCTCAGCATCAACGTGTAATATTCCAGTTCCTCCCCAGTCATGCCATTCTTGGATGTTACTGGGGAGATCGTCTATTAGTATTTTTCCTGAACTAGCGTAATATTTTTTCAACTTGCTTTTCTCAACACAGATAATTCTATTTCCAGAAACGCCAATATGATTCTGGCACCATATATTTTTACCTTCACATGCTTCTTTTGACTCTGAACATGATGTCAGGATATAAGGTTTATATTCTTTGATAAAATCCCATAGGATTTGACAGTCTTTTGTTTCAGGTAGATTTGCCCAAAATTCAATTTTTTCTTTGCTTGTGAGCTTGTCGATATAACTGTTGAAGTAGTCTATGAATGTTTCTCCGTTGCTAAGATGAAATCCATATATATCACTTAGTTTTCCAGCTAAATCAACAAGAACACCATCTAAATCACAATATATCATAATTTTTTTTTATTCTCTGTTTACAAATTACCTTAAATTCTATAAGTTATTATAGGATAAAGCAAATTTTTGAAAGGAATCGATGAGATGAAAAACCCATTAGGCAAAAACGTCGATCTTAGACTATGTGTGGTCGATAGCACATATGACAATGAATTGGACGAATGGATGATTGATAAGATTTCTGCAACGGATTCAGTCTTGAAAATTGCAAGTCCAAGTCAAGAAGAAATATGCAGCAAGGTTAAGCTTTGCAGGAAGAAGCATATTGCTTATGTTTCCAAGAATGACATATTTGTTGTACATCGTGATACCAAACAGCCAATAGTATGCTTGAAAAAAGTTTGATTTTTTATCTGAAGAGTTTTCTGAAATAACTGAGATTCGATGCGAATAAGAGATGTGGAGATCAGAGTCACAGACGGAGAACTGGGAATGAACGTCAAGAAAGTTTGGTTTTACATCCATCGTTTCGATGCCGCTAAAACTGCACATGTAGCCAGAATAATTCTCAAAAAGTACCCTTTCATCAAGCCTACTGTTGAAGGTGACAAGTGCATCCTTTTGTGCAGCGATATGGGTAAAGATCCATCTTCTTGGGTCATTGAGAAGCTTGTTGAAAATAAAAGGTTTTTGGGGCATTTCCATTCAGAAAGCAAGAGATATAATGCCGAAAGGCATGAATATCTGACAGAAATGCATCATGCTGCTGTCTGTCGTTTTGGTTTTTTTGACTTATATGACGTTCCTGACGATTTAGAATTTGCCAATTTTATTGTTGGGAAGTTACAAAACACTCTTTCAGGTCAGCCAGCTTATCTTGCTGAAGAGAATGCTTCTATCAGCAGTGGTCATAAATTGAATTTTTCAAATGAGATTAAAGTGGAAAGGAGGAAGATGTATATCTATAACCTCGTGAGATTCCACAATTACTCTAAGGAATTGGCAACATTAACAATTGACCGAAAGTTTCCAGAATGGAAAGATATAAAAATCGAGAAGAAAAAGATCAGTCCTCGTGAGGAAAGAAAAAGGGCTAGAGATGAGTACAAGAAAGCTTTGGAACTTGCCAAGAAGTTAGCTTTCATGTCGGCGAAAGATAGAAAGAATCATCTCAGTCAAAATAACAACTTGTTTGAATTTTTACTTTTCGTTAAGCTTTGCAAGGTAAAGGGCAGAGAGTGGATTTTGGAAAATGTTGGACCTGTTCCCGGAATTGTCGAGTAAAAAATTAGGTCTGTGATTGCTTAGACCTGTCTTAATTTGATGGGTTTAAGCAATCTGACCTTCTTTGAAGGCGGCTTATAGTTACTTTAAGAAATCCGTTTTCTTTTGATGGAATACCAAACTTATATTTTATGGCTAGAATGGCTTCAAGATATTTTTTAATTTCATCTGTTTTTTTGGAGGATAAGTCCAGTTTATTGTCTATAATCATCAAAACCCTTGTTTTTTGTGCTTGCCTTTTCAAGCACAAATGTTATGTATTATTTTGGAAATATTTTTCAATACAAAAGGAACTATAATTAAATTATGGAAAGAGTCAGTATTATCGAAGGTAATATTCCAGTTATCGTAGTCGCTCCTCATGGCTATAAGGGAGACGATGAAAATACTGATGTGATGGTTGAAGCCATTGCTTCCACTATTGGCTCTTATGCAGTGATTAACAGAGGATGGGAAAGAGGAGAAACTGTAGATATCTTCAAAGATATTGCAGATTGCAACAACATCTATCATTGTCAAGAAGATGTTGTTCGTGAAGAGTTTTTAGATCCAATCATTAGATTCAAAAACAAAATTCTCAAAACTAATCAAATAGCATATGTTTTTTATATTCACGGCATGGGAAATAGACATAGGATAATATCAAAAGATCCTTATCTTGATGTTGTAGTTGGATATGGATCTGGTAAGCCAAATAGTTATTCATGTGATGTGTGGCAGAAAAATCTTTTCTTGCATTTTATGAATCAATCAGGAATAACTTCTTACGAAGGTAAAGCTGGTGGGCAAATGAGTGGTTGGTCTAGAAACAACCTCAATCAGTATTTTCGTAAATGGGATTATGATCCAAATGTTAGTTCAATGCAGGTTGAGGTTGTTTATGATTTAAGACATGATAAGGAATTAGCACTTATTACGGCAGATTACATTGCTAATGCAATCATGGATTTGTCTACATCAAATGGTTATACTGGAACCGAAGTCTACAGATCTTACTGATTTTTTCTTATAAATTTTTTAAGATATTCTTTATCATCTTCTGTCATTTCGATGTATTTTGGCATTCTGTCCAATGTCCAATCACGATTAAAGAAAATGAAATCACTTGCATCTTTGCCGTTCATGATCATAGTGAAATTTTCGTTTATAAGTAAACCCATTAACCCAATTTTTGATGAGTTTGAATTTAATTTTGCTTGAATTGCATCAATAGCTGTTTTATTTTCTGATCTAAATTTTTCTAATTCATTTTTTAATTTGCCAACTTCAGCATCAGATATCAATTCTTTTTCTTCAGGCTGAACATTTTCTTTGCTATGGAACGTGGACATGATTGAAGACTTTATTTTGCCACCAGTTTTGTCATCATAGATCCAAACTATTGTAATTCCAAGAATTAAAAAAAGAACAAGGAATAGCCATGTGCCGCTATCTTTAGATTTGTCATCTACAGGTTTGATTTCTACTTTTGGTTCTTCTACTTTTGGTTCTTGCACAGGAACTGGAGTGGATTGGGCTGATGGTGTAGGTTCAGCCTTAACTTCAGGACTCCCATACTCATTTCTAAGTTCTTTCTCCCAATCTTCTAGTTCCATAGCACTCCTTTAATTTAACTAAAGTATTTAGTGTTTGTTTTTTCATTTTGTAAGATACTCTTTGGCGATAATCACTACCAAGTCAGATAATTTACATGCGCTCTTATTGTTTATTTCTAGAATTTCTTCGAGATATGTATCTTTTTCAATGCATCCTCTTGCAACAATAGATTTTGGTAATTCTTTTTCTGGAACTGCAATCATTTCGTCCCCATCTTCAAATATGACCATGTTAAAAAGGCATTGGACTGCATTTGCTGGTTTGGAATTATTTTTATAAATTAAATGAGGCCATGGCTGTTCAAGTTTCAATCTTTCATTTTCTATAAGAACATGAAGTTTCTTTTTACCTATTTTTTTTCTATTCTCGTCATATGTTCTTCGTAGTTTAGCCACTGAATCAACTGTGAGATTGCTGTGAGCCTTCAAAGTATTGCAAGTGCTGCACATGGTCTGGAAGTTATCGAGAGTGTCTTCTCCTCCAAAAGCTTTTGCTGTGATGTGGTCTTTTGTGAAAAGAACAAGTTTGTTGTCTTCTTCGCCATAAAGATTAAAATGTGGGATCATATCAGCAGGATAACATTCAAGTAATAGTTTTTTCCCTTCCAATCCACATGAAACACAAAACATGTTATTTTTGAATACATGATATCTGTCTGTATTCATTTTTACTTGATAGATCGTATTCTTGACTTGGTATTCTTTTCTTTCTGGATCATTTGTTATGAAAGGCATTACTTCATCAAGCGTAAATTCTCCAAGTTTTATTTTTTCAACCTTTGATTTTAACTTATCGAGTTGGAGAATTGTTCTGATGTCATCGATTCCCTCTTTCGTGGGAATATCGTCTAGATGTTGTTTTGCTAGTTCCAAAGCTTGTTCATAAGGCAAATCAGATTCAAAGTTAAATATAATTGTGCAGGTTGCCCTGTATTTCATAATGTCTCTTCGGCCTGAGGCTTCTCTAGAATTTGTTTTATTAGTTGAATTTCCTGTTCTAGTTTTTTATTTGTTTCCAAAACCTCGTGTTCGAGATTAAGGTCTATTTCTACCAGTTCCTTGATTTCTCTGAATAGAGCCCTGTAAATTGCGTCCTGCTTTACTTCAACTCTTCTTTGAGCCATCATGATGAATGGCGCTTGAAAAGCTGCAATCAAGGAAAGAAACAGGTTGAGAAGAATAAATGGATATTCGTCCCAGTGGTAGAATAAATAAATGTTGTTAGATATAACCCAAATTAGGATTATAAAAAAACCAGATAGAATGAAATTCCAAGAACCTCCGAACTTGGCAACTGCATCACTGACTTTTTCGCCCAAGGTACGGCAATCTTGTTCCATCATGATCCTTGGTTAGAGATGATATATTTAGCATCTCTAACCAAGAAAAATCAAAGCATCTCATTCATGAAATCTGCTTCAAACTGACTTTCAATAAGACGATAAACAATAAGAGCGCATGCCATCGCTCCCATCTTGTCTTTTGTCTTTTTAGACCATTCTCTGATCCATACCGCAACTATTGGGTTCTTCCTCTTTATTTGCTTGTAAAGCTTCTTGACTAGGGCTGTGTCGTCTTGATTGACGCACTCACCCTCAATCGCAAAACAAGTTTCAGGTTGCACAATAGGTAATTCACAAAACATCAGTTCAATCCTCCTTTAGCAGCAGTTTGTTCCACATTTTTGTGGCTTTAGACCACACTTATCAGGGGCAAGACAATTAGTCGAAGTCCTCTTCAACTGGAAAACAATAGCCTGACTTTTCATGGAATTAAAGCCTCCATAAACTATAGCTTCTTCAATTTCATATAGTCCAATTGTACTTTCCTCCAACTCAACGAGAACTTCTAAATTTATTGCGGATTTATCATCCAAATGACCAATAATTTTGGAAAGAGTATTTGTCGTTAAACGATGATCGAAATCATCACCATGCCACAACTGAAGAGTTACATATTCCTTGCTTCTTTTTACGCCACCACAATCAGTAAATGCCTTCTGCACCTTGGCAACTTCCGTGACATGAAAATGAGGACTCACATACTTGCCAGAAGGCAAAAGGAAACTCACATTCACATCTTCATTAGTCAAAAGATTAGACAAAAAATCAAGTTTCATAATTTTTCCTCCATTAAAGTTTAAGAAAAAAATAAGTATCAGGCAAATTATAGGTTTTTTGCTCAGAGAAATTTAATTCTGCATCTTTACGAATTTAGGAAAAAATAATATAATAAGAAGTGTAGATCTAAAAATCATTCTTGATTTGAGAAACAATGCAATATTTAATTCTTCTTGTAGCAGCATTGTTTAATGCTATATCATGTTTTATCAGTTACAAGAAAGAATTACATGCTTTCTGGTGGTATGTCCCACTTGGAATATTAGTAGGAAGTGTTTGCAACTATCTTTGGTTTAGCGGCACAAAAGTAATTTCAGAGCAAAAGGAAATATATGCCTTTAGCATGATGTATGACTTCACTTTGGTTTTAGTCTATTATTTTTTACCAATATTAATATTTGGAATCAAATTCAATAAAATTGGTTTAATCGGAATCAGCATGATGTTCATAGGAATCATGCTGATTAAATTTTCTTCAGCACAAATCAATGGACAATAATTAAAATTCTGTTTTTAATTTTTTTTGACTTTTTTCACAAAGTGATTTTTTTCGTTTATTCTTACAAAACGAATTTTTTCTAAACCATCATATAAAAATTTATAAGAAACAAGTATAGACTTGCCTTTATCGAAATAGTCAAGAATATCATCGTTGCAAATCTCAGTCATTTCTTGACTCCATCTGTTGTTTTCCATGATGCCCTCATCGTGGTTGTTCTTCTACGATCTCGACTAACTGATTGAGATACAAAGCTGGTCCAATACAATTTTTTGAATCTAGACCAAATTGTTTTTCCAAGTTATAAGCTAACCAAATCGTATCTGGTATTTTGGGGTCAAATGATTTGTAAAGATCTGGAGGAACTGTTCTTTTTACCGCAACCCATTTGTTTCCTAAATCAGTCACAGCATCAGGTTCTTTTCTTCCCATGAATATCCATGTCGGAGTTCCAATCTTCCATCCTTGATGCATAATACGAATTGGACTTTTCGGCACATTAGGCATGGACAGAACTTCAGTTCCATCTGGCATTAAATGACTACGAATAACTTCATGAAGAATGCCCATTTCTTCTTTTGGCAATTTATCATCAAGATAATGTTGTGCGATTTCATAAGCTCTATGAATCCACATCGGCTCAAGATTGTTGTCGAGCCTTTTTGATTTATAAAAGTCGCAAATAATAGCAACTTTTTCTTTTATTGATGTGGCAGCAATTAAAGATTCTAACATTTTATCATTGCACCTAAAAAAAGGGGGAAAGCATTGAGCCTTCCCCCTTATATTAACAACTTTAGGTTTTATTATCCACCCAAAATTTCCGCAGCCGCTGCGATTTTTCGCTGAGCCTGTACTGTCACAGAATCATTTGTGGCGAACTTTGCGTAGGCTGGATAGACTACAGGTTGAATCAAGCCTAAAACGGCCACAACCTGCTCCACAGAACGGCAATAGGTGGATAGACGATCATAGAATCCAGCCTTGATTTTCACAGAAGCTGAACTCACAACCACCAAGGCCTTCTCTTCGTCCGTTAGAGCAGCAGGAGCCTTCCCTTGTCCGTTCCAAAGGACAAGTGCAGTCATTTTTTCACCTGCTAACTTTTCTGCTGGAGTGGACTCAATCCACTCCCTGTTTTCACCGTAACGGCCCGAAGTCAATTCCTTGGGACTGCGGAATTCGATGCTTGGCGAAAGATCGAGTTCGCTTTCAACCAAATTGTTTGCGTCATGAGGATGCAAACCTAAATCAGAAAATATGGTAGCGTAAAATTCTGCTGCATCTTCATCAACTGGAGCTTCTGGTAGCTTCACCTTGAACTTGTCTGTCATCAAGAACTGAAAAGTGCTATCGATGCTCCCATCCTCTTTGCGGAGGACAACAAGGGGGTTTGAAGGTTTGCTCTTGTTATCAAACAGCTTCTGGGCCATGACGCTCATAGCATATTGGACGAATTCATCCTTGCTGTTCTCGACACGAGCCATCACTGGTTCGAGGACAGTCTTGGCAGCAATCCATCTTTGAGCCTGCAATTGAGACTCAGGAGTCAAAGGCATTTCCCATTTCTGGGGCTTGTTGTTTGGCGACGATGACTTACTGGCAATTTTGGCAAGACCAGCCAAACCAGTTTTCTTGACACCCACAGAGGCAACAGTAGAGGAAATCTGTTGCGAAGAAACAGCACGCTTAGTTGACATGTTATCTAACCCTTTGCTGGCACATACTTTGTGAAGGTTGACCTGACTTACCACACATTGTGAGTCAGGACCACATCGTTTGCGTCAGCAAAGTGAGTATACTCGTCTTTTTATTGAATGTAAAGCAAAAATCTAATCATCAATGGAAAGTCCTAATTCTTCGACTTTTTCCCTGATCCATTCCAACCCTTTTTCCTTGAGTTGTCGGACTCTTTCTTTCGTCACTCCCACCTCATCACTGATTTGTTCGAGTGTCATTTTGTCACGTCCATTTACGCCGAAATATTTTTCGAGTACATATGCTTGCCTTACTCGATCAGTGCCTATATTCTCACGGACGAGCATTCCAATCAGTCTCTTAATCAGACATTGTCTTGATTCATGGTCCTTTTCATCAGCCTCTCCAGTGCCTCTATCTTCGATCATTTCTGCACGAGAATCATCAAGAAATGAAACTTTTTCAGATTGATTCATCTTGGTCTTAGCGTCTCTGAAGAAATTCTTCTTCACGACCCAAGTTGCATATGTGCTGAATCTATGTCCAAGTGTCCAGTTGAAATAGTCAACAGCCTTCAAAACATCGAAATAAGCATCGCTTAACATTTGTTCAGTGCTGTTTCCATCTTGCATTACATTTTTATGTTTCATGATTTGAGTTGCTAGTCGGAAATTGCATTCAGCGATTTGGTTCCTGACAGCAAGAGCTTTTCGGTATAAGTGATTGGCAAGTTTATGTTTTGCTTCTAAATGTTTGCAATTGACATTGGAAAATAAATTTTTTGCACGATATTTCAAAAAATTAAGCTTTTTGAAGAGATGTTGTTCTTGTTGGAAATTGAGGAGAGCAGATTGGTAGCAAGGAAGCATTTCTGGGTTTATTTTATCGGTTTTAATTTTTTGGACTTTGCTTAGACTTTTCTGAAATTCTTTGTATTCTGGAATTCTTTCCATGATTTTATTACGCTGATTGATATCATCGAAGCTGGCATGGTGAAAGAATTTAATTTTTTCATGAACACAATCAGAATTATTCATAACTGCCTCTGATTAAAAATAAATAACCATATAGATAAAATATTACCAATCAATGATGTTGTCAAATTAAATTTGGTAAAAATTTTATAAATACATAGATGATTTTTGATATACATTTAATGTTAAAGCATAAATTAAAAAATTTATTTGTACCAGCTATCACAGTTTGCAATTCAAGACTTTTTTAAGGAGTATTATGGATAAAAATAAATTACATCAATATAGCGGTATAACAAGAAAGAATCGTTATCCTGATCTTTTCGATTACTGTTCAAAATTAAAAACAGGGAATATCCGAATTATGTCTTTCGGATGTTCAATTGGACTAGAATGCAAGACTCTAGTAAATTATTTTCCTGAATCAGAAATTGTTGGAATTGATATTAATGAAAGGTTTATAAAAATAGCCAACTATATGAAAAATAGTGATAAAATATCTTATGATACAACGGCTGAAGGCCATGGTACATTTGATTTTATTTTTGCTTTGTCTGTTTTCTGTCGATATCCGCAATTGCAAAACAGAAAAGATTGTAGTGAAATTTATCCTTTCTCTAAATTTGAGGAATCTGTTGTTGAATTGTCCAATAAGCTCAACAAAGATGGTTATTTTGTAATTTATAATTCAAATTTCAAGATGACAGATACAAGTGTTGCTGATTCTTTTGAACCATTATCATTAAAAAATGATAGTGGAAAATTCGCCAAATTTGAAAAAGACAATATGAAATCCAATGAAAATTATCCATATTCTGTTTTCAAGAAAATAAAGTGAATTAACATTATCTTCTTTTAAGTATTAACTACTTATTTCGACTTAAAAATTTTTAAGTTTTAAGTCAAAAACATAAATATTATGTTTTAATTTTGGTAGTTTTTGTGGGGTAAATAATAATTACATAAATTTACACTTTGTGGAAAGTAGTGTTATGGCAGGCAATGAACTTTGGGCGTGGGGAAGTAACGGTTACGGTGTATTAGGAGATAACGACACAATTGATAGATCTTCTCCAGTACAAAACATAATATCTGGAAGCGTTTGGGAAAAAGTTTCTACCAGTGGCACTCATTCTCTTGCCATTAAAAAAGATGGAACTCTATGGGCATGGGGTGAAGGTAGCAATGGATCAATCGGAAATGGCACTACTAACGCACAGTCATCTCCAGTTCAGATAGGTAATCTTTTATGGAAAGAAGTTTCAGCAGGGGTTTTTAGTAATTCTGCTATTCGATCAGATGGTACATTGTGGACATGGGGTAGCAATTTTTTTGGAATTCTTGGACTAAATGATGAAAATTCAAGATCTTCTCCAGTTCAAGTGGGATCTGATAATAATTGGGAGCAAATTTCAAAAGCACTTGCACACACTTTGGCAATAAAAACAGATGGAACACTCTGGGGATGGGGAGAAGGAAGTGATGGAGAATTGGGACAAAACGACATACTTGATTACTCCTCACCAGTTCAAATAACAACAGATAGTGATTGGAAACAAGTCTCTAATTCTTCTTCATCTTCATTTGCAATTAAAAACAATGGAACTCTTTGGTCTTGGGGAAATGGTAGTTTTGGTGTTTTAGGAAATAACGACACGATTGATTTGTCTTCGCCTGCTCAAGTAGGAAGCTCAAGTGATTGGTCAAGTGTTTCTTCTACTGCCTCCAATGTAGTAGCATTAAAAACAAATGGAACTCTATGGGCGTGGGGAGAAGGAGACTCTGGAGCATTAGGAAATGGCTATACGGCAACAATATCATCTCCAGTTCAAGTCGGAACTGATTCTAATTGGGCAAGTGCCTATGCTGGAATTGGCAATGTTGTCGCATTGAAATCCAATGGTACTTTATGGGGATGGGGTAATAATTATGCTGGCGTATTAGGAGATGTAACCACTAATGACAGATCTTCTCCATTACAAATTGCTTCAGACAAAAAATGGAACTTTTTTTCCTTAGGTGGAAGTAATATTCAAGCCATAACGGATGAAATTACTATAAATTATCCATTGCCAGTTTACACATTTAGAGTTAATGTTATAGATTACACATCTATATTCAGTCAAAATATTCCAGACAGTCTAGAACATATTATTCTTAATCTTGAAAATCAAACTGTTTATGTTTCTTATGTTGATAAACCTTTGAAGCATGGCGATACATTTACTTTGTATGGACAAAAAGCAATTAAATGTTATCAGCAATATATTGGCAAATTGCCAAAAATATTAGAGATAGTTGACTAATATCATAAATTATTCATGCTTGCAAAAAATATTGAGACAGTGAATTTGTAAATCACATTGAAAAAGGAACATTATGGGTATTGAAGCAGTTTTGACAAAATTAAATCTTGGATATGAAACAATTACCGAAAACATTATCAATCCATATTATTTTAGTGATGAACCAGATGATGAGGGAGTCAACACCAACATTGAGGATGGTGGAGACGATATGTATGATGGTGGAAATTGCCTGAATACAAATCTAACTCAGCTTTATGTTAATGTAGATAATGATGGTTCTGACAATGATACTGCCCGTGCTAATTCTATTCCCTACACTCACAGTGTTTCTGGCTCAGAAGGAAACGGAGATTACACCAATCCCCCCATGGATGGAATAATTGCCGATGGCAGTTCATATTTTGGTGCTGGAAGTCAATATTTTACAAATATGTATCCAGACATGTTTGTAATGGTAGCAACTGGTATTGATATTGAAGAATTTTCAATCACAGGGGATATTGGTGCTGATGACAGTGGTAGTTATGAAGTTAATGTGTTCACCTTGACAAGTAAAGGTCGCCAATTTACATGCTTTAATAAGCAAGTTTATGACTCTGGCGATCCTTCAATTAATCATTTTATTTTTGTGCCCGGAAACGGAAGTGGAATTGTTCATCTTTATGATACTGGCAATGAGTTTGACGATCATTGTTTGCAAAATTTAACTGGAATTGATGAAATTTATTTTATAGTAATTTCCAAGCAAGATCCCGAATACATGGGATCTTCTGAGCGTCAAATTATTGCTCAAGCATTTTTAGATGTCGCTGCTGATGAAGGCTCAAAAGGACTAACTTATATAAATCCAACAATTACATTTAGAGTCAATGTTATAGATTACACATCTATAGTCAGTCAAAATCTTCCAGACAGTCTAGAACATATTATTCTTAATCTTGAAAATCAAACTGTTTATGTTCCTTATGTCGATAAGCCTTTGAAGCATGGTGATACATTTACTTTGTATGGGCAAAAAGCAATTAAGTGCAGTCAGCAATATATTGGTAAATTACCAAAAATTTTAGAGATAGTTGACTAAGCTGATGAATTCTTCATGCTTGTAATTTGGGAATGATTCTACATATTTAATTGTCACATTAACTTCTGCTTCAAGCCATTTTTTAACAACGGCTTGAAGTTCTTTTTCTCTTTCTCCAAGATTTTCCGCAATAATATGAAGCTCTAATTCTTCGATTGATTTTTGAATTACTTTATACTTTTTGATACCAAATTGTTCATAATAGACTTTGCTTCCTATCAATGGCCACTTCTTGTCGCCATTTGGTAGAACGAACATATTCCTTACACGACCATTTATTTTTTTAATTGTTTGTAATTTTCTGCCGCAACTACATTCTCCAAGTTCAATGCAATCTCCGTTTTTATATCTTTTTACATATTTATTTGTCATGGTTGTGATGATCATGTTTCCAGATTCATCCACTTCAACAATTTGATTTTCCATCACATGATGGACAGAAGGATTGTCAGGGCATTGAATTGAAATAGTCCCACATTCTTCACTGCTAAACATGGTTCCACCGAGTTCGCCTGTACTTTTAACATCAATAAGGTTTGGTATTTTAGTCAAATCTAGTTCAGCAAGAATAGATGGTCTGCTGTGAATGTAGTGAGGATTCTTTTCCTCAAGCCAAGATTGGATTTGAGAAATAGGCGCAAAATTAATTTGGTATGTGTTCCCTTGTATTGGAGCAATATTTTGTGGAATGCCCCACCCACTCAGGTCTCTTAGTTTTGAATCTGGCCTTATAACAGCAATATTTTTTGTGAAATCCCATTTCCTCCAGATCATTTCCCTTACATTCGTAGCCATATACCAAACATAATCTGCATAACTTTTTTGTACTTTAAGAGATTCGCCCGTTGAACCTGAAGTGCTACAGGCAAACATGCCTTTTTCCATTGGCATATTTCTTAATTCTTCTCTTGTGATAATAGGCAAATGCTTAATTGAATCTAAATTTGGACTATAAATCCATTGACTTTTTTCAAATTTGTCTATTATATTCTTAACATCAACATTAGGATTCTGCATTAGAATCTCCAAACATAAAAATTATAATCAATTAGTTGTCTTGAGATATATGGAGTTATCTTAAAATCTTTAGCTTCGGGAAAATAATCTGCAACTCTCATCCAAGATTCTTTTCTTTTGAAACTTCTGACGACTAAGTTTTTAGAATGTTTTTTTGCCATTTTCAAAAGACCATTTGCTAAATCTTTGGTGAGATTCATAACTCCATCGCCGATAATATTGACAAAATCTTGATTGTTATCTATCCAATCACCTTTTATGACATTTGGACCTTTGAGCCAAGGATCTAAATCCATCTGATAATCTGATATGCAAACCAGCTTTCTTGTGCATCCAAGAAGCAATGTAGATCCATCTAACATATATTCTTTATATATTTTTGCATCATGCGTGTTAGGATTAAGGGGATGAGGCTGTTGACTGCGCCAATATGCTTGATTTGCTTTCATAATTTGACCAAAATATTTTTGTTGACAGATACATATATTGTATTGTGAAAACTATAAAAAAGGCAACGAAAATGAGCAATAACAACCTGATGCCACCTATTGGATATAACGAAGCAGCATCATCGGGTGAAAAATCAATATCAATTCTTTTCAGTAAAATTTTTGAATCTCGTGATTTTGCTCATTATGCACATTTGCAATCAAAGTCTTATAGCCAGCACAAAGCACTTGGTGGCTTTTATGAATCAATTGTTGATTTGGCTGATACGATGTTTGAAACATATTCTGGGAAATATGGACTTCTTTCATTCAAAATGAATTCTGTACCAACTAATCAGGATGTAATATCTTATTTTGAATCATTCGCTAAATTTGTAGAAGGCTCTCATGATATGATTGATAAGAAAGACACATTTATCCATAATCAATTAGATGAAATTTCTACCGAAGTTTATCATCTTATTTATAAGCTTAAGAATTTGAAATAATTATTCTACTTCTTGATAATAAACTGTGCGAAGAGGAGTTGGGTTTAATTCTAAATCTGTTGATTCTTTTATGAACAAAAGAATTGCAGATAAGCTTTTTTCTACAGATGGTCCTACTTCTGCGTATTCAACAAATTGGCGGCTTTTTTTGCCCCACATCATTTTGATACTACAAGATCCAGCTGAGTAAAACCAATCTGTGTCTGTCCCTGATCCATGTGCGTTTTCAAGTCTTTCAGTTTTATATCCATTCATTCCAACCATTTTGTTTATAAGATCGTTGATTTTATTGCCATCTTCCTTTTGGCAAATCTCAGGAGCATAAATCGATTCGCCAAACGTATGCATATTGATTACAGATTTGAATTTCATGTGATTCATCAAACACATTGCAAGCTTAATTGGCGAAGGAGAAGGGTTGTTAGGTCTTTGAGAATATGGAAAACTTGTTGAAGGATTGAACCCTTCAATTTTATCAGATTTTAGATATGTATCTGGAGAAATAACAGGAATAAAGTAAATATCACGATTATCAAGAACCCATGTCATATCATCATTTTTGCCGTATCCATTTAATATCTTTTCCATCAAATGCATTGTGGCGAGTATGGCATATTCTTCATCGCCATGTAAACCAGCCTGAATAAGAACTTTTGGTTTGTCTTTTGTACCCATCCTGAAATAATTACATTCTGTGCCATTTGCTGTTTTGCCATATGAAACAAAATCAGTAAAGTCAGGAGCTTCTTTATTCCACTTTTTAAGTTGATTGATTATATCGCTTTGATTTTTATAATTTTGAGCTACATCACTGATTTGCAGATCTGAAACTTTTTTAGGTAAATACTTATCGATAATTTTTTCAGCAATCTTTTCTATTTTTTCTTTGGCGTAGTTTTCAGCTTTGTTTTTAATTATTTTTCCAGCAATTTTTTGCAATACATTTTTTTTGTATAAAACAATTCCCTCTACTGCGAAGAGCAGAGTGATCAGGGCCAAAGTAATCAACCTGAAATTGCTCATGCATTATATATCATTGTTGAGTGCCAATTTCCATCAAACAATCTTTTCCTCCTTCAATGAAAGGCCAAGGATCATGAATACAGCTTGAAATTTCAACTGCTTTATCAGTTTTCCAATCATTTAATTCCATGTCATGTTCTGGCATTTTTGGATGCCAGAACATTCGACCTTTCAATCCTTTAGTGATGTATCCCGGATAGAGAAAAACAGTTCTTGGCTTCATGGCAATAGCCCTAATGTTTTACTGATTATCAGTTAGTGTCATCTGGCACTGTTCTAGTTTCGATTCTTTTGATTTTGAATCCGGGTATCGTTGTATCATCAATACTTTCAACCGTGATCCTTCTAGTTGGCAATGTGGCTTTTACTTCAACTGTTTTCTTTGATGTTCCACGACGACTAGCTGAGTTTTGATCTTCATCTTCATTAGGAGAAGATTGAGAATTGGGGACACGATTTCTGGAGTAGAAAATCCTCCACAAGTTTGCCGAATCAGATTTATGGGCAGGGTCTGAATTTGGGTAAGGTCCAAAATCAACACGCCTATTCAGTTTTACAACAGCAATGTGTGTTAAAGCTTCACGAGCAGCTTGTGAAACAAGTGGGTCATTGTCTTCCAAAAGTGTAAAAAGAACTTCGTCTGACTTGTGTGTCATACCTGCCGCAAAAGCAGCAGCAACCCTGTGAGTGGTATCTCCAGAAACAACTGCTGGCATTAGCATGTCTGAGTTGCTGCTAAGATTCCTAGCTAAACTTGTTGCGTTAAGCCTCATTTGGGTAATGCTTTCAGGTGTGTTGAAATAACTGGTTTGAGATGGCGAACAATTCGACGAACGACATCTCACAGCCTGATACATGGCATCCA